>Ga0209121_10006229_pt1 | contig 10522 bp, 9 predicted proteins | sample Cruoilmetagenom3_FD_187292 | JGI IMG/M metagenome (GOLD analysis project Ga0209121, IMG submission 187292) | Oil polluted marine microbial communities from Coal Oil Point, Santa Barbara, California, USA - Sample 3 (SPAdes) (version 2) | ecosystem: Environmental > Aquatic > Marine > Oil seeps ...
GACGTTCGCTCTGAAGGCCTGAAGGTCGGACACGACGCGCTGAGCATCGATGTCGAGCATGTCGATCTCGCGCAGATTTGTCTGGATCAGCCGCCACTGCCTGGTATGCCACCACTCGGTCATTGTGCACTCCTGACTAGAGTCTCAATATGGCGACAATTGTACTCCGATGCTGGAGCGGACACAAGAACTCGGGTGCATTTCGGGATAGGGCGAGTCACTGCTGCCACAGCTGCCGCGGCAGCAGATGCCGCGGCAGGAGGTGGAACAGGAACGCTGAAAAATGGGTTTGTTTCGTAATTACGCCCCCTCGGCCTTGGAGATTGGGGACCGTGCCACCGGTGACGTCGGTGTAGCGTGAGAGGATGCGCCCTCCGACGGAGCGCCGGTAGGCAGTGAGTTGCTTTGCGGTAGCGCGTTAAGTTCCGGTCATACAGGGAGTCCCAGGCAATAGACCTTTTGTTCTATTATACAGCAGGCGGGAGGGGGATTCAAGGAGGGACCGGCGCCCAATCTGCTATGGCTTCAGGCAAAACCACAAGAGAGGGGCGGCCACGCTAGACCGAAGGTAGGATGTACAAAGTGACCCCCATGTTATGGACCACGAAAGGGGCAGAATAAGTGAGAGTTTCATCTTAGCGGACCAAGGTTACCATGCCTTGATGAACCTTACCAGGAACAGCATAGTTCAGGCTCTGATGCGGCCGTTCGTGATTGTAGAAGGCGAAGTAGCGCTGGGGTCCGGCCTCTAGATTGGACACCGTGGCGTAGTCGCGTAGGGTGATGTCTTCGTACTTGAGTGACCGCCAGAAGCGCTCGATGAAGATGTTGTTCAGAAAGCGTCTCACGCGGCGCATTTTGCTCACTGTCGTCGCACCCCCAGGTATCTTTTCCGCTATGCGGCTCAAATGCACACTGCGACTGCCCAGAACCCCGGCGGCGATCCACGCGAAGTTCCGCAGACGCGTCACTCGTTCTTCAGGTCGCTGTTGTCGAATCCGCTCAAACCAAGTATGATACACACAGTTGACCCACATGTTTCTCCTCCCGTTAGGTTGTTTGTCCAAACCAACCCTACTCGGATTGAAACTGTTGGTCAGCCTTCTTCTGTCAAACTGTCAGGTAGCTAGTATGCAAAATACAAATGTGATGCGTTTATCTATCCCAATGGATGCTGACGTCGAACAAGCTGTTCGCGTGCTTGAGCAGCAACCTGGTGTGTTATGGGCGGAACCCGACTACCTGGCGTATACCGCGGATACCACACCGGATGACACGCGCTTTTGTGGACAGTGGGGACCGGCGCAGGTCAGCGCTCCCGCTGCCTGGGATACGGTGACGGGCACGCAGACCGTAGATGAAGTGACCCCACACGCTATCTCTGCACTGCAACAGGTTGGGGATAGTTTGAAGCGGATGTTCGACCGGTTGGGGCAGAAGGACGGTTCGGCGGAGTCTGGCGAGGTCGAGACGGAATGAGTGTGAATGTGACATCGTCAGCGAGGCCGTCGCTATCGCCTGAAGTCCGCTCGACACTGCTTGCAGCGGGGGCGGATTATGGCCTGCTCTTTGGCTTGGGATACGCTCTATTTGTGTGGGGTTGTGATGCGTGGCTGCTGGACACGTACGCTGCTGACGTCGAGTGGGGTGTGCTGCTCCTGGGCGTTTTGAGCGCGCTTGTGATCGGGGGTGTGGCCGGGTTTGCTGGTGTGCGATCGCCGTCGGTAGGGGTGACGGTGGTTGTTTGGGTCATCGCATCCGGGCTTTTGGGCTGGATTACCGGACGCTTGCCCTACACTGGCGTTAACCTGACTGCCGGTATGCGAGACCCGCGTTTCGGCAAGCTCGAGATTCTGCCGTATTTGCAGTCGAATCAATCACGCACCATTTTGTTGATCCTTGCCAACGTGGCCATTGGTGTAGTAGTGGGCTACGTCCAGACAGTGGCTGTTGAACGGGCCTGGGATCGTACTACGTCCCAGGGTCGGCTCAGTCTGCGATCTTGGCTGGCGTTGGCGTTGGCCGTCCTCGTAGCTGTGCCACCCGCGTTTGCTGCTAATGCATTGGTATTGCAGCCGAAGCGTAATGCACAACGCCACGTCGCTGAGCTTGTAGAAGTCGTGTTGTCCGAGGGTGTTGCCGGTGCAAAGGCCCATGGTCTCAATGTGACCGAAGCTGAACGTTATGGCGAACGATTTGCCGAAGACTACTCTATCTACTTTACGGGCTTTTTTGCCGAGGGTGAAGCGCTTTATTCTGCCTACGCTGACGTGGTGTTCGATGATGGCCTTGCGTTACGCTGTATCGTTAGGGGAACGCGGGTAAGTTTCTGTGCCGATCTGGCGGAGAAGCTGGATGAGTGGGTCGGGGATCTGGTACACGCCGGGATCACGGGAGAGCAGCAGTGGCTGGAGAATCCGATGAAGACGTTCACAGTTGACGATGCCGTCGTTATGTGGTTGCGTGCTCAGGGCACTCATCTTGCAGGCCACTACACTATAGAGCGATTGGCGCAGATGAATTCGTGGATGCTGGTTGCTGTGCACTTTGACTCGGGATTCGAGATGGAATGTCGTTTCCACGGGGCTGGCGTTGTCGATGTCGATCAATGCCGCATTGCCGAAAATGTCCACTGACAGGTTGGTTAGTCTATGCCATCTTTGTTGAAATTCCTCGTTCGTCGCGTCTTGGCGATTCCTGTCACGCTTTTCATCGTTACCGCTGTCCTTTACGGCATCATTATGCTGGCTCCGGCGGATGCGCGAGCGGAGATGTATATGCCCAGGTGGGGCTCGAACAACCCGAATCTACGTCCAGAGGTGCTCAGGCAGCAGATCATCGAACAGCATGGTCTGAACGATCCTTATCCGGTGCAGTATTTACGTTGGGTGAGTCGCCTGGTGCAGGGGGACTGGGGGTGGAGCCCGGGATTCCGTACTGACGTTCTTGCCGCGCTGCTGGAACGCACCCCGGCAACCGTAGAGCTAACGCTTTACTCAGTGTTGCTGCTGGTCCCATTGGGCATCGTCGGTGGCGCATTGGCTGGCGCCGGAGAGAATCATCCGGTAGATTACGCATTTCGCCTGGTTGCCTTTGTAGCGACCTCATTGCCACCGTTTATTCTGGCCCTGGTGCTGCTTAGCTTCTTCTACGCCAGCCTTAACTGGTTTCCCCCTGGCAGGCTGAGCATCGCTGAAGAATTAGTCGTGGCTAAGGGCACGTTTACGACGTACACGGGCCTACTCACCATTGATGGTCTTCTCAACGAACGCTCTGATATCAGTGTGAGTGCGCTGCGCCACCTGGTTTTACCTGCGTTCACGTTAAGCCTCTTGCACTGGGCGACGTTGGGCCGCCTGACCCGCGCAGCGATGATTGAAGAACAGGACAAGGATTACGTGATTGCGGCCAGAGGACGAGGGTTGCGTGAGCGGGTCATCACCTGGCGGCACGTTCTGCACAATGCGATGATCCCGGCTTTGAATAGCATCGCGCTGTCGGCGGCTTCACTGATGATGGGCGTTTTTGTGGTTGAAGTGGTTTTCGATTTTCCCGGCGTCTCTGAGTTGATTGTTGCTTCGATGCAGGGCGTTCCCGATATGCCGGCGGCCATGGGATTTGCCATCTATAGTGTTTTGTTGGTGCTGCCGGTGATGTTAGCCTTGGACTTGTTGCAGGCAGTTTTTGACCCGCGCATTCGCGAAGGGATTGCGGAGCCGTGAGGAAAACGCGCCGCTTTTTCACGAATTGGCAAAACCTGTTGGCTGTCGTCATTATCAGCGTTTATGTTGCCGTTGCTTTAGCCGCTCCCTGGCTCGCACCCCAGGCCGATCCGGAGAATCCGGTGATGTTCCGCCTGTTACCTGGTCCCCGTGCGACGTCGCTCCGCGTGCCGCGTCCCCCGCAGCCCGACGCGAGACTGGGGACAGCGCCAGGCGGTGCGGATGTGTTCTATGCGCTCATTTGGGGAACGCGACTGGCACTTCGTTTTGGATTGGTCACAGCGCTGAGTACAGCTTTCTTTGGAGTGCTGGTCGGTGCGATCGGTGGCTACGTTGAAGGCCCCCTCTACCGCCTGATTCTTCGCGTTACCGATGCTTTTCTCACCGTCCCGGCTATCGCGGGGATCTATCTCTTTGGCTTGGTGCTGATTCCTCGCGGGCCGGATGCGTCGCCGACGTTGCTGCAAGCCATCACGCAGGCTTTGCGATTGCATCCGGTCATGCTGGCCTTAATCTTTTTCTCGTGGATGCCTTATGTGCGATTGATCAGTGCTAATATCGTCGTGCTCAAACAGACGGAGTACGCGATGGCTGCCAAGACCTTGGGCGTACCGCCTCTGCACATCATTTTCAGGCACTTGTTGCCCAATGCCATCGCGCCAGCCATTGTGTTGGTTACACGCGACATCGGCGGGATGGTGCTCCTGGAAGCTGCGTTTACGTTCATTGGCATCGGTGCTGGGTTACCCTGGGGCGTGCTCCTGGTGGCTGCTAAAGACTGGGTTATCGGTCCTGGCGGTAACCCGTGGACCTACTGGTGGACTTTCGTTCCGGCGACACTGGTCCTCGTGGGATTCAGCATCGGCTGGAATTTGCTGGGAGATGGATTGAACGATGCGCTGAATCCACGATCGAGGGGGCGGAAGAGATGGTGAACGTGAAACGTAAAGGGAAGTCTCTTACGTTTTACGCAATTACGTTTTACGTCGACAGAACAAAAGACTTGGCTGACAGCCAAGTCTTTTCCCTAACTCCTACTACTCCCCTTCCTCTACCGCGACCCCTGCAAGCGTGGGTCGAGGACGTCGCGCAAAGCGTCTCCTACCAGGTTCCAAGAGAGTACGAAGAGCACCAACGTGACGCCGGGGAACATGATGATGTACCAGTACTCGCGTAACTGTGTCATCCAGTCACGGGCGAAGGAAAGCAACTGACCCCAATCGGCGTAACCGACTTCCGCGCCGATGCCCAAGAAACTCAGTCCCGCGAAGGTAATCACGTAACTGCCAATTCGCATCGACGCCAGCACGAGGGTAGGGAAGATAGCGTTGGGCAGGATATGGCGGAACATAATGCGTGAGTCTCGTACGCCAACGACGCGCGCAGCGATGACGTATTCGCGTTCTCGCAACGAGAGAATGTCGCTGCGTAGTAGCCGTGCGAATCCCGTCCACCCGAACACCATTAGTGCAATCATCGGCGCGATCAAGCCACGGCCTAAGACCGGCGTCAACACGGCTGATAGCGTCATCGCTGCCGGAAGGAAGGGGAACGCGATAAAGATATCGGCAATACGCATAATGACCATATCCACCACGCCGCCATAATACGCTGAGAGCGTGCCCAACGTGATACCAATTAACGCCGTGACCGCTGTGATGCTCAGCCCAACGTAGAAAGCTGTACGGGTTCCCCATATTACACCATAGTAGATGTCCCACTGACCGCTTGCTGTGCCCATCAAGTGGGTCCAACTGTCGGTGCCTACGAGGGCCTTCCACCAGAAGGGAAGCGGGGGCTGGCGCGTGCGCCACTCTGAACCGGGCGGTTTGGGCACTTGACCGTAGCCATCGCGTGGTATTTTGAAGGGATCAGCACCTTCACGCGGCGGGGCCAGGAGTGGGGCTGCAACCGCTACGAAGATGAAGATCCCGAGCAGAATCATCCCGGCGACGGAGATTGGATTGGTCAACAATCCTTTGATAAGCCGGTAGGTCTCTGTCCCTAACTGAGCTTCTAACCAGCCCATAGGCTTTCTGGTATTTTCTTGTTTTTTTGTCATAGTCGATTTTCCCCTAGCTCGTCAATCCAACCGCACGCGTGGGTCAATATAGGCGTATAGCACATCAACAACAACGTTCGCCACGATCATAATGCATCCGTTAAGCAACGTGAATGCCAGAACTGTGACAATATCAAGCTGGACCGCTGCAGCAGCAAAGGCTGATCCCATACCACGATAGTCGAACACAGTCTCGACGATAACGACACCACTCAACAAGCCCAACACCGTCCCGCCGCCCAGTGTCACGACCGGCATTAACGCATTGGGCAGCGCATGCTGTCTGACCACAGTGCGTTCGGATAACCCTTTGGAGCGTGCTGTTGTGATGTAATCCTGGCGCAGGGTTTCCAACATCGAAGAGCGCGTGACACGCATTGTCAAGGCCCACCACAGGTAAGCCAGGGTGATGACCGGCATAATCATATGGCGCAGAGCATCCCAGAAAATATCCAGGCGTGAGTTAAGTAACGCATCAATAGAAATCATTTGAGTATAATTACGAAATTCTGGCGTCATGATAGCCCGGTTAGCCCAGTCCGAAATCCTGCCAGGCAGGAACCAGTCGGTGCCAACATAAAATATCATCAACAGCAACAAGCCAAGAACAAAGTCCGGGAACGACCAACCCACAATCGCGAAAACGCGCGCTATATGATCGACCGGCTTGTTGTGGTTGACTGCCGCGATAACGCCCAGAAGGATCCCGCCGGCCACAACTGGAATGACCGCCCACACAGCCAGTTCCAGGGTAGCTGGGAAGCGTCGCTTGATCAAATCTATCACCGGTTGGGAAGCAGTGCGGGAATAGCCGAAATCACCGCGCAAAATACCACCCTTGATTTCGCCTGTGGTTGCATTTTTAGCGCCGGTTAACCATTTCCAGTATTGGATGTGGATAGGCTGATCCAAACCATATTGCCGGATAATGCCGTCCAAAGCACGTTCATTCTTAGGAATGTCACGCACATAGAGTGCAGAACGCTCGACTGGACTGAGCGCCTGTAACATCAAAAAGATAAGAACAGAGACCCCAAATAGCAGCACGGGGACCAACAAAAGGCGACGAACAATATAATTGGTCATTCTATCCCTCCGAAAAGAAGCAGGAGAGAGCACCTCTCCTTAAGAGATTCGGCTCTCTCCTGCTCTATGCAAACTTACTCTATTTCTTCATCAAGGTGACGTAGCGGGAGTCCAAACCGTAGATGGGGTTGTAGTAGTAGCCATCCATCCAGCGCTGCTGGTAGTGGCGTCCGGTCGCAACAGCCAAGCGGATAGCGATGGCGTTGTCGTAGTCCAACTGCGTCGCCTCCTTGTAGATCTCAGCACGTTCTTCGGGATCGGTGGCGGACACACCGGCGCTGACTAGCTCCTGGAACTCAGCGACCATCTCCTCTGGCAAAGCCTGACGCGCGGCGTAGGTGCCGACGAGGAAGGGCTGTGCCCAGTTGTGCGGGTCGTGGATGTCCTCCATCCAACCACTGATGTAGAGCGGCAGGCGTCGGCCACGGATGCCGGCCAGGAAGCTTGGCCACGGGAGGCCGATGATCTCGATGGTGTACTTGGAGTCGATATCGGCGAAGTTCGCTTGCAGGATTTCGGCGATGGTCTGGCGGGTCACGTTGCCGGTGTTGTAAGCAACCTGCATGCGGAAACCAACCTCACCAACTTTGCCATCCCACGCCTGCTCGATCTCTGACTGGCACATTTCGGGATCAAAGGAGTACTGGGGGCCATCGGGTTCGTAACCCAACATACCGGGGATAAGGAACCCGGTGTTTTGGACAGCCTCACCGGCCAACGCATCGGCGATGAAAGCTTCCCAGTCGAAGCAGTAGTTGAAGGCTTTGCGGACGTGGATGTCGGAGAAGAAGTCCGCAGGAATGCCGTTACCGTCCAGTTCACCACTGCCGACGTAAGGGTTGCCACCCTCGACGTTGACATCGAAGACGAACATTGCGTCGGTGCGGGTGGTGCTCGGTGCGCCCTTGAAGAGGCGCAGCGGGGCATCGGGGTTCTCGGTGGGGGCGCAGGTGAAGTCGCCGGCGGCAACATCCCATTCGCACCGCTCACCCACCAACGGGTCGATCTGTGTCACGTTCTGGCGTGGTACATCCACCCAGTCCGCATCACCGGCCTGCATCATCGCAAAGCGCGTGCCCCATTCAGACACACCACGCTTCACAACACGTGGAATCGAGGGAGCCGTCGGGCCACCTTCAAACATCGGCACGTCTTGCTCGGAGCGCCAGTAGTTGGGGTTCGCCACGAAGACAACCTCTTCACCGGGGGTCCAGTAATCCAGCATGTACGGGCCGGTCCCGTTAACGACATCGCGTAGCGGGGAGTTCTCGGAGGTAATACCGTAGTAGTCCTGCCATGTCGCGCAATCGCCATCCCACGCGCCGTTGGCAATCGCCCAATCCTTATCCAGGATTGCGCCCCAGCTCTGGGCCAGGGTTGCCAACCAGGGACCCCAGGGTTGGCTCAGTTGCATCGTTACGGTGTCTCCGTCAGCGACGAAGGCATCCTTAACCATCTGGCATGCTTCTGCCAACTTGGTGGGATCTTCGGCCTGTAGACACTCAACATCATCCGCACAGTCGGCATTCACCAACTCTGCGATATCGTAGGTCCCGGTGCCGAACAGTGCCTCTGTATAAAGCCACTGCGGTGACCAACCACCACCCTGCAGCACACCGCGTTGGAGGCTGTAAGCCACGTCTTCAGCGTCAAGGTCCGCACCATCGTGGAACTTCACGCCCTGGCGGATGTTGAAGGTATACACCATACCATCGGCAGAGACGTCCCAACTTTCGGCCAACGCGGGCACAAACGAGGTCGCATCAGCGCCGTTGTAGGTCACCAACTGTTCGTAGACATCCAGGATGGCGGCGTCGCCCTCACTCTCGTAGTTCCACGCCGGGTCGAGGGTGTCAACGCCTTCACTAAAGGCCATGTAATATAGAGTCTCGGTATCTGCAGCCGCAAATTCCACAGCCTTTGCCGGCTCCGGTGTCGCGGTCACGACGACCTCAACTTCTCTCGTCTCGATGACGGTGACTTTCTCACCCTCGACGATTTTCTCTACCTCTACTGTCTCGATGACCGTCTGCACCTCAGGGGTAGCACATGCAACCAATACCACACTGAGTACGATCAGTAGGCCAGCCATACTCCACAACGTTTTCTTCAACACGTCTTTCCTCCTCCACTGAGATTAAGAATGGGATTGTGAAATGTAACTTCTTTAAGTAGATGTTTTTCTATAGCATCACCACCTTAGTACGTTGCACTAGATCTATGACGTAGCCGCTGCCGGCTGTACGAGATGGCAGGCACAGAAATGCCCAGGTTCCACCTCAACGATCTCCGGTTCAACCTCAGAACATATATCGACCTTCCGAGGGCATCGTGTGCTAAAGTTGCACCCCTTTGGCGGGTTCGCGGGACTGGGCAGGTCACCTTCGAGTAGAATGCGATGCCGTTGCTCTTCGACAATGGGGTCCGGCACCGGGATGGCCGACAGCAGAGCCTCGGTGTAGGGATGCAGGGGGTTTGCGTAAAGTGTATCTTGATCGGTCAGTTCTACGATCTTTCCCAGGTACATCACAGCGACTCGGTTGCTAATGTGGCGTACCATGCTCAGATCGTGAGCAATAAAGATGTAGGTCAGGCCCAGCTGCTCCTGCAAGTCCTCCAGCAAGTTGATAACTTGTGCCTGGATCGAGACGTCCAAGGCGGATATCGGTTCATCGCAAACAATGAGGCTGGGATTGAGGGCCAATGAGCGTGCCAAGCCAATGCGCTGTCGCTGGCCGCCAGAGAATTCGTGTGGATACCGTGTCATGAAATTGGGATTGAGGCCAACCAATTCAAGAAGGCGCGCGACGCGTTGTTTGCGTTCCTCTCTGTTGGCCAGGTGGAAAACTTCCAGGGGTTCTCCGACGATACGTTCAACGCTCATGCGCGGATTAAGCGACGCATAAGGGTCCTGGAATATCATCTGCATACTGCGGCGCAGTTCGCGCATCTCGCGGCTCTTTAGCGTGGCGATATCCGTGCCATCAAAGTAAACTTGTCCCTCGGTGGGTTCGTAGATGCGGATAATCGTTCTTCCCATGGTTGTCTTACCACAACCACTTTCGCCTACCACACCAAGAGTTTCACCACGGTAAACGTCAAAACTGACACCATCGACGGCTTTGACGTCACCCACGTGCCTTTGGAAGACGCCTCGGTGGATAGGAAAATATTTCTTCAGATTCTCAACGCGCAGCAAAACTTCGGGAGTGTTATGATCGTTGGTCGTCACTTCAATCATCGCGATATCCTTGCCTTTTCCCAGCACGCCGCATTATGTCCATACCCCACTTCTTCCAGTGGGGGAACCTCCTTCAAACAACGAGGGACGACATACTTGCAACGTGGTGCGAAGGCGCATCCTGCTGGCAGATCGACGAGATCCGGTGGTTCGCCGGCGATTGAGAAAAGGCGCTCATTCTTCCGCGTTCCATGACTGGGCAATGATTGCAAAAGGCCTAACGTATAGGGGTGGTGTGGGTCACCATAGATTGATTTCACTGGTCCAGATTCGACGATTTTGCCGGCGTACATGACGTTAACACGCTGGGCTAATCCCGCGATAACACCCAAGTCGTGCGTGATCCAGATCACCGCCATACCGATTTTATGCTGCAACTGCTTGACCAACTCCACGATTTGTGCTTGGATG
>Ga0209121_10006231_pt1 | contig 10521 bp, 24 predicted proteins | sample Cruoilmetagenom3_FD_187292 | JGI IMG/M metagenome (GOLD analysis project Ga0209121, IMG submission 187292) | Oil polluted marine microbial communities from Coal Oil Point, Santa Barbara, California, USA - Sample 3 (SPAdes) (version 2) | ecosystem: Environmental > Aquatic > Marine > Oil seeps ...
TGTTAGAAGACTATAAGGAATATATACATTTGAAAAGAATATGTGAAAAAGAGGGATTAGAATAAAAAGAGGTGATAAAAATGAAAATAAAAGACGCCGAATCAATGAGAAAGCGCATTCTGGGAACAGAAAGAAATAAAGTAGAAAAAGGAGAAGAGATAAAAACAGGAATAAGGCTAACAACCGTCCCCGACTGTGAAATAGTTATAAGGGAGGATGCTTTTGGTAATGAAATAGGATTTTTGATAGATTGTGAAGTGGAGCACCAATTCGATGGCATAAAGGCAAAAAGACTAGGGCAATACATAGCAAAAGAAGATTTGCCAAAGATGATTAAAGAGCTAAAGAAATTTGAAGAATAAGTGGGTGAAATAAATGAACAAAATAGGAATAATAAAGGAAATAAGAGACGTTGTAGAGGGTAACAGTGCATGTGAATATATTGCTGTTGACAAAAGAGGAAGAGGATATGAACTCAAAGCATGCGGTCTAGGTCGCCCTGTGCGAGAAAACTTTGGTGTGGGGGATATGCTATTCAGACACACTAGAAATTCTTGCACTCTTTCTGAAGCGGAGGAACTCCTAAACAACCAGCAGGTAGAAGTTGAATGGCGTCTTAAAGCAATGGAACGAGCCATAAAGGGGGAAATAGACTACTAAAAAAGGAGGTGAAATAAATGAATGAAGAAAAATACGAAGGGTGGACGAATCATGAAACATGGGCTACAAATTTATGGCTGTCAAACGATGAGGGGCTATATAATGAGGTATGCGAAATCGTTAAAAACTCTAAAGACGAGTGGGACGCAGAAAAAAATATAAAAGAATACGTAGAAGATTTAAAAGAAATATCAAGGTCTGAAGAGGCAGGAGAAGAGCTAAAGAGCATGTTTGACGACATAGGCAGTATGTGGCGTGTAAATTGGCGAGAAATATCGAAAGCATGGGAAGAATAGAGGGAACGTAAAAATGCCAGATAAAGATGGAAAGGGTCCAAGGACAGGTTCGTGGATGTGGAAAATAGGAAAGAGGGGAAAGAAAGAAGGGCGCAAGCGAGGTCCTTGCTAGAGGTAAATAAAAACGGAAGATAAAGTGATAATAATATACAATGCAGATTGGGAAGAAGAAACATATCCAAAATAGTCACCAAAATTTTAAATATTGTTACACGGTTTTTGCTATATAGGGTTAAAGAATGTATGAAGAGCCATTTATCGATAGAGTATTAAAGAGCATTAAAAGGAAAATATCCACAGAGGATGAGATTGACTTGATAGACAAAACTTATGGTCATGTAAGAAACATAATAGGTTTTGCCAACTCGTGCAACATCAGGCAGGCCATTGACCACAGTTTTGTTGCTCTAGAAAATATTGAAAAATTAAGAGAAATGGAAAGTTCAGTAACAGACTACGACATAACCTCATTTAAAAGAGCTGTTTCTGGCGAGTTAGCTACTAGATTGCAAAAGTGCGGGTTAAAATTCACAGAATAGCTACTTATGTAGCTTGTTTTTTAGCTCTGTGTTCTCTTTTCTTAACCTTTCGATTTCCTCTGCTGGTTCTGCACCTACTCCAGTAGTATTGTTTTTAACTGAGGAAAATTGTTTTAAAGCCTCTTGGGTTGCCATAGCGATACGCAATAGAGAATTTACCCCCTTGCTACCATATTCCCATCTTTCCTTAAATGGTATTTCTTTGTTAAAAGCCTTGGTTATGTGGTCAAATGTTCCACCAATGGTTATACCTGTAAGGTCTGCATATTTAAGTATGCTTCCAAGGTCTTGATTTAGAGGATTTGTTAAACCCATTTCCTCTTCCACTCTAGCTAGTTTTTTGTCTGATTTTTTTGTTCTAACCATAGATTATAAATATTTTAACCCTATTTATAAATATTGGTATAAATGGCTCAATTGTTTGATAACGAGAACTTAGAATTGGTAACGTCTCCTAGTCTTTTTTCTTGGTTGAGCTATTATCTGAAAGCATTGAGTTATTTTTTTATGACTATTTTGGTCTTGTGGTTTTATCAAACAGAGTATATGGTTAAGTTTATGGAATGGTTAGGATATCAGAACTCTTATATACTAACCTTAGTTATTTGGAGTTTGCTAATCGTAAGCCTTAACCTGTTTTATTCAATACATCACATAAAGCTTGGTTATTTGCTTGGTGCTTCTGCAGTAATAATGGGTTTTGTTTTTATGCTGTATAAGTTTGACATTGCTGATAACTGGGAGTCTATACTTTTAGCATACACCTTGGTTATCTCTGTTTTGCTCTTAATAGGTGCTGATGTGTCTAGAGTAAGCCACATATATACCTTAACAAACAAACGCATCATCCTGAAGGGTGGAATAGCCAAGAAAGACGAGAGAGAAATAGGCTATGAGAGTATCACTGATTTGGGCTTTAAACAGGGTTTATTTGGTAGAATGCTTGATTTTGGTAACTTAACCCCTGTGACACAATCTGGTATGGGTATTGAAACAAAGACCTCTGGGGCTGGTGGTGGTGTGGTTAAGAATTTTAAGTCTTGGGGATTTTTTGGTGTCTTTGGAGGCAGTAAGACCACGCAGGAGATAGGTGGTAGAACATACTATATAATGTATGGGGTAAAGCCTTTTAAGTCTATAAAAGAGCTTATAGAAGCTTACAAGTATGAAAGGTCTTCAGCAACCCAGCAAGAAAAACAGTTTCAACTTACAGAATCTATGGCAGATAATTTGAGCGCAGTCAGGCAAAAACTTGCCCCGAGGGTCCTTTTTTGTCCGTTGCGTGAAACAGAAGTGGAGGAGACGATGTGCGATGATTGCCCGCAGGCTGGAACTTGCGAGTATTACAAAAACTTGAATAAGGGATAAAACAAAAAGTATAAATAATGTTTTCGCAATATGATTATTGAGGTGAAAAACAAAATGTGTATATCTATGTGTTGTGCTAACGCATGCCTATCTGGAATATGCTCTCTGTTGGGGGATATAATATTCTCTTTCATTGAACCAATGATACAGGGCGTGGGTGGTGGAATACTTCCAATTTAATATTTAGGAAGTCAATAAATAAAAAGGGTTTTATACCAATTGCTCTATATACTTTATAGAGTTAGATGATATTAAACAAGGGGTTAGAAGAATAAAATGCCATTTATATCTTTATTTTGTATAAATCTGTCGGCATTAACGTGTTATTGTTCCGCTGGTCTTTTGAGTTGTTTGAATCCGATAGCATGTATACAGCCAGTATGTTGTTTATTTACAAGTATTACTTGCTTTCCACTTAGTTTTTGCTGTTCATGTGTTCCCTTTGCCTCTCCACTTATGTATTCATGTTTTGTAACGTCTTGTATTATGGGGTCTTGTTCGGAGTTAATGTGCGTATATCCTTGTCAGGTGTGTTCATTTTTGCCTTTTTCCTTTGCTTGTTTTCCGTGTATGCCGTGTTCTCAATTAACTGTTCTATTTGCACAATGTAATGTCGTTTGTATGGATTTAGGATTTGCGACTTTAGTTCCATTGAACCTATGCCAATTAGGGTGTGTTTGCGTTCCCTCGTGTGTGCCTTTTGGTTCTTGTGTTCCACTTACTTGTATTAGTTGTTGCACACAGCCAATGTGTTTTACATGTTATGCATTTACATTAGGTCCTCAACGTGGTCTTTGCTCTGCGTTCGTTGGTTTTGTTTCTCTTTCTCCTTGTCTGTTGGTGGAAACTGTTATGATTCCAACGCACTGTGCGGTTGGTTGTTGTGAGTGCATGTGCCCCCCATTCGGCTGTATGAATTGTGCATGGGTGATGCCGATGAGTTTATGCACATCTCCCTGCACAGTTCCTTTATTCATTGGAGCGGAAGGAATGGTTGTTACTTCCATTTGTGCCCCATGCATCACATCAGCTCCGTGTTTTTGTGCTTGTCCACCTGTTGCTGTATTATTGGTTCCTTGCTCAATATGTGCATTTGTAGCTCCTGCTTGTTGTGGTATTTCTACAATTTCACTAACAACATGTTCTTTTACAGCATTAATGTGCACAGCCATACCTTGTATAGGATGCAGTTTCTGTTGCACCTTACCAGTGTCCTGGACGATGATACCGCTATACTGTTGCCCAGTGGGAATATGCCTACCAACGTGTATTGTTCCAACCTTTATGCTTGGTTCTTGTAGTTTATGCTGTTCAGCAGGGACGATATCTGCTTCTGTGCTGGGCTTTTTCGGAATAGGATGTGGGTGTGTGATGCCACAGACATTCTTCTGTTGTTCAGAAATATCTGTTTGTGGGATATGTCCAATATCAGCTTGTGGAGGATTAGGCAGCTTTGGAACATGTATGGGAACTTTCCCAATATGGAGTCATGTATTAGGAGGAATGCCTTCGGCAATGGGAGAAGTTGCAGGAGAAGTGATATAAGATGTTTAGTGCAATTGCTGGCTTTTTAGCATTTGCAAGTGCGATAGTTGGAGCTGTGGTAGTAGGTATTGGCTGTTTAGCAGGTGCGTTATTTATTGGTAGTCTCGTAGTCGAGATTATAGCAGGTGCTTGCTCTATTGGGGGGGTTTTATTATTCGGAACTGCGGCAGGTGGCTCTATTATCGCTGAAGTTGTTATGGCTGTAATCATAGCGGGTTTTTCCCTTGGAGTAGTTACTATACCCATATCTGGTGCGGTTGGTATAGCGGAGATGATTACTGGTCTTTTCACTTTAGTTAGTGGTGCTGGTGCACTGCTCTCACTAGTTGTTATTGCATATGCTCTTACTCTGGGATGGATAATACCTCTTATCTCTTTAGTTGCAACTCCACTTCTTATTGGTTTAGGGTTTCTGGTTGGATGTTGTGGCACTTCTGCTACAATTTTAGGTTTCGGTCTTGCTTGTGCTTCTGAGGGATGTTGTGTTGGATTTTCACTTGCAACTGCTTGCAACTTCCTCTGTCCTTGCACGATACCTCTCACTTTCTGTTCTGTATTTGGGACTCTATCGTGTAATATATGGGCTGTTGTGTGCACTCCTCTATTTTGTTTCTCGTGGGGGTGTTTAGCCTTTGGAATGCCCGCCCTCTGCTTTGAAGTAACTTGTGGAACAATTTGTTGCCCTTGTCCACTCATTAGCTTACCAATATGGTGCATAGGAATACCATTTAAGTTATGCTGTCTGAGCACTGGATTTGTATCGACCTGCTTATCAATGGTAGCATCTTGCGGATTGTATTCGTGCTTGGGTTGCAGTGGCATACTGGGATTCTTGGGATTTACCTTCTGCTCGTCTCTTGGGGTTATGGCGTCTGGAACGGCTCTGGCTCTCTGCTTTTTGTCGGCAGGAAGTTGCATCGGTATATTATCCACCTGCACAGCGACTGCAGTCTCCATACCTTGCTGCGCATGTATGGCGTCTGGAGGAATGGCAACAGGGCTCACTGCAATAGTATGCTGTGTTCCTTCGACAATATGCTCGTTTATGGGTATAACTGGACTCGGAACAACATTAACGCTGGGAGGGGCGTTCACTATGTTTTTCACCCAATACTGCTCACCCTATCTACAACCATACATAGATTACTGCTTACCAAGCTGTGTGGCTTGCTATGGCACTGGATTTGATTTGATGAGTTATCCAGTTTCGTGCTTCGGCAGTCTGTGCGGTCCGATATCTGGACTTGTAGCTGTAGTTCCAGGAATTGCAACGTGCCTCGGTGCAATAGGGTTAGCAGGATTATGCCCACTCATTCCTGTTCCACCTGTCCCATAAGTTGCTATAAAATGAATAAATATTAGCAAAAACTATAAATATTGATATCGCTATAATGTTATTCAGGTGAAAAAATGCCAATAGGACAATTACCTCAAATAGGAACTGAAATATGTATGGCTTTCGGAGAGGAAATATTGCTATCATCCTGTCTGGTGATGTGCATGCCAACTACACTAATACTGTTCTACTTCCTGTCTCCATGCGCAGGATGCCTAGGATGCCTCCCAGCGGTCGGTCCGATAGTAAATCAATTCTTCGGAATGTGCACGAACTACACGAGCATTGGGTCACAGATTTTAGCAAATCTGCCAAACGAATGGATTGGTGTGTGTCAAATGATATGCCCAATGGCAGGTGGAGCTGAAGCTGGTGAAATACCATTCATGAGTTCATGTGCAAACATATGCCCCCAAATGCCTATGCCCCCTCCAGCATAGGTGCATAAAGCAATAGCCACTTTCTTGCTATATCTATAGCAGGGGGATAAGCAATGGTAAATAAAAAAGTAACTTGGGAAGAGCTCAGTTCAATTGAAAAAAAATGGGCAGAAGGCTGGATAGATGGCATATGCAAATTAGAAGCCAGTGGTCCAGTAGGGGAACCCCCTGCTGAAACAGAAGAAGAATACAATTATTGCACAGAATTATTTATGGAGAATAAGGATAAGCTTGCTGAGAGAGCAAGACGATGGTTGAGCGGATTGAGAGCTACATTTGAATGAATCAAAAACTGAAGCCTTGGCAAAAAACAACCGTATTAAGTTTAGGCGCTTTAATTGGAACAATTATAGCTAGTGTTGCACTTAATCAATTAGAGAAATCTGGTGAAAAAGATGGGAAGAACCGTTCATTATCGAAGTGAAGTTTGCCCTACCCCTGAGGGATTAAAAAATATCAGGAATATTATAAATAAGGCGAATAAAGAATACCCTTGGCGCGCTGGAAAGATATTTTTGGAAACCAAAGATGAAATGTCACCAGAAATAAGGAAAATGTTTGAAAAAACATCTCCCTCTTTGTGTATAAGTGGATTTACTAAAACATACGGAGCCGACAGAGATGTGCATAAGGTGGCAGAAGTATTAAAGGAAATTTCTAAAGAAACAAATATCCCTTTTGAGATTACGGATGAAGGACATCTTTATACTGGAAGGATAGAAAAAGGAAAGTATCATCCGAGAAGATTGGAAGAACTACCTTAGAAAAGCAATGAAAGAAGCAATCAGGCTTTATTACAATCACAGTTTATAGAAGTTCTCATCGTTGAACAGGTAGTATGTATCAAAGTTAGATAATACGCGCTGTCCGTATACTCTTTGCAGTGGATTCTTAGCGATTGGTTCATATGGCTTATCGTTTACGACAACCCAAGCATGATTGTTCTCCTCATCAGAGCCTAGAGCGACATAAACCTTATCAGCAGTAACACCACCCGCTCTTAACATAGAAGCCATGAGGATAGCCACATCCTCACAATCCCCTGTTCTTCTTGCTAAGGTTTCCTCAGGGTATTGCCAGTATTCGTGGAGGTCTCCATTTCTGGCCAGGCAATCATACCAATCATATGCCTCATAATCAGGAACATACTCTATGTTTTTAGATATCCAATCTCTCACTTTTCCTGCTTGAGAGCCAAACAACTGGTGTTGCACAGCCTCATTATATGCTTCTTTTACCTCTACTGATGAGGGTTTTACAAAGCTTTTAGGGTGCAGATACACGAACCTGCTGTCCCACACTCTCTTAAATTCTTTCGGGTCGACAGGTGCACCAAAGAACGCACCCTGCATAGCATAGCCCACCAATCCCACCACCAGCAGTGGGACGACAACTTTCAATAATTTGTTCATAAAATAAGTAATGAGGTCTTAGTATAAATATCTTTATAAATTTTTAAAGGTTAAGAGATTTAGGATTTAGAGGTGAAATCAGGGCAATCCTGTCAAAGCCAAATTTTCCCTCTCTTAACCTTTAACTTTAGAACTTTGTGCGTTTCCTGTATGGTGAATGGGGGTTCTCGGTCTTGCCCCCACAGTTGGGGCATGACAGATACATCATATTGCTCTTCGTCCACCACTCATACCCACAATGCTTGCACTTTACCTTGTATATCGTCTTTTCCATTTTTACCTCCTTACAATATAGGATTAAACCTGTTGCATATCTTTGCTATCTCTTCTGCTTCAAATGGTTTGATATCTTCTACTGTCTTTAAAAAAGCAACAGTGGAACGATATACCACACAGACAGCTAGGTGTTGGCAGTGCAGGCAGTTCCTCTCTGCTTTTACATTTACCAGTGGTCGCTCTCTTTGTATTTCCATCTTCACCTCAGTAGTATATATCCATTATTTTGTGTAGTTCCTGTATTTGATATATCCTCCTGCCGATGTCGCTGTCGGCGTGCCATATTTCCGCCGAGATGTCGTTATAGCAATCCCAGAGGTTCACTGGTTGAAAGTCCTGCAGCCCCCCTTCCCCTACTGATATGTATTCGGGTATGTATTTCTTGGGCGTTCTTTCGGTTATTCTTTTTGCTATATCCTCGTTCAGTTTCAACTGTGCCAATTTCCTGAAATCATTGATGACGGCCTGCGATTCGGATATTACTCTGTCTACGATACCTTTTATATACCCTATTTCTGTCTTTAGCGCTATGGTATGCCTCTGTCTCAACTCTGCCAAAGTTCTTTGGCCCATGACCACACCATTGGAACAGACTTCTCTAAAGGTGAAGCCGCTTACCCCAAAGCTCATGGACCTGTCGATGCTGTTCATTACTGCGAATCCCATATGCACCCTGTCCCTGCTGTCTATGGCTATTGATTCGTTCGCTGTGTAGGTTGCGCATATCCTCGTGTTTCTGAGGTTATAGTGCTCTATAGACTTTTCAAACCCCAGACTACTGGCTATATCATCTCCTATTTCAACAGCAAGTTCGTTAGGGAACAGCCTGTAGCCACCCCTTACCACTGAGATTAGATTGCCGTCTCTAAAGATGGCCTTGTAGCCAGTTGGCTCTTCGTTATACAGTATTCCCGCTTCTGATATTTTATAGTCTTTCCAAGTGTTGTCCGCAGGTGCCAGTTTTAGTGCCATTATTTACCTCCTTTTTTCAGTTCCATCACTTCCTCGTAAATTTTGTCGGCTCCATTTACCAGCGCATCTTGCGCCTCTTCGGACAGGTGCGTGATGGCTCGGATGCGCACGCCACCGTAGGCGCCATCCACCTCGAGAAATGGCGTGAAACCCCTCCTTCTTGGGTCAAAGAAGTCGGTGCGATATCCCTTTTTTTCCATCAGCTCTCTTATGCGTCTCGCCAGTTCAAACTTTCTTGCCTCATTCCATCCCTTGGTTCTTTCGTTATATCCATAATTTACCATTCTATTTCCCTCCTGTTAGTTTCTTTGCTAACTCTAATGTGATTTTCTCTTTGCTGAAACCCAGCTGATACCAAAGCCAGCAATCCAATGCCTCTGCCGTGCCACAATCTGAGCAGAGCAGAGTTTTATTATCCGCCCTGCTTAACGCTGGGTATTCGTCCGTTGTCTTTCCGCACCTCGCGCACTTAAATTTACTATGTTGCATTTTTCACCCCCTTTTATATCCGTTTAATTTCGTTAATCTGAAAAACTTCATCACTTCCATCAACATAGAAGTAATACCAACCGAAAGCATCTGACTTCATCAATGTGCCAGTTACCCCTGTTTTGCTAATTATGTATTTTATTTCCGTATTTGTCAATCCTCTCATTTTTTGCCTCCTTCAATTTTTTAGTATGTCGACTATTACACTTCCAACATACTCCTCTCCCCTCTCCTTTTCAACAGCCTTCAAGCAAGCTTTTAAGCTCTTGCAATTTCCTAGCTTCACAGTTGGTAGAGGGATTGAACCATCTGGTAAATCCCAATACCATATGGAGTCATTTGCAGGTTTTGTAAAAATAACCTGCCCAAGTCCTCCACTCCGTTTCGGTATGTTATATATTTTCTTACTCATTTTTTGCCTCCTATTTTAAGCTAATTAAATATCCAGTAGTTACCCGCTAACTCATGAATACTGTAACTACCTTCTGTATCTTTGTTTACATTACGCTTCACATGTTCTTTAGCTATTGAGAAACTACCTGTATAAACAACAATCTCTTCTTTCCCCCTGTAGCCCCTTACAACAATATACTTACATCCTTCATGTTTTAATTTTTCAGATATATTTTTCATTTATTTTGACTCCTTTTATATTTCTTTCATGAATTCTCTTCATACAACGCTTCCATTTGTTTTAAACGATGTATGCGCTTTAAACAATGTATGCATAATCCATGGTATAATCCGCCAGATGCCCCACATATTTCACACCTGCCGTATTCTATTCCTAGAATGCGCTTTCTCATTTCTTTACAATCTTTTATCTTCATTTTTTGTTTACCTCCTTTTTGCTTTTCGATATCTGGACAGTTCCATATTTGGATTTTTTTGCCCAGAAGGTTTTGTGTTCTATCCAACCCTCCTTTTCCAACTTTTTCTTTTTTGCTTTATTCATATTACCCCATGTGATTAACTCCCTAATTATGAGTAGAGCCCAGTATGCGCGCAGTTGATAATCTAACTTATAGCCTAATCTACCCTGACTTTTCTTACACAGCAAGGACAGGTCACCTTGCTCTTTTTTGAGCCCGTCCACCACTCATACCCGCAGTGGGAGCATGTTACTTTCCTTTTTGCCATTTGTATCTAAATCTAAATAAGCCTAGACCTTTTAAATCCCCCCCCCCC
>Ga0209121_10006234_pt1 | contig 10520 bp, 10 predicted proteins | sample Cruoilmetagenom3_FD_187292 | JGI IMG/M metagenome (GOLD analysis project Ga0209121, IMG submission 187292) | Oil polluted marine microbial communities from Coal Oil Point, Santa Barbara, California, USA - Sample 3 (SPAdes) (version 2) | ecosystem: Environmental > Aquatic > Marine > Oil seeps ...
CCCTTCAGGGTTACACCCTTATTTACCGTTACCTTTTCGGGATACGTCCCCGCCGCCACGTTGATGGTGTCGCCAGCAGTTGCATCGTCTATTGCATCTTGGATACTGCAGTAGACAACCGAATACGGGTCACCCTGTGGTGAGGCCACACAGCTTGCATCGTTCACATCTACCTGAATTGTCCCTGGATGTGCCTCCACCGTTCCTGCCATTGGCAGTGCCACTATTCCCAGCGACAACACCAATGCCAGAGCAACTACCAAATAAATTGGCCTGGCATACCATTTTGTTTTACTCATTTAAATCCCTCCTTTCTTTAGTCTTCTATGCCCGAAGAGATTGCTTCAGCACTTCATGCCTCGCAATAGCAGTACAAAAGAACCTCGCAATCATGGTTGAGATTTTCCCAGATCGACCACTCCATGCCCCTTCGGGGAAATCCTAAACCCGAAGGTCCAAATCCTAAATTTGGGACTTAGTGTTTGGAATTTGGAGTTTGACCTCTAGGGTCTGGAGCCTGGGCATTCTTTATCTCATCGGGCATATCCTAATTTCATCTCATCTTTGATTTGAGATGTGCTTTACTGGGCTCACCCTCACCTTAACCTCACCCTAACCCTCTCCATCAAGTGGAGAGGGAACTCCCATCGAGGGAGAGGAAACTTGAGAAGGGAACCCAATTGCCCAAGACCGACCAGCATCCCCTGGATGAGATTGCCGCGCTGCCTGCTTCGCTTTGCTCGCAGCTTCGGCTCGCAATGACAATCCAGACGGAGCCCAAGGGCATCTCGACATGGGTAGTAATCAAAATTGAACTTGTAGCCATTTTCTGCTACGATATTGGCAGGATGGCAAGATATATCCTGCCTGTGGAAATTGAGCCTCTGGAGGAAGGTGGATATCTGGCTATTTGCCCCGTTATTCAAGGCTGCCACGCTGAGGGGCACACCGTAAGCGAGGCGATGGATAACGTTGAGGACGTGGCCAGGATCTTGCTGCAGCTCCGCATGGAGGACGGCTTGCCCCTCCCTGAAGGACTTCGCCAGCCTGAACCAGATACTGTGCTTCATGGTGAACTCCTCCTGACAGTGGGCGTCCCATGACCTATCGGGAACTTACCCAAAAGCTGAGGCGATTGGGCTGCGAGTTCCGGCGACAGGCAAAGGGCGGGCATGAAGTTTGGTGGTGTCCCCAGCGCAATCAATATACCACGATTTCTTACCACGGAAGCAAAGATATCCCTAAGGGAACCCTGGCAGCTATCTTGCGTGACCTCGGTTTGAGCAAAGAAGATTTGGACAAGATGTAAACCAAGCGCCGTGAAAGAGACCCTTCGCCAGTCTCTTCGCTTCGCTCGGAGCTTTGGCTCAGGGTGACAATTAAATACGCTGGCCTCTTCGCGGAATTTATCCTGAACGCCATGAGATTGCTTCGCCGCCCCTTGACTTCGTTCAAGGCTTCGGCTCGCAATGACGGGGGAAGCGAAGGTCTTAGAGCTTCGGCTCAGGATGACATTAGAATCTAGACCGTTTTGCATTTTCAAATTCCTGTTGCTATGCTATTTAGGCGGAGCTTATTTATGAAATTCACTGTCATTCTTGAGCCTGAGAACATCGGATATTCCATCCAGTGCCCAGCTCTACCAAGGTGCATCAGCCAGGGCGACAGTTGAGAGGAAGCCATGGCTAATATTCGGGAGGCTATCGAGGGAATTCTAGCCCTGCGGGAGAAACACAATATGCCTCTCCCAGAAGAGACACCGGAACTTGTGTCACAAGAGATACGCTGCTGTCTGAGCGAACGGAAAGCAGACGGATTTCCCCTCAGGATTGAGACCGACAAGGTAGAGGTAGCTCCCAAGGTAGCGGTCTGATGGTGGAGCTGGCTGGCCTCACAGTTGATGAGTTTACAAAGCTTCTCTGAATTCTTCATCACCTCAGCGATATGAATAAGCGAAAGGACATTGGCATGGGTAATAATTGCGAATGAATCACTAATTTCCACCTTTCCGTCTTCCATATCAGCCTCAAAATAAAAAACCGACCTTTCCAGGTCGGTTTCGCCTTTAGCTCCACAGAATCCAGGCGCCCATTTATGGGTTCCGCTTCCCCGCCACCTGCATATTCAGTTATCGCTCTTTACCTATACTATGATTATACTACATACTTTGTTTATGTCAATAGCATTATCTTTACTTTACCTCCAAATTCAGGAAAGAAATTGCTTAAATTTGTCGTCAACCACCCTGGGCTCTTGGTCTATTTCTAGCTTTTGTCGCCATGTCTTTCGTGTTTTGGCCATCGTTTCCTATTCTTTCGACATCCTTGAAATCCGGTCAAACTCGTCTCTGAGCTTCCTGTAAGCCCTGTCCAGCTCCTCTGCCCTGTCTCCAGCATTTCTTAGATGTGTGCTATAAAATACCCGCCACAATTCATCAATTTCGTTAAACCCGTGGGAAATCATATTAAGGTCGTTTCTTACGCTCTCCGCCTCCTCGGAAAGCTTCTTGGCATGAACGCCAGCTTTTATGAGCTCGACTTTGTGAGAAAGTGTCAATGGCGAAACAACCTGGACTCCTCTTTTAGCAAAGTCCCGCAGCATTTCGAATTCTGCACTTACTAAGAAATAGTAGACACCTTCGGAGGGAATGTAGGCAAAGGCAAATTCCGCCGAGCCCTTTTCTGGACACACGTAATCTTGAGCTATTTTGTTGAGGTGGGTTCGGACGTCCTTACAGAAGTCGTTCTTGAAGGTCTCCTTTTCCCTGGTGTCGTCAGTCTCCATCATCCGTCTGTAGTTATCCAGAGGGAATTTGGAATCTATGCAGATGAGCCCCACCGTGGATCTGATATGTGCATCGGGGATTTTGCCATCGAGGATCATTCTCCTGATGCCAAACATATCCGGTGGAAGCTGGTCTGATAGGATTGTCTCCAGGCTAATTTCACCAAGCGCAGCTCGCTCTGTTGGCACTCGAAGCATTTGTTCGATTGATCTGTGGTAGTCTCGAATATCCTGAGTGTGGGCAGTTAGCATGCCTATCTTTTCATCTAGGCCTAATTTTGTCCAGGTACTCGCTACGGCATGTTCAATGTCCTTTGGCTTGACTGCCCCTCGTTTGAGAACCAGGAAAATCAGCAGCACCAGCAGCGTTATGGCAATGGCAAGCAAAATCTGGGTCATCATGGCTTACTCCTTGTTGCGTTATCTCTGATATAGCGTATCATAACTCAACACCGGGCATCGTTGGGCCAGGCAGAGTTGGCCGGAAAGCAGCTAAGAAGGCAGAGGACTTGAAGCGATGATTCTGTATTGGGATGTAGAAAGATCCTGGGAGCAAAGGCAAAAATGAGTTTGGGCGCAGTTCGCCTGTCTGGATGAGCTTCCTTGGCTTACCTGCAGGTTGACTCGCTGGCTGATGCCAGAGTATGCATTGAAAAAGGTGAGCAGCTTCGACTAAAATTAGGCTTGAGAGGTGTGACGGGGAGCCAGCGATTTTGGACTTCGTGAGTGGCGGAGGGAGGCTCTCCCAAAACGGCAAAGGAGTATGGAAGACAATACCGGGATATTTCAACAAGCAGCAGCTAGAGCTGAGAAGCTAAGCCAAGCAGCGAGGCAAGCCGCTGAGGCATCGAGAAAAGCATCTCAAGAAGCGGTAAGCAGAGTCGAGAAAGTAAGCCAAGCGGCTGCTAAAGACGCCAGGGAAGCCAAGAGAGGGGCACAGGAAGCAGCAAAGAAAGCTGAAACGGTAAGCCAAAGGGCTAAGGAGTCTGCTGAGGCAGCGATAACAGCGTCGCAGGAGGCAATAAGCAAGGCTGAAGCATCAGTCAGGTCAGCCACTGAGGCTGCTGAAGCATCAGCAAGTGCATACCAGGAAGCGGTGAGCAGAGCCGAGGCGTTGGTCAAATCAGCCAGGGATTCTGCTGAAGCGTCGGTAGCAACATCCGAAAAAGCGATAAGCAGGATTGAACAAATAGGCCAGGCAGCACAGGAGACCGCTCAGGAAGCCAGAAGGGTATCGGAGGAAGCAAGAAGCCGAGCCGAAGAAGTAAGCCAGGCAGCCATGGAGGCTGCCGGTGAAGCTAAGAGAGCGTCGCAGCAAGCCATAGGCAGGATTGAGAAAGTAAGCCGAGCGGCGGCCAAGGATGCCAGGGAGGCAACTCGAGCATCACAAGGGGCAGTGATGAGAGCTGAGAGGATAAGCCAATCGGCGTCGTCGTCTGCTGAAGCGTCATCTAGGGCGTTTGCAGATGCGGTAAGCAGAGTTGACAATGTAAGCCAATCGGCGGCGGCGTCTGCTGAAGCATCAGCAAAGGCATTTGAGGAAGTGATAAGCAGGGCTCAGCAGATAAGGAAGACGACTCAGAAGGAAGCCAAAACAGTGATGGGGCTGTCTCAGAAAGCTGTAAGCAAAGCTGAAGCATCAGTCAGATCTTCCGAGGAGGCTATTCAGGCGTCGAGAAGGGCATCTCAGGAAGCCGTAGGCAAGGCTGAAGAGGCAAAAAAAGCAGCGGAGCAGGCGATAAACAGGGCTGAGGAAATAAGTGATGCAGCTACGAAGGCCAGGGACGAAGCAGAAAAAGCATCGCAGGAAGCTATGCGCAGGGCCGAAGAAATAGGTCAAGCAGCTAAGGAGACTGCTGAAGAGGCAAAAAAAGCATCACGGGAGGCTATGAGCAGGGCCGAAGAAATAAGCCAGGCAGCGAGGGAGACTACCGAGGAATCTACACGACTAGTCAAGGAAACGGCCGAAACATCTGTAAGGCTGGCCAGGGAGGCTGTCATCACATCGGTAAAGGCATTACAAGAGGCGATCAATACTGCGGAAGAGACAAGCAAGTCGGCCAAGAGGGCTGCCAGAGCCTCGGTGAAAGCATTCGAAAAAGCGATAAGTGGGGCTGAAAAAGTTGGTAAGATCAGCAAGGAAGAAATCGAGGAGGCTGTTGAACTGGTGCCGGAAATGTTGAAGGAGGCCGTGGTACAGACTGAGACTGGTGGAGAAGTAAAGGGGGCACCCAAACAATCTAGAAGGGAGATTCAGTCACGGCTGGATTTCCTGGCTCGAATGTATGCAGCGAGCAAAGCCGAATCTCTTGAGGAGGAAGCCGAGGAAAGCAGCCGAGAGGAGCAGGAGTAGGTGAAGGCCAGGGCCGAGGTGAATTTCCTGTCGCTGGCTTATGTTGCTGTTGTATAAATGCAAGTAAAGAAGCTAAAATAGCATTTCATGGAATGAAGGAGGTGTACCATGCCGGACGCAGAGCAAGTTTTCATTGTCCAAGAGGAAGAGGCTGAACAGAAAGCGAAGAAGCCCCCGAAGAAAGCTGAGCAAGCTGCTGGTGGGATCCTTGACGAAACGCAACAGCGCGCTGCGGCAGCTTACGCGGCGTATATCGAAGCGGAACGCCAACTAGAAGAGGCATATAAGGATCAGGAAAAACAAGCCGAGAAAACCTATGCTGAGGCGATGGAAGAAGCAAGAAGGGCTTGCGAGGAAAGCATGGCCCAGAGTAGAAAGGTGTATGAGGAAAGCATTGCGCAAGCATTGAAAACCCGCGATCAGGCAGAGAGAAAAGCTCGAGAGGCCCGCGGTGGGACTATAGAGCGGACATGGGCAGTGTTCACTAAGGCCAGAAAGTAAACGGGAAGCAAGCCATACAACGTAGCTACATTCGTTGGTTGCTCGGCTTCGCCGAAAAAGCAGATACAAAGATGCGGTGTCGAGCGTCCGCAGGGTTATAGCAGCACAGGGATGCCATCGAACGTCTCTTCCAGTTTTCTAGTTTGGTATTCGGCTCCCCGTTTGGCTTTCATAACAGAAATCAAATCGATCGCTTTGGTAAAGTAGCTGGTGATTTTCCTGACGGAGGTAATTTCAGACAGGACTAGGGTGACATCGAGCGAACCTTTTTGCCTGGGGTAATCCCCGCTCCGTATCAAAGCGTCCGGAGCCACAGTTCTTAAGTTGTCCCCCAGCTCCTTAATTATCTCCATGCGCATTTCCCTGGGTGGCGCAGTGACCAGGTACAAAGCCCTGCCAGCGTTCTTGGGATCGCAGCTGAGCGATAATTCCCCCAGGGCTTGGTCCATAGAATGTGCTGCTTTGCTTGTTTCGCTCATCTTGTCTCTGAAGTCACGTTTTGGTTTGCATAGAGGTATTCTTCGTGGAATTCGAGAGCCACCCTGGCCAACTACGGTCCACCCGGTCAGAGTCTGTATTATGTCTCCGGCATCGAGTGTTTTTGACCCAACGTATTTCTTGTTTGTCTCTTCACCGGCGCAAAGCAGATTGTAGAACGGCTCGACTGCTCGGGCATTGATTGTTGCCAGGTTGTTTTCCGCCGGGGCATCCTTCTTCACATACCGCTGATTGTCAATAAGAATTACCGCATCGGCCACTAAGTAAGCGGACTTAAGGCAGGTGGCGGTGTTATAAATAGTTCTTGTTTCGGTTGTTTCCTCCTGCCTGAACGGCAAGACGATGATGTCGTACACCGGCTTTCCAATATAGCGTTCTTTCAAATGCTGTGTTAGTACCCCTATCGCGCCGGAACCGGTGCCGCCGGCGGCAGCAGCAATCAACAAGAAAGCATCTGTGTCGTAGAATCGTCCTGTTTTCCGTATCGAGTCTATAATCTTGTCGGTATCTTCTCTGGCTATATCGGCGCCCAGCTCGCTTATCTTACCTACTCCGTGACCGTTGGCCCGCTGACCTCCGACAAGAATCCTGTGCTTGTAATCGGACCTAATAGTGCGCAAGCCACTCAGGTCAGCAACATCTGTGTTAACAGCGAAGGCATCAGCGAGTATATCAATTCCTCTCACAGCGTGCGCCCGCTTATTCAGTCGGGCGAACCTGTCGGCAATTCTGCCCCCGCATTGGCCTATACCTATAACTAATAGTTTCATGGCACCTATTTTAACGAGCTAGTCTGACGATGTCAATGGCGTGCAGCGAGCCAAAAAGTTATTTAAGGTCGTATACGTTAACTCTCATGGTTTTCAAATCAACCACCGCCACTGTGCTCCTTCCGGTGAGCCAGCCGCCGCATTCTCCGGGATTGACTACCAGAGGTTGCCCCTGGCGGATATCAACTTGGTGAGTGTGGCCGTAGACGATCAAATCATATTGGCCGCTGGCGCTAAGCGCCTTTACTAGCCTGGGTTGATGCATTAGCATGATTTTTCGGCCCCCTGCTTCGAGCTCGTGGTAGTCATCGTGGAGTTCGCCAATGTCCTGAAATCGCTGTTGCAGAAGGGCCTTATCTCCGTCGTTGTTGCCGAATACCCCGATGAGCTTTGCCTTGAGATTCTTGAATTCCTTGGCGGTGATCGGGGAAATGAAGTCCCCCGCATGAAGGACTAAGCCTACACCCTTGCTGTTGAACAGTTCCACAGCTTTGGCGATCAAAGGCATATTCTCATGGCTGTCAGCTATAATACCGAGCTTCAACTCAACCTCCTTGCTAATTTGGCCGGCCGAGCAATTTGATACAACCGGTGACACTCACTCGGTCTCCTCGTTGCTCCATTGCCCTCTACTCTTATGCTGAAATGTCCAGGACCCCGGCACCGCGGATTTTCCCCTGTTTGAGCACGATTAGAGCCTCATTTGCTTCTTCTAGGCCGAATTCTCGAACTTCGGGCACAATGGGAATCTCGGCAGCCAAAGGCAGGAATTCCTGAACATCCATCCTGGTTATATTAGCAACGCTCTTCATTTCCTTCTCATGCCAAAGGTATTTGGCGTAATCTAATTCTGGGATAGGCGTTATCTTGCGAATTGCGTTTATGACCACCCTGCCGCCTTTTTCCAGGTTCCTTAGAGCTTCACGCACCGGCACTCCCACTGGAGTAAAGTCAATGGCGCAGTTCAGCTTTTCTGGAGGGGTGTCTCCCGTCGCCCCAACCCAGTCAGCTCCCAATTTCCGGGCCAGATTTTGATGCTCCTCCTGGTTAGGTCGAGTGAAGACGAACACCCTGGCATTGGGATATCTGTGCTTGGCAATCTGGATGACGATATGAGCCGAGGCTCCAAAGCCATAAAGGCCAAGCACCCTGCCATCATCCATCCTGGAGAGTTTCAAGGCTCGGTAGCCGATTGCTCCGGCGCATAAGAGTGGGGCTGCCTGCAAATTGGTAAATCTTTCCGGGATGGGGTAGGCAAAGTCTTCTGAAACCACAGTGTATTGGGCGTAGCCACCATCAACATCCTTGCCTGTCCACTTGGCGTTATCGCACAAGTTCTCCTCGCCGCTGAGACAAAAAGGGCACTGACCACAAGCCCAGTTGATCCAGGCAATCCCCACCCTGTCTCCCTGTTTGAATTTGGTTGCTCCCGACCCTAACTCTTCTACTCTGCCAACAATCTCGTGTCCTAGAATCATGGGAAACCTCGATGGTGGAACTCTGCCTTCAATTTCATCCAGCTCGGTATGACAGACTCCACAGGCGGAAACCTTGACCCGAATTTGACCCGGGCCAGGGATGGGATTGGGCAAATCTACTAACTCCAAAGGCTTTTCTTCGACCAAGGAGATTTTCTTAAGCACCATCGCCTTCATTTTCTTTTCCCCTTGATTTTTGTTTACACAGTGAAGATGCTGTCATAAAGATTTTCGGAGATTTCGGTGAAATTATCTCTATAGTATTTCAATGTGACGGGGAGATAGTCCATTATGTCTTGTGCCGTTATGCCATCTTCACCTTTATCTTTTGCTGCCAGGTCTCCAGCCAATCCGTGCATAAACACACCTATTCTCACTGCATCTTCAAGAGATAGTCCCAGACCAAACATAGCCGCAATTGTTCCCGTCAGGACATCGCCGCTTCCAGCCGTGGCCATGCCGGGATTCCCGGACAGGTTGATGTAAACAGTCTCATCGGGATAGCCTATAAGCGAGTGCGCCCCTTTCAAGACTATTGTGGCATTGAGTTCTTTTGCTGTTTCTTGCAGAACCTCCACCTTGTTCTTATTGATCTCGCTTATTTCCCTTTTTGTAATCCTTGACATCTCGCCCAGGTGAGGCGTGAGAATCGTTTCGGATTTTCTCCTTTTGATTATCTCTGTATCTTTTGACATAGCGGTAATTCCGTCGCCATCTATGAGCAAAGGCTTCTCTATCTCTAATGCCAGTTCCCTTACCAATTCTTGCGTCTCTTCATTTAGAGATATGCCTGGGCCCATAACCACCATGTCCACCCCCTGTGAAAGCTCAAGCAGCCTGTCCTTGTTTTCCAGTGCAATGCTTCCTGCCGATGTCTCCTTTTGGGGAGAGAAGACAATTTCGCTTCCCTTGTTTGCCAGGAATGATGAAATGGATAGGGGCGTAGCTAGACGAGAATATCCTCCTCCAGCTTTAAGAAAAGATAACGCGGAGAAATATGGGGCCCCAAGATAACTTGAAGCACCGGCAATGAATAGAACCTCGCCAAAATCTCCTTTGTGGGCATCCATAGCTCTGCTGGGAAGCTCTATTGGGTTGTTGATTTCCACTTTTATTGTATCTGTGTTGTAGTGCGAGGGCGGGAAGGATATGTGCGAGACATATAATTTCCCGCAGTGTTCATAGCCGGGGTAAAGCATATTTCCTAGCTTGGGCAGCCCAAATGTTACAGTGTAGTCTGCCTCCACTGCGATGCCCATCACCTCTCCGGTATCGCCATTTATGCCTGAAGGGATGTCAACGCTGAACACAGGCTTCTGGCTTTCATTTATGAGTTGAATCACATCTTTATATATCCCGCCAACTTCCCTATCCAGGCCGGTGCCAAACATGGCGTCTATAACAGCATCGGAATGTAGAACAGTGGATTTTATGGATTCAGTTGAATTAACCTTAGAGATTTCTATCGGCAGCTTTGCTGCTATCTCAAAGTTTCTTTTGGCTATCCCCTTGAGCTTAGATTCATCATCTAGCAGAAAGACCCTTGCCTGGCCGCCGTTGGAATGAATCTTCCTGGCGACAACGAAGCCGTCGCCACCGTTGTTGCCACTGCCGCAGAAAACGACGAACCCCTTATTTTTTATCCCGAACTCATTCAGTATGACGAAATACACTGCCTGGCCAGCGTTCTCCATCAAAAGATCACCTGATATGCCAAATTCCTCCATGGCAGACTTATCCAGATTCCTCATCTGAGCTACTGTGCTTACTTTCATTATTACCTCCTTATTCTCCAGGCAAATAGAATTATAGCTTACACAAACTAGAAATATAACTTTAGGACTGCCTTCACTGTATCATTGCGCGGTCACATATGCCTAGGTGGAGCGGTAATGTTTGAAACAAACTCTGGCCGTTTGGATTTCTGCAGCGTTCTGCCGCTCGCAGTTATGCTGGCTTTCTCCAGCGAAGCCAGAGGACGACACCTGTTACCAGTGTTGCGCACACTGCGATGAATATTTCTACCTGAACATGTGTCGTAAGTCCGGATTGTAGGAAAAGAACGCTATAGTTAATGAAGGCATGGGTGAAGGAGGCTAGGAGATAGAACTGCCATCCCCAACCTCTAGCCAGACC
>Ga0209121_10006236_pt1 | contig 10519 bp, 3 predicted proteins | sample Cruoilmetagenom3_FD_187292 | JGI IMG/M metagenome (GOLD analysis project Ga0209121, IMG submission 187292) | Oil polluted marine microbial communities from Coal Oil Point, Santa Barbara, California, USA - Sample 3 (SPAdes) (version 2) | ecosystem: Environmental > Aquatic > Marine > Oil seeps ...
TTGAAGCTGGTTACGATAAGCAATGAATTCCTGTTGGTCCTCAATCTGAACCTGCTCTTCTATAATTTTAATAATAGCAAAAAAATCACCCGATAATTCGAGATAAGATCTTAAGCGGTTGTAATAATCCATTTCTTTTTTATATTGCTTTTGCATTTCTTCCCAATTCTCAAAAGTAAATAATTTTCCGCCAAAATTTTTCTTTACTTCCGAACCGAAATATTTGCAATAGGCATTATGACTCACAAATAAAGATTTTAAAGCACTATCACTAATGACCCCATCGAAATCCACTGCTAATATTTTCATCTTTAACTCCCATATCCTTTGAATTAATTTGTGTATTGTCGATAAACAGATTATTAAAATTATACTATTTCTTTATTGGGTTGTACAATGGGAATTGTGTGATTTTGGCTGTGATATACGATGGGATTTCCAGATTATGCAGAGTAGATAGAGGGAGCGAATCTTCATATTTGATATACTGTAATTTCTTTAGATATTATAAAGCCAATTAAGACACAGCGAATTTTATTTTACAATTAAATAATTTAAGCTCATTTTTTAATTTTCCTGTAAAACAATTACAATTTTTTAGAATATTTTTAATATTTCTAATTTGGTTTTTATTTTCAAAAATAATTTTTAAAGAATCATCAATGAATTTTATTTTTATTATTTTAGGGTAATTTGTCACTTTATAATTTCTGTATTTCCATTGATCAGTAATATTTATGTTTACTTTGTTTATATTACCATTATCATGTTTATATTCAATAAGAGGTCTACCCCACATGGATAATTCATCAGCTAATATCAGCGGAATGGCCATTGGAATTTCATTGTAAAAATTACAATCAAGAAAGTGCTCATGGTTTATCGATGAGTTTTTAAGGTGAAGATAATTCTTAGAATTAGTTAAATCATGAATTAAACAAGTCTCCGCAGCCAACTGAAATGCAATATACAATGACGGTAAGATAATTTGTCTTTGGTAAAGATCTTCCGCAATATCTAAAATAATCAATGACGAAGCAACCGAATGATTTTATGGCAAACAATCACGTATAAAACCAAAAAGTAGATTATCTTTCTGTTTGTTAGATAAATTATCAATCGACCGGTTTTTGCACTCTACATGATGATTAAGAATAAATTCTCCTAACAGACTTTTTTTTAATATTTCGGAACGTGCTTTAGTAATACCTATAGAATCACTACCTAAAATATTTAATTTAAAAAGTCTTTCTTCATAACTTCGTAAAAATTTATAGCCATACCCAAAATCATGAAAGATAGATGCTAAAAAGCATGCAGCAGTAATAATATTTTTTTTTTGGGATTCATTAAAGTCTAATCTCCTTTGTGCAATCCAGCTGCAAAAGTGTTGAGATTTATCAAACTGCATTTTCACTAACTTATTTTTCAGTTTGTTATTTATAGAAATTATTTTATCATATACGAAAGCTACTTTAAGCATGTGAACAAAATGGTCTCTATAGTTTGGATTTTGTGGCTCAACATAACATAACCATTCTATGTATGCAAGTTGTTCGATGTTTTTAGCTAAATCAGGCAATATTTTTCCAAATATTGTTGAATATGCAAGGGCACAATATTCCATTTCAAGAAAATATCCTCGTGGCATTACTTTTTTAAGATAGGAAAAAATTGAAAAATTATCAGGATATTTTTCTCCTTTTACTTTATTTGTCATACAATTATCTCTATCTATCATTTCAGATATAATATCAAGCTTACTTCCCCCATTTTCTTTTACAATATATTTTATCCAAGCCCAGTAGGCTTTATTAGAGAGTACGATTTCTTTTTTCATATTTTCATAAATCCAACAATTCTTTTATTCCATTGCACCATCTTTTTATAGAACCAGAAGGAGTTTCTCCTTTATCTTTTTCTAAAGCTTGAATGGAAGAAATGATATCAAACATATCAAATCCCTCGATGAAAGGAAGAACATTTGGTCCATGCTTCTGTAAAGAATCTTTAATCTCTTCAAGCACTTCACTTTTTATAGTTCGACTATCTGGAAAAGTTTTTTTCCGGCTTAAATTATTAAATATTTCCCTCAATAAAAACACAGGATCCCGATATTTTTTTACTGCACATTTATTAAAAATAAATTTAGGATTATTAATTTTTGTATTATCTCTTCTATCTGAACAATAATTAGAATATGATGGTATTAATGCTCTATAATCCGTAGGATCTGAACTAGTAATAAATAAGCTACTTTTATCATATCTGTCTTGATTTGATATCTTTATCATTGCACTTGAAAGTCCAAAAAGGCCTGGTGGACAATCTATAATTATTGTTTTGATGCCTCTATTTATGAATAATTTCAAACTGTCTTCCATTCTACTTTGAAAATAATGCAATTTATCTTCTTGTGAAACTAATCCAGCTATTTCCCGAATATCTTCAAGAATGGGACTAGACGGAATATAATATAAATCATTGTAATCGCTAATCTTATGAAAATATTTTTTTTCAATATCATTCTTGTCATTATTTTCATATTTTTTAAAAACTGAGGGTGTAGCTAAGAGAAGACTGTTTAAATACTTGAAATTTTCTTTTGTTTTATTATTTTTACCAACACCACAAAATAAGTCAATAATACTTGCCCCGGTTAAATCGCAATCAACAATCAACGTTTTTCGCTTATGTAAAATACAAGACAATCCAGCTATAGCTATTGCAATAGAAGTTTTTCCTACTCCGCCTTTTTGGGAATGAATTGTATAAATTTTTACTTTTTGGTTACTCATGTTATTTCCTTTATTGCTAGATATTATATAGATCATTCAATAATTTACGTAAATTATCTCTGCTACCTGATGGCACAAAAGGGAAAATATATTCCAAAACTTGCTTTTTTTTGCGCAATAAATCTCTTATCTTCTTATCTTTATGTTTCAAGCCCAATAAAGGATCTAAGATATTCCGATCCCCACCAATCAAGACAACTATTATTAAGTATTCTGCCATTAGGTTAGTTATCTCTATATCACAAGACTGATACTTGATTTTTTTAAATTGATCATAAAAAGATTTAAGCCATAGCTTACATCTTCTTGATTGAAGATTTAATAAAATTTGTGAAAATGCCAAACACAAATAATGCGCCCAGGGATTTTTAAATTGAGCTAGTTTTTCTAAAATCGAGATATCTTTTTTAAATATTTTTAATTCATCTGGAAATTCACTTTCTTTATGGGATAACATAAACACTTTTAGGGAATTAATAACTAACAGGCAACTAGACCAGTTGTTATCATTGATATACTTAGGAAGTTTGGGTAATTCTTGGTTTAAATATTTTTTTGCTGAAACAGTATGAGCAAGTGAATTAATTTCTTTTGCTTTTTGAATCTTATCGTTGATCTTTTGTCCCAAGTAGGAGAGGGCGTCACCATAATACTTTTCTAGTAAAATTGGAACTGTGTTGCATAAAGAATTATTCCATAGAAGCTGTAAGATTCCTGAATCAATTGAAAGTTGACCATTGCCTGATAATATATCATCAATTAGCTTCTTGATTATCATATCCCTGATTTCTTCAGACAAAGCTTTAGCAGGATACATAAGACCTTTCAGTATATTATTTTTATTTCTTTTTCTTATAGAAAATAATGCAATAGTGGCGTAACTTAATAAATCCACTGTATTAAACATAAGATATCGCGAGGAAGAAAAAGGATTGCTAATATCATAAAAATAATGCTTAAGCCGTATAATTTCAAATTTTTCTATTAAAGAATCTAAAATTCCTTTTAAATAATTAGATTTATCTTCTATTGAAAAATTCTCTTTCTTTACAATTTCGAGAATGCTATAAGTAGTTTTTTTAGCCATCCACCATGCAATTACAATTTTTCGTTCATCATCAAAATCTTTTTGTGAATTTAAATCGATATATCTAAAGTAGTACCGGGCAAGTTCTACCCTTAGTTTCCATATTAATCTCATAAATACAATTTCTGAATTACTTGACTTGTCTTGTGCTTCAGACGATGATAATAATATTTTAAAATTACTATCAAGAAATTCATAGAAATCAGCATCGGTAAACTTTTCTTCGATACCTTTTATTTCTGATCGCATACCAAGTACAAGTTCTAGTATAAGGAGCCGTGCAAAATGATCTTCTTTTACTTTATTTAACCATTTTTTTATAATTTCTAAATTATAACGCTTGATGTTCCTCTTTGTTAATATATTTGATTTTTTCATTTCTATATCTTTAAACATACTATAGACTTCATTGTCTGCAACATAAGGGATAAAATAAACATTTTCTAAACACCAATCAAGAAACTCGTCTAGGCTATTTAATTTTTCCAATTCCTTTTTAATCCTTGCTTCAATATCTTTCATCTTAAAAGGGTCTTCTAACAATAAAGGTAAATTACTGTAAATAGTTTTTAAATTTGGCTCAAGTGCCCTATTAATTGCAATATTTAAAAATTCTTGTTTATTTTTATCAGAAATAGGTGCTTTACCTAATTGTCGAAACCAATCTTGAATATATAAAAAATCTCCAAGCAAAGTATTATGGAGTTCTTTAGTAGGCGTTTCCCAAATAAAATGTTTATCGGAAAGTACTTCATTTTTTCTGGTTCGGATAAAGGCTTTAGTATATTCAGATATATAATCTGCTTGTAACAATTTATTTATAAGTCCTTTACGTATTTCTGAAGAATCTGACATAATTGCATCATGACAAAGTGTAAATTCCCCACCTTTTTCTTTGGATGATGGAATAAAAATAATAGGACCTGGACTATATTCGGTTATATTTTGTCTTTCGGTATCGGGTTTTTCTAAAAATAAATCTAGTATTTTTTGTTCTTCATCTTTGGACATAGTAATGTGGTCTTGGAATCTCTTTTTCTCTATCTTTACTCCTATTTCAATTAAGATAGGAATTAATTCCTCAACAATTCTTCCTTCGTTTTTAAGGAAACTTTCCCCATAAAAAGCTTTTAGTGCTCTTATTGCGATTAACCTTCCCACTTTATTATTTTTGTCTTTTTTCCTTAATTTTTCTGTATTCCTCTTTACGCTTTTAAGGTAAAAAATCAATTCATTAATTCTTTTATCATAATCAAATCCTAAACTATCAAAAGTAATTTTGAACAATTTTTGAAATATTTCTGTTTTATCATAATTCATCGTTCCTAAAAATAATTTATTTACAATAAACCGTTCATTCATAGCGGTTACATTTTTTCTAATATCTGAATTTAATCCTTCGGGGCATTTGGGAAATGCTCTTAAAAATATTTGCAGGGTAATTTCTTCTTTATTAGTGAAGCCCGAATTTCTCCACGCCTGCATCAATGCTTCAATCCATACATCTATCCATTTCAGATAATATTTTACACCACAAATCGTTGGGGGTTCTGTTGCCTCCCAACCTAACAGAAGCCCCTTATCTTCCATACATTCGTTGCAATATTTAATGAGAATTTCAATGGGTTTACCTAAAGAATTATTTTCATATTGTTCTAAAAAATAAGTTATTATATCCACTTTTGGAACTAAAAAACGATAACGCCATTCACACATTTTCAAGAAAGAATCTGCATATTCTTTAATAGAGATAATTTTTCTATCATATAAATCTCTAATTAATAAATCTGAACCGAATTGTTTATCTGCAAAATTCTGAGTCTTTACCGTTTGGCTAAAACGGTCATCAGTTAAAATGGGTAATTTTTTATTTTCTGCGTGTTGAAGGGTCTCAATAACAAGTTCTTCATAATGATGGAAGTTTCTACTTTTATTCTTTTTAGACAAAGTAACGGGTAATACCTTAAAAAGTTTTTCTTTATTTGATAATTCAATATTTTTAATCTGATACTCCAAATCTTTCTGCCAAGCTCCTACTTCATTTGAAAATTCAATTGAACGGACTGCATATTGAATATTTTGACAAGTAGCTTTTTCTACAACAATTTGAAATCCGGAATTACTAATATCGTCCAGCAATTCATGCTTTTCGGCGAATTCCAATGTAATTTCATCAAAAAGCAAACGCGATGAATTATCCAGTATTTCAGTTACCCCTTTTTTAATAATGTTGCCCTTGACTTCTATCAATTGTTTTAACTCTATATATCGCTTTTCGCTTATTCTTCCTTTCCTATATAGGTGTGCTAATAACTGACTAAATCTTAATACAATAAGAGATGAATTTTTAGGAATTTCTTTTTTTCCAAGATAAGCAGAAACCATGGGGATATTTTCAGTTTCTGCTAAACTAATACATTTCTTTGTTAAATTACTATTTTTCCTTTCTTTTGATAAAAGAGATTCTATTACCTTTATTGATGAATTCACTTCTAATTTGTTAGATAAACCTCGATATATCTTTTCTTGTGAAGCTTGATGGTGTTTGTATTTACTTCTATCAAGAAGCCAAATAGCTTTTAAGGTATTTGGATAGTAGATGGTTTCAAACCTCAGAGCCAATTTAGGTAAAAGCCCTAGTCTATGTAATGTTATTAAAGCAGTATAATCAATAATGATTTCTTTTGCATCTTCGGGGAATGTCATATACATTAATTGATTTCTTTTTACGAATTTTATCTTAAAACCATTTGTAACATATGTCGTAAACTCAATTTTTACTTGCCACGTTGGTAATAATTCTAATTCTAAAGGTTGGGTTCTATAGGCCCAGTCAATATATAAGGGAAGGTTATTGTAACTGCATAAAAAATGCCGCGGTATTTGTCCTGATTGATATTTTTTAAGCAATTCTTCTATCGTTTCCTTACGTTTTTTGATAAACTCCTTAAGGTCACCAATCTTCTTTATATCAAATATTTGTTCAGGTACTTTACCTTCTTGTCGAAGCTGCTTCAGTTGCATAAGTGATCGGTTGGCTTTTTCTTCTTTTCCAATGCGGAAACCCAGATCAACATGCCGTGTTAATAACTCTGGTACACCTTTAAAATGATTCCAACATTTTTCTAATATTTCAAAAGCGCGCTTTTCGTTTTCTAAAATACAGTAAATTTCGGCAGCTAACATCAGACATTTTGGATTCATATCTTGATCACAATTTATAAATGGTACTAATTTTTTTAATGCGTCATGAAATTTTTCTTGCAATGCTAGTATTTGAGCATATTCAAAAGTTAATTCTGAATTATCAGGATGTTTTTCCGTTAAATATTCGAAAGCTTGTTTCGACATCTTAAAATCTCCAATATTTCTAGCCGCTTGTGCTTTTATATGTATCACTTCTTCATTATTCGAATCAAATCTTTCAAATTTTTCCACTGTTTTAATTACAGCGGTATCGTCTTGTAATTTTACCTGAACTTCTAAAAGTTTTTGCAAAGCAGGATAACCAAAAAATATTCTATTGCTTTCTTCAAGAAGTAACTGTGCTTTTTGATAATTGTCCTGTTCTATTACTATGAGTGCTCTCATGTATAAACAGAGAGCTTTTATCTGGGAAGAAGGATTCTCGTTTTCAATATCGATAAACATCCTAGACGCTTCAACTGTATTAGCAATAGAATATTGATAAACCGCCTCTAAGTATTTTTTCCATAAACTATCAGAAGGAAGATATTCATTAATTATTTTTCTAGATTCTGCTATTTTTTTTATTCTGAATCCAATGTCAAAAATATTTCCCGCTGCACTTTCTTTCTCCTCTTTCTGCGAACTATATTTTAAGACCCTTAATGCATATTCCCAAGCACTATCATACTCTTTGAGTCCATTTATTTTTAAAGTAGAAATTAATAATAATGCCCACGATTTTTCAGAATAATCTCTTAAAAGCGCATCAATTACTTTAATAACAATACTTTTTTGGATAAATCCGGCACGAGTTCTCACATATTCAGCAATTTCTGGGGCCAAAGGGATTACTGAAATAAGTTTTTCTACTATTTTATCTGCATCTCTAAATTCTTCTAAAAAATACAAAGCTTGCATTTTGATAAGTAGTGCATGGTAAGCAAAGTAATATCTTTTTAAATTATTTATAATTTCATTACCGTCTGGTTTATTAAAAATTTTATCTACGTACTCCACTGCTTTTTCACATAGATTTTTTCCTTCAATCTTTAACTCTGGCACATAGATATCTTTTTTAGTTTTAACTGCACTTTTAATTGCTTTATACAAAAAGGCATCTGCAATTAGTGTACAAATTTTATTATGATAATACTTTTTTTTATAAGGAGAATCATTTATAGTGCTGCTTTGAATTTTTTCTTGAAAATCTATTGTAAATTCTTGATATTTTTCTTCTGCTTCGTTAATGCGACCTTTAATAATTAAAATATATAATACTTCTGGCAACCAAATTTCTTTAATCTCATTCGAAGAAATAAAACGATATGCTTCATCAAACTTTTTAGAAGCTATTAACAGGGTGAGCCAAATAGAAATTGTCTTTTCATCTTTCGAGTTTGAAACAATTTCTATTGCTTCGTTCACTTTTCCTTGAAAAAAATAAAGTTTTGCTGTTATTCTAGACATACGTTCTTTTAGCTTTGATTTTTCCTTCATATTTTGATAAAGTATATTTGCTTTATCAAAATACTTTTCTGCTTTGTTTATATATTCTTTCTTGCCTAAATTTAAAAATGCATCAGCCAGCGTAAGAAATCCTTCTAGTTTAGATTCATCATTTAGTATGTCTTGTTTTTCATTTAAGTAATTTACTAACCCTTCAACATTCTTTTTTATAATTTCTTTTGTGGGTAACTGGCCATTTCCCCAGATTTTATTGCATAAAGTTTTTATTTTTTGATCACACTCTTTGTAAAGCTCTTTTTGTAAATGTTCTGCATATATTGACTTTAAGGTAAGTTGAGCATGAAAATCTTCAGGATTTTCTTGAAGCTGTTTTTTAAGAACTAAATCATTTATTTTCTCTAAAATTTCATAAACTTCCTCATAATTTTCGACAACAATAATATGGAATCCTTTATTTTTAAATTCCTCATATAATATTTCAAAATCCTCAAACTCAATTTTATAATTCCCATAATCTTCTTCAGAAATGCCTTCTTTATAGGAAGGTATCTTTAAAATTACACAAGGAGGCCTTCGGAATTCCCCGAATCTCTTTAATACATAGTTATCGGCGTCTTTTAAACGTTGATCGTTAAAACTTGTTCCAATGAAAAAGATTGTATTTTGTACAACTTTTGAATTTAACCAATCAACAAATGAAGAATGCTGTAAAGCATATTTATTGTAATCTGTTGAAGAAATTATAATTGAAGTGGCAGAATCAATATCTCCGTGTAGCTTTACAATAGTTTTCTCCGTAGGATTGATAGAAGGTATATCTTTGTCGTTAATAATAACCCGTGGGATAATGCCTTCGTCGCGAAAAGCATCTTCAAGCAAATGATCATAATTTGTGGTGATAAATAAATCAACATCAAATTTCACTAATGTTTTCTGAAGTGTTGAAGAGGAAGAAATATTTTTTAATCTCGATATGATTTTTTCCCGAAATGGTAAACATCCTATCTTCTTTTCAAGAAGACTTGCAATTATCAGTAAATCTTTTTCGAAAGTCTTAATTTTAGATTCTTCCCTAATATCATGAATTAAGTCACCCCAAGAAGGTAACCCTGCAGAAATAGAGAATCCTGCACCTACAAATATTGTTAAACGTTTTTTTATAATTTCATCTGCTAAATAATAAATAGATATTTCTTTTTCTTCTATAGTTTTTCTTATAAAATTTTCTTCTTTATTATTGGTATTTTTATGCATATAATAATTTATACCTACTATTTTAAATATATATTCTTAATATATCTTAAAAAAATAAACTAGTACGATTTCCATACATGATATATCTGCTTATATAAATATAATTGTTCTTGTTCTAAGATATTTCAAAATTCTTTTATGTGGAAACCCCACGGGCAAGCCTGTGGCACCTTTTCCACTTTTCGAGCTTCGCTCGACGCCCTTCGGGCGAATTTTACATTCATCCACGGGTAAACCCGTGGTATTCTGCCCTTCGGGTTAATAAATACTTCGACAAAGCTATTTACAAATCCTTCTTTTTTGTAAAGACAAGGGGACGGTTGATTGTCACACTTCAAGAATATATATTTACTTTATTGAATCGCCACCAGCAGTTAAAAGAATTGGTCTTTTTCAATTTTTCTACACCTTAATACTAATACGACAAAAAATTTATAAAATCCTTCTTTTTACAATAAATAAGCCTTTCAGCAAAAGCCAGCTGGAACTATTTCGATTAAATCTTTAAAAAATAAATTATGAATCTAATTTAATATTTATTTTAATATTCATTTTTTAAATTATCAAAACTTCCGTAACTCAAATTTAAAGACTGCGATATATGCATTGGGCTCCGATTATCTTTAAGTACTTCTAACCTTTTTAACCTAACCTCTAATGAAGTTTTTGAAACTTTGAAAGAATCCTTTAATATATTAATTATCTTAAAATAATCCTTATAATT
>Ga0209121_10006237_pt1 | contig 10519 bp, 8 predicted proteins | sample Cruoilmetagenom3_FD_187292 | JGI IMG/M metagenome (GOLD analysis project Ga0209121, IMG submission 187292) | Oil polluted marine microbial communities from Coal Oil Point, Santa Barbara, California, USA - Sample 3 (SPAdes) (version 2) | ecosystem: Environmental > Aquatic > Marine > Oil seeps ...
TGAAAAGCCTGATTAAAAAACAGGAAGCAAAAATTAGTGTGGTTGGATTGGGCTATGTTGGTTTACCCGTTGCATGCATGCTGGCAGATCGAGGCTTCCTGGTTACTGGCGTGGATATCAAACAGGATAGAATTGATGCGATCAATAATGGGATCAATCCCATTGAAGGCAAAGAGCCCGGGTTGGCAGACTTACTCTCCAGGGTTGTGGAAGATGGAAAGCTAGTCACAACAACACATTACGATGCCTTGGCGGATGCAGATATTATTCTGATTGATGTCGAAACGCCCATCGATGAGGATCATATTCCACGCTATCACGCGTTGAAGGCTGTCTGTCGCAGCCTGGGACATGTCCTGAAGAAAGGCAGCCTAGTGATCGTTGAATCAACCATTGCGCCGGGCACAATGGAAAGAGTGGTTCGTCCCCTCATTGAGGAATCGAGTGGGAAAAAATCTGGTGTTGACTTTTTCCTGGGTGCCTGTCCTGAGCGGGTGATGCCCGGAAAACTTCTGGAAAATTTACAGGCGATGAGCAGAGTATGCGGGGGGGATACGCCCGATATTGCGGAAACAATGGTCGCTTTCTACAGTTTTATTGTTGAAGCCGACCTTGACCAGGCAGACCTGATCACCGCTGAACTGACTAAAACGGCTGAAAACGCATATCGTGATGTGAATATCGCTTTTGCCAATGAATTAGCGTTGATTTGTCAATCCGTTGGCGCTGATTTTCTTAGAGTGAGGGAATTAGTCAATAAATCACCTGGAAGAAACGTCTTATTAGCTGGTGCTGGCGTGGGCGGTCACTGCATCCCCAAGGACCCCTGGCTGCTGGCTTACGGCGCTCATGGGTCGGTGGATTTGCGTCTGATCCCTGCCGCCAGGGCTGTGAATGATGCCATGCCTGAACAGGTCGTTAAATTATTAATGTATGCGTTACAAAAATATGATAAACCTCTGGCAAAATCAAAAATTAGCATTTTGGGATACGCTTACTTGGAGGAGAGTGATGATGTCCGAAACAGTCCCTCCAAGAATGTGGTTAGCTTGCTGGAGTCAAACAATTCTAGCGTTGTGATTCATGATCCTTATGTATCGGACTTCCAGGGTGACATCCTGGAAAGTGTTGACAATTGTGATGCCGTGATTATTATGGTTGCACATCAGGCGTATCAAAACTTGAATCTGGACGAATTGAAGAATCATTTACGAACACCAATTGTCATCGACGGTCGTCGGGTTGTAGATCCGAGGAGAGCAGATGATGCTGGATTGGATTATTTCGGGATTGGGTTTGATCCTTCCAGGCTTACACGATAAAAAGGTGCTAGATGTATAAGGATAAAACAGTTGCAGTTGTTGTACCGGCCTACAATGAAGAGAAATTGATCGGAAGGGTTATCGAAACAATCCCTGACTTTGTTGATCACCTGGTCATCGTTGATGATCTCAGCACCGATGGGACGACTGAAGTTGTGGAAGGTTACCTGGAAAACGCAAATGATCACATTGTGCTGATTCAATTAGAAGAAAATCATGGGGTGGGGGGCGCAATTGCAGAAGGTTATAAATGGTGCCGTGATCATCACATCCAGGCAACAGCAGTTATGGGTGGCGATGCACAAATGGATCCCGAAGACCTGCCAGCACTGCTTGATCCCGTTGTGAGTGGGGAGGTGGATTATTCAAAAGGCAACCGCCTATTTACTGGTGAAGCCTGGCAGAAGATCCCAAAAATTCGGTACATGGGCAATGCTGTCCTGTCATTGCTGACCAAAATTGCATCAGGATACTGGCATGTGGCGGATTCGCAAACAGGCTATACCGTAGCCAATCATAAAGTATTATCAACCATTGACCTGGACGGCATCTACAAGCGGTATGGGATGCCCAATGATATGCTGGTCAAACTCAATATTTACAATTTTAGAGTCCGTGATGTGGAAATCAAACCCATTTACGGCATCGGCGAAAAATCTGGCTTCAGACCCCTGTTGATCATCCCAAAATTCTCCTGGCTGTTAACACGGCTTTTTTTCTACCGAATTTTTCAAAAATACATCATCCGGGACTTCCATCCGCTTGTTTTCTTTTATTTATCCGGTATGACTTTTTCATTGATTGGGTGGTTATTGGGCTTTTATCTATTATACTTCCGGATATTTTCAGGACCTGTAGCTGCAACCAGCACGATAGCAGTGATGTTTTTGATCATAACAGGCATGCAATCGCTGTTTTTTGCGATGTGGTTTGATATGGATTCTAACAAGAATTTAAAATGACCAGTAAAATCAGTCATTGGTGAAAAAGTAGATTTAGGAGCGTATGGCTTCCCGCAATTCCTTAAAAGTTGTCACCATTGTTGGTGCCCGACCGCAGTTTATCAAGGCGGCAGCCGTCAGCCGTTCCCTCAAGCCCAGTGCTAAAGAGGTCATCTTGCATACGGGTCAGCATTATGATGAGAATTTATCTAAGGTTTTTTTTGACGAGTTAGAAATTCCCCTTCCTGATTACAATCTTGGGGTTGGATCTGCCACCCATGGCGCTCAGACAGGGCAAATGCTGGAGAAAATCGAAGCAGTTTTGATCGATGAGGAACCAGATTGGGTCCTTGTTTACGGCGATACCAATTCGACTCTGGCTGGTGCGCTGGCTGCGGCAAAGTTGCATATCAAAGTAGCCCATGTGGAAGCTGGATTGCGCAGTTTTAACCGCCAAATGCCGGAGGAGATCAATCGAATACTGACCGACCATATTTCAGATTTGCTGTTCTGTCCAAGTGACGTCGCGGTAAACAATTTAGTCGATGAAGGCATTATCAAGAATGTGATTATTGTAGGCGATGTGATGGCTGATTCGCTGATGTTTGCCTGCGAAAAGGCAAACCAACAATCAACAATCATTGAAGATCTGGGACTCACTCCGGGTGATTATTATTTAGGAACCATTCACAGGGCAGAGAACACTGATGATCCTTTTCGTTTAAGAAATATGCTTGATGCTTTTGTAGCATTAGATGGTCCAATCGTGATCCCTCTCCATCCCAGGACACGTTTGGCAATCCAAAGGCATCAATTTATGGCATTTTTGGAAAAGCCAAATATTATCGCCAGAGCACCTTTGGGGTATTTGGATATGGTGCGACTTGAACAATCAGCAATGATGATCCTGACGGATTCTGGGGGAATCCAAAAAGAGGCCTACTGGCTAAAGGTGCCATGTATTACCTTGCGCGATGAAACAGAGTGGGTGGAAACGGTGGAATTGGGTTGGAATGTTTTAGCGGGGGCAACAACACCAAGTATATTAGAAGCTGTTGAGACTTTTTCAATCCCAAAGCAGCATCCGGATTTATACGGAAATGGAAAAGTTGGGGACAAAATCGTAAAACAATTAGTGAAAACTAACTGACGAAATATCAAACGGTATAAGTGATATTCTTAACATGAACCAAACAATCCTGTCGGTTTGCTTGCTCAACTGATCGTGGTAATATTGATTTCAGTATGCGACACTTTTTGTAGATCCATAATTGAAGAGCGGATGCAGTCAGTATTCGATAAATCTTGCTCGACGGCGTAGGATTATTTCAATGGAAACTTCATCAAAACATATTCTTGTTGATATTGGTCATCCTGCCCATGTCCATTTATTCCGCAATGCCATCAAAGCCTGGCAGGTCAGGGGGCACCAGGTTGTGATTACTACTCGAGATAAAGACGTCTCGCTTGATTTATTGAACGCATATGGCTTACCATACCAGGTCGTCTCAAAAGCCCGTAGGGGCACGCTAGGGCTGGCTTATGAGATGCTGGAGCATGATTTGGGGGTGCTCAAGGAGGCTGTCCGCTCCCACAGTAAGATATTAATTGGAACATCTGTTTCTATTACTCATGTCGCACCCTTCATTGGCGCAACATCTGTCGTGTTCAATGAAGATGATGCCTCCGTGGCGAAGTCATTCGTTCGGTTGTCTTATCCTTTCGCTCACAAAATAGTTACCCCGACAGTTCTGAATGAAGATTATGGTAGGAAACACATCACCTACAAAGGTTACCAAAAGTTAGCTTATCTGCATCCAACCCAATTCACGCCAGACCCTCGAATCAAGGAAAGGTTGGGTGTCGGGGAGGATGAGCCATACTTTTTAATGCGTTTTGTTTCACATCAAGCTGCGCATGATCAGGGTGAATTTGGCATGGGGAAAGATTTACGATTGAAGCTGATAGACTTGCTGAGCAAAAATGGAAAAGTGTTTATCACGAGCGAGTCGCCTCTTCAGGCGGAATTCACACCTTATCAAATCGATGTTGCACCTGAGGACATGCTCAATGTCCTGGCATTCGCCAGCACCTTCATCGGTGACAGCCAATCAATGTCAGTGGAGGCTGCCATACTAGGTGTGCCATCACTGCGTATCAATTCATTCGCCAATCGATGTACCGTATTACAGGAATTACAGAATAAGTACGAACTAAATTATTCCTTTTTCCCATCCCAAGAACAGGAAATTTTCAGGACCCTCAAACTTTGGCTTGAGGATGACAGATTAAGCAAAAAATGGCAGGATAAAAGGCAGCAAATGTTAAGTGAAAAGATAAATGTCACACCCTGGATGGTGGATTTGATCGACAATTTACCTGTATCATAGTGAAATAATATGAAGATCGTTGTGATTTGCGGTATGAGCGATGAGAAGGCTCGGGCTAGGTTACTGCCGCTTGTAAAACTTAAAGCGGTTGATCAAATTATATTGATCAGACGTTCAGCTCTGGAGATGGAAAAGGTGATGGTCCTTTCACCTCCGAAACTCATGCGCTGGAGTTTACTCTTATCGGAGATATACCGTTTCCTGATGCTGTTTGCTGCTTGCATCAAACATAAACCTGCCTGCGTTTATGCAATTTATTTTGTTCCGCACGGTATCTATGCCGCTTTGATTGGGTCTTTGCTTAACATCCCGGTAATTCAAGAATTGATAGGAACAGATCGACCTAAAGTGGCACATTCTAAGTGGTATCAAAAGTTGCTGTCGCAAGCTGAATATATTGGCGTCAGGGGATCCGAATCACTTGAGTCGCTTTCATCACTGGATATTCCAAGAGAGAAATTCTTTATTTCGAACGCTGTGAATGTGCTGGATTTTGATCTATTCAAGCCTGATCAAGCCTCAAAGAAATTTGATTTGATTTACTGCGGTTATCTGGATCAAAACAAACAAATAAACCTGCTGATTGATGCGGTGAATGACTACAATCGAAAAACCCGACATTGTATCAAGGTTGGTTTGGTTGGGGATGGTCCGCAAAGAGACTGCCTAGAGAGGCAAGCTGCAGATTTGGGTCTCAGTGACCACATAGATTTTGTTGGGCGGCAACCATATCAAGCAATTTCGGCTTTCCTTAATCAATCACGTTTATTTGTCATGACATCTGCCTTTGAAGGGCTGCCAGTTGCGATGCTCGAAGCGCTCAGTTGTGAGCTGCCCGTGATTGTCCCCAATGTTGGGGATATCAGCGATGTTGCTCGACATGGTTATAATGCCTGGTTGATCAACGAAACGAGCCGAGAAGCGTATGTGCGCGCATTTTCTGAAATTCTGGACAACGCGGAAACTTATGAGAGGTTGGTTGATGGTGCAAAAGCCACACGTCAGCGCTTTCTCGCGGAGTATACCCTGGAAAAATCGATGGATACATGGAAAGCAATGCTGGATTTCGATTGATTCTGACATCCAATCAACAAAAAGGCTGACCCAGGCTCAGAAAACGATTGAACGTATATTGTTTGAGGCCGATAGATGAATAAATATGGAACATGACCGGGAAAAAATTTTAATGATCATTGGCAGTTTGGATGCCGGGGGGAAAGAGAGACAGCTGATTGGACTGCTCAAAGGATTACTGGATACTGGTTTATTTACGTCCTATATTGGTGTGATGAATTCTAACGGCTTGAGGGAGTTTGAAGCGGGTGAATTTGTCGAGAAGGTGATCAGAATTAAGCGTTTATTCCGCTTTGATTTTCTGACACCATTCCTTCACCTTGTGAAACTTGTCAGGGCGGAAGAAATACAAGTTGTCCACACATGGGGGAGCGGTATATGGGATGTGATCGGCTGCTTGGTGGCTCGATCATGTCAGGTCCCATTTTTGCATGGCGGTATTCGATCGGCACCGATCAAATTGGACATTTCAGACCGCTTGAGTAGGTGGGCGGCGAAGCATGCAGATGCGATTGTTGCCAATTCCCGGGCTGGATTGAAAGCTTTCGGGTTTGAGAGAGATCATCGCTCCCGGGTGATTTATAACGGATTAGCTTACTCTCGTTTTGAAGCATTCCAGGATTCTGAACCACGGGATTCCAGCATTTGTATGGTGGCAAATTTCAGCCCGAAAAAGGATCATCAAAGTATTGTTGCTGCACTACCCATCATTAAAGAGTCGTTCCCAGAGATTCGTGCTACGTTGGTGGGGCATGATGCGGGAATGTTAGCTACTATCAGAACCTATGCAGAAAACCTGCGTGTGAGGAATCGGATAAATTTCGTGACGGATACACTCAATCCTGAATCCTTTATTGCCAGATGTCAAATTGGGATTTTAACAACTAATCCGACTGAGCATGGAGAGGGCACCTCGAATGCCATCCTGGAGTATATGGCGTTAGGTAAACCGGTGATCGCAACTGATAATGGCGGCAATCGGGAGGTGGTTATCCACAGTAAAACGGGTTTTTTAGTGCCACCCAGGGACCCTGAAGCTATTGCTCGCCGGGTGATTGACTTGTTGAACAACCCTTTGCTTTCAGAAAAGATGGGTCAGGTTGGCAAACAGCGTGTAATAGAAGAATTTTCCTTGGACAGATTCATCAGCAGCTTTGTGTCCGCTTACGAACGCTTAATCCATTAAAGATCTTAGATGAAGCCTTCCGCTTCAGCACCATTGACATCGCGTAATGAACTGAGGTGAAGGGGCCAATATACAAATATGGGGTGATCTTGATTTTTTACCCAGGGGTTGGAGTCAATTGCTGCCAGGCTTCATTTTCTTGGGCGGGTAAGTAATCAGGGCCTTGACTTTTGTAAAAAATTTCCGACATTTAGGAACGATTGATGCCAGGAAGCGGTTTTCACGCAATCGCAGCCTCAGTTTATAGAATTGATTTGGGTAGACATCCAGGGAAATTTTAGGTTTGAATGTCTCAGTGCTGGTTTCGACTAGGGGAGCTTTTTGAGTCTCCTCTAATTTTTCTGTTAGTATCCTGAAGGAACACAACCACAAGACGATATCATAGCGAAAGCTCGGAGATTTCTCAATGGCTGCTAATCGAAGGTTCTCAATTCCAGCGCGGCTAAAAATCCCAGTATCATGGAACCATTGCGGATCGAATAAGCCAAAAATATCATCTTCCAACAATTCTGCAATCCAGTCTTCATAGTGATGAAATTTTTTATTTAGGTTTGGCCGCACTCCATAGGCATTTCCCTGGAGGGGTTTGTTCGACCGCGCCCAGGGTATGTTTGCTAATTGTGGGTTAAGATCATTAAGGAGCCGTGCATAGACCCGGTTGTTCCTGGCGGATGGGTGTATGCGCCACATAAAGCGATAGACATCCGGAGCTGTGTACATGGAATAAAATGAACAAAAATGATCAATCACGCTCATGGCATGTGCGATGAGGCCCCGCATGTATTGACTCTGCAGCGTTACTTCACACTGGGAGTATTTGGGTTTTGTCGGTACTCGCTTTCTGACCTCCTCTAAATCTGCCTTCAGGTCATCAGTTGCGGTTTTGAGGAGCGCAGGATTGAGTAAGCGATATTGATCTTTTGGGGTGAGGTAGTCCAATTCAAGAAGGTGCCTTTTGCTGTATTCTCCTCTACCAACTGAATCACCATATGAACCGTTAATAACCATGGCGTCTTTCCCAAGACGTCCGCACCACAGCATTTTATGCAGGTGATAGGGGGATACCAAGTTTCCTAAAAGCTCGGCTGCAGCAAAGAGATTGTTTTTGATGTCATCAATGGAAAGTCCAATTTTGATGTTTTCCATACCAAGTGTTCTGGCTACGAGATCTGCATATGCAACATCCCTGGAGTTTTCTATGCCCCAGGTTATGGATTTGGGTTTTGCGAGTAGTTTTCCCTTTTGATATAAATTGGCAAGGATTCCCGCTACAATCCGGCTGTCTAATCCACCTGAGAGGAGGACATAGATTTCTGTTCGGTCTTTGCAGACAGCTTGAGCTTCATCTTCCAATAATATCCTTAATTTGGCAGCGATGTTCTCAGAACTGTCCCAATAAAAATCATGTGGGGGAACTTCCTCGAGCTTGACTGTGTTATTCTCTTGGATAGTTGACAGCCAGGGTTGACGTCTCACCTGTTTGATAAGGGTTCTGTCTCCGCAAGCATAGCCAAATGAGATCAGTGAGAGAATGGCACTCAGATCCCAGCTAATCGCTGGTTTTTCACGCGATATGACATCTAGGAAATCTTTCTGCCAAACACCATCCGAACCCGAATACATTGGTGGAACATAAAGATGTTGACTTGAATACAAGGCCATACTCTTCAAAACCTAACTCTGATTTCTTTTATCCAGTTATTTTGCGAAAATCACTGAGAACCCTCAGAATTGTAAAATAATATTTGCAGATTAATATCCAGTGAGCAAACGCTTGGTATAGCGGTAAAATTTCCACAATCGGAATGAGCCAATCATTTTAAAGAATTCATAAATTAGCCGTGAGGGTCGCGACATCCGCTCATAATAAGTAGGAAAGGATTCATCCTCATTATTGGATAGAAGCAGCAGCTCAACAATCATTGGTTTAATTTTCCTAACGATCAGCTTATGATATTTATAATCAGTGGTTTCATCGAAGCCGTCAGTTACCCTAATCGATTTCTTGATGCTGTCTTTCCTTCTCTGATAGTTTTTTACATTGTCCCTTGTCCAAGAGCTGGGACTGTTGTAGCGGTAAACAGACGTTACTTTATCGAGATACTTGATTTTGCCATGTAATAAGGCTAATAGGGGAACAGTAAGGTCCCATATTTGGATATAAAAATACCAGTCAGGTACATGGGTATATATCGATTTCCGGACAACTGCGGAACCCATATCAACCATACGTCCACCCAACAAAATGACGTCTTTGGTTGAACAGATTGTATCGTGATTTCGAAAGCGCTTTATCTCAGGCTTTTTATCATCTTGAGGAAATATGCGTTTTGTCGCTGTAAAACACATGGCGACATCTGGATTAGCTTCCAATACATCCGCCTGATACTGCAATTTATGCGGGTCAATCCAATAATCATCTGCTTCTAAAAATGCAATGTATTTTCCTCTTGCCTTTGGAATGGCAATTTTGCCGTTTACTTCAATGCCTTTAGAGAATTGGTTTTCTGTTTGTAATATGGGGATGATTTTATCGGGATACTTGCTTGAATATTCTTGGATAATACCTGGTGTGCCATCGCTGGAGGCGTCGTCGTGGATGATGATCTCAAAGTCGAAATCAGTTTGTTGGTTAAGGCAGCTTTCTATGGCTTTGCGGATATATTCTTCCTGGTTGAATGTTACAAGGCTGACACTGACTAATGGTTTTTCCATAAGGATCCCTTCAATTTAGCCACCATGACTGTTATGAAGTTCTTGATAATCTCCAAGATTTCATCCAATTCCTGTGAGTTTCGCAGTTTGTTAATCAAATAATAAATCACAATACCCACAATAATTTGGGAAGAAAACTTTAACAAATTGCTGCTGATGTTGAGCGTCCCAATCAGGAAGATGCCAGCGCTCATCACCAGTGTCATCAATGCGGATGGCAGAATATCTTTAGCCATATCAATCAATGAGTAATTAATCAATTTCCCTGAGATATAGCTGGCAATTAAGTTTGAAATCAAGGCAACCGCAATTTGACCTAAAATGAGTGCGATGATACCGTGGCGATAGGTTAACAGGATGGCAATAATGGTCATTCCATATTTGACCAGTTCTAATCTCAGGTGAAGATCTGTTCGACCTTTGATGCGCAGTAGATTGTAGTTTTGGACGACAATCGGCAGCATGACTCCTATGATACATAGTAACTGGAAATAAGGGATGCTTTGAGCCCACTTTTCAGTTAAAAGGAACAGGAATAAAGGCTCGGCAATTATGATCAAACCGATCATGACTGGCAGCATAATAAACATGGTCATCCTGATGGTCTTGCTGTGGACTTGTTTAAGCGTTTTATTATCATCTTGAAAGGGTGAAAACGCAGAAAAAATCACCTGTCCTATAGCCATACTCGAAGCAACGGAGACGGCGGATTCCATGGTCGCAGATCGAGAATAGTATCCTAAATCGCTGGGGGAGTAGGTCCTGCCAATGAACGTTTGATAAAGGTTTTTAAAGGCAGTTTCGATCAATCCTGCAATCAACAATTTTGAGCCAAATGAATACATAGATCGAAATGACTCCATAGAAAAATCAAACGCCGGCCGCCAATTA
>Ga0209121_10006238_pt1 | contig 10516 bp, 11 predicted proteins | sample Cruoilmetagenom3_FD_187292 | JGI IMG/M metagenome (GOLD analysis project Ga0209121, IMG submission 187292) | Oil polluted marine microbial communities from Coal Oil Point, Santa Barbara, California, USA - Sample 3 (SPAdes) (version 2) | ecosystem: Environmental > Aquatic > Marine > Oil seeps ...
GGATTTTTTTGAAAATCTATGCGTCTTTTTTCTTCTCCATTTTCATCTAATTCAATAATAACAGGAGTGTTGTTATTTTCATACATCCTTAAATGCTTTTTCACTGTGCCATCTTGGTTATAAAACTTCATGGTTTTATTATCATCGTAGGTAGATGATGTGTATTCTGAAAAGATCTTACCTTCAAGAATATTTTGTCTGATTCTTAATCCGTCTTTTATAAACATTTGAGATACCATGTTTCCTACGTTATTATAAAATACAGACTCATAAATTTTTTCATCTTTAATTTTAGACAACTTCTTAATTTGTCCGCCTTCATAAAACTCTTTTATTTCTCCAACTTGTTTATTATTTTGATAGTGCACAATTTTCAATAGTTCGCCAGAGGGATAAAAAAGTTGCTCTTCACCATGCATTTTTCCATTTCTATATTGGGTGTTTGAGCTCATTTTTCCGTTGGGATGGTAGGTAATATAACTACCATTTAAAATTCCTTTTTTTAATTCAAATTCTTCCCATTTAATAAGATCTTTTCCAACAACATAATAACCATCCATTACCTGGTTGTCTTTAATAAAAACCTGTAAACCATCAATATATCTAGAAGAATAACTCCCTCTGTTTATAAGTGTTAGTGTATCTGATTTTTCTTTTTTATTACAAGAGACAAAAATAAAAACAAAAAAAAGGATGTAAAACGTTCTTTTTTTAAACATGTTTTCCAACTTCAAATCCGTGTTTTCCTAAAAATTGATTTCCGCTTTCAATAGCATCTTCTTCTAAGGTGGTTGCCATACTATCGTTCCAACGGTTTAAATAACCAAACAAAGAAATAACGCCCAACATTTCTACAATTTCACCTTCATTCCAATGCTCGTGTAAACGTTTTTGTATTGTTGCATCTACAACATTTGGTACTTGGCTAGCAGCTAAGCTAAAATCTAAAGCCGCACGTTCTGCTTCGTTAAATGCAGGATGTGTTCTGTACTCCCAAATATTATCTAATTGTTCTTGTTCTGCACCATAGCGTTCGGCAGCACGTATAGCATGTGCTTGGCAATATCTACAGCCTGTAGCATTACTAGAAACCCAAGCAATCATGCGTTTTAAGGCTGAGGTTACTCTTCCTTCATTGGCCATAACCGCCTTGTTTAAATTTATAAAAGCTTTGCTTATTGCAGGTCTGCGTTGCATGGTTAATACAGAGTTTGGACAAAACCCAAGGGTTTCGTTAAAAAATTCTGCAAGCTCTTTGGTTTCTAAATCATGGTCTGCAGATAATGGTGTAACTAATGGCATAATATTTTATTTAGTAGTATTTTTGAATCAACAATAAACAGCTTCTTTTACAATCTAACTTGGTTAGAATAAATAGATAAATGTGCATTGTATCTTAATTTATTAATAACAATCTTACACAAGAAACAAAAAATATTATAATATGTCTGATAAAATTACTGCCAACTGGAAAGGAAATATGGTTTTTGAATCTGATAACCCAAGATGGGATTCTATCATGATGGATGCTTCTGAAGAATTTGGAGGTACAAACTCAGGAATGGCTCCTAAAGCAATGATGTTATCTTCATTAGCAGGATGTTCTGGTTTAGACGTGGTTTCCGTTTTAGAAAAAATGAAAGCTTCTGTAGAAGGTTTTTATATGACTGTTGAAGGAGAACTTACCGATGAACACCCTAAATATTACCACACTGTAACTGTAGAATACCATTTTACAGGTAAAGATTTAAACGAATCAAAAATTAAGAAAGCAGTAGACTTGTCTGTAGAAAAATACTGTGGTGTTATGGAGATGTTTCGCAAGTTTGCTACAGTTAAAACGTCTATTCACTACCATAATAAATAATATTTTCACCTTAAAAGAATTAGATATTCTTCTCTTGTTTAAAGAATACAAAAACGATTAAGCAACTAAAATGCGTTGGACACTTAAACCAAAACCAGACACAAAAAAACTAGAAGCTTTAAAAGAAGCCCTTCAAGTAGATGATGTGGTAGCTACACTATTACTTCAAAGAGGAATAGAAACTTTTGAAGAAGCAAAAACGTTTTTTAGACCTAGTTTAAGTGATTTGCACGATCCGTTCTTGATGCAAGATATGGATAAAGCTGTAGCTAGAATTGAGGCTGCTTTTCAACAAAACGAAAACATATTGGTTTTTGGTGATTATGATGTAGATGGTACTTCTTCTGTAGCCTTAATGTCTTCGTATTTAAAAACAAGAACCGAGAATGTAGCTACTTACATTCCCGATCGTTATGAAGAAGGTTATGGTGTGTCTTACCAAGGAATCGATTTTGCTCAAGACAATGATTTTACGCTAATTATAGCTTTAGATTGTGGTGTAAAAGCTATTGATAAAGTTGCCTATGCAAAAGAAAAAGGTGTAGATTTTATAATTTGTGATCACCACAGACCTGGAAAAAATTTACCCGAAGCTGTTGCTGTTCTAGATCCAAAAAGAGAAGATTGTACCTATCCTTATAACGAACTTTGTGGTTGTGGTGTTGGTTTTAAACTTATTCAAGCCTTAGCCTCAAAAGAAAATAAAACCATTGCAGATTTAACAGAGTACTTAGATTTAGTAGCCACTGCAATTGGTGCAGATATTGTACCTATTACTGGAGAAAACAGAGTGCTTGCCTATTTTGGTATGCAAGTAATAAACAGTAATCCTAGACCAGGAATTCAAGCCATTATTAATCAGGTTAAAAAAACAGAACTTACCATTACAGATGTTGTTTTTACCGTTGCACCAAGAATAAATGCAGCAGGAAGAATGAAACATGGTAACTATGCAGTAACCTTATTAACCGAAATGGATTTTTCTTTAGCCGAAAAATATGCGGCCGAAATAGAAGCTTTTAATACAGATAGAAGAGAAGCAGATAGGCGTATTACCGAAGAAGCTTTGCAGCAAATTGAAGATTTAAAGGAGCAGGAAGGCTTTACAACTGTGGTGTATCAAGAAGATTGGCATAAAGGGGTTATTGGTATTGTAGCATCTAGACTTATAGAAACCTATTACAGACCAACTCTAGTGTTTACTAAAAGTGGCGATAAGCTTGCGGCTTCTGCACGTTCTGTTTCTGGTTTTGATGTGTATAATGCCTTAGAGGCTTGCGCAGAACATATTGAGCAGTTTGGTGGTCATAAATATGCTGCAGGTTTAACCTTAAAAGAAGAAAACTACCAAGCTTTTAAACAAGCTTTTGAAGATGCTGTTTCTAAAACGATACCTAAGAATTTATTAACTCCAGAAATTAAAATAGATCAACAGATTAGTTTGCATGAAGTAGATAGTAAATTAATGCGCATTATACGTCAGTTTGGGCCTTTTGGTCCAGGAAATATGACACCTGTTTTTATGACCGAAGATTTACAAGATACAGGTTACGGAAAATGTGTTGGTGAAGATAATAAGCATTTACGAATTACAGTAACTCAGCCACAAGCAAATACAATAGTGTGTATTGGTTTTGGGTTAGGAGATAAACTAAATCTGGTTACAGAAAGAAAATTATTTAAAGCCGTGTATTCTGTAGATGAAAATCATTGGCAAGGAAATGTGTCTTTACAATTAAAGTTGAGAGACATTAAAGCATAATTTTATGGCAAAAAAAGATCCGTACGCAGCACTTCGGTATAAAGAATTTAATACGTTTTTGTTATTGCGTTTTGTACTTGTTTTTGGCTGGTCTATGCAATTTATTGTCATAGAGTGGCAGGTGTATAGTATTACCAAAGATCCCTTATCACTAGGTGTTATTGGTTTAATGGAAATTATTCCAGCATTATCTATGGCACTATTTGCAGGACATATTGTAGATCAACGAGAAAAACGAAACCTATTAGCTACCTGCATTGCCCTATTTTCTTTAATAAGTTTAGGCTTGTTTTTACTTACTTGGCCTAGAATTGTGCAAGATTGGACAACAAAAAGCATTTTATATTCTATCTACGCCTTGGTGTTTTTTGGTGGTTTTTTACGCTCCTTTTTTGGTCCTACTATCTTTTCATTAATTGCTTTAATTGTACCTAAAAAGGTGTACCCAAACGCAGCAACTTGGAGTAGTTCTACATGGCAAATGGCAAGTGTTTTAGGTCCTGCAACTGCAGGAATATTAATAAGCGCTATTGGTGTGCATTGGTCTTTATGTGTTGTTTTTGGCTTGGTAATGCTGTCTTTAATTGTGTTGTTTCAAATAAAAAAGAAACCCATTTTAAACCCTAAAATAGGAGAGCCTGTTATGCAAAGTTTAAAAGAAGGTTTGCACTTTGTGTTTAAAACAAAAGCAATTCTTGGAGCGCTAACCCTAGATATGGTAGCTGTGCTTTTTGGAGGAGCCATTGCGCTTTTACCTGTTTTTGCACAAGATATTTTAAAAGTAGGTAGTGAAGGTTTTGGTGTATTAAGAGCAGCTCCTGCTGTTGGTGCTTTTTTAACCATGTTAGTCACTGCATATATACCTATTAGTAAAAATGCAGGAATGAAATTACTTGCAGCAATCTTTGGTTTTGGTGTGTGTATTATTGTTTTTGGCCTTTCTTCTATTTTCTGGGTAAGTGTTGTTGCATTGTTTTTTAGTGGTGTTACAGATGGTGTGTCTATGGTAATACGTCAAACCATTTTACAAATTAAAACACCAGATAATATGCGTGGTCGTGTGTCTTCGGTGAACTCGATGTTTGTTGGTTCTAGTAATGAACTTGGTGCTTTTGAAAGTGGTGTAACTGCAAAATTAATGGGTACAGTAACTGCTGTTGTTTTTGGCGGAACCATGACATTAATTACAGTATTAACTACTGGAATTGTCTCGCCAACCTTTAGAAAATTAGATTTAACAAAGGATTTAGAAGCTCATGAAAATGCAGAATAGTTTTATAAATAAAGAATATACCTTTGTAGAATGATACATAAAGTGAATAGAGTAGTTAAAATTGCTTCAGAAAAAGAAATTGTAATATCTTCAATAAAAGTAGCGCTAGTTGTTGGTGTAATTTTAAATTTGATAAACCAAGGAGAAAAATTAATCGCTTTAGATTTTAAGCATTTAAACTTTTTAAAACTGATTATTACTTTTTCAGTGCCTTATATGGTCTCTACCTATGCTTCCGTAAAAGTAAAACTACAGAAACAGAAAGTGTAGCACTTTTGTAGATGTAGCATTAAAAATGGTATATGTGCATAAGCAAGCCAATCTACAGGTTAAAACGCTTATTTTTTATATTTTTTGGAGTTTGACTGTATCAATAAATACGGAACACCTATTCCTAAAGCAATATAAAAGAATATGTTTTGTAAACTCGCATTTAAAAACCATTTAGAAGCCAAATAACCCATTAGTATTAATAAAGCCATACCAAACATTACATTTCTAAAAAGGGTTGCTATAGCTTCAATATTATACTTTTCTTTTTCTTCTTTACTCATGGTGTTGTATCCTGCTATTAAGAAATAGCATTTACCATATTTTATTAAAGCACCTAACAGAATAAAAATAAAAGCAGTTACAAGCATAATTAGTTGGTAAAGGTTTGTAAAGTCATGTTTTCGCCATCAAAAACACCATAGGTGTAATATTGAATCCAATCGCCAAGATTAATGTATTTAGCGTTGTTTTTTAAATCTATATCAAGAGGAAGGTGTCTGTGTCCAAACACAAAAAAATCTCTGTGTTTGTCTTTTAATTTGCGTTTGCAATATTGTACCAACCATTCCTTATCGTTTCCTAAAAAAGTAGCATCTTCATCTCCAGAAATAAGTTTGTTTTTTACAGACATGTACTGTCCAATACGCATGGCAAAATCTGGATGCAACACCTGTTTAAACAACCATTGGCATACAGGATTAGTAAAAACCTTTTTCATGCGCTTATATCCTTTATCGTGAGGACCTAAACCATCTCCATGACCAATAAAAAAGCTTTTGTTATTAAAGGTAAACTCCTTTGGTTTGTGGTATACAGGAATGTTTAGCTCTTCTTCAAAATACCCATTCATCCATAAATCATGATTACCAACAAAGTAGTAGATTGGTATTCCAGAATCTGAAATTTCAGCAAGTTTACCAAGGGTTCTTGTAAATCCTTTAGGTACAACGTTTTTGTATTCTACCCAAAAATCAAACATATCTCCTAAAAGAAAAATAGCAGCAGCATCTTGTTTTACATGATCTAACCAAGCTACAAACTTTTTTTCGCGAGGAAGAGAAGCTTCTTTTGTAGGTGCTCCTAAATGGTTATCACTTGCGAAGTATATTTTTTTTCCTTCTGGAATTTGCATACTGTAAATATAAACAATTCCTGAAAAGGCAGGAATCTATTAAGGTTGTTGTATTCTTTTTTTTGGCGTTACCTAAAGGTCGGGCTTTTCGTTATATCTTTTTTTGCCATATGTGGCAGCAAAAAAAGGATGCCACTGCAATCCCTAACGCAACATATTTGCTGTTTTCTTTACTATTACAAAAACCATTTTTTGTTAATAAAGAGGTTTCTGCTTGTGCAAAAATTAATTATCACTAGCATACCATTCGGCATAAGAGCTTGTAGTTTCCTGTAGCTTTAACGAATGTAATTTTATGTTTTCAGGTAAACGTTTTTTAATTTTTTTAGCAAAGTCAATTACCATCATTTCACTAGTTGGCTGGTAATCTACCAAAAGAACATTGTGGTCTCTAGCAGATAATTCTTTTGCAAGTTCAAGATGTGGTGTGTTTTTATTAAAAACCGTTGCGTGGTCAAAAACTTCAACAATATCTTCTTTTACTATTTTTTTTAAATCTCCAAAATCTATAACCATACCATACTTTACGTTGGTACTATCTGTAATGGGTTTACCTATAACGGTTACAAATAATCTGTAACTATGACCATGAACGTTTTTACATTTACCATCGTAACCATAAAGCGCGTGTCCTGTCTCAAAAGAGAACTGTTTTGTAATTCTAATATTACTCATTGTATTGTGCATTTCCCTGCAAAGATATTCATTTTGTAAAAGCAATCGCTTTTTAGTTGGTATTTGCTGCCTTTTGTTGCAAATAAATAGCATGTTATTAAATATACAGGTCTATTTTTTAAGGCAACTAGTTTAAATAATCCTTTGTTTATACGTGTTGTACTTTTTTAAAACGAAGGTTTAAACCAAAAAAAACCTGTAATACAAAGTGTTATTGTTTTACAGGTTTGTTAATATCGAAGCGATTATCTGCGTTTATTTCTGTTATAAAAATAGATGATTATTAAAACAACACCTAGTATTAAAAATAAACCGTTACCACTTAAAAAACTTAATATATCCATTTTATTCTTTTTTGTTTTTATTGTATCTGTATATAAAATATGCAAGTCCAACCAAAATTACAAAAGGGAGCATAGAGCCAATAAAAACGCCTATTTCATAAGCACTATTAGGAGCTTGTTTTATTTTTTCTTCTATACTTACGTCTTGTAAAAGTGAAAGTAGCATATGTTATAGTATTGAAATTTAGTCAAAGTTACACCTTTTGTGAAAGGGGTAAAAATTCTTTTCTAAATAATATGATTAAAGGTAAGCCTCTAGCAATAATCCATAGTGTAAAGGCTATAAAAATGGCATATAGTTTATAGTCTAAAGCATCTAGCCAAAAAAGGATTGGTATAAAAACAATAAAGGTAGCAAAGAGTAAAACGTTTCTAAGGGTTTTCATTTTTCCTAATCCTTTAAAAATACCGTCAAAAATAAAAGCTAGCGCACAAAGTGGTTGCATGAGTAATACCAACCAAAAGATGTTGTAAAAAGATTTTAATACTTCTGGTTCTTTTGTAAAAATGGTTCCTATAGGATAGTATAAAATAGCTCCTATTGTGGCAATGATTATACCTACAACAATGCCGTATTTTATTAATTTATTACTTAGTAGTAATAGGTTTTTGTATTCTTTTCCTCCTAATAGTTTTCCTGATAATATATTTCCAGCACTAGCATAACCATCAATAATAAAAGCACCAAGAAACCACAGGTTAATAGCAATAGTATAGGCTGCAATATATTGTTTACCATAGCTTGTAGAAAAAGCACTTGCAAAATATAAGGTAACATTTAAGGCAAGTGTACGTACAAACAAATTAAGAATCATGAGTATAAAGCGTTTTATTTCTTTGTTAAAAGGAAAGCTAAAACGCAACGGAATATTGGTTTTTGTTAATAAGTAATATGCCGAAAAAACAGCCATTAAAAGTTGAGCAAATACACTTGCATAAGCTGCACCTTTAATATGCATAGCAGGAATGTAGCCTTCAATGCCATATACCAAAATAAAATCGAAAATAATATTTACCAAAGCACCAATTATAGCAATAAGCATTGGGTAATAAGTGTTTTGCAGTCCTCTAAATGTACCAAAAACAGCTATGGTAAAAAGCGTAAAAGGAAAACCAAAAACACGAATTTTATAATAGGCTACACTGTAATCTAGAATTAAACCAGATGCATTATAGAGTTTAAAAATACTATTTGCAAAAGGATAAGTACCAATAATAATCAGTACGCTTAAAGAGGTAATGATAAAAATAGCTTGCGCAGGAAGGTTTTTTACTGCCTCGACATTGTCTGCACCAACATATTGCGAAACTATAGATGAAATAGCACTTCTTGTTTGTCCTAAAACCCAAATTAGCATAGAAATAAAAGCACCAACAATACCAACAGCAGCTAAAGACTCTGTAGCGTTTATAGGTATATTACCAACAATAGCTGTATCTGTTAAAGATAAAATGGGCTCAGAAACACCAGCAATTAAAGCAGGTATTGCAAGTTTATTAATTTGTTTCAGACTTATTTTGGTAGCCAATTCTTTAAAATTTATTTAAGAAAAGGTAAAGGTCGCAACAATAATTATAAAATCTGTATTTTTGCTGTCTAAATAATAAGAAATGAAAAATATTCTAGTTCCTATTGGTGCATCTAAAAATGCAAAAAACACGCTACAATACGCTATTGATTTTGCTGAAGTTATGCATGCAGATGTTTATGTTTTTAGATCCTTTAGTGTAGCTCCAAAGGCAGGAGCAATAATAAATGTAGATAGCATTGTTGCAAGAGAACAGGTTGCAAATGTTAAAGAAGTTGTAGACCAAATAGATACAAAAAATGTAACGGTAAAAATAATATCTGCCAAAGGAGGCGTTGTAGATAGTATTGAGACAATAAACAAAGAATTAGGAGTAGATTTAATCATTGTAGGTCAGCGACCTAATGATTTACAAGAAAGTTATTATTTAGGAAGAACACCTGGAAGCATTGTTAAACAAACCGATATTCCTGTTTTAATTATACCTGAAGACTATGCTTTTACTCCAATAAAAAAGATTTTAACAGCAATAAAGTCTGGTGTAGTAAGTAAAAAGGATGCTTTATTACCTTTAGAAGAGGTTTTAATAACTTTTAAGGCAAATATGCATTTATTACAAGTAAAAACACAGACCTTTTTACCTGAAGATTTAGAGTTTTATAGTGAATTAGCAGCATTGACTTCTTCTTATAATAGTTCTGAAAACGCCACATTGTTTCAAGGTGTTTTAGAGCATTTAAACAAGCAAAATCCAGATATTATTTGTGTTTTTCGACGTAAAAGAGGATTCTTTAAAAAACTTTGGGAGCAAAACACCATTAAGAAAGTGGATTTTGAAAGTCGCGTACCGCTTTTAGTTTTAAAAGGCGCAGAGTAAAAATATTATATAAAAGAAATACTTTTAGTAACTACCTGTTGTAACGCCTCAGGTAGTTTTTTGTTTTTATAAGGATGTGAACTATTAAACACGTGGTTACTGTTTTCTATTTTACACAATGTGCTAGTTGTGTTATACGCATGAAGATCTTCTGCTTCGTTAAAAAGTACGGTTGGATCTTCTAGAGCATGAATTATTAAAAAAGGAATTTTTAATTTTTTTGCAGCCAAAGCAATATCTAAACGTTCTTCATTTGATTTATAGTCTAGATAAAACTGGTAGTTATGTGGCATTTTTTGTTTAGTTCTGCCATTTAAAACATATTTAACGCCATCTTTTTTCCATTGCTCAAGATCTTCTGTTGTAGAAAACCTTTTACCAAAACTACTCACACTAGCCCAAGTGATTAGTTTTGTGATTCTAGAGTCTTCAGATGCTTTAATTATAGATATTCCTCCACCTCGTGAGTGGCCTATTAATGTTATATTACTAGTGTCTATTTGGTTTTTGTAAGGATGCTCATTAGAAGTAAGAAAGTTTAACATGCTATCTATATCTTCTAATTCTTTGGTGTAATTATTTTCTGCAAAAGCTTCTAAATCTGGAAAATCAATAGGTTGATTTATGGTTCCTCCATTATGCGAAAAATTAAATTTCACAAAAAACAGATCTGCATCACTAAATACTTGTGCTACCAAATCCCAACTTCCCCAATCTTTAAACCCTTTGTAGCCATGACAAAATAGAACCAAAGGTTTTTTGTTACTATTGTCTTTGTAAAAAG
>Ga0209121_10006241_pt1 | contig 10510 bp, 10 predicted proteins | sample Cruoilmetagenom3_FD_187292 | JGI IMG/M metagenome (GOLD analysis project Ga0209121, IMG submission 187292) | Oil polluted marine microbial communities from Coal Oil Point, Santa Barbara, California, USA - Sample 3 (SPAdes) (version 2) | ecosystem: Environmental > Aquatic > Marine > Oil seeps ...
CCCTCGTAGCATGGAGTCTCACCCATGGGAGGAGATACCCGCCGCCAAGGGAGTCCTTATAATACGGCTGATGCATATGCCAGTAAAAGGCCAGATGAATTTGTTTCATTAACCTTTAAACATCCACTTCTCTGAGGTACTGAGCTGCCTCCTCAGGAGAGACGGGGTTTATATAAAAACCTGTCCCCCATTCAAAACCGGCGGCCTTGGTGAGCCTGGGAAGCAACTCGAGGGACCAGTGGAAATCCTTGTCTATAGTTTGCCAGTATCCCTCCCTGAGTGTCAGGTTGGGAACGGTATGGATCGCATAGTTATAGGGGGGATTATTCGCCACCCTCTTCAACTTCTTGAGTATGATCTTCAGTATACCGGCGAAAGAAGAAATCTCCTCTTCGCTTATGCTGATGAAATTACAATTATGTTTTTTAGGAAGGATATTCATCTCAAAGGGAAAGGCGGAAGCAAAGGCAGTGCGGGCAATAAAATGTTGATTTTCAAAGACAACTCTCTCTCGTGACTTCATTTCATCCTTTATCATATCACAATAGATACACCTTCCGTAAGATTTAAAGTAGTGACGCGACGCGTTGAGTTGCTCTTTTAAATTCTTTGGGATTATTGGAGTAGCAATGAGCTGAGAGTGGGGATGGACAAGTGTGGCGCCCGCTTCTTCCCCCCAGTTCTTGAAAACCGACACATACTTCAGACGGACATCCTTGTACAGGTCCTCGATTCGATCTCGGTAAACCCTTATAACTCTCGCTACCTGCACATCATCCAGCTCTTCGAGGGGCGTGTTGTGCTCCGGAGTTTCCACTATCACCTCATGGGCTCCAACCCCCCTCATCCTGTCGAAGAAAACCGTCGTTTCTCTCTCCAGATCCCCCTCCACCATCAAGGCGGGAAATCTGTTGGGAAATACCCTTACCCTCCACCCCTTCTCATTGGGATTGGCGCCGGGTTCTCTGTCGGCCACGATCTCCGGTGGGGTGGCAGATTCATTTCCGGGACAGAAGGGACAGACCTTCGGTTCATGCTTCCTTTTCAGACCCCCGGGTCTTTTTCCTCTCTCATGTGAGATAATCACCCACCTGTCGTACAGCGGATCCTTTCGTATCTCGGACACCTTTCTATTACACTCCTTTTAAATCATTTTTTTTAGTCCCTTAGTCGTGAAATTCGTGCAAAAATGGCAAAAGAAAATCGTAATTGCTTGGGTTCACAGTTCAGTGGTAGGGTGGATTAAGGAGCATAAGCGACGAATCCACCAAAGCGATCAAAGTTTTCGGTGGATTCGCTCCGCTTAATCCACCCTACAGGCTAATTTATTGAGAAGTTACCGTTAAACCGTGAACCGTTAAACCGTGAACCATTTTTTGGTTCCGGTTTGTCCGGGTTAGGTAGTTATTCTTATTTCTATATTCATTTCATTATGAACTATTAACTCATCCTTCCCCTCCTCTTTCATTCTGGTATTAAAAACCTGACAACCGGGATAATTCCTGGTAAGACACAAACTCATCTCTTCACAAATCGAAGGGATTCTCAGCTTTCCATTCAGGTATCCCGTGCAATACCCCCTAACCTCCTTTAAGGGACACTCTGCCCGCACTGCCCGATAAAATGGACACCTCATTTTTACATCCCCCTTTGCTTCACATTAATACTACAGCAGCGTAAAAATCATGCAAGGCCTTCTTAAGCTCAACCTTGTTTTTTTGCACCCTGCGCCGCCGCTTTTTATTATCAATCTGCCTGCAGCTTCATGTTTACAGTCTCTTCGCCCAAAACTTTATGGTAAAGCTTTTCATACTCGATTGCCGGCCTTCGCCAGGAATAATCACACGCAAGGGCATTTTCCATAAACTTATGCCATAACTCTTTTTTTCTATATGTTCCCATTGCGACCCTAATGCAAGATATAAGTGATTCCTTCGAAAAATCCGGAAATTTAAACCCGTTGCTCCATCCAGTTTCGGAGTCGAGTTCAAGAATAATATCATCGAGTCCGCCCGTTGCCCTGACTATGGGGATAGCGCCATATTTCAAGCTATATATGGCATTAAGTCCGCAAGGTTCGTATTGAGACGGAATCAGAAAGAAATCGGCGCCGGCAGTGATCTTATGTGCCAGCGATTCATCAAAGGCGACCTTTACGCCCACCCTGCGGGGATATCTATTTGCCAGGCCGGCCACCAGTTTCTCGCAATCTTCATCTCCTTTCCCCAGGATCACCAGCCCTCCAAGTTTTGAGATTTCGTCGGCGGCGTCCACCACGAGATCAAGCCCCTTCTGCTCGACAAGTCTTGACACCAGACCAAAAAGAGGGGCGTCTTCCTCTATTTCCAATCCAAACTCTTTTATAATATCCATTTTGCAATTCTTTTTTCCTGAAAGATCATCTCTGCCATATTTTTTGATAATAAACTCGTCCTTTCCAGGATTCCACTCCTCATAATCCGCTCCATTAAGGATACCGTACAGGTCTTCCTTCCTCGACCGCAAGACCCCCTCCAGTCCATATCCAAACTCTTCGGTCTGGATCTCCTGGGCGTACTTCTCGCTCACTGTGGTTACTATATCCCCATAGACGATCCCTGCCTTAAGGAAATTTATCTTCCCGTAAAACTCTATCCCTTCAGGTGTAAACACCTCCTGGGGAAGCCCTGTCAGGGGCATATCCAATGCCCAAAAGAGTCCCTGGTAGGCAAGGTTGTGGATAGTAAAGACAGTCTTTACGGCAGATAGAGAGGAATCGTTTTTAAAAAGAGTTTTCAGATAAACAGGGATCAAACCGGTTTGCCAGTCATGACAGTGGATGATATCGGGTTTAAATCCAGTCATCTTGAGCAATTCGAGCGCTGCCTTGCAGAAAAAGGTAAACCTCTCAGCGTTGTCACCGTAATCACCCTTCTCGGTTCCGTACAGGCCTTCGCGATCATAATAGTCATCGTTCTTTATCAGATATACTGTAATATCCCTGCCCATCCTAACAGTCAGGACTTCTCCCTTCACTGTTTTGTCCGAAATCCTTATTCTCATGGTTTCCTTAAGATGATCTACCTCAAAATTTCCCTCCTTTACCATTCGATAGTATGGAAGCGCTATCTTAAGATTATGGCCGAGTCTCTCCAGCTCCTTCGAGAGGGAACCTATCACGTCGGCCAATCCACCCGTCTTGGCAAAAGGGACTGCCTCGCTTGCCGCCATTAAGATATCCACATCCCTGCTCCTTTCTTAACTATTTGAAATACCGGGAGTTTTGGCAACTATTCGGGTTGTCAGGCTCAAGGTCAGGCACTCTCCAGCCTTGAACCGTGAACCCTTGAACTGTGAACCTGAATAGTTGCGATAAATATTTATACTCAGAAGTGTGGGAGAATTTCCTACTGTCATTCTCTCCTTTCTGATGGTCCATTCCTGGGGGTATGGATGAAATTGGATCTGACCAGAGTGTAAAATTCCCCCTGAGGTGTAAGCAATCCGAAGTCGGCGCATATCGATTTTTCCGGACCCAAGAGATATATATACCAGCTGGCAGCGTCGCCCACATATATATCAAAATAACTGTTGGCATTGGCTCCATCGAAGACAATATAGGCTATATCATATACCCGAAGTGCCTTTCTGGTCTGATCGAACTCTCCTTCAAGCTCATCTTTGATTTTCTCCCATGTCTGAGACGTTATCTCCCAATAAGCATGGACATGAAATGGGTCAATCACCATGAGCGTCACCCTGCTATCTCCATTGACTGCCGGCAACTCCTTTATCTCTTTTTCTGTTTCCTTCACCATGCACTGGTCGAACCACTCACATCTATTACAGCAAAGCTGGTCTTCTCCCCTTTCTTCTCGATGCCATTTGAGTTCACAGGTATCATAAAAAGAACATCTTGGACAACAGGTAAGCATATTTCTATCCATAGACCCGGTAGTCGATATGGGGGAATATAGCATTTTTTTGTTCGATCCAGTCCAGCCACGGCTTATCAATCTTCCCCTCTTTGATATCCTGGTATAACTTGTTAAATCTTCCGATATGCTCCTTTAGTCTTCTCACGGCATATTCTACCTGGGTTCCATTATGCATGATAAAGGCCCAGTCACTGCTCTGAGCCAGCAAAAGCTCTCTTGCCGCCTGGCTTAAAGCCCTGCGGACAACACCTCCGGCATGAGGAAAGCCTCCGGCCATTTCTTCCATCCTCCTGGCGCAGATATGCAAGTGAGGGTATATCCAGTCGTTGCTTCCATTTAACCATACCTCATTATATCCCTTCTCTCCCCAACTGGAGGCGGAAGGCGCGCAGACCTGGCCTGCGGGATACTCTGTTAGATATTCAGAAGGAGTGGCAAGTTTTATGGTCTGCTGGTCGTAGTAAATTTTCTTCATCAAAAACTCCAGCCACAGGGGCCCCTCAAACCACCAGTGGCCGAAAAGCTCGGCATCATAAGCGGCAATAATAACAGGCTTCCGATCCATAGCGCCGGAAAGAGATTCCACCTGTTTTTCACGATTGAACATGAAATTTCCTGCATGAGCAGCAGCCTTTTCATTTGCCCACTCAGGATTATAAGGCTGCTTATCCCCATTCTTTCCCGTTATTCGATAGTATTTTATACCGGAATCAACCATGACCTCACCGGGGATATAGGGTTTAATATATTGATAGTCCTGCTCATAGGCGATGTCACGGTAGAATTCACGATAGTCAAAGTCGCCGGGATAACCGGTAAAGGCATCCCAGACCTGTTTGGAAGCCGTATCATCCCGTCCAAAGGCCGCCACTCCTGACTCGCAAAATACAGGGGCATAAACCCCGTATTCAGGGAAAGGTGTAGCATTTAAGATACCGTGGCTTTCCAGGAGAAAATATTTGACACCCGAATTTTTAAGAATCTCGTCCAGTCCGGGATAATAACCACACTCGGGAAGCCAAAACCCACGGGGTCTGGTCCCAAAAACCTCCTCATAACAGTCAATCCCCACCTCAATTTGAGCCTTCACCGCAGAAGGATTGACGTTCAACAACGGCAGAAATCCGTGAGTGGCGCACGAGGCAAGAATCTCCAATTTTCCAAGTTCCTGAAACTTTTTAAAGGCGGAAAGCAGATTGCCCCCTAAGCCCTGGAAGACCTCTCTCTTTTTAAGGAAGTCCTCGCGATACATCCGTGCCAGGTGAAAAAATTCCGGCTGGGCTCTGGTCCTCACCAGCTCCTTCTCCGTCAGATCCAGAAGTTTATTTAACCTTTTAAGGTAGCGGGACTGCAAAAGCGGGTCCCCAAGCATAGTAATCAGAGGAGGTGTCAAGGACATGGTCAGGCGAAAATCAGCGCCCTCCCTTATCAGGTCATCCATCACAGTGATTAAAGGAAGATAGGTTTCAGTGATCGCCTCGAAGAACCAGTATTCCTCCAGGAAATCCTCCTCTTCGGGATGCCTGACAAAGGGGAGATGGGCATGCAGGATCATGCAAAGGCAGCCTTTTTCCATAGATCATCCTCACTCTTTGTCTGGTTGACGACTCTCCCATTCCAGCCTGCAATCCGAACACTTCAATGCCCCGTAGACATTGTAATAACTGGCATAACCGGTAGAGGTGTCTGACTTGGCGATGGTCATCGCATCATGAATATTGGCATGGTCATGGCAAAGCGCTCTTCCACAAGCGGCGCATACTCCCCTTGCCTCATTCTCACAAAACCAGCATTTCATCGGCATACACCCTCCTTTATCGTAATAATACCTGCCTTGCCTCGTTCAGCAATACCCTGGCCTTTTTTGTAACCTCATATACCCTGGAGACCCATGCATCTCCCCAGAAGAGATAGCAGCTTGTCTGAGATTTAAGCACATATTCATAGGCGGAGCTTAATATCTTATCCGCCCCCGGCATATCCCGTCCTTTTTTCTTTTCCTCCATTAACCGCTCTTCCACTTGATGGTAGTAGCGACTTATCTCACCGATCTCTCCCAGCGCCCTTTTCTGGGAATCCGAGCCCGCCCATTGTGAAAAATCCATACCCCCTCTTGTCCCAATATTCCATGCCCCGCTTTCCACCCTGACCTTATTTCGGGGTGGATGTTCCTGGATGAAATCGGAAATCCTGACAGGGGTGATGGGCATTCCCCCGCTTCTCACCCTTTCCATATAAGGGGCAAAGTAATGCCCCCAGAAACCCGAAGATTCATCGGTTTGACGGAACCAGCCCCCATTCTCCCCGTCAGACCAGGTGGTAATTAGGGAAGGCGGGGCGCATTGTGCCGTCTTCTCCACTATTTCCCTTTCAAACCAGCCGGTATCCAACCCGCTTTCCTGGGCATTACTCAAGTCCCTGTCTCTGGAAATTACAGCAATTTCATGGCCATCATACTCCGCTGCATGAGTCTGATAAAGTATCTCCTGTGGTGTTAAAATGATTTTGGGCCTCACATGGACACCATCTATCACCACATATTCATAACCATTCCTCTTTAAAGCAGGGATTAGTTCCATACAAAAGGCCATCTCCGGCGGCCAGAAACCTGAAGGTTCCCTTCCAAAGACCTCTACAATCTTTTCCCTGCCCTTCTTGAGCTGCGCTTCCCAGTCTTCTTCTGGAATGAGGGGAAAGATGGGGTGGTAGTATCCCATGCCGATCAGCTCAATGTTCTCCTGTCTTGCGTAACCTTCAAGCATTTGAGGAATATCGATAATAGAGGCATATCTCTTCTGTATCCCTTCATCCTGGAGCTGTTCTAAGAGTATCCCGGAAAAACCCACATTTATCCTCGCTACATCCGGGAAGGCCCGAGCATACCTTAACGGCCGTTCATAACAGAGGATAATCTGTCTTGCCTCCCAGTCATTTGTCTCTATCAGGAGTTTCAGATTCCCTGGTGGCTGATGCATATGCAGCCCCAGAGCATGATAAATTCCTTTACTCATTTTACCCTCCAGACATTGAGCAAATCTCCCCTTATCACCCCATGGAATGCTTTAGAAAAGATACACTCCTAACCCGGACAAGCCGGAAATTGGAAATATCAAAATAGAAAATTTAAAAGTAAAATTAAGGAGATTGTACAATGCGATGATATCTTAAAAAAACTGGCTGGCTTCCCATTTTCATTTTCCCATTTTCATTTTGATATTTGATATAGTTCCTTAACCAAATTCTTTTGCCATTTTTGCACGAACTTTACAATTAAGGGACTGAGCTTACTTCTTTACCATGCCGGCGCCGCAATTTGGACAGCTTATCTGGGTACAGGGGATCCCCTGTTGATGAGGAGCCGTTGTTCCGCAATTGGGGCAGACACACTCTCCGCCTGGACCAGACCCCGGTCTGGTGCCTCCCATCCTGCCGCTGCCGCCTCCTCCTCTGCCTATACCCGTTCCTGTTCCAGGGCCGCTCCCGCCGGGAGGGCCGCTTCCATCTTTTCTTGGCATAACAATTTCCTCCTTTCTGTTATAAGCTACGAATAATAAACTTCCAGCATCTGATCGGCGATGCTCTCCCACGAAAAGGCCTGTTCAGCAGTCTTCCTTCCATTCATTCCTATCTCTCTTGCACGCTCAAAATCGGCAAAAAGCGTGCCTATCCCCCAGGCGATACTATCGGGATTGTCAGAGACCTTAAGTCCATTTACCTCATGCCAGACAAATTCATCAGGCCCTCCATTTTTGCTGGCTATAACCGGTTTGCCCGCAGCCCAGGCCTCCAGCGCCACCACCCCGAAGGGCTCGTTTCTGCTGGGAATACAGACCACATCCGCCGCCTTAAATATATCTATAAGTTCCTGTCCCGATCTATACCCCAGGAATCTGGCGGCATTGGAAATCTCGAGGGCATGAGCCTGATCTTCTACGCCCCGCATCATATCTCCATCACCGACAAAGACAAATTTGGCCTTTGGGTAATATCTTAAGATAGAAGGTATGGCCTCTACCAGCAGATCCGGCCCTTTCTGATAGGTCATTCTACCCACAAAGAGCGCTGTAGGCTCTAAGGGGCCTACAGCATATCTTTTTTTGATCTCCCCGGGATCAACCCACCCATCAAAGTTATGAACACTGATTCCATTATATACAACATTTGCTTTCCACTCGGGAACATTATACATCCACTCAATCTCACTTTTCAAGTTATTCGACACTGCCGTTACCCGGTCGGCAATATATGTCCCATATCGCTCATGGTCCCTGATCACAGCAGAGGCTCCACCCCAGAAGTTGTTGCCACATCTCCCATACTCGGTGGAATGAACAGTAAATACAGTTTTATTACCTCTTCCCTCTTTTATCCAGCCAACCGCATTGGCCGTTAACCAGTCATGCCCGTGGATAACATCGAAGCCGCCAATATAATCCTCTGTCTGGAAGAAATGGTCGGCGAAGGAGCGGCACATGTCATTTACCTCTTCAAAGAAATTGGGGACGAGCCTGTGAGAGCAGCGGTGGTAGTGAACTCCGTCAATGAGTTCATATAAACGCTGGCCCTCTCCCATACGGGTGAAAACATGTATTTCCTCTCCTTTCCTTTCCAGGGCCGCCGCCAATTCAGTCACCACAGGGGCAATGCCCCCAACAGCAATGGAATGGAGTGTTTCCCACGAAAACATCGCAATCTTCATCCTTTCCCCCTTTCTGCCTTTAAGCAAAATGCCACTGCCAGAGGCGCCAAAGGCAACGGTTTGTTTTATATTTGTCTTGAAAGATACCCTGTTGCCTCACATACAACTATCTACTCCCACGGGAACGCCATATTCAATAACACTTTCCGTCACCGGGGTTTCCTCCTTTGACAATGGAACCTCCATACCCTTAGAGATAACTACTATGCCCCCATTACTCACAAGAAATCTCTTCCTGTCCTCTCTGATGTCATATCCTATTTCTGTTCCCGGAGGCACCTTTACTCCTTTATCAATAATGGCCCTCTTAATCTTACAGTATCTGCCAACCTCGACATCCTCCATCAGCACGGATTCCTTCACCTCGGCATAGCTGTTTATTCGAACCCTGGGAGACAAAACGCAGTTTTGTGCCCTGCCACCACTGATAACGCACCCACCGGAAACTATGGAATCCAGACAAATCCCCAGCCTTCCGCCGTGATATTCCTGGGCGAAGACCGTCTTGGCCGGGGGATATTGACCCTGATAAGTGCGTATGGGCCAGTCCGTGTCATAAAGGTTGAGCGTGGGACCAGGCGCCACCAGATCCATACTGGCGTCAAAGTAGGATTCGATGGTTCCAACATCCCTCCAGTACTTCGGTTCTTTTTTGTTCACATCCTTAAAATTATAGGAAAACACCTTGACGTTATTTTGGGTCATTGCTGGAATGATGTCCCTGCCGAAATCATGATGGCTGTTTTTAAGGGCATCTTCCCCCAGGAATTCTCTCAAGGTATGGCTGTTAAAGATATAAACCCCCATATTGGCTGATAAGTTTTCTCTGCCCTGGGATGCGGGCTCAAGTCGTTCAGGCTTTTCCTCAAAACCGGTTATCCTGTCCTCCTTATCAACCCTGACAATGCCAAACCGGGATTCTTCCAGGGGGTCCACCTCTATGGTGGCCATGGTAACGTCGGCCCCTTTGCTTTTATGGAAGGTAAGCATCTCAGAATAGTCCATCTTATAAACATGGTCGGCAGAGAGAATCAGGAAATAACAGGGATTGACCATGTCGGCAAAGTATAAATTCTGATAGATGCAATCGGCGGTTCCTTTATACCAATCCCCGCCTATCCTCATCTGGGGAGGGATGAAAAATATATATTCATCCAGTTCTGAATTGAAGATATTCCAGCCCAACCTGATATGCCGCTCCAGGGAGAGAGATTTATATTGTGTAAGGACCGCAATCTTTCGCACACCCGAATTAACACAGTTACTCAATGTGAAGTCGATCAGGCGATATATTCCTCCAAAAGGCACCGCCGGTTTTGCTCTATCCCTGGTTAACGGATAGAGCCTCTCTCCGGCGCCGCCAGCCATGATCATAGCCAGGATATCCCTCATAGCACCCTCCATTCGGTATTGTCAATATTCATTACATCCCGGAGATTTCCGTTTTGCAAAAGAAATCAACTTTGCAAGAAATAAGGGAACTAAAAATCACGCAAACGGTCAGGGTTTTCTGATAAATCCTGAATTAACGCGCTTCGGTAAGTATTCTCTTTTAAAAGCTAACTAACTATTGGGAGTGGTTCCCTTTTACATAGGAATTTAAATGATTGATTGAATCGAACAGGCTAAATTTAAAAAAATCAGCTATTTTCCTATTAAGTAAAAAAAAACGTAAAAGTCAAGAACAAAAAATAATGGGCACTCCGGCCTTAGCGCAAAGATTAGGTTCGGACTTGTTGAGCAGCCTCTCAACAAACAAATCTTCCTCTCTTTCAAATCCGAAACTGGATATTCGACATAAGCCCAGGCTCAAACAGCAAGTCGCGCTATAAGGTGCGCCATGAGACCACAGACGCTGCTCAGAGCGTTTTTCGCACCAGGGTAAGGGGGGGGG
>Ga0209121_10006242_pt1 | contig 10509 bp, 11 predicted proteins | sample Cruoilmetagenom3_FD_187292 | JGI IMG/M metagenome (GOLD analysis project Ga0209121, IMG submission 187292) | Oil polluted marine microbial communities from Coal Oil Point, Santa Barbara, California, USA - Sample 3 (SPAdes) (version 2) | ecosystem: Environmental > Aquatic > Marine > Oil seeps ...
AATAATCATTACCAGGACAAGAAAGAGTTCCTGATGGTTTACAATTATCTTCACAAACACTTAAAGAAGAATACACTCCATTAGAATTCTCTGAACATTCCCATGTAGAAGTATTGCAAGAATACTTTGGAGTAGTTGTTCCTCCATTGCCACAATCAGCATCTACTTGACATACATCATCACCAGGTCTAGTATGTGATGTCAGCACACATTTCCATGTCCAGTTCCACGGCCACCCACTTCTATTGCAAGTATTATAATAATACTTCTTCTTTTCTTTTTCTTTAGTAGTAGCCGTGGTGTTATCAAAACACCAAGAAGGTATTGTTTTAGGTACCAATTTATCACATGACTTACAAGACCAGCTACAGCAATCGCTACCATCCCAATAACCAGGGCAATAATATGCTCCGGGACCTGTATAACTTGCATCTGGGCAACCACTGCAAGTATAGCTTACACAAGTTTGAGTACATTCGTCTCCTCCACCACCTCCTCCATCAGTATTAATAGTCGTACCCCAGACCTCTACTGGAAGGAATAACAAAGAGATAAAACAAATTAAACTAATGAATATGATAAATTTTGTTTTTTGTTGCATATTAATATATTAATTTTGATTTATAATTAACATCGTTGGTTTTTCTATGTTCAATAGGATAGGATATGATTGTAAGATACTTTCTATATCAGTGAATGATTCTTGAAAAAAAAGTTCGTCTACATCTTTATCCTCTAGGACAAGGTAAATCTTTGCCTCAAATAAATCTGTTTCGGGAACAAAACCGCTGATTAAAAGATTTAACGTTTGATTTGGTAAATTGGAAAATTTACTACAAAAAATCTCGCCTTCAGGAAATACAATATTACGACTAATATTAATTTGGTTTTTAAAAAGTAATTCTTCTCTCAAAGGATCTATTAAAGCAGGTTTTGTAATAGTGCAAAGGTTGAAACTGCTATCTGGTGAAATAGGTGAAACAATAGAAACGTTCTCTTGTAATAAATCGCTATAATTTACAGCTATCGTTATATATTGCCCTACTGGTAAATTAGAAAAGATTTTTAAAGGACTGGGTATAAATGTATACTTATCACTATCATCATGATTTGTATCTTCTACAAAAGCGCATAATAACGGCTCAAGTTCTTGTTTTCGTGTTGAAATTATTACATTAACATCAGCGCAAATCTTATTAAGTAATATTGCTTCTCCTAAAGAGGTGGGGTAATTTTTATCAAAAGTTTTCTTAAAACTAATTCCTTCTGGCGTTGTTGATGTTGTTTGAGATTCTCTTTCTTGATAATACGTTTTCAAGCCAAAAATAGTTATTATCAATAACGTAGAGACCCCAAGAATGATAATAAATTTTCTATTAATATTCATGTGTTTTTATTGATTAATATATTAACCTTCGCATATTAATTATAGTTCTTAAATAAGTTCTGTCAAGTCTGATAAAATACAAAATGAAAAGGAACAGAGTTTGTCTCTGTTCCTTAAGTGAAATTTATTTAGTTTTCGGGTTGGCAATTAATAACCAGAAAAGCCTTTTCTTTCCATACACGTAGTTCTGGCGACACAAATTTCATCATATCTTCTATATGTTTTGGAAGCATCCATTCATTAGGATATATTTGTGATTGAAACCACGTTTCAAATTCTTTTCTAAATTGCACATTTTCTGGGATTGCAATTTCATGGTCTTTAAATGGAATTTTCCACTCTTCGAAAAACTTAAATACCTTGTCTTTATTCATTTTATAAGCCCTAATTATCATTTTTCCTTTTTTAGGAGGAAAACCAACTAAAACAAGATCGGCATTGGGAATGTCCCAATCTTTTTTATCCACATCACCTGATGAATAAAAAAGTACTGATGTTTTTGTTTTACCTTTTTTATCTCCATAAAAATATATGTCTGAAAACAGCAATATGATATCATTCCCATCATTCCCCCATCCTTTCAAAAATAATTCTCTTGGTTCATTCATGGAAGTTGCCCAATACCAAGATTGATTTTCTGCCGGTGGAAGTTCCTCATCCCATTTGTCCCAATTTCCAAACTTTACCTCTGCTAATGCGACAATACTAATACTCACAACAAAACATACTATCAAAGCAATTAATATTAACTTTTTCATTCTAATTCACTCCTTTCTTTCTTAAATTTTTTTTATTTTTTAAGGTGCTATACTAAATTATGCTCAAAACTACCTCAATTATATATCCTTTCTTTTGTTCTGTCAAGCTAAAATGATCAATTTTAATTAATATAATTTTAAGGTATAATGGAGGTATAAAATATGAAAATTATGTCTAATTGGATGATCAAAACGAAAAAAAGGATTAAAGAGTCAAAAAAGCAGGGATTTTATAATAATTGGACAAAAAAAGATTATGGTCTTATAACCTTTCTTATCTATCCTGATTTTCAGATCAACAATGTATGGTTTAAAAAACGCCTTAATATTTACAAAAAAAACGCTAAAATATTGGGCGCAAAACCACCAAAGGTTAGTTTTTTTGTTTATCCATCAATAGAAGCAGGAAAAGAAATTGGAATTACACCAGCTGTTTGTTTTGTAAAAATGAAAGAAATCCACGGTCACCTTAATCAATCTCCAGGGCATGAATTAACCCATATCCTTATTGGAAAGATTAATGATTCAAAAAACCTGCCGGGCAATGGTTTATGGCAAGAAGGCTTATGTACATATCTTAATGGTACAAAAACTAATCAAAAAAAACATACTCTCTCTTTAAATTTTCCTAAGGCAATTTTAGCTACGCCATGGAAAAAGTGGACAAAACATATGCCTGGAAATTTATATCCTTTAGCGGGAAGTATCATTCAGTATTTAGTTAAAAGGTATGGCTGGAAAAAAATGATCTTATTTTTAAAAAAATTAAAAAAGTCAGCAGAAAATCAAGATAAAATTTCTTTAGACATATTTAAAAAATCGTTAGAAGAAATCCAAAAAGATTGGTTAAAATGGATAAAAAAAGAGGGCTAAACCATGTTTTATGATCTAGCCCTAATTCCTAATGACGATAATTAGTTATCCATTGTTAATCGTAACAATAATCGTCACTCGTCGCTTGGGCAAGAACAATCTTGCCCACAACTCGAATCTGCCGGTAAACAACCGCCCGTATCAGCATTACAATCATCTCCAGGGCATGGACCGGTAGCCACAATACCCAAAGCCAGCTCCTCTGGAGACACTGCTTTTGAAACTTTAATTTCTATAATCATGATACTTTCACCTCCTTGTTAGATTTTACTCATAACAGCAATTTTCTTAACGAGAATCGGTACAAAAGCCCGAGTAAAATCACAATAAGATATGTCTCTCCCAAAGAACCCTTGATTCGCTCTCACTGCTTTAACCGCACAACCACCTGCGCAAACATATCGTGCAAAACAATTTCTACAGACAGGTAAAATATCAGCGTGTCTTTTTTGTAAAATAGAAATTTTATCCATGTCTACCTCAAATCTTTTCTCGCTTGGAACCCAATCACCAATTTTAAATATTTTTATCTCCTTATCCTTAGAATCAACAACCTCGAGACATCCCGTGAGTAAACCATCATGAGTAACAACCATCGCTCTTCCACTAGCAGCTCCACAAAAATACCCTATTCCCTTATTAAAATGCATGATATGTCCATTATAAATCTTCATTCCATAGTTTTTACAAATATCCATTGCTTTTAAAAACTTGGCCAATAAATCCTCTGTCTCTGGCGAGAATACCTTATATTTACTACCGTTTCCAAACTTAACTTTTTTATAATAACGCCCATATGGAAAAAGTGGTTCAAGATGGATTCTTTTAATACCTATCTCACCAAAATATCGAATTATTTGAACTATATCATCTTTGGAGGAATAAGTAAGTCGTACCCCCACGGGATAATTCTTAGCAACAAGATATCTAATATTATTCTCAACGACTTGACTTGATGGTGATCCATCAGCAAAAGGACGGTTCCTGTTTTGTATTTCCGGGGGTCCATCTATAGAAAAAGTAATAGCGAATTTATGATTCATCATCCAATCCAAAAAGCTTCTTTTAGCAGTACCATTTGTAACAATGAGATAATGAACTGGATGATTTCCTTTAATTTCCTCTGCTCGAGCTACCACTTTTTGAATAAGCCCTTGTTCTAATGTAGGCTCGCCCCCTCCATGAAAGGTTATTCTAACTTTTGGTCTCTGATTTTGTTGTACAAACCAGTTAAGTGCATCTATCGCAAGATCACAAGGCATACTCGGACCATCAACTGATGGTGATGCGTAACAATAAATACAACGCAAATTACATTTTCTGGTAAGTAAAAGTGTAAGCGACGTAAATCCTGTCCATTTAGTATCTTGATGAATGGTATTTGGAGTTGATTTAAAAAATCCTCTCCGTTTTAAAACATCCTCAAGGATAGTTCCTTTTTTAGGAAATTCAGATACTCTCGTAATCATATTGGTAAATGGCGAATAGATAATGTAACTATTATTATCACTAACAATCAATGTATCATTTCTGAGGACTGTTGGGTTATCCACGCTGTAATCATATCCATATTTTCTCTGGCTTGGCTCTTTAAAACCTAAATTATATAATTTTATCTTATCTTTTAACAAGCTTTTCATTCAACTCACCACCCTTCTTAAAATTTTTTTTATTTTCAAGTTACAACAAGTTAGTGCCCTAATTATATATCCTTTCTTTTGTTTTGTCAAGGATGAATTTTAATGTTTGGAAGTTAGACCTTTAAAAATTAACGACGTCTGATGTCGTTAATTTATACCGGAGTATAAAAAATGCTGTCGCCCTTTGATACATAGCAAGCTATATACCTCCAAACGACAGCAGGTTCATTATAGCAAAGAAAAATAATTTGTCAAGTCCGTGTCTAAATTTTTAATATTTGGCTGTGATAGAGAGAATTTCCTCTAAGCTAACTGCTCCTTCTAAAACTTTCATTATACCGTCTTGCTGTAAAGTAATCATACCCTGTCTTTTCGCTTCTGCTAATAATTTTTCTTGCGATGGCTGGGATAAAATGATTTGTTCTAATTCAAAAGTCATTTTCATTATTTCAAAAATCCCCACTCTTCCTAAATAACCTTTTTTATTACAAGTAGCGCATCCTTTGGATTTATAAATATAATAAGGCCTGTGATAAGGCAATTTTTCTCTCTCTTCTTTTGGTAAAGAGGCAAGAACTTCATCAATAATCTGTTGTTCTCTTTCTGAAGCCACTATTCTTTCTTTACAATCAGGACATAATCTTCTCGCCAACCGCTGAGCAATCATTAAATTTAAAGATGGAGGAATTAAAAATGAATCAATACCTAAATCCATTAAACGCGGAATAACACCAATAGCATTGTTTGTATGTAAAGTTGATAAAACCAGATGCCCTGTTAAAGCGGAATGAGTTGCTAATTCTGCTGTTTCATTATCACGAATTTCTCCTACCATTATAATATCTGGGTCTTGCCTAACTATATGGCGTAATCCACGCACAAAAGTATACCCAATTTCAGGAAGAACCTGAGATTGATTAATTCCTTCCATTGTATATTCAACAGGATCTTCCAAACTAACAATATTAACTTTATCTTGATTCAATATTTGCATAATCGCGTATAAAGTAGTTGTTTTTCCTGAACCTGTAGGGCCAGTCAGTAAAATCATTCCATAGGGCTTAAGAATTTCACTCTGAAGAATCTCTAAATTTTTTCCTTCCAATCCTAATTCATGAATACTTTTTAACCCAGAAGTCGGATCTAAAATCCTAATGGCTATTTTTTCTCCCAGGGCAGTTGGAAAAGTAGATACTCTAAAATCTATTTCTTTATCATCTATAATAGTGAAAAAACGTCCATCTTGCGGTAAACGTGTTTCATCTATTTTTAAATTAGTCATTATTTTCACACGGGTAATAATGGCTTGGTGAACTGCCAAAGGCAAACTTAATGTGCTGGAAAGATTGCCATCAACACGAAAACGCACTCTTAACTTATTGCGCTCAGGCTCAATATGAATATCGGAAGCTCGCGAGCGAACAGCATATTTTAATATTGAGGCAAAAAGTTTAATAATAGGCGCTTCTTCAGCTACAGCCCCAACAGTAGACTCTAAATCAACTAACTTAAAAGGAGATTTCTTTTTTTTCACATCACTAAATTTTTTTTGAAAATCTTGTAAAAGATTATCAAATTCTTTAGCGAATGTTTGGTATTGCTTTAAAATGTTTTTAAAATCAGAAAACGTAATAATCGAAACCTTTATTTTTAAACCTAAACGCTCAACTATAAATTTTACAGCTTCCTGTGCCTTTGTATCATCAGGATATACCATTCCGATATCTAAAGTATCACCTTCTTTATTAAAGGCAATAAATTTATAATGCCGAGCAGTATCTTCAGGAATTAAATTTAAAGCATTTTGCGGAATAATTTCGGTTTTAGAAAATATTTTTACTGGTAATTTAAAAAGCTCGCTTTTAATCTGCGAGAGTTTTTTCTCATCAATTAAATTTTTCTCATAAATTATATCCTCAACTCTTTTTTCCAACTTTTTTGCTTCCTGTAAAAGCGTATAGGCATCTGTTTGTTTTATCAGTCCTCTTTGAATAAGGGCAGAAAGAAAAAGTTCTTCTTGAATCATAGTAATCAACGAATAACGAATCTATTACAAATATACGAATTTAGAATGGTTTAAAAGGATTGGTGCGGCCTAAATCAGGAACATCCAATGGCCAAGCAATGTGCGAGCTTAATGTTTGAAAAACAGGATGATTTAAAATTATCCCAATATTCAGCTTGGCTTCAATTAATTCTTGTGAAGAAGAAGGAAGTAAATCTTCAATATCTGGTTTTGAAAAAATATCACTTGGCTTAAGAAAACTCCAACCAATCCAGCCAATTAAAGATAGAATCAAAATTATAAAGAGATATAACAAAATGTTATTATTTTTTTGTTTTTTAATTTCAATCGCCATAAGATAAAAAGTATGTTACTAATGTAATATTGTATTCTAAAATATTTGATCTCCTGCCTTTTGATGAAACCGCTGATTTAATATTGGATTTTGTAAGATCAATAATACGCAATTCTTTTTCAACTCCTTCAATCCATTTTTTTGCATTATCATAAGTTGCAGAAAATCTTGTTTTAATTTCCAAATAATTTTGATCATTTCTAGTAAACTCGCGAAAAGTTAAACTAGATAAAGAAATGCCGGTATTTTTGGAAATCACATCCAGGGTAGCTAACACTTGAGCTGTCTGTGGATTATCTGGCAAAGCTAAATTAATATTATCCACTTGATCTCCTAAATCCAAATAACTTTGGATTAAAGACTCTGACTTAGCTTTATATTCTTGTAAAAGAATTATATTTTCTCTCATTTCCTTTATTTTTAATGACAATTCTTTTGCCCTATCAAATGAAGGCTTAATAAAATGAGCAAGTAAAAAAATAGTTCCTGCCACTAACAAGGTAATTGATAGAATAGAAAGATTTTGTTTAGTAGTCTCTGTCATCTTGTTGATATTTTAATAAACTTGGTTGAATAAAAACATATAAAGAAAAAGTGACATTTTCCTTTTTATCGATTTTCATATCCTTTACTGCCACTGCTTTAATTTTGTCAGAATTATTTACTAATCCGCTTACAGCTTCGCTAAATATCATCTGGTCTCTAGCCACACCTTCTAAAGTCAACATATTTTTATCTGTTGAAAAATCCAGGTCAGTATAATAAATTTGAGGGTGAGTTAATTCTTCTAAAACCAATAGCACTTTAGAAAAATATGTATGATTAGTTAACAGTTTGTTTAAACTATTCAATTTTTTTTCAAAAATGATAACCTCTCGCTCTTTTTCTAAAGGAAAATTAAGTCTTAAATTTTGGAATTCTTCTTCTAAAACAACTAATTGTGCATCTTTATTTTTATTCCAATAATCTAATCCAAAATAAGCGCCTACAGCAATAAGAAAAACCACCAAAGTAAATGTCAAAAGCCCCTTTGGCCAAGTGGGAGGAAGTTCTTTTGGTTTTAGAGATTCTAAATTAAGATTCCGCATGTTTTATATATTTTACCTCTTTTTAAAAAATCAAGCAAGCCCCGTTAGAAAATTAAATGTCTTTAAACACTACAGCGCAAGCACTAGTTAAACTTGAACCAATATCCTTCATAACAGGAGAAAGATTTGGGTCATAAGAGATTAATCCCCAGGAAAAAGGATCACCTTTAACAACGGGCAAAGCTAATTGTTTGGAATAATAATCTTCCAATCCTTGAAGATTGGCGCCTCCACCAGTTAAAATTACCTTCTTTGCTTTTTTCTTGGTTCTTAAAAAGTAATTATTAATAGCTTTTTCTGTTTCTCTTTTTATAACATCTAATAATGGCATTAAAAGATTTGTAATTTTAACTTCTCCGCGCGCCTGAATATTCAAACCATATGCCCTTTTTAATTCCTCGGCTCTGAAAGGATTAATCCCCAACCCGCTACTAATAACTTGAGTAAAATCTCCGCCGGCCGTATCTACATTATGACTTGTTCTCAACGCCCCCTTGTCCATTATATTAATAGACGTACTTCTTCCTCCGATATCCACCAAAGCTACTACGCTCTTTTCTTTTTTGCCTAATAAACGAGCAACCGCCACAGTTTCTAATTCTAAACCTTTTAAATTAATTTTAGCCAATTTTGCGCTTTGGACATACCTTTTAACAATGTCAGTTGGTACAGCCATTAAAAGAACAGTAATTTTACCATTTATTCTTTCTATAATTTGCCAATCTAAAGTTGTTTCCTGTAATGGCATAGGGATATACTGCCCTGCTTGAAAATTTACTGCTTTAGCAAGTTCTTTATCTGGCATTTCTGGAAGTTCCATAATTGAAACAAATCCGGAAAAACTTGGTAAAGCCATATAGGTTTCCCGATTCTTGGTTTTTGACTTCTCTATTAATTGCTTTAAAAGCAAAGCTGTACTTTCTTCTAACAATTTGAAACTATTGGTTTGAATAGCATCATTAATCCTTTCTAAATGCCCATACTTTTCCAAAATTCCATAATTAGTCAATTCTATCTTCTGTCTGGTTTTTTGCAATTCCACTAATTTAATTGAAGTAGTTCCAATGTCTATGCCCAAAAAAATATTCTGTTTTAAAAAATTGAAAACCATATGTTTTACCAAATAACTATATACAACATTATGCCTATATTATATAATATATAATGTATTTTACCAAATGCAAATCTAATATTCATGCCCCACCGTTTTTTTCACCCCCACACCATAACAAGGACTGGTTTCACAGATTCATGCCTTCGGCATTTGTCCTTATTTGGTGTGGGGGTTAAATTATTTTTAGACACTTTTTTCCCTTGGCAATGCGTCTCTTGTAAAAAAGAAGCTCATCTTTCTTATCCGCTTTGTAAAAAATGCCAAAGGAATATCCCAATTAATTATTCCTTTATTTGTCCTGTCTGTAAAAAAAGAGTAATTAATTTTTCAAAGCGTTCTTGTTCTTGCAAAACCTATATAAATTCTTTAGGCGTAGTTTCCTCTTACAAAAATTCAATTATGAGAAAAACTATTCATCTTTTCAAATATCAACCAATCATTTCCTTACAAAAACCTTTGGCTGATTTGATGATAAAATTTTTAAAAGAAACCAACTTTTTTTCTGAAATCAATAAAAAAAATATATTATTAATTCCTATCCCACTACATAAAAGGAAAAGAAGGCAAAGAGGATTTAACCAATCAGAATTATTGGCAAAAGCTGTCGCCTCTCATTTTTCTTTAAATTATCATTCTAAAATTCTTTTTAGAATTAAAAACAATCCTCCCCAAGCAAAAATTAATAATTTTATTGAAAGAGAAAAAAATACCAAAGATATTTTTCAAATTTCTATTTCTAACTTAGATTTAATTAAAAATAGGTGGATAATTTTAATTGACGATGTTTATACTTCTGGAGCAACAATGCAGGAAGCGGCAAAAATCCTTAAAAAAAATGGCGCTAAAAAAGTAATTGGTCTAGTTCTGGCAAAAGGATAAACAATTAGCGGAGGGTGGAGGATTCGAACCTCCAAGCCCTTGCGGGCACCGCTTTTCGAGAGCGGCGCAATGCCATTCTGCCAACCCTCCGAGTAAAATCTTTTTTAATTAAATAGAATTTCTTTAATTTTTTTAGTCATAGCCAAAGGATCTTGGTGCTGAAAAACATTACGTCCTACAGCTACTCCTCTAGCTCCAGCTTTTATAACTGATTCAATTCTTTTTAAAATTTCTTCATCTTCCACTTTTGGCCCCCCAGATAAAACAACTTTTGTTTTACCAGCTGATTGCACTGCTTTTCTAAACGTCTTTTCAGAACCACAATATTTTATTTTTATCATATCAGCGCCTAATTCCAAGCCAATACGAGCAGCGTAAGCTGTTATTTCTGGAGAGTTTTCATTCTCTAC
>Ga0209121_10006247_pt1 | contig 10505 bp, 10 predicted proteins | sample Cruoilmetagenom3_FD_187292 | JGI IMG/M metagenome (GOLD analysis project Ga0209121, IMG submission 187292) | Oil polluted marine microbial communities from Coal Oil Point, Santa Barbara, California, USA - Sample 3 (SPAdes) (version 2) | ecosystem: Environmental > Aquatic > Marine > Oil seeps ...
CCTTCGACGATTAATGCCGGGGCCTTAATAAACCCTTCCCAAGAGCCGTCAGCCACATGGATCCAGCCCTTTTCTTCCGCCAGTTTCACGGCCTCTGAAACGCTCTCCTCGTAAGACCCGCCGCGCCGCACGGCTGCGCCCATGGCACTGATCCTTTGCACAAAAGGTTCTGGCGCGGTGAACGGCAAAACAACCAGCGCATTTGCGCCAAAAACCTTAGCCCCCGCCGCAACAGACAAACCGTGATTTCCGGCGCTTGCGGTTACAAATGTCATACCGGACGCGGCCTTGCGGCTTGCGCCATCCATCAGGTCCTTTGACCCGGATGCCTCGGATATCATCTGTGCCACAGCAAAAGCCCCGCCGAGTGCCTTAAAGCTTCCAAGACCCATTCGGGTCGATTCGTCTTTGACAAATATCGCGGAAATCCCCAAGGCGCTGGCAAGCGCCGGAACGCTTGTTAGCGGCGTTGCCTGATAAGCCGGGCACTTGCGTAGCAAAGCCATGGGCCGTGCAGGGTCGACACGAAACCGCCTTGCGGTCGCGATATTTTCAGGAGTGGGAAAATGACGCTTCATGGGACGCTTGCCTATCGTTGCCGTAATATTGGCATACTGTAGCAGGTCCACCTTCCAAAAGGCCAAAAAAAAGGCCGAGCAAAGCTCGGCCCAAGTCCAACAGGGAGGTATGAAACGCGGCGAGATATCTCGCCTGCTTCGAGAGGTGATATAGGAAGCCTTACTTAATCAATCAAGTAAAATACATCGAACTACGACGCATAACCGCTATCACCATAGTGCATAGCTACTATAAAGCCGTTTATGACAAGTAAAAGTTAGCTATTTTCTCGCATCAACTTGCGATAGGCGATCACCTCATTTAACACAAAATCCTTGAAAACGGCGACCCTTTTTGATTGCCGTAGCTCTCCGGGGTAAGCCAGATAGACGGGCACAGGGACAGAACCCGACTCAGGCAGCACGTTCACTAACTCGGGGAAATCCGCCGTCAAATAGTCCGGCAAAGCACCAATTCCCAGCGAATTCAGCACGGCCTGCAGAATCCCGAAGTAATTGTTAACTGTTAAAAGCGACATTTCATTTTCGTCGATAAAGGGTTTGATCCATGCCGCTCCAGCGCTCACCTGCGGTGCGCTTGGCGATTGTGAGATCAGCCTGTGTTGGCGCATATCATCCGCCGTTTTGGGTGTTCCGTGCTTAGCCAAATAATCCCGGCTCGCATAAAACTTCATGTTCACATCCATTAATCGCCGGCGAACCAGATCCGCTTGTGACGGTTCTTTCATGCGTATCGCCACATCGGCTTCGCGCATGGGCAGATCCAACACATGTTCTTCAAGCATCAGATTAATACGCAAATTCGGATATTTTTCATAGAGCTTGGCGAGTCGGGGGGCCAACCAAAGCGAGCCAAAACCCGTTGTGGTGGTTACTCTGAGCTCACCAAGAACCTCGTCCTCAGAATCTTTGATTTGTGCGGCCGCTGCATCCAGTTGCTTGGCCATGGCTTTTGCCGCTTCAAACAACAATTCGCCCTGTTCCGTTAATATCAGGCCTCGGGCGTGGCGGTGAAATAAAATCACGTTCAGGCTTTCTTCCAGCCCTCTGATCTGACGGCTCACGGCTGACTGGCTCAAATGCAGCACTTCGCCCGCATGAGTCAGGCTGCCAGCATCCGCTACCGCATGAAATATCCTGACCTTGTCCCAATCCATATTGCCGCCCCTTTTTTTGGTAGCTTACAGGGGATGCGAGGATTCGCGCAACGCTTATCCGAGTTGGTTCCCTCGATGCCGTGTTGAAGCTCTGGAAACCGTTTACCCCGCTAAAAGTTCGCGCCGTAAACCCAATTGCTATTCCTGGATTCTAGGGCCACCGGATTCTGAACGCAAATGTCGGTTATCCGATGGGCATGTTGGCGCAGGTTATTGCAGCGACTCCGGCATTGCGATGTGCAACGCAACGTTTCTGTATCGCGACCCTCGCAGCCTGCCGTGCCAGCATAAAACCCGGGGCTACACAAAAAGTTGCGTCGCAGGCGCGCGGAATATTGCAAAACATGCGTGGCCTCTCGGGGCAGCGCAATAAATGAACAAATGTTCATATTCCTCATCCCTCATAATAATTCTCCTTGAAGGGTCAAGCTTTCTGACCAATAATGGGGGCGGAGGAACTCATCATGGATCTGCAACCCGTTTCGCTCGCCGACCGGCTCGATCTTTCTAAAAAGACCGTGCTGCTCAATGGAACACAAGCATTAGTGCGTCTAATGCTCATGCAAAAAGCGCGCGACAAAGCGGCAGGGCATACAACAGCGGGGTATGTGACCGGCTATCGCGGCTCCCCTGTTGGTGCGGTTGATTTGCAAATGCAACGGGCTGAAAGCCAGCTCACCTCCGCCGATGTAACCTTCCAGCCCGGCCTGAACGAAGATATTGCGGCAACCGCGCTTTGGGGTGCCCAAAGTGCCGGCCTACGGGGCGACGGAAAATTCGAGGGCGTATTTGGTCTTTGGTACGGAAAGGGCCCGGGGGTCGACCGCTCGGGTGATGTGTTCCGCCACGCCAACTTTGCAGGTACTGCCGAATATGGCGGTGTGGTTGCAGTCATGGGAGATGACCACACCGCTGAATCCTCGACCACCCTGCACCAATCCGAATTCGCTTTTGTGGATGCGCTAATGCCCATCCTCTCCCCCGCCGGCGTGCAGGAAATGCTCGACTACGGCATTTATGGCTATGCGCTTAGCAGGTATTGCGGGGCATGGGTCGGGCTCAAAGCCCTCAAAGACACAATCGAGGTCACGCAAGTGGTTGACGGTGACCCCGAGCGGATTTCGGTTAAAATCCCCGAGAGCTTTGACTTGCCGGAGGGCGGGTTGAATATCCGCTTGATAGATGATCACGCCGAGCAGGAAGCCCGAATGCACGACCACAAGCGCTTCGCCGCTGAGGCCTTCGCGCGCGCCAATAAACTTGATAAACGTATGCACGGCAAAGCTGGCGCCCGTATCGGGATCGTTTCTTCCGGCAAGAGCTGGCTTGACACAGCCCACGCGCTTGAAACCCTCGGGATTGACGAAGCACAAGCCCTAGCGCTCGGCATCACCACCTATAAGGTGGCCATGGTCTGGCCGCTTGATATGCAAAGTTTTAGCGAATGGGCCGAAGGGCTCGACCTGATCATCGTGGTTGAGGAAAAGCGTAAGCTTCTCGAAGTTCAGATCAAGGAGGCAATATTCAACGACCGCAACGGTCGCCGTGTCATTGGCTGGAAAAAGGAAAACGGTGATCTTCTATTCACCGTCAAAGGGGCGCTCAACCCTGTTTTGGTAGCTCAAAAGCTCGGGGATGTCCTCATCGAAGAGGGCGCCGCCAACGAGGCGCTTCACGCCGCGCGCAGCGCGCTTGAGGCGGCATCGTTACCGGACAATACCGCGCCACTGGCCCAGCGAATCCCGTATTTCTGCTCCGGCTGCCCGCATAATTCCTCCACCAAAATCCCCGAAGGCTCTCGCGCTTATGCCGGTATCGGCTGCCATTACATGGTGCAATGGATGGACAGGGACACCCTGGGTTTCACCCAGATGGGTGGCGAAGGGGCCAACTGGATCGGCGAGGCGCCGTTTAGCAAAACCGGCCACGTGTTCCAGAACCTCGGCGACGGTACCTATAACCATTCCGGCATTCTGGCCATGCGCGCGGCGTTGGCTGCGGGCACCAATATAACCTACAAAATTCTCTACAATGATGCGGTTGCCATGACCGGCGGCCAAACCAACGAAGGCGAGCTTGATGCCCCGCGCATTGCCGCCGAAGTGCTGGCGATGGGGATCAAAAAGCTGGTCGTGGTCTATGATGAAAAAGAGGATATCGACAAAGCGCAATTCCCGAAGGGCATCGAGATGGTTGAGCGGGCCGGGTTGATGCGTGTGCAGCGTGAGTTGCGCGAGATCGAAGGCACCACCGCCATCCTTTATGTGCAAACCTGCGCCGCTGAAAAACGCCGCCGCCGTAAGCGCGGCACCTTCCCCGACCCCGACCAGCGGGTGTTTATTAACCCCGATGTTTGCGAAGGCTGCGGTGATTGCGGGGTGCAATCGAATTGCGTTTCGATCTTGCCGCTAGAGACCGAACTCGGCCGCAAGCGCATGATCGACCAAAGCGCCTGCAACAAAGATTTTTCCTGCCTTAACGGGTTTTGCCCCAGCTTTGTAACCCTCAAAGGGGCTACGCCCAAAAAACCGGAACTGGCTGAGCTGGATATGCCAGACCTGCCAGATCCGACCGTTCCGGCGATTAACGGCACTTTCAATATTGTGGCCACCGGCGTCGGCGGCACCGGGATTGTGACGGTCGGCGCTCTGTTGGCCATGGCGGCCCACCTCGAAGGTAAAGGCGCTGGCATGATGGAAATGGCCGGCCTCGCCCAGAAGGGCGGCGCGGTGCTGGTGCATTGCCGGATTTCAGAAAAGCCGGAAGACATCACCGCTGTGCGCGTAGCGCTTGGCGAGGCCGACGCGGTTATCGGCGGTGACCTTGTTACAACCGCCGGGCCGGGAACGCTTAGCCTCATGCAGCGCAGCAAAACCGGTGTAGTGTGCAACAGTCACCAGATCATCACCGGCGAGTTCACCAAAAACACCGAGTTCAACCTGCCCGTCGAGCGGCTGGAGCTGGCCATCGAGGGCCGGGTCGGCGAAGACGCACTCAGTATGGTTGATGCAACTGCGCTGGCGGAGACCTACCTTGGCGACGCGATCTACGCCAATGTGCTGATCCTCGGAGCGGCCTGGCAAGCGGGGCTTGTCCCGCTCTCGCTTGAAGCGATCGAACGCGCCGTTGAGCTTAACGGTGCCGGGGTTGAGGGTAACCTCAAGGCGCTCCAAATTGGCCGCTGGGCCATTGCCTTCCCGGCTCAGGCCATGGGTCAGGCGAGCGAACCCGAAAGCCGCTCGCTTGCGCAAATTATCGAGTTTCGCGCCGCGCATCTGGTGAAGTATCAAGGTAAAGGGTTAGCGCGAAAATATCGCAAGCGGATCGAAAAAGTAGAAGATCCGGAATTGGGGGAGGCGATGGCTCTGGGCTATCACAAGCTGTTGTCTTACAAAGATGAATACGAAGTTGCCCGCCTCCATGTCGAGACCCTTCAAACAGCGGTTGATGCCAGCTTTGACAATGTCAGATCCATGAGGTTTCACCTTGCGCCAGCGTTTCTTGCCAAGAAGGACGCAGACGGAAACTCGCTAAAACGGGAATACGGCCCGTCAATGATGCGCATGTTCAAAGTGCTGGCCAAGCTAAAACGCTTGCGCGGCACGCCACTTGACCCGTTTGGCTGGACAGCCGAGCGCAAGATGGAACGCGCCTTGATCAAGGAATATCTCAAAGACATGAAGGAAATTCAGGGGGCTTTCAGCGACAAAAACCGAGAGACGGCCATTGCGTTGGCACGCTTGCCTCTTTCGATCAAAGGATTTGGTCATGTGAAACTGCGGAACGCAGCGGAAGCGGCCAAAACGCGCGAGGCTCTGTTGGCGGCCTTCCGCGAACCTCAAACGCCCCTGCAAGAAGCGGCTGAATAACTGTTGAGCCCTGACGGGCCGTTGCCTCGCTTCGCTCGGTAAAAGGGCTATCTCATGGCTCGATCAGTGCGCTACGCAATTCGCGAATAACCGGTAACAGGTTGCGGATTTTCTCGTGGCCGAGCACCTTGACGATATCGGTAAATACGGGGTCAATCGCCTGAACGGCTCGGTCCCGCGCGGCCTGTCCGGCCGGGCTGATACTGATCCATTTGCGGCGGGCATCGTCCCAGTCGGGGCGGATATGGATGAAACCGGCAGCCGATAGGCGATTGACGGTATTTGTCATTGCCCCTTTTGTTACATGAAGCATGCGCGCGAGCTGAGCCGGGGTTTTCTCTCCGCCCATATGCGCAAAATGATCAAGCACAGCGAAATGGGAGAGCTCCATCCCTTCGGGAAGCGCACGGGACAGACGGGTGCGGGCCAGTTGGTCTATGGTCGCGATCTCGGAAAATAGCGTGATGGCTAGCGGATCATTGCTCAGGTTTGTGCTCATCTGGTTTGCTAAACTCTCGATCATGGGTGAGCGCGGGAATTTTGGCCCGCGCCTCTGCAACCAGCTTAAGATCAAGATCGGCAAATGTCACGCCCTCTACAGTACCGGCATCGGATAGCACCTCACCCCATGGGCTGATCACAAGCGAGTGGCCATAGGTTTTTCGCCCTGAAGTGTGGGTGCCGGTTTGCGCCGGTGCCAAAACAAAACAACCGGTTTCAATCGCGCGCGCGCGTAACAGGGAATGCCAGTGGGCCTTACCGGTGGTCACCGTAAAAGCAGCGGGTACGGTGATAATTTGGGCGCCCGCTTTCGCCAGAGCACGGTAAAGGTGCGGAAAACGCAGATCATAACAAATGGTTGTGCCAATATTTCCGATTTCCGTATTGGCGAGCACAGCACGGTTTCCGGGCTGGAACTGGGCGGATTCGACGAAGCTTTCGCCGTTTCCCAGCGATACATCAAACATATGGATTTTATCGTAATCCGCGCAAATTTTCCCCTCGGGCGAAATCAGGAACGAACGGTTTACAAAACGCCCGTCCGGCGCATTTGATTTCAACAATAACGAGCCAAGGAGCACCCAGATGCCGCGCTTTTTGGCCAGTATTTTCATGCTTTGAAGGGTCGGGTCGCTTTCTTGGGGGGAAAGTGCCTGTTGTTGATGGCGCCGCGAAAAGGATATCATATTGCTGGCTTCGGGGGTCGACACAAAGCGCGCGCCATTATCCGCGGCTGCGTCTATCAGGTTTTCAAGCGCAACGGTATTTTCCGCCGGATCATCTCCGGCGGTGAATTGAACAAGGCCGACGCGCAGAAGGGTCACTGGGCCAGCATCGTGTCTAGCTTGCCGTCAAAATCCAGTTCGTGGAGCTCGTCGGAGCCGCCAACATGCACACCGTCAATAAATATCTGCGGCACCGAGGTGCGGCCACCGGCGCGATCCATCATCTCACCCCGTTTTTTGGGCTGCATGATGACGTTGGTTTCTTCAAACTCTGCACCCTTTTTATTGAGCAACCGCTTGGCAGCGTGGCAATAGCCGCACATGGGCGAGGTGTATATTTCAATTCTGGCCATGATCATTCCTTTACATTCGTTGCCGCGAATATAGGGATATTTCTGTCAGGTTCAACGCGGGCCAGCACAAGAATGTTCACATTTGCAGCACCTGCGGCATAACAGGCCTCCGTGCAGGCACTTAAAGTTGCCCCGGTGGTCAGAACATCATCTACCAGAAGCACACGGCTGCCCTCAAGCGATTCGCGGTGCCGAGGCGTGGCGACTATAGCGGCTCTGAGGTTTTCCTTCCGTTCGATACGGTCTTTTCCCTGCTGGGATTCTGTGCGGCGCACCCGTGTGAGCAAGTCGGGTTGATAATTCAAACTGCTAGCGCCCGCCAAATGGCGCGCCAACTCGGCGGATTGGTTGAATTTGCGCCTGAACAAGCGGCTCGGGTGTAGCGGGACCGGCGCGATAATATCGGTGTTCGGCAAAATCGGGGCTGTGGCACGTTGCATCCAGGCGGCCATCGCCGGGGCCAGGTCCAGCCGGTCATAGCGTTTGAGCGCCAGCACCATCGCCCGGCCAGCCCCTTCATATTCCATCACGGCTACGCCTCGCTTCCACGGTGGCGGAAACCTGAGGCAGGTATCGCATTGCGCGGCGTCGGCTTCGCCCATCAATGGCTTGCTACAGGTGGTGCAGGTGGAGCCGGATATAAAGTGGGTTTCTGACCAGCAGCTTGGGCAAAGACCGTTGGGGGCATCTGTATAGGTGTCACACACCATACAGCGGGCCGGATAGATGGTGTGTGCCATCGCCGTAATCGCCCGCTTCATCGCCCCCTTTTGCTCCGGCGAAAAGGACGCTATACGCGGCTTAACAAGGAATTTTGAAATTGGCTTCACCATCCACCCTTTTTGATATGCCAACCCGCGCACGGCACCGTGCCCGCGCCAGATCCACTGGCGTGGCCGATTTCCTGCACCGGGAAGCGGCGCTCCAGCTTTCAGAGAGACTGGAAGACGTTAACAAATCATTTACCAAGAGCGCATTTATCGGATGGTTGCCTGAGCCATGGGTTGGTGTTTTTGAGCCGGATGAAGTCACGGCGGATGCGGATATCCTCTCTTTGCCCGAGGCTACATTTGACCTCGCGGTGCACGGCCTTTGCCTGCACAGCGCCAATGACCCGGTTGGCCAACTGGTGCAGATGCGCCGCGCGCTCCGGCCCGACGGGTTGATGCTGGCGGCCCTTTTGGGAGGGCAAACCTTGCACGAGCTACGGTTTGCCATGGCGCAGGCGGAAACCGAGCTGGAAGGCGGGCTCTCCCCCCGCGTGGCCCCTATGGGGGATGTGCGCGACCTTGGATCGCTGATCCAGCGGGCCGGGCTGGCTCTGCCGGTTGCAGACAGCACGTCGCTGACCGTGACCTATGAAACCCCGCTCCATCTGATGCGGGACCTCCGCGCGATGGGCGAGACCAATGCCATGACCGAGCGCCGCAAAACCCCGCTGCGCCGTACAACATTGCTCAAGGCTTTGCATATCTACCAGACAGAATTCGGCTTACCCGATGGCCGTATACCGGCCACTTTTGAAATCATCTTCCTCACTGGCTGGGCGCCCTCTGCCAACCAGCCAAAACCGCTTAAACCCGGATCAGCCACCACGCGCTTAGCCGATGCGCTGGGCACATTTGAATATAAGGAACCCCTGAATGACTGATCGTTTGAAACATGCGCCCGAAGGTCACCCGGAGCAGCCCCGCGCCAAGGTGGGTGTGCTGATTGCCAACCTCGGCACACCGGATTCCACAAGCTATTGGCCAATGCGGCGCTATCTCAACGAGTTTCTCTCGGACAAGCGCGTTATTGATTATCCGAACTGGAAGTGGCAGCCGTTATTGCAACTTATCATCCTGTCCAAACGTCCTTTCAGCTCTGGCAAAGCTTATGAGAGCATCTGGAATAAAGAACTGGACGAAAGCCCACTTTTGACCATCACCAAAGCCCAAACCGCAAAACTGAAAGCGCTTCTGTCTGATCGCTACGGCAGCGATGTTGTCGTTGATTTTTGCATGCGCTACGGAAATCCTTCGACCGAAAGCAAAATCAGAGCGCTCAAAGAACAGGGGTGCGAAAAGATCATTTTCTTCCCGCTTTATCCGCAATATTCAGCGCCAACCACGGCCACGGCCAACGATGCTGCTTTCAAGGCCCTGATGAAAATGAACTGGCAACCCAGTATCCGCACTGTGCCGGCCTATTTCGAGCATCCGGCGTATATCGAGGCGCTCGCGACCTCTGTGCGCGAGGCTTACGCGGTAGAAAACCCGCCCGACAAGCTGGTGGTTTCCTTCCACGGCGTGCCCGAACGATACCGCGACGAGGGGGACCCGTATTATTGCCAGTGTATGAAATCAACCCGATTGCTGCGCGAAGCCCTCGGCTGGGAAGAAGAGGCGATTGACACCGCCTTCCAGTCACAATTTGGCCCTGAAAAATGGGTTGGTCCGGCGACAGTTGAACATGTAGCCGAGCTGGCCAAAGCCGGCACCCGCAATATCGCTGTTATTGCGCCCGCCTTTGCCTCTGACTGCATTGAAACCCTCGAAGAAATAAACGAAGAAATCGGTGACGCGTTCAAAGAGGCCGGTGGAGAACACTTCACCTACATCCCTTGCCTGAATGACCGGGATGACCATATGAAGGCGCTGTTGGCGCTCATTTCAAACGAAGCAAAAGGCTGGCTGGAGTAAATCATGAAATATATAGTCTTACTGTTGATCATCGTTACCGGTGGCTATTTCTACCCACAAATCATCGAAAGCACTGGTGGCCCTTGTCAGGCACTGGAAGCCAAAATTGTAAACGAAGTCCGGGGTGAGGACCAAAATGCCGGGTTGATCGCAGGTCTGGTTTCGGGGGTTTCAAACGGTGAGTTGGGCAAACAGCTCGCGGAGCGGGAATATCCAGACATGCCGGTTTCGCTGGCTTGTGTACGCGGATATTACACAATCGATCCAAGGGAAATCAGGTAATTTGGGCAGAAACTCCATTTAATAACGGGCTTTTTGCTAATCTGACATTTTCCTGACTATGCCTGTAAGGGAAATGAACAGGTTGCTGGCATAAGTTGATTCTACAGAAGGGGAGCGATTCGCTTCTCTGGAACACACCAAAGGAATTCAGTTATGACCAAAACAACCAAATCCGAAGCCGTACTTTCCCGCCGCAAAATGCTTGGCCGCATCGGCATTCTGGCCGCCGCTGGCTATTCGGTTCCCGCCTTCACTACCCTTTCGATGGCGCATGCAAGTGGCACAAGCGGTGCCAGCACAAGTGGTGCCAGCACGAGCGGCGCCAGCACAAGCGGTGCCAGCACAAGCGGCGCCAG
>Ga0209121_10006248_pt1 | contig 10505 bp, 5 predicted proteins | sample Cruoilmetagenom3_FD_187292 | JGI IMG/M metagenome (GOLD analysis project Ga0209121, IMG submission 187292) | Oil polluted marine microbial communities from Coal Oil Point, Santa Barbara, California, USA - Sample 3 (SPAdes) (version 2) | ecosystem: Environmental > Aquatic > Marine > Oil seeps ...
GCGCTTCTACTAATGTACCAAACGGATTAGGAGTACATCCAAATGGAGGAAATTACGGAACCGTTTGGGTAGATTATGATAATGATGGTGATGCAGATATGTTTATTGCTAAATGTAGAGGTGGTAATGTTACTCATAAAATAAATGAACTTTGGCGTAATGATGGTAATGGTGTATTTGTTAATGTTGCTGCTGATACAGGAGTAAACCTTGCAGATCCTGTACAAACTTGGTCTTCTGCTTGGGCAGATTTTGATAATGATGGTGATATGGATGCTTATATTGGCGCAAGTTCAAGTTCTGATGGTAGCCACAAATACATGTTAAATAATGGTGATGGTACTTTTACAGATGCTACAGCCACTGCAAATGTTAGTAGCGCTCCTTACGGGATTGAAAATGCGCCAGCAGATTTTAATAATGATGGTTACGTAGATATTTTATCAAACGGACAAATTTTACTTAATAATGGAGATAATTCTTTTACAGTTACAAGCAGTAATATGCCTCCTAGTGGTGCTATTGGTGACCTTAATAACGATGGCTTTTTAGATGTTTTTAAAGGAAGTTTATATCTAAACAATCCTAATCAAAATAACTGGATTAAAATAAGAACACAAGGAACCACTAGTAATACAAATGGTATAGGAGCAAGAATTGAAATAGTAACGCCTTCAGGAAATCAAATTAGAGATGTAAGAAGTGGTGAAGGTTTTGAATTTATGAGCACACTAAATGCACATTTTGGTATTGGTACAGACACAGAAATTACTAGCCTAACCATTACTTGGCCTTCTGGTATTGTAGATGTAATATTTAACCCAGCAATTAATGAAACCATTACAGCTGTTGAAGGCGAAAACCTGAGTGTAGCTAACAATACACTAGAAGCAGATATTGTTATTTATCCTAATCCTACAAAAGATATCGTGCATATCACTTCTTCTGTAGCCTTAAACCATGCTACATATACCATTTATGATATTACCGGAAAACAAGTCTTAAATGCAAACCTAATTGCTAATACTATTGATGTTTCTAAATTAAGCACAGGAATATATGTATTAAAAATCATGGCAGACGGAAAACAAAAAACACAAAAATTAGTAAAACAATAAACCTTAAAAGTTTCTTAAAAGCTCTAATAGTCATTTATTAGAGCTTTTTTTATACTATTTTTATACCAATTAATTTTTTTAAAATGAAAAAGATAACACTTAGTTTAATTACACTAATAACTATAATGGCTTGTAAAGAAGAACAAAAACAAGTAGAAAGAGACATTTCTGTTAACTACCCTAAAACTAAAAAAGTAGACACAGCAACCAACTATTTTGGTGTAACTATTAAAGACCCTTTTAGATGGCTTGAAGATGACAGAAGCACGGAAACAGAAAACTGGGTAAAAAATCAAAACCAGGCAACCTTTAGTTATTTAGACCATATTCCGTATAGAAAAGAACTAAAAGAACGCCTTGAAAAACTATGGAATTATGAAAAAGTAGGAGCTCCTTTTAACCAAGGCGATTATACCTATTTTTATAAAAACGATGGCTTACAAAACCAATATGTAATTTACAGATATAAAAAAGGAAGCAATCCAGATACAGCAGAAGTTTTTCTAGATCCTAATAAATTTTCTGAAGATGGTACCACTTCTTTAGGTGGAACAAGTTTTACAAAAGACGGAAAAATTTTAGCCTACGCTATTTCTGAAGGAGGTAGTGATTGGAGAAAGGTTTTAATAATGAATACCGAAACCAAAGAAATTATGGAAGATACTTTGGTTGACATTAAATTTAGTGGCATGTCTTGGTATAAAAACGAAGGATTCTATTATTCTAGTTATGATAAACCTAAAGGAAGTGAACTTTCTGCAAAAACAGACCAACACAAAGTATACTACCATAAACTTGGTACACCTCAAAAAGAAGACCAACTTATTTTTGGTGGTACAGAAGCTCAAAAACACAGATATATTTACGCAAACGTTACCGAAGACAACAAGTATTTGTTAATATCACCAAAGGTTTCTACCTCTGGAAACAAACTTTATATTAAAGACTTATCAAACCCAAATAATCCTTTAGTAACTATTTTAGACCATACAGAAAGTGACACTTACGTTATTGATAATGTAGACAGCAAATTGTATTTAGTAACTAACTTAAATGCTCCTAATCAAAAAATAGTAACTGTAGACGCAGCAAATCCTACTCCAGAAAACTGGGTAGATTTTATTCCAGAAACCGAGTATGTTTTAAGCCCTTCTAAAGGAGGTGGTTATTTCTTTACAGAATACATGGTAGACGCCATTTCAAAAATAAAACAATATGATTATGACGGAAAATTCATTAGAGATATAAAACTTCCAGGCGTTGGTAATGCTGGTGGCTTTGGTGGAAAAAAAGAAGAAAAAATAGACTACTATTCTTTTACCAATTACAATACTCCTTCTAGTATTTATAAATACGATATGGAAACTGGTACCTCTGAATTATACTGGAAACCAAACATCGATTTTAACCCAGAAGATTATACCAGCAAACAAGTATTTTACAACTCTAAAGATGGTACAAAAATACCAATGATAATCACCCACAAAAAAGGAGTAGAACTAAACGGAAAAAACCCAACCATACTTTATGGTTATGGAGGATTTAACGTAAGTTTAAACCCTTCTTTTAGTATTGCAAATGCCGTTTGGATGGAGCAAGGCGGAATTTACGCTGTGCCTAATCTTCGTGGTGGTGGTGAATATGGTAAAAAATGGCATAAAGCAGGAACGCAATTACAAAAACAAAATGTGTTTGATGATTTTATTGCTGCTGCAGAATACTTAATAACAAACAAATATACTTCTAGTGATTATTTAGCAATTAGAGGAGGCTCTAATGGAGGTTTACTTGTTGGTGCAACCATGACGCAACGTCCAGAATTAATGAAAGTAGCCTTACCTGCAGTTGGTGTTTTAGACATGTTACGCTACCACACATTTACCGCTGGAGCTGGTTGGGCTTATGACTACGGAACCGCAGAAGACAACAAAGAAATGTTTGAATATCTTAAAGCATACTCGCCTGTACACAACGTAAAAGAAGGCGTGCAATACCCTGCAACCTTAGTAACTACAGGTGACCATGATGATCGTGTTGTTCCTGCACACAGTTTTAAGTTTGCTGCAGAGTTACAAGACAAACAAACAGGAAATAACCCAACACTTATACGTATTGAAACAGATGCAGGACATGGTGCAGGAACTCCTGTTAGCAAAACCATAGAGCAATATGCAGATATTTTTGGTTTTACTCTTTACAATATGGGGTTTGACGTACTACCTGAAAAAACAAAAGAATTTAAAGATTAAAAAAAACAACAATCACCTAGCCTGTTTGGTTTTATAAACTAAACAGGCTTTTTTTTGCACGCTATTTCTTATTTAAAAAAAACTTAAATTATTATTTTATTTTGGAAGTAATCATCTATTGCAATAGTTTTGCATGCGAATATGAATAAAATAGTCTCTAAATATTTATCGTTAATCGTGCTCTTGTTTCTTTCAGGAGCCATAAATATGTATGCAAATACTTCGGTTGATGCAGACTATTCTTTAGTTAATATTCAAGAAACTAACGCTTCTTTTGGTAACAAACAAAGCAACAACCTTCACTTTTCTATTCAACATAACGAAGACATTGAATTGTTTTTTGATTATACAGAAGCTGAAGAAACAGAAAATGAAGAATCTATTACTAGCAGTACAATTAACTCTTTACAAAGTTATATCTCTGCTTTTTCTCATGCACAACAACTAAATAATTTATCCTCTAAACTTCAAAAAGAGGTTAACAGTTTCAAACATACGGTTTGTCAACCTTCGACAAAACTTCACATCAGATTAGAAGTCTTTATAATCTGATATTCTTTCTTATAAACCAGTATTCCTATTGGTTTATTATTTATTTCAACCTTTTAATATAACACAAACAGCCAGTCTTGTGCCTTATTGGTATTGACTTGTTGTAATCACATTTTATTTTACAAATTTAATTCAAATAAAAAATTATGAAAAAAACCTTCCTTTTCATAGGTTTATTCGCCTGTCTATTTCACACAAGTTGCGAAACTAAAAAAGAAGAAAAGAAAGAACATGTTACTTTTCTTGTTACCAATCCAATTAAAAAAGACACCACTATATCTAAAGATTATGTTAGTCAAATTCACTCTATTAAACATATAGAATTAAGAGCTCTAGAAAGAGGGTACTTACAACATATATCTGTAGATGAAGGACAACACGTTAAAAAGGGACAAACCATGTTCCAAATCATGCCAAATATTTATCAAGCCGAATTACAAAAAGCAAAAGCCGAAGCTAACACTGCCGAAATTGAACTAAAAAACACACAACTTTTAGCAGATGGTAATGTGGTTTCTAAAAATGAATTAGCTATGGCAAATGCTAATTTAGACAAAGCAAAAGCAGAAGTTACTTTAGCACAAACACATTTAGGTTTTACCAAAATCACAGCTCCTTTTGATGGTATTATGGATCATTTAGAAGCAAGAGAAGGTAGCCTTTTAGACGAAGGTGAATTGCTAACCACACTTTCAGACAATAGCAAAATGTGGGTATATTTTAATGTACCAGAAACAGAATATCTAGATTATATCACGAGCACAGATAAAGACACTAAAAAAGAGGTTAGCTTACTAATGGCTAATAATAAACTGTTCAACCAAAAAGGAATTGTTGAAACTATTGAAGGAGAATTTAATAGTGAAACCGGAAACATTGCATTTAGAGCTACGTTTCCTAATCCAGATGGTATTTTAAGACATGGCGAAACAGGAAGTGTATTAATGGCTGTTCCTTTTAAAGACGTAATTATTATTCCTCAAAAAGCAACGTTTCAAATTTTAGATAAAACCTATGTTTTTGTAGTAGATAAAGACCATATCGTAAAACAAAAAGAAATTACTATTGGCGCAGAGTTACCTCATCTTTTCATTGTTAGTAAAGGACTGTCTGAAAAAGACACCATTTTACTAGAAGGTATTAGAATGGTTAAAAACAATGAGAAAATAGAAACCAAATTTTTAGAGCCAAACAAAGTATTGTCTGAGCTAGACTTATACGCTGAATAATTTTAGAATTTAATCTACAAAAGACATGTTTAAACAATTTATAAAAAGACCCGTTCTGGCTATAGTCATTTCGGTAATAATCTTATTTATAGGTGGACTTGCTATCAAGCAACTACCTATATCACAGTTTCCACAAATAGCCCCTACAACGGTAAATATCTTTATAGCGTATCCAGGATCCAGCTCAGAGGTATTAGTTAACTCTACTTTAATTCCGTTAGAAACAGCCATAAATGGTGTACAAGATATGCGTTACATTGCATCTGATGCTACAAGTGCTGGAGAGGCAACCGTTCGTGTAATTTTTGAACCAGGTACAGACCCAAATGAAGCAGTAGTAAGGGTAAAAACGCGTGTAGACCAAGTAATGCCGCTTTTACCCGAACTAGTACAACGTGAAGGGGTTATTATTACTCCTGTACAACCTAGTATGTTAATGTACGTGAACCTTTCTAGTACAGATAAAAACAATGACGAAAAGTTTTTATACAACTATGCTTACACTAAAATTATTCCTGAAATTCAACGTATAAAAGGAATAGCAAGTGCAAAAATTTTAGGAAGCCGAAAATATGCTATGCGTGTTTGGTTAAAACCAGATCGTATGCGAGCATATAATATTTCTGCTGAAGAAGTTTTAGAAGCCATGGAAGAGCAAAGTATTTTAGCTAGACCAGGACGCTTAGGTAGAAGTTCTGGTATGACTTCACAAGCTTTAGAGTATGTATTAACCTATGAAAATAGGTATAACGAACCTGAGCAATACGAAGAAATTATTGTTCGCGCCAATAGCGAAGGAGAAATTATTCAATTAAAAGATATTGCAGATGTAAAATTGGGTAGTGAATTTTTTGATATCTACTCTAATTTAGACGGAAAACCTTCTGCTTCCATTGTATTAAAACAAACCTTTGGTAGTAATGGTAGTGATGTTATAGACGCTGTAAAAGAAAAATTAGCAGAGTTAAAAGTAGAACTTCCTCCAGATGTAGATTTTCAAATTAGTTATGACGTTTCTAACTTTTTAGATGCATCTATAGAACAAGTTTTACATACCCTTAGAGATGCCTTTATCTTAGTAGCTATTGTAGTATTTCTATTTTTAGGAGATTGGCGTTCTACCTTAATCCCAATTATAGCAGTACCTGTATCTTTAATCGGAGCCTTTTTTATCATGCAATTGTTTGGCTTGTCTATAAACTTAATCACCTTATTTGCATTAGTACTTGCCATTGGTATTGTTGTAGATAACGCCATTGTAGTTGTAGAAGCTGTGCATGTTAAAATGGAAGAAGAACACCTCTCACCTTACAAAGCATCTTATGAAGTTTTAGGTGAAATTGGAGGAGCCATTATAGCCATTACTTTAGTTATGGTATCGGTATTTATTCCTATTTCATTTATGTCTGGTCCTGTTGGTGTATTCTATCGCCAATTTTCTATCACTATGGCTGGTTCTATTGTTATTTCAGCAATTGTTGCATTAACACTAACTCCTGTTTTATGCGCTATGCTGCTTAAAAATAACCACGGAAAAACTAAAAAATCGCCTATAGATAAGTTTATTAATTGGTTTAATAATGGATTTGAAAAACTCACCGGAAAATATGTAAAAATCCTTAACAAGATTGTAGCAAGACGCATTATTACCTTTGGTATATTAATAGCTTTTTGTGTTGGTATTTTTGTAACTAACAAGGTGCTTCCTGCTGGATTTATTCCTAATGAAGATCAAGGAATGATTTATGCCATAATTCAAACTCCTCCAGGAGCAACCTTAGAGCGTACCAATGAAGTTGCTAAAAAACTTCAAAAAATTTGTGAAGAAACAGAAGGTGTTGAATCGGTTTCTTCTTTAGCAGGTTATGAGATAATGACAGAAGGTAGAGGATCTAATGCTGGTACCTGTTTAATTAACCTTAAACCTTGGTCTGAACGTCACCACTCTGTACATGAAATCATGGAAGAGCTGGAAGAAGAAACCAGAGATTTAGGTGCAGTTATTGAGTATTTTGAACCACCTGCTGTTCCAGGTTTTGGGTCTTCTGGTGGATTTGCAATGCGTTTATTAGATAAAACCAACTCTACAGATTATCATCATTTTGAAGAGATTAATAATAATTTCATAGAAGCTTTATCTAAACGTAAAGAGCTTACAGGAATTTTTACATTCTTCTCAGCAAATTATCCGCAATATCAATTAAAAATAAACAACAAAATTGCCATGCAAAAAGGAGTTTCTATTAGCAAAGCAATGGAAAACCTAAACATTTTAATTGGTAGTACCTATGAACAAGGATTTATTCGTTTTGGTAGATTCTTTAAAGTTTATACACAAGCAGGACCAGAATACAGACGTTTACCATCAGATCTTGAAAAACTTTTTGTTAAAAACGAAGAAGGGGAAATGGTACCCTATTCTGCTTTTATGACTATTGATAAAAAGTTAGGTCCTAATGAAATTACAAGATATAACCTTTATAATTCTGCTTCTATTAGAGGTTTACCTGCTGCAGGATATACTAGTGGTGACGCTATAAAAGCAATAAAAGAAGTTGCCGCAGAACAACTACCAAGAGGGTATGATATTGCTTGGGAAGGGTTATCTTATGATGAAGCCAGTAGAGGTAATGAGTCTGCTTACATTTTTATAATAGTACTTGTGTTTGTTTATTTTGTTTTAGCTGCGCAATACGAAAGTTTCTTATTGCCATTTGCAGTAATACTTTCATTACCTGTTGGTGTTTTTGGCTCCTTCCTATTATTAAAATCTATGGGATTAGCTAATGATGTGTATGCACAAATTGGTGTTATCATGCTGGTTGGTCTGCTTGGTAAAAACGCCGTGTTAATTGTAGAGTTTGCCGTACAAAAACAACGTGAAGGAGCAACAATACTTCAAGCAGCTATTGAAGGTTCTAAAGCTAGATTTAGACCTATTTTAATGACATCGTTTGCCTTTATTGCAGGATTAATTCCATTAATTGTAGCTTCAGGAGCTGGTGCCATTGCTAATAGAACCATTGGTAGCTCAGCATTAGGAGGTATGTTAATTGGTACTCTTGGTGGTGTATTAATTATTCCTGGTTTATACTACATTTTTGCTAAAATGGCAGAAGGTAAAAGCCTGATTAAAGATGAGTCTAACGAACCTTTATCTGAAGAAATGATAAGAAACAGCGAAAATGCTGGCTATCAAACCAAGCAAAACACAAAACAGATTAGCAAACTTAAAAGTATACTTAAAAAACTAAGTAAAAAAAAGAACAATGAATAATATAAAAACACATAGCAAGTTTAATAAACTATTTATTGTAGGTCTACTTGCGTTAATATCCTTGTATTCTTGTGTGCCAATCAAACAAATTAGAGAAGCAGACAAAACAGTACCTGAGCAATATTTAATTGATGCAAAAGACACTATAAATACAGCAAATATTAAATGGAAAGACTTTTTTTCTGATCCTAATTTAGTAGACTTAATAGATACTGCTTTAGCTAATAATCAAGAGCTTAATATGATGCTACAGCAAGTAGATATGGCTGAAAATGAAATAAAAGCTAAAAAAGGAGAATACCTACCATTTGTAGCTGCTTACGCTGGAGCCGAAGTAGAAAAAGTTGGAGAATATACCAGAAATGGTGCTGTAGAAAAGCACTTAGATGTTCGTGAAGGCGAAGAATTTCCAGAGCCATTAACTAACTTTTCATTAGGCTTAACTGCTTCTTGGGAACTTGATGTATGGAAAAAACTTAGAAACGGTAAAAAAGCTGCTGTTTTAGAATATTTAGCCTCTATTGAAGGAAAGAATTTTATGGTAACGCAATTGGTTTCAGAAATAGCAAGTTCGTATTATGAACTTATGGCTTTAGACAACCAATTAGCTATTATAGAACAAAATCTAGAGATTCAACAAAATGCGTTAAAAATGGTAAAATTGCAAAAAGAAGCAGCAAGAGCCACACAATTAGCAGTAAGCCGTTTTGATGCAGAGGTATTTAAAAACCAAAGTAATAAATATCAAATCCAGCAAAAAATAGTAGAAACAGAAAATTTAATAAATTTTCTAGTTGGTAGATATCCGCAAAAGATAACCAGAAGTTCTACTAATTTTATAGAAAAACCTATTGATGCTATGCATGTAGGAGTTCCTTCTCAACTTCTGGCTAATCGTCCAGATATTAAAAAAGCAGAACTTGAATTATCTGCAGCAAAGCTTAATGTAAGTATTGCTAAAGCCAATTTTTATCCTTCTATTGGTGTACAAGCTGGTGTTGGTTTTGAAGCCTTTAAACCTAAGTTTTTAACTAGCACTCCAGAATCTTTAGCCTATTCTTTAGTTGGAGATATGGTAGCTCCTTTAATTAATAGAAATGCTATAAAAGCAGAATATAAAACTGCAAACAACAAACAATTGCAGACTATTTTTGAATATGAAAAAACCATATTAAATGCTTATATAGAAGTAGAAAACCAACTATCTAACGTAAAAAACTTAAATACAAGTTATCTACTTAAAGAAAAACAAGTACAAGCACTTACAGAGTCTATAGCGCTTTCATTAAAACTTTTTAAATCTGCTAGAGCAGAATATACCGAAGTTTTATTAACACAAAGAGAAGCATTAGACGCTAAAATTGAAATTGTGGAAACCAAAAGAGATCAATTATTAGCTAATGTAAAACTGTACCAAGCATTAGGTGGTGGTTGGAATTAATAATGTCTTCCATTAAATTTAAAAACCGTTCTTCTTAAAAGTTGAGCGGTTTTTTTGTGTTATTTTTGTAGCATGCTTCAAGTAAAAAAACTTACATTTTCTTATAATGATACGCCTGTTTTAAAAGACCTTTCTTTTCAGGTAAAACCAGGAGAACACCTTTCTATTATTGGCGAAAGTGGCTCTGGAAAAAGCACCTTATTAAAGGTTTTATATGGTGAATATGATTCCCTTAAAGGAACAATTTTCTGGAAAGAAGAAGAAATTTTAGGTCCCAAACACAACTTAGTTATTGGGTATAGCTTCATGAAATACGTAGCCCAAGAATTCGATTTGATGCCATTTATTTCTGTAGAAGAAAATATAGGTAAATTCCTTTCTAATTTTTATCCCGAAGAAAAACAAAAACGCATAGCCGAATTAATAAAAGTAGTAGAGTTAGAAAACGTTGCAAAAACAAAAGTGAAATTGCTAAGTGGCGGACAAAAGCAACGCGTTGCACTAGCTAGAGCCTTAGCAAAACAACCAGAAATTATACTACTAGATGAGCCTTTTAGTCATATTGATAATTTTAAAAAGCAATCGCTTAGAAGAAGCGTTTTTAAATATCTAAAAGAAAACAATATCGCCTGTGTTGTT
>Ga0209121_10006249_pt1 | contig 10504 bp, 7 predicted proteins | sample Cruoilmetagenom3_FD_187292 | JGI IMG/M metagenome (GOLD analysis project Ga0209121, IMG submission 187292) | Oil polluted marine microbial communities from Coal Oil Point, Santa Barbara, California, USA - Sample 3 (SPAdes) (version 2) | ecosystem: Environmental > Aquatic > Marine > Oil seeps ...
CCTGCCCCACTAAATCTTGAAGTGATGGTGGGTTTTCAAGCCCAGCCGCAATCATTTGCTGCTGAGTTTGTTCTTCATCAATCGCTAACATGAGAGTTGTTAGGAGCGCTTGTAACATACGCAGAGTGCCATCAGCCATCGTCACTGTTTGCCATTGCTCTTCCACAGTAGGCCAAACCATCATAAAACCTTCAGCGAAATCGGCGAACTGCTCATTAAAATCGCCATCAGCCAACACATCAGTCAGTAAATATTCATTACGCTGAATTAGATTATGTTGACGGTTAATTTGCTCAGTCACCATTGAAACCAATTCTTTGCCAGCTTCAGGAGCAATGACAGCCAGCCACGCTTCTGGATCTAATGGCTTAGTCGCAAGGTTAGAAGCAAGAATTGCCCCTTCGATAAATTGAGGAGTAATGTCAGTCGTAGATTCAGGTAAGTTTAATAATTGATATGTCATGAAAGCTCTATTTATTAGATCATTTATCCCATTATAACGTTATCAGGCTTAACCTGTCGCTATTAACCGCTGAAGCCGTTATGCCGACACCTACTACACGCATAGTGACATCTCTATGATCAAACCGTACAATCACGCCTCTTAATTTTCGATACACTCAGTTTCGGTAGAGCAATATGCGAGTAATACTTGGCCCTATGGAGGGCGTTCTAGATCACCTAATGCGTGAAATTCTTACAGAGATCAATGATTACGATCTCTGTGTCACAGAATTTGTGCGTATCGTTGATCAACTTCTTCCCCCGCATGTTTTCCACCGTATTTGTCCAGAATTACTTCAGGGCTCTCAAACCATGTCTGGTGTGCCTGTCCATGTTCAGCTACTGGGTCAACATCCTAAATGGATGGCAGAGAATGCTATTCAAGCAGCAAATCTTGGCGCGAAAGGGATCGATCTAAACTTCGGTTGTCCAGCCAAAGCGGTAAACAAAAGTAATGGTGGGGCTTCATTGCTCAAAGAGCCAGAACTTATTTACCAAGTAGTAAAAGCATGCAGAGAAGCAGTGCCTGAGCATATCCCCGTTTCAGCTAAAATTCGCTTGGGTTGGGAGCACCCGGATGAGTGCTTTGAGATTGTCGACGCTATCGAACAAGCGAAAGCGGATGAACTGACTGTACATGCTCGTACCAAAGTTGGCGGCTACAAAGCCAGCGAAATCAAATGGGATTACATCAATCAAATAAGAGAGCGGACCTCTTTACCGTTGATTGCGAATGGAGAAATTTGGAACTATCAAGATGGTCAAGATTGCATTGAAACAACAGGAATCGATTCATTGATGGTTTGCCGTGGTGCTTTCAACATTCCGAACCTTGGTAATGTCGTTAAGCACAACCACCCTAAAATGCCGTGGAATAAAGTGATTGAACTTTTACTGCGCTACTCAGAGTTTCAAATTAAAGGGGATAAAGGCATGTACTACCCCAATAGAGTGAAGCAGTGGTTTGTTTATTTAAGTAAAGGCTACCCTGAAGCAAACGAACTATTTAAAGAAATTCGTACCTTTAAGAAGGCGCCACCGATAGTAGAACGCCTGCAGCTTTACCAAGAGCAACACTGCCAATTCCATTAATTCTTTAGGCACGTTTTATTCAAAAAACGCATCACTGCTTACTTACTCCTCAAAACACTTGTCCAATCGCGTGGCTAAAATTCGAGACGGTTTTTACCTGTCGTCTTAGCCACGTACAGCTTTTCATCTGCGTATTTAAATATCTCTTCGAAGTTAAGTTTGTTTTGCTCTGTTTCAACGAGACAGACACCACCTGATACTGTAAATCCATTGGGAATAACATCGGCTGATGTCGCGCAAATCGCATTTTTCACACGCTCTAACGTTCTCATCAGTGTCTCACGATCCTCGCCTTTCATGTAAACAACAAACTCTTCTCCACCAAACCTAGCTGCCACGTCACTGCTTCGAATGCTGTTATTTATCTGACGAGACATAAAGCGAATCACATCGTCGCCTTTATCATGCCCATAGGTGTCATTGATTGACTTAAAATCATCAATATCAAGCACCGTTAGAGCAAATAGTTGGTCATGCTCTACGCTTTGCCAAAACACTTCTAAACCACGTCGATTCAATAACCCTGTCATCGGATCTTTGGCAGCAAGCTCTTTAAAGTAACCGCGTTCAATATTGGAATTAACGTAAAAGAAAATGGTCACGGAGAACAGATAAACGATAATCGCAACAATTAAGCTATCTTTTTCATAAATAAAGAAATGCTCGATTTCCTTAGCTAGATTTAACTCGTAATACATCGCATGATGTGACGCGACGCCTTCTAAGGAAATCTCACGATAAAAGATTGCAGAATCGCTTGGATCCACCAGAGTCGTATCAATAATGTTCACTCTTCCCGCTAAATGCTGATTAGAAGCCTCTAACAGTTTGTCCGCATCAATATCGACAGATAGCATCCCTTGATGGACGCCTTTGTGAAAAACAGGAATAGTCATACTGATAATTCGGTCCAGTGAATCGAATCGGTACACAGGCCCAGTTAACGTAAGTTGTTCTGGATTATTAGCAGTTTTTTGCCAATAAGGTCGACTTTTGATGGTGGAAAGAAGCGCCTTACTTAATCCTTTGGCAAAATTTTCAGGTGATGAAATGACATAACCACTCGCATCAATGAAGTGCACACCGTCATGATATTCATCAAGTTGAGATAGAAATGAAAGGATAGGAGCTAAAGCGATCTTCTCTGATGCACCTTTATAGCTATCGCTGCTTTCAGAGCACAACGACTCTTCACCAACCAGCATATAGTCGATGTCAACTGAAGGGATATCGCCGGTTTTACCATCTGCGAGAAGCAGGACGTCGATAGGCCAAATGCGACATAGGCCATTAACTACCTGCTTATTATGGTCGAGAAAAAGTGGATTTCCGGATTTGTAGTAGTTTGAGAAGCTGTAATCTAAAGCAGTAACCACCTTCGTCGTTCGTGTGAACACCTCTTCAATGCGATGAAACTCAACGTTGATATCTTTTTTTACCGCATCAAAATGATTCTTACCAATTAGACCTAGCAACATTATGGCGATCACGGCAGGGAATCCAAAGACAAAGCGAAGGCTAAAGTGCCTGTTTACTTTCATATAATGTGCTCTTAGTGCTCAGCTATTTTCATTTATACCATTAATATTATGGCATTAATTGTCATTTCCCTCGATGTAAAATGATGTAAATTGATATTAACGATATGACTAATGGTAAGATAACTGCTTAAAAATGAATAAAGTAGAACGCAAGCCAGATATAGAATCGATGAGTTTTGTTCATCTAAGCAAATTCAATACTGTTAACAACAATCACTTAAATACCGTCAAACAATTGATAATTAACCTTATCAACGACTGATTATCGCACGATCAATGACGGACTTCGGCAGTGTCACACCAAGTTCGCGAGCCGCGTCTAAGTTAATGACCAGTTTCGAACTCTTTGCTGTTTTAACACTTAACTTTCCAGGTTTTTGTCCGTTCAGAATCGCCGCTACATAGTCTGCAGTTTGGACACCTACGTCATAATAATCTAACCCTAAGCCCGCAATAGCTCCCTTACCAACGTAAGAAGTAGCCCCTGCGACGACGGGAGTATTCGCTTGATTCGCTGCTTCAATAAGACCTTCTATACCACTTGCAACCGTGTTATCGGTCAACGCATAGATAACATCAGACTTCTTGGCAACAAACCCTGCTTTTGATTCAACATCATCAATGGTCAACGCTTTTTCAGTATAAAGAGTAATACCAAAATCTCTCGCAGCCTCTTTCAACAAACCAACTAACGCAACGGCATTTGCTTCTGCAGGATTATAAACAACCCCAATAGAGCTTGCCTGAGGAAGAAGCTCTCTAATCAGTGAGACATGTTGAGAAACCGGAGATAAATCAGAAAGACCGGTGACATTTCGCCCCGGCATTTCCAATTGTTTAACTAGCCTTGCACCGATTGGATCGGTAACTGCCGTAAATACAATAGGAATTGAACGAGTAGCTGAGACTAACGCTTGTGAGGTCGGGGTAGCAATGCCCACTAACACATGGGGATTTTCGCTCACTAACTCTCTAGCGATCTTGGCCGCTTGGACAGGACTGCCATTGGCCATTTCGTAGGAAAACTCTAAATTTTTACCTGCTTCATAGCCTTTCGCTCTCAATCCTTCGATAAGCCCTAGACGTGTCGCATTCAGATCTGGGTGGTCAACAACTTGTGAAACCGATACTTTGGCGACGTTCGCCATTACGTTGCCAGTCCACAGCAACAACAGACAGCCTAAAACCGCTGCCAATACCTTTCTTACAGAACCCATTATCGCTCCCTACATCAAGCTCTACTCGTTATTAATCGCTCGAAGAGAACAACATCAAAATAATCACTATTGACATTATTACCAGTAACTATTGATAAGTTGAAGTGATATTTAACAAAAATACAACAAAGTTCGAGTTATGCGAGAAAAGGCCAGATTAGGTTAACTGAAAGGTAAGAAACAAAATGAATAAGGGAGTAACTAAACAACTAAAGTAGAGAACGAATCTGAGAACGAGCTACTGATACAAAGTCGTTCTCAGACAAACGGAGGAAACAAACTGCTCTTTTAGAACCAACGCTCCATAGAGGACTTATCTAGCTGACGAAATGCGCGATTTAAAATGATCGCCAATTCTTTATAACGAGGACGTGGCTTTATTGGTTCTAAAGCAAAACCTGTCTCAGTAATTTTCTCGTGTAATTCGCGATACCACGATACTAATGCTGGTGGAAGTTGCGTGTTTGAGCGGTTGCCTAACCACCACATACCCTGAAGCGGTAAACTAATAGCGAACAAAGCCATAACCACAGCTTGCGGCATCGCTTGATAATTATTAAAGACCATTTGCGTAAGAACGCTAATAGCGGCTATTGCTGGCATCACCTTTACGCCAAAGCGCGTCGCCTTGATAATGCGTTGCTCAGGGAAAATAGCGTTTAACTCTTTTCGAACAGGCCAGAGATCCATGTACTTTTGGCCATCTTTTAAACTGCTCGCTAAACCAACTCTATTGCTCATATGAGTCTCCCGTTAAAAAAAAGTTGAAATCATCAACTAAAAACACAAAAATTTGACGAAAAATAATATTCTTTCAAATTTTTTTGTTATATTTGCACAATATCGCTATTATTTGCAGACCTCAATCTCATTGTTGCCCTTATTTACAATTTAAGCAACTTTGGGACGACTTCTGCAAGGAATGCAAGAGCCTCTTTTCTTAAAAAGTGGCTTTCACTTTAATACGGAAATTAACGTTTTTTTGACCAAGGTTAGTACGCAAGCAACAGTGCTTCGTCTATTCTTGAGATTAATTTTCATCCTTAACTGATTTCGATCAGAAAAATAAACAGGTAGTCATTAATGTCTAAGCTAGTTTTAGTTTTAAACTGTGGTAGTTCTTCTCTTAAATTTGCTGTTGTTGATGCAGAAACAGGTGCTGAGCACCTAACTGGTCTTGCTGAGTGTCTTGGTCTTCCAGAAGCTCGTATGAAGTGGAAACTTGACGGCAAGCATGAAGCACAACTAGGCGCGGGCGCAGCTCACGTAGAAGCACTATCTTTCATGGTAGAAACTATTCTTGCTTCTAAGCCTGAGCTTAAAGCTAACCTTGGCGCTATCGGTCACCGTATCGTTCACGGTGGCGAGCAGTTCACTTCTTCTGCACTTATCACTGATGAAGTGCTTAAGGGTATTCAAGACGCTGCGACTTTCGCACCTCTTCACAACCCAGCTCATCTTATCGGTATTGAAGCGGCTCAACAAAACTTCCCAGGCCTTAAAAACGTTGCTGTTTTTGACACTGCATTCCACCAAACAATGCCTTCTGAGTCTTACCTATACGCTCTGCCGTACAACCTGTACAAAGAGCACGGCATCCGTCGTTACGGCATGCACGGTACTTCTCACCTATTCATCACTCGTGAAGTTGCAGGCCTACTAAACAAGCCAGTTGAAGAAGTTAACATCATCAACTGTCACCTAGGTAACGGCGCTTCTGTATGTGCAATCAAGAACGGTCAATCTGTAGATACTTCTATGGGTCTTACTCCTCTTGAAGGTCTTGTAATGGGTACTCGTTGTGGTGACCTAGATCCTGCGATTATCTTCCACCTACACGATGCTCTTGGTTACTCTGTTGAAGAAATCAACAACATGCTGACTAAAGAGTCTGGTCTTGCTGGTCTAACTGAAGTGACTTCTGACTGTCGTTTCGTTGAAGACAACTACGGTGAGAAAGAAGAAGCAACTCGTGCAATGGACGTGTTCTGTCACCGTCTAGCTGAGTACGTTGCTGGTTACACTGCAACTCTAGAAGGTCGTCTAGACGCAATCACTTTCACTGGCGGTATCGGCGAGAACTCTGGCCCAATCCGTGAAATGGTTCTTAACCGCCTAGGCATCTTCGGCATCGAAGTTGACGGTGAAGCTAACCTTAAAGCTCGTTTCGGCGGCGAAGGTACTATCACTACAGCTAACAGCCGTATCCCTGCAATGGTTATCTCTACTAACGAAGAGCTAGTAATTGCTGAAGACACTGCGAAACTAGCAGGTCTTTAATTGATTTTCCTGACTAGCTTCACTCGAAGCTAGTCAGTTTTTCATATCAAGAAAATGGGGCTCAACTTCTATTCCTACCCCAATTTTAATATCGGTGGGAATAGCAGTTGAGCTTTTTTTATTTCCAATAGTTAAAGGTGTTCGTCAATGTCCCGTACTATTATGCTTATCCCTACAAGCGCTGGTGTTGGTCTTACTAGTGTTAGCATGGGTGTTCTTCGCGCTATGGAGCGTAAAGGCGTAAGTGTTTCTTTCTACAAGCCAATCGCTCAGCCTCGTAGCGGTGGTAACCAACCAGATCTAACGTCTACTATCATCAGCGCAAACAGCGACATTAAGATTGGTGAGCCAATCGCAATGACTAAAGCTGAAGCTTTGATCGGTAGTGAAAAAATGGACGAGCTTCTTGAGTCAGTTGTTGAGCAATACAACAAGATCAACAAAGACGCAGAAGTAACGCTAATCGAAGGCCTAGTTCCTACTCGTAAGCACCCATTTGCTAACCAAGTGAACGCGGAAATCGCGAAAACACTTGGTGCGGAGATCGTATTCGTTGCGACTCCTGGTACTGATAACCCTACTCAGCTTAAAGAGCGTATCGAAGTAGCATGTTCTAACTTCGGCGGTACTAAGAACAAGAACATCAAAGGCGTGATTATCAACAAGCTTAACGCTCCTGTTGATGAAGCTGGCCGTACTCGCCCTGACCTATCTGAAATCTTTGACGATGCAGATAGCGCTCAACAAGCGAACCTTGAAGTAATGCAAATCTTCAACTCTAGTCCTATCCGTGTTCTTGGCTGTGTGCCATGGAGCATCGATCTAATCGCAACTCGTGCGGTTGATATGGCTAAACACCTTAACGCTGAAATCGTTAACGAAGGTGAAATCTCTACTCGTCGTATTAAGAGCATCACTTTCTGTGCACGTTCTTTACCGCACATGATTGAGCACTTCAAGCCAGGTTCACTGCTAGTAACTTCTGCAGACCGCCCTGACGTTATCGTTGCTGCGGCTCTTGCTGCGAAAAACGGTGTTGAAATTGGCGCAATCCTACTGACTGGCGGTTACGACATTCCAGAAAGTATTGCTAACCTTTGTGCACCTGCATTCGCTTCAGGTCTACCGATCTTTAAGGCGCAAGGTAACACTTGGCAGACGTCTCTTAACCTACAGAGCTTCAACCTAGAAGTACCTGCAGACGATAAAGAGCGTATCGAGTTCGTTAACGATCACGTTGCAAGCCACATTGATGGCCCTTGGATTGATTCTCTATCTGAAGGCACTCAAGGTATTCGCCGTCTAAGCCCACCAGCATTCCGTTACCAGTTAACAGAATTCGCTCGTAAAGCGGCTAAGCGCATCGTTCTTCCTGAAGGTGATGAGCCACGTACTGTTAAAGCTGCATCTATCTGTGCTGAACGCGGTATCGCAACATGTGTACTTCTTGGTAACCCTGAAGAAATCCGTCGCGTTGCTGCACAGCAAGGTGTTGAGCTAGGCGCTGGCGTTGAGATCATCGATTCTGCTTCAGTTCGCGAAAACTACGTAGCTCGTCTAGTAGAACTTCGTGGCGCTAAGGGTATGACTGAAGTTGTTGCTCGTGAGAAGCTAGAAGATTCAGTATTCCTAGGCACTATGATGCTTGAAGCTGGTGAAGTTGACGGCCTAGTTTCTGGTGCTGTTCACACAACGGCGAACACAATCGTTCCTCCGTTCCAGATCATCAAGACTGCTCCTGATGCTTCTATCGTATCTTCAATCTTCTTCATGCTTCTGCCTGATCAAGTGCTTGTATACGGTGACTGTGCGATCAACCCAGATCCAACAGCTGAACAGCTTGCTGAAATCGCTATCCAATCTGCAGATTCTGCTGCGGCATTCGGTATCGACCCACGTGTTGCTATGATCTCTTACTCTACTGGTGAATCTGGTAAAGGTGCAGACGTAGATAAAGTACGTGAAGCAACCAAACTTGCTCAAGAGAAACGTCCTGATCTAGTGATCGACGGCCCTCTTCAGTACGACGCAGCAATCATGGAAAACGTAGCCGCTTCTAAAGCGCCTAACTCTCCAGTTGCAGGTAAAGCGACAGTATTCGTATTCCCAGACCTAAACACGGGTAACACGACTTACAAAGCGGTACAGCGTTCAGCAGACCTAGTGTCTATCGGTCCAATGCTTCAAGGTATGCGCAAGCCAGTAAATGACTTGTCTCGTGGTGCTCTAGTAGACGATATCGTTTACACAGTAGCTCTAACAGCTATCCAAGCAGACCAAGCCGCTCAAGCTGAAGAAAAAGTAATTAACTAATTTTTCTTTTGTAGAAAGCAAAAAACCCTAGATTCTTATCTAGGGTTTTTTTATGTCGAGGATTAATCTAACCTCGCCCGTGGGCTGATTCTAAATCTAGCGTTGGTCCTTTTGGTACAACTTGAGTTGGGTTGATACCTGTGTGACTGTAGTAATAGTGACGCTTTATATGGTAAAAGTCGGTCGTCTCTTTGATTCCCTTCACTTGATACAACTCTTTTAGATAACCTTGAATATGGACGTAATCAGCAATGCGCTGTTTATTGCACTTGAAATGCCCGACATAGACCGCATCAAATCGAACCAGAGTGGTAAATAATCTCCAATCTGCTTCTGTAATCTCGTTACCCGCTAGATAACGGTGCTCACTAAGGTGGGCGTCAACTTTATCTAAAGCTTCAAACAACGAGTCATACGCTTCTTCGTAGGCTTCTTGTGTTGTCGCAAAGCCCGTTCGGTATACACCATTATTGATATTCGGATAAATATAATCGTTCCACTGATCAATCTTGCTCGCTAATTCCCACGGGTAGTAATCGTCTGTGTTGCCCGTTAACTCATTAAATTCTGAGTTGAACATGCGGATAATCTCAGAGGACTCGTTACTTACAATGGTGTTTGTTTTCTTATCCCATAACACAGGTACCGTTACCCGGCCAGAGTAATCAGGCTTAGCTTGAGTGTAGATTTGGTGCATACGAGTATGACCGAACAGAGGTTCAGGTAACCCCATTTGCCAACCTTCACTCATCATGTCTGGACAGACTACCGTCACATCAATATGATCGGTTAGGTCTTTCAGCTCACGAAAGATCAGAGTTCGGTGCGCCCAAGGGCAAGCTAATGATACATATAAATGATAACGGCCGCTTTCTGGCTGAAATTGTGCGCCCGACTTGTTCTCTACCCAGCTTCGAAAGCCAGCATCTTCACGAACAAATTTGCCGCCACTTTCCTTAGTGTCGTACCAAACATCATGCCACACACCTTCAACTAACTTACCCATATCCAAACCTCTGTCATCCAAAATTTTATATACCAATCACAGTAAGTAAATGTTCAGAAATAGCGCAGAAAAAGGCTTGAGAACAAGGCAGAATTTTTCTGTTAGTAGTTATTCTACAATCAAAAATTCTAACGCCGTTATCAAGCGTTTTAACAAGCTAGGATGAGCAGTTATTTACTACGATTAGTATTAGTATAAAAAAAGCCCACGGTTTCAAAACCAGAAGAAGTTGGCTTAGTTGTTCGAATTATTTGATGAAGCTTGTTCAGCGTGAAAGTCTAGACACAAAAAAAGCGCAACTCATAAAAAAGTTGCGCTTAAGCCTGTCACAGGCTGAACCGTTTTAAATGGGTTCTAGACTTGTACGTGCAAGCAAGATACTGCGTGTACGTCATCGCCTTGAATTGTTGGCTTAGTTTGAGCACAAGCCTCAGTTGCTTGTGGGCAACGAGTACGGAACACACAACCTGACGGTGGATTGATTGGTGAAGGTAAATCACCTTCCAACATCTGAATCGTTTTGCTGCGCTCTAAGCGAGGATCTGGAATAG
>Ga0209121_10006251_pt1 | contig 10500 bp, 10 predicted proteins | sample Cruoilmetagenom3_FD_187292 | JGI IMG/M metagenome (GOLD analysis project Ga0209121, IMG submission 187292) | Oil polluted marine microbial communities from Coal Oil Point, Santa Barbara, California, USA - Sample 3 (SPAdes) (version 2) | ecosystem: Environmental > Aquatic > Marine > Oil seeps ...
TGGAGGAATCCTTGTTCAGGAAGAAGACAGGGATATTTACTTTCCTCAAAATTTAAAAGTGGTTACTAAAAGAGAACCTTCTCCTGGAGAAAAAGAAGAGCTTATCTTTGCCTGGATAGTTTGTAAACATGTAAAGTCCAATGCTCTAGTTTTCTCAAAAGATAAGACAGTAGTAGGAGTAGGAGCAGGACAGATGAGTCGTATAGATTCCTGTCTTATTGCTCTTCGAAAGGCTAAAAAGAGAGTAAAGGGAGCTGTTTTAGCTTCTGATGCTTTTTTCCCTTTTCCAGATGTTGTTGAAGAAGCAGGAAAAGCGGGAATAACCAGTATTATTCAGCCAGGCGGAGCCCGCCGAGATGAAAAAGTAATAAAGATGGCGGATAATTACGGGATAGCTATGTTGTTTACCAGAATGAGACATTTCAGGCACTAAAAGGAAAATTTTATGAATAGTTTATTAAGTAATGTTGACCCTCGCGTCAAAGAGATTCTTCAAAAAGAGCTTATTCGCCAACAAAATACTCTTTCTCTTATCCCTTCAGAAAACTATGCCAGCAAAGCTGTATTAGAAGCTCAAGGGTCCGTGCTCAGTAATAAATATGCTGAAGGGTATCCCGGGAAAAGGTATTATCAAGGATGCCAATTTGTTGACGAAATTGAAGAGCTCTCTATACAGCGGGCTAAGAAACTTTTCAAATGTGAGCATGCAAATGTTCAAGTTCATTCAGGGACGCAGGCTAATATGGCTGTTTATCAGGCTCTGCTCGAACCAGGAGAAACTATTCTTTCTTTAGGATTAGCTGAAGGTGGACATCTTTCTCATGGAGGGAAGGGGACTTTTCCTTATAAATATTATCATATAGTTAATTATGGTTTAGATAAGGCATCAGAAAGATTTGATTATGAGGAAATTCGCCAAATAGCTAATAAATCTCATCCTCGTTTAATAATAGTAGGAACAAGTGCCTACCCCCGAAGGATAGATTTTTTAGCCTGGAAAGAAATTGCTGAGGAAGTAGGAGCTTACCTTTTAGCTGATATGGCTCATCTTATTGGATTAATTGCTGCTGGTGTGCATCCTGATCCCGTTCCTTATGTTGATATTGTTACCGCTACTACCCAGAAGACTTTACGGGGTCCTCGGGGAGGATTGATTCTTTGTCGAAAAAAATTTGCTTCCCTAATAGATAGAGCAGTTTTCCCAGCAATACAGGGAGGTCCTTTTATGCATACTATAGCAGCTAAATCTGTATGTTTTAAGGAAGCTAAAGAACCGGGGTTTAAAGATTATCAAAAGCAAGTTCTTTCTAATGCAAAAATATTAGCCAAAGTCTTAAAAGAAAGAGGGTTTCGCTTAATTTCCGGGGGGACAGACAATCATCTTCTTTTAATTGATGTCTTTTCTAAAGGAATGTCAGGAGATAAAGCAGCCAATCTTTTAGAAGAAGCAGGAATAATAGTAAATAAAAATAGTATTCCTTTTGATACTCGTTCTCCTTTCAGTCCTTCAGGAATAAGACTGGGGACTCCTGCTATTACTACCAGAGGAATGAAAGAATCGGAAATAAAAATAATTGGTGAGTGGGTAAGTGAAATTTTACTCCAGCCCGAGGATAAAATTTTAAGAAAAAGAATCCGGGAAAAAGTAAAAGAAATTTGCGAAAAATTTCCTATTTATAAATAATGTATCTATTTAGCCACGAATGGACACGAATGAACACAAAGAAAAGTGAAATCTTGTTCAAAGATTTATTATATAAAATAGATTGTTAAATAATTATTAGTGATAATTGGTGATAATTAGTGGCTGAATAGTACTAAAGAATAATAAATATGCTCTCCTATTTAGAATCTTTGGAATATTTGAATTCTTTTATAAATTATGAAAAGAAGATAAATTTCCCTTACAATAGAAGATCTTTGAATTTAAAGAGAGTAGGGTATCTTTTAAGTTTATTAGGTAATCCCCAAAAAGATTTAAAGTTTATTCATATAGCTGGTACTAAAGGTAAAGGTTCTGTATCAGCTATGATTGCCTCTATTTTAAAAGCATCTGGATTTAAAACAGGGTTATATACTTCTCCCCATTTAATTTCTCCTCGGGAGAGAATAAGAGTAGGAGGGAGATTAATTAGTAAAGAGGAATTTGCTTATTTTTTATCTTTAATGAAATTCAAGATAGAAAAATTTATGAAAAGCCCTAATCAGTCTCCTACTTTTTTTGAAATTTATACAGCATTAGCTCTTCTTTTTTTTGCATATCAAAAAGTAGATTTTGCTGTTCTTGAAGTGGGATTAGGTGGGAGATTAGACGCTACTAATGTAGTTTGCCCCCTAATAGGAGCTATTACTCAAATAAGTTATGATCATACTAATATATTAGGAGAGAGTTTATCTTTAATAGCCAGGGAAAAAGCAGGGATTATCAAAAAGGGGATGAAGGTTGTCACTTCACCTCAGGAAAGAGATGCTTTGTCAGTAATAAAAAAAACTTGCGAAGAAAAAAAAGTTCCTCTATATGAAGTGGGAAAAGAAATTCAGTTTCAGTTGATAAATTATAGTTTAAAGGGACAGAATTTTCAATTAAAAGGAATTAAAAAAGAGTATCCTTCTTTATTTATTTCTTTATTAGGTGAGCATCAACTTATAAACGCCGCTACAGCTATAGGGGTAATTGAATTACTTGAAGATAAGGGAATTTTTATTTCGTCCAAAGCTATTAGCCAGGGATTAAGAGAAATAAGATGGCCTGGAAGAATACAAATAGTCTCCTATAATCCTTTTTTAATTGTGGACTCGGCTCATAATGCTGCTTCGGCGCAAGCACTTGCTAACACGTTAAAGAAATTTTTTCCAGGTGCAGGAATAATTCTTATTTTAGGCATGCTAAAAAATAAAGATGTTGAGGGGGTAGGAAAAGCTCTCTGTCCTCTGGCAAAAGAAATTATTCTTACAAAGATAAACAGTTTCCGAAGTTTGTCTCCCCGGGATTTATACATAAAGATAAAGAGTTTTTATTTTAAAAGATTAATCATTAAGGAAGATATTAACAAAGCTGTAAATTATAGTCGAGCCTTAGCTAAAAATAAAGATGTAATATGTATTACGGGTTCAGTATATTTAGCTGGAGAAACATTAAAATTACTGAAAGAGGAGAGAGTCTATGACTAAAAAAGGGATAGCTGCCTCCCCAGGAATAGCTATAGGAAAAGCTTATGTTTTAAAAAAAGAAGAATTCTCTATTTTAGAATATAAAATTGGCAAAGAAGAAATAGATGATGAGATAAAAAGATTTAGAGAGGCAGTAAGACAAGCAAAATATGAATTAGAAAGAATTAAGAAAAAAGCAAAAGAAAAGATAGGAGAGAAAGAAGCTTATATTTTTCAGGCTCATCTTTATATTCTCGAAGATCCTCTTCTTATTGATGATACTGAAAAGAGGATAAAGAAAGAAAAGTTAAATGCAGAAGCTTCTCTTGAGAAAACTCTTCAACTTCTCCCTACAAAATTTGCTTCTGTGCAGGCAGAAATTATTCGAGAGAGATTCCGGGACATAGAAGATGTAGGAAGACGTATTATGCGGAATCTTCTAAATAAACCTACTTTTACCCTATCGCATCTTAAAGAGAAAGCAATAATTATTGCCAGCGATCTTGCTCCTTCAGATACTATTTCTATGGAAAAAAGGAAAATTTTAGGATTTGCTACGAATATTGGAGGAAGAACATCTCATACTGCTATCATAGCCCGCTCTTTAGAGATTCCTGCAGTAGTAGGGTTAAGGAATATTACCGAAAGGGCTAAAGTTGGTTCTTTAATTATCCTGGATGGAAATAGAGGGAGAGTAATTATTGATCCTTCCTCAAAACAGTTAGCTAATTACCGAAAGGTCCGGGAGGAATTTTCCCATTATAAAGAGAAATTGATAACTTTAAAGTCTCTTCCTCCTCAAACTCTTGATGGTCGAGAAATAGAACTGGCAGTAAATATCGCTGGTCCAGAAGAAATAAATTTAGCTTTGAAAGATGGAGCAGAAGGAGTAGGATTATATAGGACAGAGTATCTTTATATGAATCGTTCTGTCCTACCCGGTGAAGAAGAACAATTAAATGCTTATAAGAATATAGCAAGGAGGATGCTCCCTTATTCGGTTATTATTCGCACGATAGATTTAGGAGGAGATAAGTTCCTCTCTCACTTTCCTGTTCCCCAGCAGATGAATCCATTTATGGGTTGGCGGGCTATAAGATTATGCCTGGAGAAGGTAGATATTTTCAAAGAACAACTCAGAGCTATTTTAAGAGCAACCAATTTCGGTAAAGTAAAAATTATGTATCCTATGATTTCCGGGGCAGAAGAGATTAAAAAAGCTAATAAAATTTTATCTGAGGTAAAGAGAGAGTTAAAAGAAAAAGAAATACCTTTTGTCCAGGATGTAGAAGTAGGAATTATGGTTGAGGTTCCTTCGGCAGCTGTTACTGCTGATATTTTAGCTAAGGAGGTAGATTTTTTTAGTATAGGGACAAATGATCTTATTCAGTATAGTTTAGCAGTAGATCGGGTAAATGAAAAAGTAGCTTATCTTTACCAACCTCTTCACCCCACTGTCTTACGATTAATTGATAATGTAATTAAATGTGCTCATCGACAGGGAATATGGGTAGGAGCGTGCGGAGAGATGGCCAGTGACCCTCTTTTTGCTTTGATTCTTTTGGGATTAGGAATAGATGAACTTAGCGTAGCTCCGACGAGTCTTTTAGAGATAAAAAAAGTAATTAGAGGGGTAAACTGGGAAGAAACTCAAAAAATTTCTGCCGACCTTCTTAAAATGACGACTTCTTCCCAGACTAAAAGGTATGTGCAAACAAAATTATCAAAAAAAGTAAAATATATTTTGATGGATAGGAGTTTATAGCTTTAACTCACGACGGAAGGGAAATCCCGAAGTCTTCTTGGAAGGAGATAAAGATGCTGGATGATCAAAGAAGAATAGAAAGGATTGATAGAGAAAAAATGAGAGAACTTCTGATAAGGTTTCCTCTTCAATGTAGAGAAACTTTTCAAATAGTAGAGAAACCAAAAATTTCTTTAGAGATACTTTCTAAAAAGAGAAAGATAATAATTTGTGGTATGGGAGGATCAGCAATAGGTGGAGAAATCTTAAAAACTCTTCTATGGAAAGCAAATTTTTCTGTTTTTGTAAATAGAGGATATACTTTACCTCAATTAGTGGATAAAGAAACTATAGTTTTTACCATAAGTTATTCAGGAAATACCGAGGAGACACTTACTGCCTATAAAGAAGCTAAAAAAAGAGGAGTCTCTTTAGTTTCAATTTGTAGTGGCGGTAAATTAAGAGAATGGAGTAAGAGAGATAAAGTTCCCTGCTTTGTCATTCCTTCCGGTATGCCCCCACGAACAGCTCTGGGATATTTATTTATCCCTATGTTGAAAGTTTTGGAGCAGTTAAAATGGGTAGAAAAGGAGAATTATGAGGAATTATTTCAGGTTTTAAGTAATATTAAAAGAAGCTCTGCACCTTCAGTTCCCATAAAGAGTAATAGAGCTAAAATTATTTCTTCCAAATTATTAGGCAAAATACCCCTTATTTACGGAATAGAGGGAAAGACAGATGCAATAGCTCATCGGTTGAAAACTCAGTTCAATGAGAATAGCAAGGTTTTAGCTTTCTGGAATGTTTTTCCTGAGCTAAATCACAACGAAGTGGTTGGGTGGGAAAAAGAGAGGAATTTAAATAAATTTTATTTCCTCTTTATTCGGGATAAAGACGAAGGAGAAAGAATTACGAAGAGAATAGAAATTACTCAAAATATACTTAAAGACAAAGATGTAAGTTTAGAGGAAATTTGGACTGAGGGAAAAAATCTTCTTACGAGGATTTTTTCTGCTATATATTTTGGAGATTGGGTAAGTTTTTATTTGGCTCTTCTTCAAGATGTAGATCCTACCGCAATAAAAACAATTGATTTATTGAAGCAAAAGATGGGGAAAATGAAATGAATACAAAATAAGTTTTTTATTTAAATTTGTTGAATTTTTTGTGCCTTTTTTTCTTGTATTTTAGTTATTTCTTCTATAAAGTTATCGGTAAGTGTTTGAATCTCTTTTTGACCTCTTTTTTTTTCATCTTCAGAAATTTCTTTTTTCTTTTCCAATTCCTCTACTTTTTCTCTTGCTTCTCGTCTTATGTTTCTAATAAAAATTTTAGTTTCTTCTCCCCATTGGTTTATTACCTTAGCTATTTCTTTTCTTCTCTCTTCAGTTAAAGGAGGAAGAACTATGCGGATAACATTTCCATCATTGGAGGGATTTATTCCTAAGTTAGAAGTTAATATAGCTTTCTCAATATTTTTAATTATAGATTTGTCCCAGGGTTCTATAATTATAAGATGAGGTTTAGGAACAGAAATATTAGATAAATGATTAATAGGCGTTCGAGAGCCATAGCAGTTTACCTTTATATCTGCTACCAACTCTATATGAGCTCTTCCCCCTCGAACAGTAGAATAACGTTTTTCTAATGACTGTTTTACTTCTTCCATCTTTTTTTTACTTTCTTCATAAATTTTTTTTGTCATTTTTGTTCTCCTATTCTAGTTCCTATTTTTTCCCCTAAAATTATTTTTTTAATATTTCCTTTCTCTCGAAAATTAAAAACAATTATAGGAAGGTGATTCTCCATACATAGAGAAATAGCGGTAGCATCCATAATCTTTAGTTTTCTATTTAGCATTTCCTCGTAACTTATTTCGTCAAATTTTTTAGCTTTTATATCCTTGGCGGGATCACTGGAGTAAACTCCTTTCACCTTGGTAGCTTTTAAAATTACTTTTGCTTCTATTTCGAGAGCACGAAGTGCTGCGGCTGTATCAGTGGTAAAATAAGGATTCCCCGTGCCTCCCGCAAGGATTAACAGTCTTCCTTTTTCAAGATGACGCAGGGCTCTTCGCCGAATATAAGGTTCAGCTACTTGTTTTATTTCGATAGCTGTCTGCAGTCGGGTGATTATCCCTTTTTTTTCAAGGACAGATTGAAGGGCTAATGCATTGATAACAGTCCCTAACATTCCCATATAATCAGTAGTAGTTCTCTCCATCCCCTTTTGGCTGAGCATTTTTCCTCTCAGGATATTCCCCCCTCCTACCATTATACCTATTTTTACTCCCAGATTTACGATTTCTTTAATTTCTTCAGCCACGAAATTAAGACAGGCCGGAGAAAAAGGAAAATTTTCTTTATCGCTGAGGCTTTCTCCGCCTATTTTAAGAAGAATTTTATCCCATTTAATCTGAGATTCTTCCATAAGTTAATTCTCTTCCCCTAACTCAAATCTAACAAAACGGTGAATTCTTATATTTTCTCCTGTTTTAGCTATCACCTGTTGAAGATGATCTTTTACAATTATTTTATCATCTTTAAAAAAGGGTTGACTTAATAAACATACCTCTTTATAAAATTTTTCTAAACGTCCTTTTATAATTTTTTCAATTATATGAGCTGGTTTTTTTTCTTTTTCTATCTGAGCTCTTAAAATTGCTTTTTCTTCCTCAATTATCTTTTTAGGGATTCCTTGTACAGAAATCCATTTAGGATTAAAAGCAGCAATATGCATAGCTATATCTTTTGTGAATTTTTGAAATTCGGTGTTTTTAGCTACAAAATCAGATTGACAGCGTATTTCTACCAGCACTCCCAATTTTCTATTATGATGAATATAGGAAGAGATAATTCCTTCGCTGGTTTTTTCTTTACTCTTTTTTCGAGCAATTTTTACTCCTCTTTCTCTTAAAAGCTTTCTTGCCTTCTGGGAGTTTCCTTTCGCTTCCTCAAGAGCTTTTTTACAATCAAGTATTCCCGCTAACGTTTCCTCCCGAAGTTTCTTTATTGTTTCTAAGGGGATGTTCATTATTTTCTCCTTTTTCTTCTTTTTCTTCTTCTTTTTCTTCTTCTTTTATTTGTGTTTCTTTGATCTTTTTATTCTCTTTTTCTATTTCCCTTTCCTTTAAAAGGCTTTTCCCTTCTAATACAGCATCAGCTATTTTGCTGGCAATTAACTTGATGCTTTTTATAGCATCATCATTGCCGGGGATAGGGTAGTCTACAAGTTCTGGATTACAATTGGAATCTACAATGGCTATAATAGGAATACCCATTTTTTTTGCTTCTTTAAGAGCTGTTTCTTCTACTTTTAAGTCGGTAAGAAAAATAGCTCCAGGAAGATATTTGATGTCTTTTACTCCTCTAAATTTTTTCTCAAGTTTTTCCAGTTTTCGATGCAATTTCATTTCTTCTTTTTTTGGAAATTTTTCCCAAAGATTTTCTTCTTTTTGTTCCTGTAACTCACAAAATTTTTCTATACTTTTCTGGACAACAGAGGAATTGGTTAGAAATCCTCCTAACCAGCGATGATTAATAAAAGGAGATTCACATCTTTGTGCTTCTTCTTCAATACATTTTTTTGCCTGTTGTTTGATTCCTAAAAAGAGAATGCTTTTTCCCTGACCGGATAAGTCTCTTGCAAATTTATAGGCTTCCTCTATCATTTTTGCTGTTTTACCCAGGTCAATAATATGCATGCGGTTTCTTTCTTGATAGATATAAGGTTTCATTTTTGGATTCCAGGCGCTTTTTCGATGCCCAAAGTGGACTCCTGCTTCTAATAACTCTTTCATATTCACTATAGACAATTTATACCTCCATCCTTTTAAAATATTCCCTCTTCTACACGGATAAGTAAAGATTTTTCTTTTATTATAGATAATTCATTAATTTCCTGAAGAGCTTTCTGAATATTTTTTTCTTTTGCTTTGTGGGTAAGCATTATAACGGGGACAGAATCTTTTTCTTTATTTTTTCTTTCCCCCTTTTGCAAAACTGCTTGAATGCTTATATTGTAATTCCCTAAAATTCCGGAAATCTCGGATAACACTCTCGGTTTATCCAGAGCTTCAAATTTTAGATAATATCTGGCGATTACATCCTCCATTTTTTTTAATTTTACTCCCTTTTTTTCTTGAGGAAAGGTTAATCTCTTGCCTCTGGCTATGGAGATAAGATCCTCAAGAATGGCAGTAGCTGTAGGGTATTTACCCGCTCCCGGGGCCTGCATTCCTATTTCCAGGCCTGCTTCGTCTCTTATCTCAATTCCGTTTTCTATTCCTTCTAATCGAGATAAAGCCTTATTTCTGGAAATAAGAGCAGGATGGACTCTTATTTCTAATTTATTATTCTCTTTTTGAGCAATAGCTAAAAGTTTTATCCTATAGCCTAATTCTTTAGTAAAAATAATATCCTGGTAAGAGATTCTCCTTATTCCCTCTATAAAAAATGATTGAAGAGGAGGAAAATATCCCGAGGTTAACCCCAGAAGAACTGCTAATTTGTGGGCTGTATCATAACCATCAATATCATTAGAAGGGTCCTGTTCAGTATACCCAATTTTCTGTGCCTCTTTAAGTATAAGAGAAAACTCTTTTTCTTTTTTTTCCATCTCGGTTAATATATAATTGCATGTTCCATTAAAAATTCCCACAAGTTTCTGAATTTCCGAAGGAGAGGAACTTAAACTTTCTACAAGACGGTAACTAGCAATATTAGAAGCTCTTACGCCAAGATAACAATTATTTTCTTGTGCTTTCTTAAAAATTTCACTACCTGCTTTTGCTAAAAGAGCTTTATTAGCAGTGATAACATTTTTCTTTCTTTTTAGAGCTTCCATAATTATATCTTTAGCCGATGTTATCCCTCCCATGACTTCAATTATAGTATTAATTTTTTCATCTTTCAAAATTTTCCCCGGATTTGAGGTTAAAAGATGAGAGGGAATTGAAATATTTCTTTTTTTATTCAGATGCTTTACTACAATACCTTTCAGAACAAACTCATAATTTTCAATTTTATTTTTTCTTTTTAGTAAAAGCTCAGCTACCCCTTTTCCTACTGTCCCTAACCCGAAGAGTCCTATGAATAATGTTTTCTTTTCCATTTTTTGCAAAAATGTTTTGAAGAAACCCTCCTACTAAACCTTCTTTTTATTTTTAAGGTCCCTCCTTATCTTATTTAATCTTCTGCAAAAGAAAATTAGCACAATTTTGTCCTTTTGTCAAGAAGACTTCGGGCTTTCCCTTCCACAGCTATCGATGTTGTTCGGATTAAATTTATTTTATTTTCCTCTCCAGCTTTTCTATTTTTTCCTCTAATCTTTTGATATCATTCACCGTAGCTATTTTTGTTCGGGAGATAACTTCTTTTATCACCTTTTCTATTCTTTCTTCTATTTCCTTTTCTCGTTTTTTTCCTTTTTTAATTGCTTCTTCCAGAAGACTTCCTTTTTCTTCGTAAGCTATTTCTCCTTTTTTTGCTAACTCTTCTAATACTTGTTCGGCTTTTTCTCGTGTGAGATCCAGAGCTCCTATTCCTGCTAAAATAAGTTTTTTAAGTAATCCTTCCATTCTTCCCCCCTTTTATTACCATCTATTA
>Ga0209121_10006252_pt1 | contig 10500 bp, 12 predicted proteins | sample Cruoilmetagenom3_FD_187292 | JGI IMG/M metagenome (GOLD analysis project Ga0209121, IMG submission 187292) | Oil polluted marine microbial communities from Coal Oil Point, Santa Barbara, California, USA - Sample 3 (SPAdes) (version 2) | ecosystem: Environmental > Aquatic > Marine > Oil seeps ...
GCGTGCGGCCAGTTTTGCCATATCCGCCAGCAGCGACGTGACCAGCGAGCGGAAATCCAGCTTGCCGGTTTTGACAAACTCCCCGATGGCGGTCTCCGCCCCGCGAAACGCGCCGACAAGCGAGTCACCGATCCCCTTGCCTAGACTGGCCGCATCTCCGGCATACTCCTTCAGGGTCTTTGCCCCGGCGGCCCAGGCATCCCTGGCCACATCGCCCGCGGTCTTCGCGGCACCACCGGCCCGGGACATGGATTGAGCAACATCATCCCCGGCCTCGGCGGCATCCGTCAGCGCCGCAGCGCCATCCTTTCCGGAGGATGTCATGGCGTCCCGCAGCGCCTGCATGGATTTGAGCGGTCGGGTGATGCTATCGCCCAGGACATCCGCCTGTCCGCCAATATTGGCGGCGAATTCCCGGTAATCCGCCGCGCGTTCGCGCAACCCATCAACCGCTTGCCCCGCCATCCCCGCATCGAAGGCCAGCGAGTTTGCCAGACCACTCATGCCGGGGATTTTGAACGCCGCGCCGGATATGGCCTTCAGAAACCCTGCCCATTTTTCCTGCATCGCGGCCAGCGCATCAAACCAGGACGCCTTCAGCCGGTTGGTGATTGCGCGCATCCGCAGGACAATCACCCAGGCTCCGTCGCCGATACGTTCCCAGACCTCTGTCGCTACATCCTTCAGCAGGCCCATGGCATTGCCAAACCCGCCAGCGCCGGAGATCAACCTGGTAAACTGATAAACCAGCTCGCCCGCGCCGATGATCAGCGCACCAATGCCAGTGCGGATCAGGGCACCTCGCAGGACCACCAGTGTCACGGCAAGGCCGCGCACCGACAGGGCCGCTGCTGCCAGCCCGGCAACCCAGCGTCCGGCCATCATGGCCGCGAAGGTGGCAGCATAGGTAGTAAGGCGACCCATATTGTCGAACAGTGCCGTGATCGCTTTGCCGATCGGCCTGGTGCTGCGCGCCATGGCGGCCATGGCTTTTGCCACCGCTTCCAGCGCCGGAGCCGCAGCCACCGCCAGCTGGTTCGACAATCCGCGCCAGATCAGGCCAAGCTGGGAGATGGCATCATTGGTGCGTTCAATCCGATCCGCGTCCTGCTCGGACACCACCACCCCAAAATCCCGCACGTCCTGCGTCGCCTGCCGCAGCGTCGCGGTATCGATGCGCAACATGGCGATACTGCCTTCCTCACCAAACAGCTGGCCTGCGACGGCGGCGCGTTCGGCCACCGGTACGAATTCCTCAATGGCGGCATTGATAGCACCGACCCGCTCGTCCAGCGGCAAAGCCATCAGATCGGTCGCGGACAGGCCCAGCTGATTGAGCGCCTTTGCCGCAGGACCGGTCCCGGATGCGGCCTGGCTCAGCCGCCGCGTCAGGTCCTTGGTAGCCTGTTCCACGCCGGAGATGGAAACACCGGCCAGATCACCCGCGCGCTCCAGCACCTGGATACTGGCAACCGTGGTGCCGAGCGATTGCGCCAGCTTGGCTTGTGCGTCTACCGCTTGCAGGCCGGAGCGGATCATTGCGACGCCCGCTGCAACGGCAGCAGCGGTTGCAATCCCGGCTGCCCGGCGTGCGGCGCGGGAGAAGGAGGCAAGGCGTTTGTTGGCTGCTTCCATTTCCTTTGAGAGCCGTCCGAAGGATTGTTTGCCCGCGGTGCCGATGCCTTCCAATTCCGCCTTGACCTGACGACCGCCGGTGGCACTCAGGCGGACAGAAACTCGTTTTTCAGCCATGTGCTCTCTTTCTTCGAAAGGTTAACCTTGCTCTTGAAGTACGTATCACACCATGATACATGTACTTGATGATCATAAGCACGAAGGGCAAGCTTGCGGCCAATGCGATGCAGGATCGGTATGGCAAGGGTTTTCCGGCCGATCTGATCCGGCGAACCCGGGCTATGTTGTCGGCGATGGATGCCGCCGCTGTCCTTGAGGACCTCAGGTTTCCACCGGGAAATCATCTCGAGGAGTTGAAGGGGGACCGTTTCGGACAACATTCGGTTCGCATCAACAAGCAATGGCGCATTTGCTTCATGTGGACCGATCAGGGGCCTGATGACGTTGAAATCGTGGATTACCATTGAAAGGGCAGGGCATGACGCTGATGAAAAAACCGTCTCATCCAGGAGAAGTGCTGGCTGAGCTCTTTCTCGAGCCGCTCGACATGAGCGCCATTGCACTTGCCAAACGCCTGAACGTGCCGCGCACTCGGATCGAACGTCTCGTAAAAGGCGAAACCGCCTTGAGCGCGGATACGGCCATGCGGTTGTCAAAGTTCTTTGGCAACACGGCTGAGTTCTGGCTGAACCTGCAACGGGCTTGGGATCTGGCCCTTGCCCGCGAAACCGTTGACGTCTCGGACATCACCCCCCTCCAGGCCGCCTGACACGATCTTATCATTGAGCGCCTTCACTGTTACCGCTTCCAGAGCTGGCAGGATTTCCGCGACAATCAGGGGGTTGATCCCCAGTGCCGATGCCATCGCTATTGCTGTCCCGAGATCCCAGCCGAGCACGGCACCCGGGACAACCCGCAGCTGCCCACCCATGCGCTGCGCCAGATCCCAGACCTGCCAGCCTTCCAGCGTTAGCGGCCGGTTGATTTGGCGCGGGCAGTCTTGGCACGTTTCTTCACAGGCTGCGCAGTAGCTTGCGCCCACGCCGAACTCCCATTCGGCAAGGGCGCAGAGACGTTTTTTTCCGCATCCAACAACAACCCCTTGCTGACGTAGCGCAACTGGAATGCCTCGAAGACCGGATAGATATCCAGCAGGGCATCAATGTGTTCGGGGCTGGGTTTGATTGCATTCCCTTCGGTATCCCCAACGCCATCCCAGTCGAGGATTGCGATCTTTGCGATGGCTTTGGCAAAAACCAGTGCGCGTTCCTCGTCGCTGGCCTCCTCTGACAGCGCGGTAACAGCATCGTCATTGCGCGCGGCCACCATCAGCGCCGTGGTCAGCGGGGTCAGCTGCACCCGCAGGTCCGGCATCAGCTCCAGCCAGTGTGGCGCATTTGATAGATCAAGTCTCAGCATTCTCAATATGTCTCCACGTCATTGATGAGGGTGGCGGTGCACATCCGGCCCAGCACCGGGTCGCGGGCAGCCTGCCAGTCGAAGGTCGCCTGCACGCCTTGTGGGCCCTGAATTTCCAAACGAGGACGCGGCAGGTAGACCGCATGGGCAACCAGTTCGAAACTTTCACCGGAACCAAGCGCATAAGCAAAAGTCAGTTCCGCCGGGTCACCATTGATCGCCTGCGTCAGCAGGGTCTGATCTGCAAAACGCACCTCGATCCGGCCAGAGAGAGCGGCAATGGACGGGTCTGCGCCTTCGATGCTGCCGTCACTGCGGATGGTCTCAACTCGGTCCAGATTGTTGGCATAGGTGATCTCGGCCGAAACCACGTTGCCAAGAGACACACCGCCCCGCGCGATTGAGCCATTGAAATGGCCGAAGCGTTTCAGCGTCCAGTCGGTCAGGGTCCCCGCGCCAGTGCTGGTTACCACCGTTTCCCCCTGCGCAATCAGATTGGCGGTGGCGGTCAGCAGGCCGGATCGTGCCATCTGCCAGCTGATCCGGTCCAGCACGCAGCCCGTGTACATGGCATAATGCGGCACCTCGGGCATGCCGGTCTCGATCGCCATGCTGGGCAAGGTCCAGCTGCCAGATTGGAATTCATGCGTCCATGGTCCGGTGCCAGTGGTGATGGGATCGCCAAACGCCGCTTTCAGCCACATCCCCCAGGCTTCGGCATCGATCGGCACGGAAATGTCACCATCCGAGGTCACCGCATCCTTCACCGGCGGCAGTGGATCGCGGCCATAGCCCAGAAGTTCCGAGTTCAGCAGCGGCTGCTCGGCCCCCAGCGATGAACTTGCAAACGGGATCCGGAAATACCCGCCCGCCGGGGCGGTGCCATAGGTTGTCTCGAACGCGAGCGCCATCTGCGCCCGCGCCCCTTGTGCGCGTGCCATATCAGTATCTCCTTTTGCATGACTGCTGCTGTCTGGTTAGGGTTGGCCGACCCGGGTTCCACATTCGCGAAAGAACCTGCCAAAACGATCGGATTTAGAAAATGACAAACCCAACATCAAGTGATGACCAAGCCAGAGAGACCGGTCAGGGCGGGCGCTCACTCCTGAGTGCGGATTCCAAAATTACCGGAGATCTCGAGTTTCCGGGGCTGGTCGAAGTGCTCGGTCGCATTGATGGCCAGGTGTCCGCAGACTCCGTCCTGATTGGCGAACAGGGCGAAGTCGAAGGCAGTATTACGGCGAAGAGCATAGCCATCAAAGGTAAGGTCAAAGGTGAGATTGTCGGCGGGTTCGTTACGCTGCACACCGGTGCAAAGATGAGTGGGGAGATCACCTATCAACAGCTTGTTGTGGAGTCAGGCGCTCAGGTCAATGGCCGCATTCACAAGGCAAAAAGTGGACGCTTGGTCCTTAGCTGAGTGGGTCATCCATCGAATAGGTCAACACAACCGGGACAACAGCGGCCTTCAATGTTGCGGCACCCTCAAATAGCAGATCGGTTGGACGCGGCGCTTCGGCCTCAATCCAGTCGCAGAGGCCACCCAAAGTGCGGTCGGTAGCGATGACCGCGCCGATGCTGGCGATCAGCGTGTCGAAGCTAGTGTCACGATCCGCCCCTTGCACTACGGCCTCGATCTCTGCGCGGTGCTGGTAGTGGTAGCGCAGCGGCGACAGTGTCACCTCTGGCTCGCCAGGATCGCCGTCGCGCAGGATCATCAGGCCAGCCGCCGGGATACGCTCGGGCATGGCTTCACCGCGCAGCGCGGATGCAGGCAGGGTTTGCAGGAGCGCGTGCAACGCCTGCAGGATGGTTTCGCGGATGGTGGGCATAGGTGGAACCTGACGTAGATGATCAGTGCTTTGGAGCCGCGGGATGCGCGGCAATTAGCCGTTCATCCTGTGCTACGTTCATTTATTGCGGACGTTCGTATGGAAAGCAGAGACGAACCGTTCCGAGCCATGTTACCGAATGCTGCACCGCTCACATTTCGACACGAAGGGCGGATTGCGGCCATTCTCTGCAAGTGCGAACCAACCCTGCCGAGATATTGGAAGCCGACGTTCAGGCGATCCTGAAACTGGGTTTCACTCTGCAGCGCCGCATGACCGCGAAGAGCCCAGACCGGAACATTCCCCTAGCTCATTGACCTCAATAAAAGATTCGCTTCAATGCCGTTCGAGGCTTAGTATGGTAACCTTGCAGACCAAACTTTTACCGACATTCTTCAAGACTCGGTTTTCATTCCGTCAGAAACTTAACCCTACTTGCCGTGTTTGTTCTGTGCCTTCTTCAGCTGCTTCCGTCGCCCTGGCTGACTGCCTTTGCTCCGTATGCCACCTGCGCCCGCTTCCCGGCGCGCGACACCGACCCGTTTCCCGCGAGCAACGCGCTTGAACTCCCCGGCATCCAAATTCTCGAAAACCTTGACCACACCGGCCCAGTTCTCGTCCACATCGTCCAGAAAAATCAACCCGTTAGGCCGGACCAGTTCAAACAGCACGTTGATTTCGCGGCGTAGATAGGGTCCCGAATGGTTTCCGTCGATCAGGGCGAAATCGAACCGCTGCCCCATCGTAGCAAGATTGCGAAGCGTCTGGGCAGCACTGAACCCGTAATAGCTTGAAAACTTCGTGTGACTGGACTTTCGGTTCAGCACATCCCAAGCCTCACCACGTTCCAGCGAAAACCCGGTGACCGGCAGCCAGTTAGATTCGAGCCCGTAACGGGTCATCAGCCCGGTCACCAGATCTTGCGGCGCATCTATTCCTCGATGCGGTATTGCCGGGTCGATGCTGAGCATCACCGAATCCGGGTCTATCTGCCGCATCGCGTCTGTCAAATAGGCAAGAGACAGACCGACGAAGTTACCAATGTGCAAGCCGCGCAACGGCTTGTCGCGTTTAAGCCCCTCCAGACGCCCGGCGATGAAGGCCAGATCCTCTTCCGGAATGCTGCCGGACAGAATGTCCTTGGCGCTGCCGCGACCGGTTTGCGCCAGAAACTTCGCCGCATCGTCATAGTCGAAATCCCGGCGCTGAAATTGCGCATCGCGATTAACCCAGCGGTCGTGCTTATAGAACCAGCTGTTTCCCCATACAGTTGGCCAGGTCGTTTGATCCGGCACCTTGCCGATTATCAAACTCAAAACTCGCGCTCCGTTGATCAGCACTTGCCGCACAAGTGACCGACCTACTCCGGTATCTGATTCCAAATTGCCCTTCTTCGAGGGTGTATTCTCCACTATCGCAACTCCAAACTGAATCTTCCCAAAATGAACGCCCAGCATTCGGGTTGCCGTCGCTCTTGGAGGCGTTCAAGGCTCGAATGAACGAATGCAAGTGCTAACTAGAGCTCTCTTTATCGACATCCCAGCTGAAGCTATTATTGTTGAAAGAAGATTCGACTTACAAGGGATGCCAGCTCAGCGATGATCAAGAACCTCGTTGTTCATATTGGCGATCCGAAGAGCGGCTCATCGTCGATCCAGGAAGCGTTACAAACTAGGGCTTGGCAATGCGATGCGGTGTCAATCGTACCGCAGATCGAACTGAACGCCAGCGACTTGGCCATCTCGCTCAACAAAAAGGGGAGAAAGCCAGAGGATTACGTGTGCAGATTTGCGGAAAAGCGGCAATGGTTGCGCGAAAACGAAGGCGATTTGGGCATCATTTCGGCAGAGTTCTTTTCGGCTTCGAAACCCGGAATGTTGCAGCGGGCGCTGAGGGAAGAGCTAAGCGATTACGGGGATACGGCACGGGTAATTGCTTATGTCCGCCCACATCTTTCTCGGCTTCTGTCGGGCTATGGCCAACGGGTCAAGGCCGGGAATGTGACATGCGATTTTAACACTTTCGTCCGACTGCACGGCAATGAGCGGAAATTCATCTATACACCGCGGTTTCTTCGCTGGCAGAAAGTGTTTGGGGAGCGTTTCACTTTGCGTCCGTTCATTCGCGAGGCGATGGTGGGTCAGGATGTTGTCACAGATTTCTTTCACACGGTCCTGCAGGGCGCTCCATTTACGGTCTCACCTGTGCTACCGGCAAACGAGTCTTTGTCGTTGGAAGAGTTGGCAGGTATGCGGGTCGTGCAGTCGGTGCTGATAGAGCGCAAAGTGCCCGACTTTCTCCGTATGTCGTTAGGAAATGGAATCGCACTAGAGCTAGCGGCAATTCCGGGGCGCTCAGTTAATCGTCTGCAGTGGGATCGAGGCAATGCTGAAATTGTTAGTCCAAGTTTTCGCAAGGATGCTAAGGCTTTGGATGCCGCTTTCTTTCCCGACGGATTAATGCTGCGTTCGCTCGACGAAACTTTATCCAAGACGGTCAACGTGGCGCAATCGATGGATTCCGATACCTACTTTCCCCGTGCTGCACAGATCGACCTTCGCAAGCTGGCTGGCCAGCTGGCGGATTTAGTAAACAAACAACCACATACTTTCTGGGAAGACTCCAAACGCCGAACCGGCCAATATGGCTATTCCGAAAGACTGGCATGGGGGCAAATCCCCGAAGGCAATTTGAGCGCTATGTCGGCGAGCTTGTTTTCGCGAAAGAAGCGCAACATTGCCGCAGTCTGGAAAATCATCGAGCAGCTTTGCCCAGTGCTGGTATCGGGAATGGAAACCCAGTGAGACTGCAACGATCGCTCTGGGTGGACGTTGTCAAAGCAAACCAGCTTGATGCAGGGGGCGCTCCCGTACCACCCGGGGTTTGCCATCATTCCCGAAAGGGCTCGCGGCAGCACTGAATACCAAAGAGAAACGAAATTTCGCAATCATCTGAACGTCTGCTTGGGTGGTATTCGGAATACGAAGCCAGTTTTGCAGCGAAAACTCAGTGACCGCCCTCTCCACGGATTGCTGCGTACGCAAAACGCGGAAACGCTGCCACTGATCTGTATCCGGCGATTGGCCGGAACGTCCCGCTTTTCAGCCATCTGACATATGAAAATGCTGCGTGATGCACGAATGGCAGGTCTGGTGAAACTGTGCTGCAGCGTTGACCCTTGTCGCCAAAGGCCGGAATGGGCCGAGGCTGTGTGAAAACTCAGTCCAGTGGCCTCTCTCGTCGCGTTCGTTTCGAGTTCCTGAGTAAACGCTTCCCCAACAGCGCGACAGAACGCATCCAAGGCCTGTTTTTAGCAGAGCGAAGCGAACGTGTGGAGTTTTCACACAGCCTCGGCCGTTCGCGTCGGTTAAAGCGGAGAAGTGGAGAAGCGGAAAGTTCGCATCAGAGGCATCTGTCCTCAACGCCGCGAACGGCAACACTCCCATCTTTCCAGTCAGTGAACTCGCCATCTTGCCCGCACCACAGACATCACATCCCCTCTACCCAGTTCGCCACGATCAACCCCGGCAGGTCCACCTCTGCCGCCCTTGCATCCTTGTCCAGATCAAGCCGTTTCGGTAGTTTGACCTGCGGAACCAACAGGAAGATCGGCACGACGGTTCGCCCTGCCAGACGGCTGTAGCTGGTCCCATCCTTGCGACGGGTGACGTTCTCACGAACCCGACCAGACCGCGTAAACCGTGCGTTCTCAGCAACCAGTAAGCTTGGCCCGCTGCGGCGATAGATGAACCGCAGAGGCATGCCCGTCCGCCGTTTCCAAATGCCTGGATCAAGCGGCCCGCGGCGAATGCGCTCGCGTGCCACCGGCGTCGGGATGGCCAGCCAGAAGCCATTTTTCGAACGAATCAACGCGCCTTCGTCGTGGGCACCGATGATCTGCGGTGCCTTTGACCAGACCAGCGATGCCGCCCCTATGCTGGTGCCGTGCTTCGGGTATCGAGCCATGCGAATTGTGCGGGCGAGCTTTGTCCCCAGCCCGGCTCCGGTGATTTGCGCACGCCAGTCGGATTTCAGTCGGTCGCCTGCCTGGGTGACGCCCAACGTGACAGCGCGCTCAGCGGCCAAGGTTTCCTCGGCCATGATCTTTGCCAGATCGGGCGAGAAGCTGATCGACATCTTCATGCAGGTCTGGCCTCAATGCTCCATATCAGCCGCTCCGGGTCCCGCACCGGCTCGCCCTGGATCAGGAAGGCTTCACCATCGATTTCGATCCGATCGCCGGGCAGGGGCGTCGCCACTTCGCTCACTCTGAGGTCAAAACGCTGCGTTTCCGACCAGAGCTTTGCCTCGCCAAAGCCGGTGACGCCGTCACCCCGCCGCGCCACCACACGAACGGGAACGGGGTTGCCGCCCCCAGCCGTGTAGATCGCCTCGACCCCAATGTTGGAATCGGCAAAGAGAGCGTCCAGGGCAATGGCGACAGCGTTCATCAGGTCCGCCGAGCACTGCGCAATACTTGCGGGCGGGTGCAAATCGGCAGCGGGTTGCTCTCGATCTCAAGGCGCACCCATTCATCGCGGTCCCGGTCCGGGATCGAGCGAGCGTACAGCGGCAGGCCCAGCGTGTTGACCGTCTCAAACGTATCCGCCGGGGCATAGTAAATCTCGAACAATCCCTCGACACCTTCAGGATAGAACACTGCCTTGTCGACCGGGATTCCGAAGGCGGCATTGCCGCGATAACGGCGGAAGTTGATGCCGCCAAAGCTGACCTCATCCGACACCCGACTGCGCAGGTCGGCAGCAGCAGCGGTGTTGAGGTAGGTTTCCCGCACCTCCTTGTGTGCCACCAGGTCAGCAAAGAAGGACGAGCCGCATTCGGCGCGCAATTGCACCGCACCAGTGGAAAGGCCGCCAAGAGTTTCTTCGACGCTTTCGATCAGGGCCTGGCTGCGTTTGCGAAGGGCACCGGACCCGGACGAAGCATTGTCCAGATCAAAGTCGACCTCGGCCGCGGGGGTGATGGCGAACTCGGTGAAGTAGTCAATGACGGTAGTGCCATTCTTCGGGTCCAGCACCTTGCCCTGAATGCCGTTCAGCAGATGGTATTCAAAAGTCGCCTCGGCATCAGAACGCAACCGGCGCAAACGCCGGGCGACTTCGGCCTGGATTTGCTGGGTTTCGCTCTCCGAACCGAAGGCGCGGATGCCCTGGATTTCCGAGGCCCAGAGCACGTCCTGTTTCTTGAACTGGCGGCAGACAAAAGCGCGGACATCGCGGTGTTCTGGCATTTGCTGGTCATAGGCGGACCCGCGTTCTGAGAACGGGATCAGCGACAGGGTACCGTCCCGGGACTCGATCACAACGGTGCGCGAGCGGACGCCGCGATCGGAGAACAGACCGGAACCTGACAAGGTCGCGGGCTTGAAGGGGATGTTCTCCAGCGCCCGGGTGAGTTCGATGACCGAAAAGGCATCGCTCTCGAAGATATCCATGGTGGCCATGTGTGGCCTCCTTTCAAAATAGAATTAGCGGGTGAGGATGCCGACAGCGGTTAGGGCTACATGGGCCGCAGTGATTTCAGGATCTGTGGGCGAGCCGGTGAACACCAGATCGTGTTGATTAACGATGGCCGGGCCACGCAGAAGGGCAAC
>Ga0209121_10006253_pt1 | contig 10500 bp, 8 predicted proteins | sample Cruoilmetagenom3_FD_187292 | JGI IMG/M metagenome (GOLD analysis project Ga0209121, IMG submission 187292) | Oil polluted marine microbial communities from Coal Oil Point, Santa Barbara, California, USA - Sample 3 (SPAdes) (version 2) | ecosystem: Environmental > Aquatic > Marine > Oil seeps ...
ACGAGAGCATGGAAAAATACAGTCTTGTCGACACAGCCGGAGCAGACACTGATATAAAAAAGAACATAACAAACTTTCAGCAATTCTATGTAAGTGAATCTCAACGTAAGCCTTGGTATGAATGGTGCGTGTGGGCGCTGCGAATAAAGTTTTTGATTCAAATTTTAACAGTTATCATCGAGCATAAAATTACAGTAAACGAAGCAATAAAAGCCTACTCGACAACCATCAAAACTGCAAGAATGTTAAGAAGGGTAAGCGGTACTGATATCATCAAAATTAGGAGAAGGCTAATGGAACTAGCTGACAGGCACATACCTTATTATAAAGAATTACGCGGCAAACCGTTACATCGAGTGTTTTGGCAAATAGTTACAATAAAAAATCTAGATGAACTACGGAAGGCAATTTAAACGTAAACTCCCTCTTTTTTCTCATCCCTTTCTAAATAGATAGACTTTTGTTTCTGTATGGGAAGCTGAGGATGCGTACATATCATCGTTTTTATAAACTGGTAAATTCAGTAGAATAGATTCTATTTTTTCTTGAGTAACAGTTCTGAGACCCCTCTGGTTTTTAACATTGTACAAATATTTGGATCTTAATAGGCGAGGTATGGTAAAAAAAGAGGGGGTATCCCCGTTTTCAGAATTGGAAAACTGCTTATGCGTCAACAGACCTTTTCAGGCATTAAAATATCCTTGTGGAACAAGCTTAGAAGTAGTCGGGAAAAAACGTAGAAAAAAAGACGACTACTTTCAAGCCTAACCTGCTAGAGGCACAGTTGTTGTTGTGTGTTTTTTCTATGGCTTCTGCACAACAACAACTTGTAAAGCCATGTTTGCGCTCTGTTTCACGAAACAATCGTGTTTCAAGCTTATTTCAGATGTTGTTGTTCGCGCTCCAGGTTTTATCTGAACAACAACACGCAAGCCAAGCCTTTTGCAACGATTCCAGAAGTAGTGGCATTTGAGCGCCGTAGGGGGGACTACTTCTAAAACCAAGACAGGAAGCTTCAGGGGATGGGAGTTGTCGTCGTCTTCCCGCGCTTAACGCCGACGACAAGTAAACATGTTGCAAGTCTTCCCTGGCGCCATGAATACTCGCTGGTAAGGCCTGTTACGCGAAATTTTAGCCGTAAAGGCATACCCCCTACGTTTTTTACGTCAAGAATGTGTGCTACACCTTTCATTTTCTGAAAAAAGTTGTTTTCAACATGCCTCGCTTAATAGGAGTCAAATATGGATTTGGTCGTTGATCATGGGGATGTTTAAGATGTTTTAGGGCCGTACTGTTTTATCCAGTCGGCGATCTCCATTCCAGGCGCTTTTGTTTTGATTTGTTTGACGTTGACGAAATCGGTGTCGATGGTGTAGAGGGTTTGAGCTTTTTCTAAGACTGCGGTGGCGAGTATTATAGAGTCGGCTAGTGCGAGCCAGCTTCCGTTTGACGTTTGGATGGTGGAGCGGTATTGAGCGGTTTTTTCTGCGATTTGTTGGTCTACATTTCTTATTTTTGGTTCCAGTTTGGTGATTTCTTTTTTCATTTTCTGCAGGCCTTCTTGGTCTTGGGCTCGGTAGAAGGGAGTTAGGAGTTCCGTGATTTGTATGGAGCTTAACAGCGGATTGAAGTCGCCTTTGAAGGCTTGGTCTAGGAGTTCTCCGCAGTGTTGGTGTCCAGGGTCTTCGAACGCTAAGCAGAGGAAGATGTTGGTGTCGATTAGGCAGAGGGTCAAAGTTCTTCTTCGTCCTCTTCTCTCATTTTCCTGGTTAATTCCACGGCGGTGATATTTCCCAGTTTTTGTTTTGTGCTTTTTCCGATGCCTCTCATGCTCTCCGACGGCTTCTTGAGAAGTCTTACTATTGCAGCATGTTCTCTCGCCTCAACAATAATTCTGTCTCCTGGCTTGAGGTTTAGTTTGTCTCGAATTTCCTTCGGAATTGTTATCTGGCCTTTACTTGAAATTCTGGTATTACCCATTTTCTTTTACCTACCTAATCGCTTGGTAAAAATGGTTATTAAATCTTTCGGCAAGAACTACCCAACATGAATTAAGTCAGATGTAATTAAAATCAACATTGGCAACCCAGGGTATCCCGGATCTCATCTTGAATTAACGCGCATGCTTGGTTCAAAATTACTTTTATGATGCTTTTGTGCTGTTTGTTTAGGGGGTTGTTGTGGATTTCGAGTCTCTAGAGTACTCTTTAACCATCTAAATCTTGGCCGTATCAAGGATATGTTGATGGGTGCGTATCACCTGTTTGGTCCTGGTAGACCTCCCTTCAACCCTTTAGGGTTGTTTCGTTTCAAGATCGTTCATGTCTTGAAGGGTTATCGTTCTCAGAGGGCTCTTGAGAGGGAGGTAAGGGTTGACAGTAGGGTTAGGAGGCTCTGCGGCTTCATTGAAGGTATCCCAAGCCACTCAACCATCGTCAGGTTTGAACGTAGGATAGGTGTTGAGAGACTGAAGAAGCTCGTGGGACGCATGATAGAGGACTTGGTTAACTGCGGTTTCATCAAGGGCTTAAAGGTTGTCTTAGACTCTAAGCCTTTTAAAGCTAGATGTAGAAGGGATCCGAAGAATCCGTCGAGGGGATGGCTTGACAGGGAAGCTAGGCTCGGCAGGGGTGCAAGAGGGTTGATCATGGGCTATAAGGTTCACCTGATATGCGACGGCGATGAGGAGATGCCTCTAGCTTTCACAGTTGCGCCTGCAAACGAGAACGAGAAGAGATACGCCATACCACTCTTTAGGGAGGCTGCTGAAAGGGTTAGGGTTAAGGTTGTGGTCTGCGACAAGCAGTACTCAAGCCGAAAGATACGAGAATTCGTGAGGACTTTAGGCGCTGAACCAGTCATACCATACCCGAAAAACCAGAAGAAGGGCGTCAAGGGTCTCTTAAGGGTTGACAAAAGGTTTAGGGTTCACGGCCCTGAAAGGCTCAGAAAACTCTACAGGCTTAAGAGCTCGGCTGAGAGGGTGAACTCTAGACTGACAGCTCTACTGAGCAGGATAACCTTCAAAGGTTTGAAGGCTGCAGCAACATAGGTCTCCTACGCGATGCTGGGAATACTCTTCGTAGCTTGGACAGCTATAAAGACTGGAAGACTGGAGAAGACGAGAAGCATAACATACTACGTCTAACACTTCACACGCATAAAGCGTGTTCTACACCAGCACAGTCAGCCTACACCTTCAATGCGAACGTATAAATCTGTATCGATCAGGTCTATAGTGTGATGCGGGATGAAAACATACATCCTCAAGGTTAAGTTGAAGCATGACAAGCGTATCTGGCGTAAGATTGAGATTCTCGGCAGCCAGACCCTAGACGATCTACACATGGCGATCCAAGAGGCTTTCAACTTCGACGCTGACCACTTATACTCCTTCTTTATGAGCGGAAAGGCTTGGGATGATTCCGATTTCGAGTATTATCATCCGGAGGCGGACGGTGGCCCTCCAGAAGCTAGAATACGAACAATACTGTCTCTCATCCGAGGTTCTCAGCCCCAACCAAGGCTACCAGCAACTAAAGCGAGAATACAGTCATTGGACCTGAAACCGAAACAGAAATTCCTCTACCTATTCGATTATGGGGATGAATGGCAATTTGAAGTTGAGTTCTTAAAGGAGGGAGCATCAGAGAAAGCACTCTACCCACGCATAATCGATTCAAAAGGAGAAGCTCCACAACAGTACCCAGACTACGAAGAAGAAAGCTAGAACCGCAGAATCTCACCACCCAAAAGATGAAAAGCATTCACACCAATTTTGAACCAAGCATGCGCGCTTGTCTTTTTTGCACCCAGTGCGGTTAAAACACGCCCGATTTTCTTATTGTTGATTGTTAACCCAGAGACTTCATTCTGTTCTTAAACATGACCTGTGGATTTGACAAGGTGACTGATAGCAAGGTCGCAAAGGTCTTGCCACTTCACTTGATTCCGTGCTGGCTCAAACAAGTGATGTTGGTGAAAAATTGAATCGCCTTTAAACTTCATTTCTTCCGTGTTCTTTTTGGCTTTAACATAAAGGTTCTTCAATGAATTTACGTCCTCTCGTTCTCTTACAAAAGTCCTAAGACGAGCGTTGACTAGTTTCGGGTCATATCCAATCCTGAATAAGAAACTAACGTCAAATATGTCCTTGACAAGATCCACCATCTTTTCTGGAACAAGAGGCTTAGAGATCGAATCTATCTTGTCTGCCAAGACCTCTTCTAAAATAGGGACCAACTGATTTGAAACGCTCTTGATTGGCTGCTTCTCTGGTTCCAATAACGATTTTATCGAGACAGCTTTTTCCCGATACGGGGCCCCTCCTACATTAATTTCTCCTCGAACATCTTCTACGTGGAGCATACCGCCAAACAATTTTCTGATTTTTATAAAGTCGGCCGTGACTTCAGAGTCTCTCAGATTAGAATGAACTTTCCTGAGGTATGAAGGCAATTCAGCTCCTAATGTCAGTGCTGGTAGCGTTCTTTTAATTGGAATTAGATTTGGAAATTTTTCGGGAATATATTTTTCTTCGTCTATTTCAAAAAGTCCTAGTGAAAATTCATAAGGGCCGATCTTCATTTCGACAATTCCACCATTTGCCTGTAGTTTTTTGTTGAGGTCATTGATAAAATTGTTGACATCACCGAATGAGCACATTCCTTTTCCTTCAAAATCCAAGTCCCACGAAAAGCGTATAGGCTCAGCAATGTAGACACGGCTGATCATCGTTCCTCCCTTGAACAGCACCTCTTGCGGTGAGTATGTGGAGATAGCATATAGAGTTTCATAGAGAAGCATCTCCCTTTCAACAACATTCAAGTTCGACCATTTTTCAAGTCGACTAACTCGGCCGTACTCTTTTATGTTGAAATCTGCGGAATCCCAACATTTAGCAAAAGAAAATACATCAGGTGTCGTTTTCTTCCCTCAAGCTAAATTGAAAATTCTGGCTATTGCCCCTTTTACCTCAACAGTAAAAGAGTTTGTCTCATCGTAATTTATATCAGACGGAAACGTCTCGGGAAAACGATAAGGTGAACTCTTGCCATAAAGTATTTCATTAGCAAAATTGAATATGAAACCAATTCGCGATACAGTATCTCTTCCTCTTTGCTCAGCGATTTCTTTTAGCTTCTCATAGTCTAAATATCTGTTTTCTAGCAAAATGTACATCGCTTGTTCCGCAGCACCTGGATCGAGCTCGTAATCGGCAATGCAATCAACAATAGCTCTTTCTATTACTGCAACCTTCAATTTGACGTTTTGATCTTTTTCTAAACAATTAACTTCCTTAACTTCATACATTCCATTTCTCTCCCCACTTGAAGCGGCTATCTCTTCAGGTTCTTCTATTGGTTGGAAACACGGTATGAACTTATAGTCTTGTGAGAACCAGCATGCTATTAGATTCATATCGTCCTTTTTGGATGGATCTACTACGATATAAATTGATTTGACGGCTGGAATGAAATCATATGTTTGACCCAAGAGAGCGAACAAGCCACTAATGTAATACTTTTCCAAACAGTCTATAGCTTCAAGCGGATCTACTCCCATAAATTGGAAATATTGACCTAGATCGTTTGATTCCAATAAACCCTCGCTTTGCTCATCTAAGAGGCGACTTAACCGAAGGAAGTCTTTCCCTGTTCTAGTGAGGTTGAGAATGGTTTTTGGTCTGCCGATTTCACGAAATTTTACGTAATCATACGAGATGAAGCCAAGTTTCTCGAAAACTCTCGCAGCCGATACTACGGTCTTTGTGCTCTTTCCTAGATTCGCAGCCAAATCTCTAATTCCCATACTGGAATTTTCGTAAATATTCCGCAGTATATCTATAGCGTCTCTGTTTACTATGTTTAGCATATTTCTTCATCCATCCATAACTTAGATGCAGAATATAAATGTTTTCCTTTGGGAAAACAAACTTGTGAAACAACAACATCCATCATTAGATAGACATTGACATATTCAAATGGCTCAAGTTGTTCTCTCCTACGATTAAGTCCATAAAACGACTCTTCACCGAGGAGGTTTTCTTCTCGATATCAAATGTGCGCTATGTATAGACACCTCTAATTGTGGTCAGGTTTAAGAGCCAGTCTCGGTGATCTTTTAATGTAATCTGCATATCTGTGATGATGAGGATAGAAGAGAATGTTTTCCTATAGGCGTCCTCCCGTCTGGAAGATGATTAAGGAAGCTATGGAAAAATTAGGTGGCGAGGCGTATCATAGAGATATAATAAGCTATATCAAAAAGAAATATGGACCAGCTAATGAAAACACGATGGGGTCTCAAATTACGATTTGCACTGTAAATGTGCCTTCAAGAATAAATTTTCCTGAGAACGCCAAACCTCGCAAATGTAATAGTAGATATGACTTTCTCTATTCTGTAGGTAGAGGCGAAGTAGTCCTTTATAATCCATCCATACATGGTGAATGGGGAATTGAGAATATCGATGGAAAACTTGCTGTGGTTCAAAGAGTTGATTCGTCGCTGTATCCTCTTGAAACAAAGAAGAGGAAAGTAAGGAGCGCTGAGAGTGGGGCCAAGGGAACAGTCTATTGTCCTGTTTGCATGAAAGACGTGATCATCAAAAACGAGAGATCTGGCAGATGCCCTTTCTGTGGCGACAAAATCAGTGATCTCTTTGAAAGAGAGTTGATGGTCTTCTTGCAACAAAAGTGGAATGTTTCACTTAAGACGAAAATTGTAAAGATACATGAAGTGGAAAAAAGCTTTGACCTTGTATCTGATGATGTGAATTACATAGGTGACGCAAAATTCTATAAAAGTCTTGACGTACCGGCCGCCAAGTGGTCGGCGATAGCAGAATATGTTTGGCTACTTCAATTCACGAATGCTAGGAACAAATTCTTGATTTTTGGCAGAGACAAAGATGTGCCTCAACGGTGGCTGAATAGATATCGCTCTCTTATTGGAGATGTCAAATTCTATTTTTTCGATCATAAAAACAGAGATTTACAGGCTCTCATATAGTGCACGCCGTGAAAATTCATCAATCTCCGTTTCGACACATTTCTTGCAGTTGTGTCTTAGTGTAAAATTTTTTGCTGAACTACTACTTCTAAGGGCGGGAAAGCGCAGGGGTTGTTGTTCGTTGTTTCAGAATTTTCTGAACGACAACCTTTTAAGGGCTTGCCCTAGGAGGTCTACCGTAAAACTTTCTGTCTGACCCTACGTTTTTTTGCGTCAAGAGTTAATTTTGAATATTAATTTCTGTTTCATAATGCTTTTCTCTGATGGAATTTACAAGTTTATGGGCGTAGATGCAGTTGCGAATCAGGCAGGATCAACGTGGAATCAGTAACGTGATAGTGGTTATGCTTAGTCTAGTAATTCTTGTAATTATATCGGCGAACGTCATTCTCTGGAGCTACCAGATGAACCAATTTGACTGGGAGAGAATGCAGGAAGACGTAAGCATAGTCGATGTCAGAGATACGTGGTCTTATAATCCCTCTGGATACGGTCTCGGCGGACCGACAAGCTTGGTGTCTGGAAGCGTTTCAAATCTGAAGTCAGATGACGGTGTCTACATGACTTTTAGAAGCTATTACTCAGGGACAGATACATCAGATTTTGTGGACAATGACACGTCAGATGTAGACTCTTCTCCTAATAAAGGAACGCACAGCAATTTTACAGCACAACAATACGGTCCAGACTCAATATATGACACTTTAACTGAAGAAAACACTGCTGGTGGGAATGGGACCTTCGGCAAGACAGATATTGGAAATTCTACCATGGAAGAAAATGAGAATCGGATATGGGCGTGTAAATTTTATTTATCACAGGGAGGACAAGTCACCAAATTAACAGCGTATCTTCAAGGCACAGATCCAAACGCAAAAGCTAAAGCTGCAATATACGATCATGATGATGCACATAATAAACCAAATAATAGAGTGGGTATTTGTTCAACGGAAGTAGTGCTTGGAAATACGTTGCAGTGGCATGATTTTGTTCTTGACAGTCCAGTGACGTTAAACGCAGGCTACTATTGGTTAGCTATTCATTATGGAGTTAAACACACTATTCTTTATTATGACTCTGGAACCGCAGGTCAATGGCAGAGAAGAGATGCGGACTATAGGAAGGGTCCTCCAGACCATTGGGGACAAACTAAAGTTAAAAACGATTGGGAAGCGTCAATTTACGCTTCTTATACCCCGACTAATTATGAGCTTGATTTAGAAGTTCAGTGGATATCCGTAGACTTCGACGAAACCAATGAGGAACTTTGCATATACGGAGGAACAATGGGATCCGAAAACATTACAGTCGATGTCTGGAACAGTACAGCCTGGAAAAACCTCTTCACCGATCTATCCAGCGGATGGAACAACGTTTCAGTTTCTTCCTACCTAAAATCATCGACATTCACAATCAGATTTAAAGGAGGAACAGAAACAGGCGACACCAATCAAAACAGCTGGAATATAGATGTAACGCTTTTGCATGTTTGGTCTGATGAATACACCTTAGAGGTTGAGTTCACTGGTTCAAGTAATATGGAGGATTGGAGTCGATTAACATGGACGGTTGACAGTGCATGGACGGCGGGTTCGGTGAATGTTACGCTTCAACTTTATAATTATACACTTAATGGTTACCCAACTAGCGGAAACGGCTACATAGTTTATACTTCGGATGATACGCCAAACACCGATGAGACTAAAAACCAAACCATAACTGTTAATCCAACTCATTTTAGGAACGCTACTGGTTACTGGAGGATGAAGGTTAAGGGGGTTAAGGCAACAGACGAGCAATTTGACCTTAAAGTCGACTGGGTCGAATTTAAAGCGGTGATTGCCAGCGGGACGCTTTTCACCTTTGAGAACGGGAGCTCCTTGACCTCTCATTTGGTTTCTCTATGGATTATCAATTCAACGGTTCATCAACGTTATGACATAAGTGTTTTCGTAAATTCTGGAGAAACCTTGCCTTATCTTCGTGTTGACATTTGTTTACCTAGCGGAGAATATGTGGTGAAGGTTGTTACTGAGCGAGGAAACACTGCGGTTTACTCAGGAAGCTAATCTATTCTTTTGGAGAAGTTAAAACACTTCTTATATTACTTGAAGAATACTTAAATCTAATAGCGTATGTTTACAAGTTGTTATAGGTACTGAATCCATATGCATAGTATCCTTTTGGAATTATGATTGATTCCTGTTTAAAACTCTCTAAAAGGATTAGCAATGGGTTTAGTTTTCTGTGATCACCGTGATTATAGGTGGATATTCAACGATCAACCACAAGCCTGTACCATCCTCTTTGTAGATTGGTGTTGTTCCGTCAAATGTGACTACTGCGCCATGCCAAGTTACGTCTAACGCGTATGTAAAGTTCACTGAAGCTAGATCGCTCACTGGAAGCAGTTCAATAGTTCTTTCAGTAAGGTTTGACACTTTGAGGGCTCCTGTCTTATTTTCTGCAATAGCGTCGAAGAAGTATAGCATCTGGTTGGCGCTATCCGTGAACATTATTCCAGCTCCTTTTGTTTCTGAAGTGAATTGGCTCCAGTGATGTGCCCAGCTTGAAGCTGGGAGATTGTAGAATAAACCGGTTGTGTTTGAAACCGTACGATAGCCGCTTGCTGTTCCATTTTCGGTTTGTGGTTGACCAGTCAAATCTGTTATTTCGATTGGGCATAGGTCTGTAATGGTTCTGTTTTGCTGTGATTCCACAAACATAAGGCGCAGTTGATAAGTGTAGTAGGTTGCGTTTGCGGGAAGCGTCAACACAATATGAGCATAAACATTCGAACAATTAGGGGCACCGTTACCCTCCCACTCAACCTCATGCTGCAAAACCACTCTCACCGGACCATTTGTAATTGCATACATGGGTTCAGACCATCCAAAAGAAGCGTTTTCTCCGTTAATTTGCATGAATACTGCAGTAGCGCTGGACTGCCCCTTAGTCGACACCACTTTAAACGGTAAATTGTCTTTGGAGTCGATTTTCACGGTTATAATTTTGTTGTTCAGTGTTTTCTGGCTTGTGTCGACGGTGAAATATTTGTTTGTGTATGCGAGTGGTGTTTGGGTTGCTGTGTCGCTTCCGTTCCACCATATTGTAACTTTTGAAACGTTTGGGTTTACTAAGAAAACTAACATTGTTCTGCTGTTAAAGACACTTGCATTACTGGTTAAGCCTAGTGGGATTCTGTATTTGGAAGTCCAATCTTCTACTTGGAATGGGGCTTCACGGTTTACTCCGTTTATAGTTTGATTTACATGAATGGCTTTTACGGGTATTGGTGGAATGGGTTTTGCTTGGGTTGTTAGGTTTAGGTTTTGTCCTAGCCATCGCATTGTGCCGTTTTGCAGCAGCTCTACTGATATTGTTGCATCTTGCAATGTTGAGTTTGAGTAGATTGAGGACCAGTTTAGTGTGCATGTGTAACGGTTGAATGATGAAGCTACAACTGTTATGCCTCTTGGGTCTGCA
>Ga0209121_10006254_pt1 | contig 10499 bp, 9 predicted proteins | sample Cruoilmetagenom3_FD_187292 | JGI IMG/M metagenome (GOLD analysis project Ga0209121, IMG submission 187292) | Oil polluted marine microbial communities from Coal Oil Point, Santa Barbara, California, USA - Sample 3 (SPAdes) (version 2) | ecosystem: Environmental > Aquatic > Marine > Oil seeps ...
AAGATCTTATCACCACTGCACGGCGAATGGCTGAGCTAGGACTGGTCATCGGTAGCTTCGGCAACGTAAGCTGCCGCCAGGACGATCGCATCCTGATTACGCCGACGTGCCTGGATTACTCTCGTATGGAGCCAGCAGACCTCGTGACGCTTGACCTAGCCGGAAAGAAATTGGCCGGCGGGCGGGAGCCATCGTCCGAGTTTCGGCTCCACGTGGCGATCTACAGTGCCCGGCCCGATGCCCAGGCGATCGTACACACTCACAGCGCTCATGCCCTTGCTTTAAGCCTGGTCGCGACGGAGCTGCCCATGCTCACTGAAGAGATGGAATACGGCATCGGTGGGAACGTCCCTGTGGCGCCCTTTGTTCCTGCTGGAACGCAGGAGCTGGCCGATCAGGCCGCCGACATCTTGAAAGGAATCCCGAGCAAGGCGCTGATCCTCGCCCGCCATGGGGTGGTCGGCTTCGGGCAAAGCCTAAATGAAGCCCTGCTCATCTGCCAGCTGGTCGAGCGGAATGCCAAGATATATCTTCTAACCCAACCTCGATAACCTTTCGAGGGTTTTGGATAGGAGACTTCAATGGCCCCTCGACACCCCCTAGATCGCGCTAACTTCTGAGCGGGAGTTCTATCTTGGCGCTTTCGTTTGTGACATACATCACGTTCAGTTTTATACGATTTGTGTGATGTACGTTACCTTCTCTCAACGATAGCCTCATTCCTGTTTGGTCTTTGACCTCTTCTCCCACAAGCGAAATCCGGCTTTCTTGATGTTCGCGATGAGCTTCTGGCTTTCTCCTTTGATGAACTCCGGCGTGTAGTGACCGAGGGTGATCGCCTGCGCGTAGTTGTAGACGCCCTTCTCTTGAAGCTTGTGTTTCTTCGTCTCACTCACCTCGTTCCATTCACGGTCCTTATCGCGATAGAAGGAACGGATCTCATCATCGGTCGGTATGTGGTAGCCGTTTCGATGCACCACCGCTTCAAGCGGCAGGCGTGGCCGCAGCTGTGGCGATTCGTCCGGGTAGCCGAGGAAGACCAACCCGGCAGGGGCCACGTACTCCGGCACTCCGAGAAGCTCCTGTACATCGGTGGAGAGGATCATCCCAACGTATACGGTCCCCAGGCCCAGGCTCTCCGCAGCGATGACGATGTTCTGCAGCGCGATCACCGCATCCCAGTACGAGATAAAGAGGTTGATCGCCTGATCGTTGTAGAACGGCGCATCGTTTAGTTCAAACCAACGCTTGAGGCGGTACTGATCGATCAGGGCGATGATTGCCGCGGGTGCCTTAACCTCCATCCTCTCTAATTTTTTGGGGTCGTCGATGACGACAAGCGCGTAGGGTTGAAGGTTACCTGCACTGGCAGCGCGCGTTCCCGCGCGAAGGATCAGATCAAGCGTCTCGGGTTCGATAGGATCGGGTTTGAACTTGCGGATCGATCGATGGTTCATCAAGCAGTCAATCACCGGGTTTGGCATTGAAATTCCCCCTTTAGGACTTTTCTCTATTGTTCGTTAGCGTAAATGCCAACCTGTTCGTTCGCAACGAGTACTTACGTGATCTGCGAGCTATAGGGACTGCGGTAGCAGGAGGTGTGGGCGATTCACAGTCCTTAGGGTTTCACTATTTTTGGGGAACATGTTCCCTTCCCGGTGGTAACCAGGGCCTCCACCAGGTAGAGCGGGATCGCATATCAGGCCTTGGGCAACAGATAGAGGAGGACGGCAAAGTAGTGGCAGATGCTTCCTCCCATGACAAACAGATGCCAGATAGCGTGATTGTAGGGAAGCTTCTTCCACGCGTAGAAGATGATACCAAGCGTGTACACGACCCCGCCGGCGACCAACAAGATCAATCCACCGAAGGGAATCCTTGCCAACATCTCCTTGAAGGCGATCACACACAGCCATCCCATCAGGACGTAGGTCAAAACGGAGAGCTTCCTAAAACGGTCGATGAAGAGGGATCTCATGACGATGCCTACAGCAGCCAATCCCCAAATAACGCCAAGCAACGCCCATCCCCACACTCCCCGCAGGCTGATCAGGAGGAAAGGTGTATACGTGCCGGCAATTAGTAGATAAATCGAGCCGTAGTCAATAATTTTGAAGACAAGTTTAACACGGGGAAGTTGAAAGCTGTGATAGAGCGTCGATGCCAGGTGTAAAAGGACAAGGGTGGTGCCATAAATACTGAAACTGACAATGTGCCAGACATCGCCGCTGCGCACGGTGGCCAAAGTGACCAGCAGTGTCAACCCGGCCACACTAAGTCCGGCCCCGATACCGTGGGTCACCGCGTTGGCGATCTCTTCTCCCGGGGTGTAAAGCCTTTGAGGCTGGGACGTGGCCGTGTATTTTCCCTGTGACATCCTCATATCACCTTACTTGTGCTGTTGTGCATCGATGCCTGTCCATTCTCCATGTAGACTTAGAAATTGTCTTTCTTCCATCATACACGAGTGAGCCTCGGAGTAAAACAGCGTATCTCTTAACCACCTTGCGATCGGAAAAGAAGCCCGATAAGAAAGAGGTCTGCCTTTCCTTAACTTAGGTAAAGGACACATTATTCAAGGCCTAAGCGGGAATTCCCTTGATCTACCCACACGCACTCGGAGCATGAGAACAGTTTGAGGAGGAAATCACCGGTGAGAAGATCACCCGTGAGTATCTGCGCGCCATCGAGTGGGTGATCATCGTTGCTGTGGCGGGGCCGTGTGTGTTTGCCAAAGAGATCGTTAAAAAGAAGTAACCGTATCTTCCCTTTTGAGCATGCTGCTACTTTCAAAGCAGATTACAAGCAGCCTGCAAAGGCTAGAATACGCGGGATAAGATGTTACTCGGTCTGGTTGCCCGCTATAGCGTTCAACTTCTCGTTGATACCTTTCTACCCGCTGAACTGCGGTCTCATTTCAGTATGGGCATCACGCGGTACTTAGTCTGAATGCGTCGCATTTCATGCGATGTAGCTTTGTCTTTTAAGTTAGTACGACCACGTCTTGCGCTTGCGGACCCTTCTCCCCTTCGGTGACCGTGAACTCCACTTGCTGACCTTCGTTCAATGTGCGGTAGCCCTCGCCGCGAATGGCACTGAAATGTACGAAGATATCTTCGCCTTCCTCGCGCGAGATGAAGCCGAACCCCTTAGTGGCATTAAACCACTTAACAGTACCGGTTTCACGCTCTGCCATAAGTATTCGTCCTCCTTTCTATTAAGCTTTCTATTGAGACAGAGCGTTCTAAACCGAGTTGGCATAAGCCTCACTTCAAGTAGAACGACTGCCAACAACCTCTGAACTCTAGCATGATTTCATACTGTTGTCAAGGTAAAGGATGAGCTTGCCTGGGTCGTGAGGCTTTTTACTGTTTTAGCTTAAGTGCGACTACCCTGACTTCAGGCAGCTAGGGATCAAGTGAACTGGGCAGGATCGGGGTTACATCTCTTGTGCCTACGACCCAGCGAGCCGGTCGGCTTCGCAGCGGGGGAGGGTTAGCCGATCCCGTCCCTGAACTTCAAGGAAGGCTTCTCTTAGGCAGTGATCATCGCCGAGGCTGCGTGAGCGGTCAACCTCTTTAGTGTTTGAAGCACCGCGGGGGACGATGGAGAAAATTGACGCGGTCTGTCACACTCCTCTATCTTATCCCTACGACAGTATGATGGAGGAAACCTAAGCTAGAATGGGACCGTTTAAGACTCCATGGCTAACTTTCTTCGCCTGGGTCGTCACTGGGGCGAGTGTGTTGGGCTCGATCATCTGGGCTTTGTGGTTCTTTAAACGAGGCAAGGGTCAATGATGAGCGAAACCGCGATCTACGCGTTCGTTCTGCTGCTCTATATGGGATTACTCGTCATCGTTGGTCTGTTTACCTCGCGGAGTCTCCGAAACGTGGAGGACTTCTACATCGGCGGGCGAAGGATCGGCCCGTGGGTTACGGCTTTGTCCTATGTCGCCGCCTACTTCTCCTCAGTCGTCATCATTGGCGGTGGGGGCTTCGGCTATCAATACGGGATGTCCACCCTCTGGATCGGAGCGGTTAACGTCCTTTTGGGGTGCACTCTTGCCTGGATCGTTCTCGGTAGACGGCTAAGGGAGTTCACCACAAGACTTGGGACGATGACCATCCCAGGATTCCTGGCCACGCGGTTTAAGGCCAAGGAGGCCCGGATCATTTCTGCATTGGTTATCGCTGTTTTCTTGATCATCTACAACGTTAGCATTCTCAAAGGAATGGGTCACATCTTCGAGGGGTTGATGCACATTCCTTACATCGTCGGTGTCCTCCTCTCCGGCGTGATCATCGTTTTTTATGTCTCATTGGGAGGGTATCTCGCCGTGGTCTGGACTGGCTTCTTCCAGGCATGGGTGATGGGAGCAGGGCTGATCCTGCTCACCGTTGGGGCGCTTAAGGCCGTGGGAGGCCTGTCGGCGACCAACGCGGCACTCGCAGCGGTCGATCGGGGCCTAGTCGAAACACCCGGTGCCTGGGGCTGGGCTGGGTTGATCTCCTACGCCCTCATCGTCAGCTTCGGCGTCTGGGGGATGCCTCAGCTTCTGGTCAGGTTCTACTCGATCAAGAACGTCAATGTTCTGCGAATTGGGACGGTGGTTGCCTCGCTGGGTGGGAGCATGGCTTTGCTTCCTTACCTCGATGGTGCGATCGCAAGAGTCCTCCATCCCGGGCTTACCAACGCCGACCTTGCTATTCCCACGTTGGCTAAGACCGTCCTATCCCCGTGGGGCGGAGCGATCTTCCTCGCCGGGGTGATCGCTGCCGGCATGTCCACCTTCGCCTCCGTGTTGATCATCACCTCAAGCGCCATCGTCCATGATTTTGCTCAGAAAGGGCTCGGTAAACCGCTCTCGGAGAAACAGGCCTTTCGCTACAGTCGGATCACCAGCGCCGTGGTGGGTCTGGTTTCGCTTGGGATCGCGCTGCGGCCACCGGCTTTGGTGCTGGTGCTCACGGCCTTTGCTTGGGCGGTGATCGCCTCCACCTGTCTGTGGCCGATTCTCTTCGGAATTTACTGGAGGGGTGCGACGCGCTGGGGTATCCTCTCCTCGATGGGAAGTGGCTTGGTAGTATCTCTCATCTGGATGGCACTTGGATCACCATTCGGCCTGCACGGCTTCATCCCGGGGATCGCCAGCGGTTTGATCCTGCTCCTTCTAGTAAGCCGGTTTACCCGGAAACTCTCTACGGAGCACCTGGCCTGGGTTTGGGGCAAAAATAGGTCATCAAGCACAAAGGGACGGATATATCCTTCTCTGCGGTGAAAAGCTAACGATTCAGGCGAGCTTAATCTTCACCTTGACAAGGGAACGGACCAGTACTACACTTTGTGTGTTGTTGGTAGTCGTGCAGTCGTTTTAATTTGGAGTACAGTTTTCCTGATGTCCGTTTAGAACGTTCTGTCCCGATTAAACACCCAGCAAGAAGGAGGAGTACTGATTATGGCAGAGCGTGAAACCGGTACTGTTAAGTGGTTTAACGACTCTAAGGGCTATGGCTTCATCGAGCGCGAGGAAGGTGAAGATATCTTCGTGCACTTTCAGTCCATTCGCGGCGAGGGCTATCGCTCGTTGGATGAAGGACAGAAGGTGGAGTTCACGGTCACCGAAGGGGAGAAGGGTCCGCAAGCGCAAGACGTGGTTGCTCTATAGTATAAGAGCTTAAAGAGACATCAATATAGAGTGCGGCGCACTTTGAAAGGTGCGCCGCATTTTTAAGGACGGTCCTGACGACCCGTGTGAAAAAGTGTTGGGGCAGCGAAGAAGCAGTCTAACTTGTCTAGAGCGTCTTAAGTGTACTTGAGGCCGCTACCGGTGTTGAACAAGACGACCGTCTCATCGGGCATGAGCCAGCCCTTGGCAAGGAGTGTCTCCAGGGCGGCGAGAGTGGCGCCGCCTTCAGGGCAGGCGAAGATCCCCTCACGGCTGGCCATGCGCTTCTGGGCAGCAACTAAGGCATCATCCGAGACAGCGAGAGCTGTGCCATTGCTCTCTCGTACCGCGCGCAGGATCAAAAAGTCGCCGACCGCCACGGGAACACGCAGACCGGCGGCAACTGTCGCCGCGTTCTCCCACGGTGTCGCAAACTCCTCCCTGGCTTCGAAGGCACGTGGAATCGGGGCGCAACCTTGTGCTTGCACCACGACCATCCTGGGCCGATCTTTCCCGATCCAACCGAGGGCCTCCATCTCGGCAAACGCTTTCCACATCCCAATAAGACCGGTCCCCCCACCGGTTGGGTAAATGATGACGTCGGGAAGTTGCCAGTCGAAGGCCTCCGCCAGTTCGTAACCCATCGTCTTTTTCCCTTCAAGGCGGTAGGGCTCCTTGAGGGTGGAGACGTCGAACCAGCCGTGCTTGGCCGCAGCCTGCCTCGCCTGCTGGCCGCAGTCAGTGATCAGCCCGGGAACGAGCGTGACCTGCGCCCCGTACGCCTCGCACTCCAGCCGAAACGGAAGTGGTACGTCCTGAGGCATGAATACATGTGCCTTCATCCCCGCTTTAGCGGCATAGGCGGCCATCGCGCCAGCGGCATTTCCTGCCGAAGGGATCACCACTTCACTGACCCCCAGCTCTTTAGCACGCGAGATAGCCATACACAGACCGCGCGCCTTGAATGAGCCGGTGGGATTTAGGCCCTCGTCCTTGATGAAGAGGTTCCTCATCTTAAGCTTCCTCCCCAGGCGCTCTGCCCGCAGGAGCGGGGTGTACCCCTCCCCTAGACTGATGGCATTCTCCTCGTGTCGAACAGGGAGGACCTCCTGATAGCGCCACAGCGACGTCACACGGACTGCAAGGTCTTCTCTTGACCACTCCTCCCTGACTCGTTTTAGGTCGTAGCGAGCGAGTAGCGGTTTGCCACACGCGGGGCACAGGGTGTGAAGCTCATCTGCCTCATATTCCTTTTCGCAAAAGGAGCACTCTAGATGGGTGAGGGCACTCATGGGTGGTCCTCCTTTTAGGCGTGTGCCTGTGAGTGGTTACCGCTATTGGCGAAGCACCTGCTTGATTGCAGCTATAAGCCCGCTTGTATCAAGGCCGTAGTGGGTGATGAGTGCATCTGCGCTTCCCGACTGGCCGAATTGATCATGCACCCCTACGCGTACCACGCGGGTGGGAAGCTCTTCTGAAAGAAGCTCGCAGACGGCACTTCCTAACCCACCGGATACCTGGTGCTCCTCGGCGGTTACCACCGCGCCGGTCTTTTTTGACGAGGCGAGGAGCGTCTCCTTATCGAGTGGCTTGATCGTGGAGACATTTACAACCTCGACAAAAATTCCTTCTTTGGCAAGCTTATCACGTGCTTGAATCGCGGCAGAGACCATCACCCCGCAGGCGAAGATCGATACATCGGTCCCTTCGGCGAGGGTTGAGGCCTTTTCCAATTCAAAGGCGTAATCTTCTTCAAGGATGACCGGGAACTTAGCGCGCGCAAGGCGAACGTAGACTGGTCCCTCATCGTAGCCAGCAACAAAGCGCGTCACGGCGCGTGTCTCTATCGCGTCGGCCGGGACGATCACTGTCATGTTCGGCAGTACACGCATGTTGGCTATGTCCTCGAGCATCTGGTGGCTTGCCCCATCCTCGCCGACGGTGAGGCCGGCATGGGTAGCGACAATTCGCACAGGTGTATTGGGGTAGGCGATCACCTGGCGAACCTGCTCCCACGCCTTCCCGGTGGCAAAGACGGCAAAGGTGGAGGCAAACGGCCGGTATCCACTCATGGCCAGTCCAGCAGCGACCCCCATCATGTCAGCTTCAGCGACCCCCATGTTAAAGAACCGCTTTGGGTGTTCCTTGGCAAATAGGCCGGTCTTGGTCGATCCGGCGAGGTCAGCCGTGAGAACGACGATCCTCTCATCCTCGTGACCGAGCGCCGCCAGGGTTGCCCCATAGGCGTCACGCGTCCCCTCGTAGCGCTCGAAGTTCATTTAGGCACTCCTTCCCAATCCTTGAGAAACCGTTTGATTCCCACATCGGTGAGCGGATGGTTGAAGAGCTTCTTCAACACGGCATAGGGAACAGTGGCGATGTCAGCGCCAAGGAGGGCGGCGTCGAGCACGTGTCTAGGATGGCGCACGCTCCCCACGATCACCTCGGTCGAGTATTCGTAGACCGTGTAAACGTCGAGGATCTGTGAGACGAGGTCCATCCCATCTCCGCCGACGTCGTCGATCCTCCCAACAAAAGGGGAGGCGAAGCTCGCGCCGCACTTTGCCGCTAGAAGCGCCTGGTTTGCCGAGAAGACGAGGGTAACGTTCGTGCGGATTCCCTCTTGAGAGAGGGACTTGACCGCTTTCATCCCTTCCTCGGTCATCGGGATCTTGATCACGACGTTCTCGTGGATAGTCGAAAGTTCGCGCGCCTGGGTGATCATCCCCTCTGCATCGAGGGCGGTCGCCTCCGCACTTACCGGGCCGTCCACGATCTTGCAAATCTCGGCAATGACCTCTTTGAAGGGCCGCTTCTCCCGCGCCACCAGGGTCGGGTTTGTGGTCACTCCGTTGATGAGCCAGGCCATCTCACGAATCTCAGATACGTTTGCCGTGTCGATAAATAGTTTCATGGCCCCTCCTTATTCCCGGCGTAGTGATCGGACTAGATCTAAGTTTATCCGGTCGGCATCCGCTTGACCATCGAACTGTTTTGGGGTTTCAAGGATGAATGGAAGGTCGTGCAACGCCTTATGGTTCACGATCAAGGAGAAACCTTCCATCCCGATCTCGCCATAGCCGATGTGCGCGTGGCGGTCGCGACGGGAGCCGAGCGGGTATTTGGAGTCGTTCAGATGGATCACTTTAAGACGCCCCAGGCCCACCTCGCGGTCGAGGGCCTCCAAGGTCTCCGCGAGCCCCTCGAAGGTACGGAGTTCATAGCCGGCAGCAAAAGCATGGCAGGTGTCGAGGCAGATCCCCACACGGCTTGCGTCTGAGAGAGCGCTGATGATCGCTCCCAGCTCGGAGAAGCTCGCTCCCATTGTTGTCCCTGTTCCTGCCGTGTTTTCGAGGAGGATTTCTACTCCTTTATATGAGGAGAATGTTTCTGAGGCGATCACGCGATCCAAAGCGGCAACGATGCGTGCGATCCCCGCCTCAATCCCGCTTCCCTTGTGTGCGCCGAGGTGGGTAACAATCCGATCGATCCCCAGGATTCCAGCTCGCTTCACCTCTTGCTCAAGTGCTGCGACCGACCGCTCGAAGAGCACCTCATCTGGACTTGCTGGATTCAGCAGGTACATCGTGTGGATAACTACAACCTCGACCGACGAGTTCTTAAATCGTGTTTGGAACGAGGAGGCTGCATCCCTGGTGATCGTCTTCATCTTCCAGGAGGATGCGTTGTGGGAGAAAATCTGTAGGGCGTTTATACCAAGATTCTCCGCCGCCTCGATTGCGCCGGCGAACCCCTTTCCGATTGACAGATGACAGCCAAGAAGCATTGTTTCCTTCCTCTGCGAACACAAAACCGAAGGTGATCCCGATTATGGGGACAGAGACAACCAAAGACAACCTGCTACCCGGAGAGGGCAGGCGAACAGATTATGTTGCACTTTGCGACCCAGGGCCAGCGACTTTTTAGGGCTTCCCCCTCTTACCGCACTTTGGCTACCGCCTGGCCGGCGTCGATCAGGCCGGCTCCAAACTGACGGTCACATCCGCAATTGCCGAGGTCTACGCTCGTTTGTTTAAGGAGATCTATCGCCTGGCTGGGCGATAGATCAGGATTACAGGATAGGATCAAGGCGAGGGTTCCACTCACATGTGGGGCGGAGAACGACGTCCCAGAACTCGTCCCGACGGCGCCTCCCGGGAAAAGGGAGGTGATCTTATTTCCTGGGGCGGCGACGCTGACCTCAGTGCCGTAGTTACTGAAATCAGCGAGATGGTTATCACGATCGGTCGCAGAGACAGCCAACACAGAGGCGTACTTTGCCGGGTAGCACACCTGCGACTCGGAGCTATTGCCGGCGATCCCAACGACGATCACCCCGTGTTGCACCGCTCGGCGAAGAGCCTGCTCCAGGATGAGCGGCGGCTTCCCGTTGGTGTACACACTCAAGTTGATGATCCGTGCTCCGTTGTCTACCGCGTAATCAACCGCTTTTACGAATTTCTTCCAATCGCTTCCGTAGAAACGGTTCTTCGAGTCAAGGAAACGCAGATCCATGATCCGGATGCCTGGGGCTACGCCGGCGACCTTGCCCATCCCCGGCTGGGCAGCGATGATCCCGGCGATGAACGTCCCATGCCAGTGGATCTTGGATCCGTCAAGTGAGCTTGAGTCGTTGTCGCGAAAGTCCCACCCGTGAATGTCGTCGATATAGCCGTTTTTGTCATCGTCAATCTTGTTTCCTTTTATCTCACCGGGTTGATCCAGATTTTTTCGGGTCTTTCGCAAGATGGCTGATGAAAAGAAAGAGTTACGACATAGGCCTCCTTGTGGTACCAATAAGCAAAACCTAGACTTCAACGGTACCACAAAG
>Ga0209121_10006255_pt1 | contig 10498 bp, 10 predicted proteins | sample Cruoilmetagenom3_FD_187292 | JGI IMG/M metagenome (GOLD analysis project Ga0209121, IMG submission 187292) | Oil polluted marine microbial communities from Coal Oil Point, Santa Barbara, California, USA - Sample 3 (SPAdes) (version 2) | ecosystem: Environmental > Aquatic > Marine > Oil seeps ...
GCGGCATTTTTTAGCTCTCGACGCTGGTCGTCCATGGTGACCAGTACCTCGATATTTTTTATTAATAAGGTAGACATAGCCCTCCACCCGGGTGGTGAGAATTAAAGAGAAATGCTTATTTAGTTTAACGATAAATATTTCTCTTGTCAATTGTCAGACAAATAATTAAATTTTGCAAGATATTGCGAAAAAATATTAAATTGTTGATTTTAAACCAAAAACTCAGGCTTTAGGTGCCAGAGCGTACTCCCCAATCCGAGGGCGATTGCACCAGCATTCAGGAAAGTGTCGGCTTGCAATTTACTGCTGATTCCCCCGTTCACAATCAGCTGAAAACCGTCATCCAAAAGCTCACGTGACGCATGCAGCATCGTCGGGAATGTGCCTGGGCCATACAGACGGCCGGTGAGCAAATTGCCCTCCGCGTTTGGCAGGACGCCGCGCGGTTCGACAAGGTGAACTGCCGCTGGACTGAGCTCAAGAAGTGTTTCTCTCAGCACAGGGATTTGTTCAGGGCTCAAACATGGGATAACGGGCAGTTCACCCACAGAAGCCTGCATAAATGTGCGCAATGCCTCTGAATCGCAATCCGGCGGCAGACCGAGTTCAACCGCCATCACATTTTCCAGGCCTTCTAATTTGCGGATCATTTCAGCCAGTGATTCAGGGTCTTCGACCAGCAGGTGAACGATCACCGGCAGGGGTGCTCCTGCCCAGGCGCGCTTATAGCGAGAAATGGATCGACTGATGCCAGGGTTGGGCAATCCGGTGTGCAGTAAAAATCCACCAGGGTAGGGCAAGCAAGCCCGGTTCGATGCGGGTTGCCGCGGCTTTCGGCTGATGGGATGGGTGATGAAGGCACCTAAATTGGAAACAAAGGGCATCTTATGCGGGTCTGGTGCGAAACCCAATATTCCAGCGCTGTTTACGAAGGGTTTTGACAAGACCAGGTCGCGTTTATGAATGGGCGCATTCTCATTGAGCCACATGCAGCACATCCTTTATTGGGAATACCGGCCCGTCGGCACAAGCCAACTGCCATCCTTTTATCGTTCTGACGGCACAAACACCGCAATCACCCACACCCCGGCAGGGCATGGCGGTGCGCACCAGCACCTGACCTTTAAATTTGAGGTCAACTTGTTCGAAAAGGGTAGAAAATGCGGGCAGATCACCTCGTTCAAGGTCCGCAGCCAGGAAATCAGGCCAATCGAGGTTTTCCAGCAATGATGAAATCGGGCTGACTTCTACCGCGGCAGGCAAGCGATTCATAATTTCAACAGGGGGTACTGCGTCGCTGAAAAGGGAAACCGCTGCCCCCATGTTCAGGGCTTCTCTCATCAGGCACAGGATCCTTCCGGGTGAAACCTGATAAGGCAATAAGGCGAGATGCCGCATATCTGGCGGCAGTGTAAACCCATGCCCTTGCGGTGTGCCGATGGTCAGGATGTCACCGGGCTGCCAGTCTTCCGGGATAGGGGCTACATTTAAATGGCCCTCTTCACCAATCACTTGAAAAACCTGTGGAATGAGAGGTTCTGAATCCCCTAATGCACGCTGGCAGGGCATGTATTGACCGGGTGCCGGCCAGGCTTCCTTAGGCAGGTCAAAAATGCCCCCTTTTTCAGACCCGATTTGAAAAACTTCAACCAGTTTAGTTTGCATGATTGTTTCAATAAGATTTTTGCAAATAGTTAGAGGTTTTCAGGATTTTCATGGTCATTTTCCCAATTATAGGGGTTGGTTTTAATGTAATCAGCGGTATGCTGGTAATCATCCTCATCACGGATGATATGTTCGTAATAATTCCGCTGCCAGATTTTTTCTTGGTTGATTGTTTTGGTTTGATGCAATTGTTTTGTCACTGCGGATTTGAAGGAACCAATAATTGCCCCGACGGATTGTGGTTTTACTCCATTAACCCATTGGGACTGAGGTTTTAACCTATTGGACTGTAGGGGCGAGGCATGCCTCGCCCCTACAATTTCGTCATTGATGATGTCAATGATTCCATGGATATGATTGGGCATCACAACAAAAATCTCACATGATGTATTTGAAAAATGCATGGGAATGTTTTGCCAGGTTTGTTTAACAATTTTCCCAGCCTGGTTCAAATTCATTTCTCCATTGAAAATTTCGCCAAATATGCTCTTTCGCCGATGACTCACAACCGTCACAAAATAAGCTCCTGGTTGAGTATAGTCGTATTCCTGCAATCGGATCGATTGGCGTTGGTGATGATAGTCCTTATTTTGCATTTCTTCACACTCATATCACAAATGAAATCGGATTTGAATCTCTTGATGCAATTTCTTAATTTCATCCATAATGGCTTCCACGCCCTCTGACAGGGGGACAATCCAGCGTTCGTCTTTATCACGCCGCTTAAATTCAAAACCGCCGTTCTGCAGGGAGCGGGATGAAACAGTGATACGCAGGGGCAGCCCGATCAGGTCGGCGTCGTTAAATTTAACACCAGCACGCTCATCGCGATCGTCATACAATGGCTCCAGCCCAGCCTCGCATAAAGCCTGGTAGAGCTGATCCCCCGCCTTCTCAGCCGTGCCATCTTTGCTGGGCAATAACACCAGGTGGATCGGATAAGGGGCAATGGTCACCGGCCAGATCAGGCCGTCATCATCGTGGTATTCCTCCGCCACGCATGCCAAAAGCCGTCCGACGCCGATGCCGTAAGAACCCATGATGATCGGCTGTGGTTTCCCGTTTTTATCTAAAAAAGTCGCTCCCAGGGCATCGGTGTAACGTGTGCCGAGTTTGAAGATGTTGCCAACTTCTACACCACGTTTTGCTTCTAAATGCCCATCACAATTTGGGCAAGGCGCGCCATCTTCCGCCATGGCAATGTCCGCCACAATATCCGCGTCGTAATCCCTCCCAAGATTGGTATTACACAGGTGGAAATCCACCTCATTTGCCCCGGCGACCAGGTTTGGGGAATGGGGCAGCAAATCATCAACGACCACCCGAACATTTTCATGTTTGATGCCAATCGGCGATGCAAAACCCGGGATTGCGCCGACAGCCAGAATTTCGGCATCTGTTGCAGGGCGTAAATTCTTGATATCGCTTTTCCCGGAAGCAGCCATGGCATTGACCAGTTTTGTCTCATTAAGAGCCATATCGCCGCGCAGGATGGCAAACACCAGCAGGGGTTTCTGGTCCTCATCACTGCTTTCCGCCATAAAAAACACGGCTTTCGCTGTGCGTGATGGGGGTATGTTCAGAAAGTTCGCCAGGTCTGTAATCGTTGAGACGCCTGGCGTTGAGACTTTTTCAAGGGGTTTGAGGACTTCATCCCCTGGTATTGGTTTGCCAAAATCCGCCACCTGCCGGTTGGCAGCGTAGTCACAGGAATCACAGAACATGAGGGTATCTTCCCCAACGGGAGTCATGTACATGTATTCATGGGCTTCTTTGCCGCCCATCATACCTGTATCTGATCCAACGGCGCGCACCGGCAAACCGCAGCGATTGAAGATTCGGAAGTAAGCCTGGAAGTGCGCCTGGTATTGTGCATCCAGACCCTCCCAATCCTTATCCAGGCTGTAAGAATCCAGCATGGTGAATTCTCGTACACGGATTAAACCCGCCCGGGGACGGGGGTCATCGCGGAATTTGGTCTGGATGTGGTAAATCAACTGCGGCAGCTGCCGGTAGGATTGGATTTCGCGGCGGGCAAGGTCGGTTACAACCTCCTCATGGGTCATTGCCAGCACCATGTCGTGACCGGTGCGGTCCTTGAAACGCGCCATTTCATCCCCAATCTGGGACCAGCGTCCCGTCTCCTGCCAGACATCTGCGGGGTGAACCACGGGCATCGTTAATTCCTGCCCGCCAATCTGGTCAATCTCCTCACGCATCATGTTTTCAATGCGGGTCATCGCCCGGCGTGCAAGGGGGAGGTAGGTGAAGATACCCGCGCCAAGTTGACGAATAAACCCTGCCCTTAGCAGTAGTTTGTGGCTGGGGATCTCAGCTTCGGCTGGTTCTTCTCGCAAGCTTGTGCTGAAAGAGCATGACATCCGCATGACTTATGCCTCATCCTGCGTCGGCTGGGTTTCATCCGGTGTTTCTTCTTCACTTTCTTTGGCATCGGACGGCAGGTCGGAAAGGTCCACGTCGTCCTCCATGGTGACCTTACCCCTTAAGAAAGCGCCTTCATCGGTTGAAAAGGATTTTGTGGTGACGTCGCCATAAACGCGGCCTGTGGCACGTATTTCAAGTTTTTCTGAAAGAATCTGCCCGTTTACAACACCAGCCACAACCACGGAATCCGCTTTGATGGTTTCACTGGTCACACGACCGGTTTCACCGACAATCACCATACCGCGTATGCTGATTTCGCCTTCCAGGGCACCTTCGATGCGAACGCCGCCTTTACCGCGCAAATCGCCCTTCCAGCTGATGCCCGGACCCAGCACCGTTGTCACTCGCTCAACTGGTGCGTTAGTTGAAGAGGTTTGAGGTGTTTTTTTCTTTCCAAATACCATGGCCTTAGCCTTTCATAATTATTGTGTGGAAATAATATCTAAAATTGGTTTTACTTTCGTGGCGGCCAGATGGTACCGGCGGGAACTACACCGCCATCGGGCACGTCCGCTTTGACTGTGGCACCGTTGCCGATTCTTGCTCTTTGCCCTATATGCACGTAGAGGTTGACGGTTGCCCGCATGCCAATCAGAGCGCCTTTGTCCACAATCACGCCCCCGGCCAGGGTTGCACCGGGTGAAAGGTTGACGTATTGCCCAAGCTGGCAGTTATGGGAAACAATCGCACCGGTGTTGATGATGGTGCCAAAACCGACATGGACCTCCGTGCCCACATAGGCAAAGGGAAAAACCTGGACGCCGTCCGCCAGGGTGGCACTTTCTTCAATGAAGGCGGTTGGATGGATCACTGTCGGGCAGAAAAACCCCGCTTTGCTCAGGTTGTCAAAAACAGACAGACGTATTTGTAAATCGCCGATGCCCCCAACGCCGTTGACCGCCATTCGGATGTCTTCTTCAGCTATACCTGGCAAACGGTCAGCGCCCCCCAGGATCTTTAAGCCGTAAACCTCGTCCCCGATCTCGTAACCGTCGTCGAGAAAGCCAAGGATTTCGTAGGTCCCTAATTCTCGGATCAGGGCAACCAGGGATCGGCCATGACCGCCAGCCCCATAAACCAGGATGCACTTCTCATCCGCAGGAATGCAAGCGGAATCAAGTGGTGCTGCAGGCGCAATCATTCTTTCCACCATTTCTCGGGTCACCAAAGTGCCTTGAGGCAGGCTGGATAAATCCATCCCGCTGGCAAGTGCCAGTTCACGGGCAGGGTCTGTGATCCTCAGTGCTGGTGTTTGTGGATCAGGTGGTTTTTCCATCTCACCTGACCAGGGGGAAAGCGATGGATCACTGGCATCGGGTGTGCATCCGATATAAGCCAGAACCTCGCCTGCCTGGAGGGTATCACCCTGTGCAAAGCGCAGACCGACAAAATAACCTGATTCTTCAGACCGGATCTCACCTGTGGATTTGGTGGTTTCAACCAGGGCGATTAAATCATCTTTTTCAACCTTCTGACCCTCTGCAACCTCAAGAGAGGCTAATAAAGCTTCCGGTTCATTGGGATTCAGTAAAGGAATTTTAATTGGACTCAGCTTATCCATACTTTTCACACCATTTCTTTAACATGTTGGATGATATCGCCAACACCCGGCAGTACCTCAGCTTCCAGGTTTGGTGCAGCAGGGACCACCGTCTCTTTAGCTGCGACCCGCCTTGCCGCTTTGAGATCGGCGCCCAGCGCTTCAGATGCCCGTGCCAGCACCTCAGCACCCCAGCCCAGGGATAAGGTTCCTTCCTCGATCGTTATCAGGCGCGAGGTGCGCCTCACCGACGCTAACAGGGGATCGACCTCAAAGGGTGCCAGCTGGGTGGGAACGAGCAGTTCACAAAAGATTTCGTGCTGGTAAGCCAGCCGGTGCAGTGCATCCATGGCTAATTTTGCCATATACCCGTAAGCTGCCAGCGTGACCTGTGCAGCAGGGGCGCCTTTTAAACGAAGTTCGTAAAATGGAAAATCGCTTTTCGTTGACCCACCACGATTAGCGATAGTGTATTCGGTCAAATCGGATTCCGACAATAATTTCAGGAGGTATTGCAGTTTGTTTTCAATAAACAGCGTTGGTGATTCGCCCTGGGTGACAGCATCATAAAGTATTTTTCCCGGGCTGCCAATGTGATCCTCACCTTGAAGATGAAAGGGTGCTAAAACGCGCAAGCCGGGCACGCCTAAAAACAGTTTTTCCAGGGTCTGGCTGTGGGTCGGCCCGTAACCGCGCCGCCCGCCCATGGGTGTGCGGATCACGACCGGTACGCTGGTCTGCCCGTGGTACATCGCATGAAATTTCGCCAGGTGATTGACTACCTGGTCGACGATCAGGGTGGTGAAATCGCCAAACATGATCTCCACCACTGGATGAAACCCACGAAGCGCCAAACCGCCGGCAATCCCGGTGATGCTTGCCTCTGATATGGGTGTGGTAATAACACGTTCAGGGAATTGGGACGAGAGCCCTCGTGTTACTTTAAATGAACCGCCGTAGGGGTCAAGGATGTCTTCACCGAGCAGGATAACATTTGGGTCATCCTGAAGGGACTGGTGTAAACCCTGGTTGAGGGAGCTGAGAACGGTATTGTTTGATTTTTCGGTCATCAGGCACCCCCCTCTAATGCTTCATTGAAGGCAGCTTTGATGCGTCTTTCAACGTCGGTTCTTATATTTTCCCGAACCGCTTTGGGGAGTCGCGCACCATGTATGGTGATGGGGTCCCGTTCCCGCCATAAATTCTCAACCGTTTCTTGTGGGCGGGTGTCATCACCCTTGGAATGGGTGCCCAGGCGTGCGGTGTCGATAACCAATGCTTGCGGCATGCTTTCATCTCTCACGCACCGAATTAAGTCACCGGCAAGGGGGCTGATTTCAAGGACGTCACTGCTGTCGATTTGTGTCACAGGGATGCCAAAGGCTTCAAAACGCTGGGTGATGCTCCCTGCAATGGCAATATCAGCGGGCGTTGTTTGTGCAATATGGTTGTTTTCAAGGACGATCAATATCGGCAAAGCCCACAGGGAGATCATATTCAAACTTTCATAGACAATGCCCTCACCGAGGGTGCCGTCCCCCATGAAGTCGATCACGACAACCTTATCCCCTTTTTTCTTTTCCGCCAACGCCATCCCGGCTGCCATGGGGACGGTGCCGCCCTGCACACCGCTGGAATAGAAATTGCGCCAGTGCAAATGCTGTGACCCACCCACGCCGCCGCATACGCCTTCTGGTTTTCCCATCAATTCGGCAAAAAGGGGCTGGGGATCGCCGCCGTAAGCTAAAAAGTGGCCGTGGCAGCGGTGATTGCTGACAACCACATCGTTTTCCTGGATATGGGACAGCACGCCAACCGCGTTAGCTTCCTGCCCGAGGCTGGTGTGGGTTGTGCCGATGAAGATCCCCGTTGAAAATTTTTCAAGCAGCAGGCTCTCAAAAGATCGGATGGTCAGCATTTGCTGGTAGAGATGGGCGTTTTTATCCATCAAGCGCCCCCCGATCAACAAAAAATCGCCAGGGGATGGAACGCCAGGGTTCAGGGACGGCATTAAGCCCGATTCGACCGCTTCGCTGGATATATTCCTCCGCGAAGGGCTGGCCGGTTTCGATCCACAAATGACCTTCCTGGCTGCAAAGGTTGGTTGTATTGAAAGTGCCGTCGACCGCCAGTGCTTGGGTTAGCTTGGCAGGACCGTTTGTCCATCCCGGTTTATTTGCGAGATAGGGGCGGTTTTCTGCCATCAGGTCCTGGCCTTCAACTGGATAAACGGCTCTGATCAGCACAGCTGCTGGTGTTCCGTCATCTCCGGTGACCGCATTCAACAGCCAGTGCATGCCGTAGGTGAAATACACATAAGCATGTCCGGGTGGTCCGTACATCACCGAGGTGCGTGGGGTTTTACCCGCGGAGGCATGGCTGCCCAGGTCATCTTCACCTTGGTAGGCCTCGGTTTCCATGATGATGCCAGCCAACCGCTGCCCGGATTGATAACGCACAAGGCGGCAGCCCAACAGGTCATGCGCCACATTGAGGGCAGGGCGCTGGTAGAATGCTCGTTGAATTACAGACATGCTGTTATTTTACTTGATTAACGATGAGGGGATGGGTGGAAGCGTCATGATTCAAGGTTGGGAGGCTTTGAAACAACGGGGGAAGGAAATTTGGTGACACTTCAATCTTTTTGGAGCGCGGCCCAGCCCTGAACCCGAAGGGTGTGAGGGTTAGCCTGCAAATTTTGGTGTTTTAATTTAAAGTAGTCCTTTGGTTTACTGACCTTGAAATAAAAAGAATGAGAATCTATGAATTAATGAGGGATGATCGCGTAGGGGGTACGGCACGAAGCGTCGAGGAATCGAAGACGGCCGTGCCCCTACTGGTAATATATTGCTCAGGAGCCGTTTTTAAACTGCGGATCCTTTTCCATTGTCAACCGAAGACCCATGTCAAGGGGGATTAAGGGTACATAATTCAATTTTTCTTTTGCCAGGGAAATATCCGCGCGCATACGCAAAACGCCGCTTCCTGCTCGTGGGTTGTAGACTTCCTCGGGGTCACCGCCGGTGACGTCAATCACCAATTTGGCAAGTTCCCGAACGCTGGTTTCCGTCCCGCTGCCGATGTTGATCACCGGGGCATCGATATCCTGGACCGTGCCGGCTGAAACAAGGGCGTTGACCACATCATCGACGTAGACATAATCTCGGGTTTGGTTGCCGTCACCGTGAAAAATGAGGGTGCCATTCTGCATGGATTGGCGGATGAAATTGGGGATCACGGGTGGGTGTGCCACTGGAATGCGCTGCCCCGGCCCATAGGCATTGAAAACTCGCAGGCAAATTGTCTCCAAACCGGCTAATTCACCGATAGTGCGGACATACCATTCAGAGGATAGTTTTGAAACAGCATAGGGTGATCCGGGATGCGGCAGCATATCTTCTTGCAAAAGGGCTGTTTTCTGGTCCCCATAGATGGCACCGGAGGAGGCCAGCACGATGCGCTTTGCGCCGGCGTCACGGATGGCTTCCATCAATGTGGCAGTCCCGCCAACGTTCACATGATTATAGTCACGTGGGAATAAAATCGATTCCGGCACGGATACCCGGGCTGCCAGGTGATAGACGCAATCGATATCCTGCAAGAGAGTCCATAATTTGGGACGATCATTGACATCTCCCCGGGTGAAGTGGATATCGGGGTCTAAGGAGTCCGGATCCCCTGTAGAAAGGTCATCCAGCACGCGCACGTGGTGTCCCTGTTGATTTAACCTGTTGCTGAGTGCGGCGCCTAAAAAGCCTGCGCCGCCTGTGATTAAAAAATTCATAGTTTATACCTTACTTCTCAAATTGTCCAATATGATATCACAGTTCGATAAAAGGCGGAAGTGACTTCTCAAAGAATCACCTCGGCATTAAGCCTGGCAGCTAAATCTGAAGGGCGGTCTGTGGTCAGCTCGTCGAGGCCGCGGTCCACCAGGAATTGGGCTAAGACAACCTGTTCCGGCTGGGTCACGTCAATGGTCCAGCCGTCCACTTTTGAGTCCTGTTTGTGTAAGAAATCAATATAATCAAAACCCGCATCCAGAGCCAGTTGGAGAATTTCAGCCCGAATGTACCATTCACAGCCCCGGGGTGCCTGGACCAGCAATGCGCTTGCCCGGGCGGCAAAATAGTCTCCCATGGTGCCCCATTGATACGCAGCAAGGGGATGGTCATCCAGCAAGCCGTAGGCACCCAATCGGAAGGGCGGGATGTTTTCCGGTCTGGGTGTATCTTCTACTAGGTCGAGGTAAAGCAGTGGGTCAAAGCCCAGAGAAAGTTTCGGTGCAGTGCTTGCCAAAGCCTGCAGCGCCCAATCGGCAACGGAGGATAACTGGACGCGGTCCATCACCGGTTCGATGATCGAAAGGAAATGGTGCAGGGAGGATTGGGTCAGGGGGGAGAAGGGCTTGAAATCAAGCTGCAAACGACGGGTGGTCGGGAATTGAATCAGGAGGTCGACAGCCCCTTCTAAAAAACCGACCTTCTCATTTGTGACTGCTCCGTCATACAGGTAATGCAGGTTTTCGACCTCTCCCCGGGTCATTTGTGCGGCATTGCCCCTGCCGTCAGTGTCTTCAACCAGGTTTGGGTCATGCAGGAGGGCAAAACTGCCGTCTGCCAGGGGGATGATGTCAATTTCAATGAAGGCCGCGCCGGCTGAAAAACATCTTCTAAGTGCAGAAAGTGAATTAGGCGGCATTTCATGATCACAATTTGCGGCATGGTGAATGAGTGTGACAGGTCTTTCACGGGATACATTGTTTTCAGTGAGCATCTGTTCTCCGGGGGTGGGTGTAACTTTCCAGAGCTTCATTTTAACAGCAAACGGAGAAAAGATAAAGAAAGG
>Ga0209121_10006256_pt1 | contig 10498 bp, 8 predicted proteins | sample Cruoilmetagenom3_FD_187292 | JGI IMG/M metagenome (GOLD analysis project Ga0209121, IMG submission 187292) | Oil polluted marine microbial communities from Coal Oil Point, Santa Barbara, California, USA - Sample 3 (SPAdes) (version 2) | ecosystem: Environmental > Aquatic > Marine > Oil seeps ...
TACCCGGAAGCGTGCCCCCGGCGGCTCGTTCATCTCCCCGAAGACCAGTACAGCGTCTTTAAGCACGCCCATGCGCTTCATCTGCAGGTAGAGTTCGTTGCCCTCACGGGTGCGTTCGCCCACGCCGGCAAAGACCGAAACGCCCCGGTGCTCGGTCGAAGTGTGGTGGATCATCTCCATAATCAGCAGCGTCTTACCCACTCCAGCGCCGCCCAGCAGGCCAACTTTGCCGCCGCGCACGTAAGGGGCCAGCAAATCAATGACCTTCAGCCCGGTGACAAAGATCTCTGTCGAGGGCTGCTGCTGGACGAAAGGAGGCGCCGATTGGTGGATGCTGTGCATCTGCACCCCACCCAGGGGCGGTCCTTCGTCTATGGGCTGTCCCAGCACGTTGAACACGCGCCCCAGCGTCTCCCTCCCCACCGGCACCCGTATCTGAGCGCCGGTTTCCTCGACCGTCATGTTACGGCGCAATCCGGCCGTTGCTTCCATCGCAATGCCGCGCACCGTATGACGGTCGAGATGTTGCAGGACCTCAATAGTGACGTTGTGTTGACCGTTGCGAACAACCAATGCATTCAACAGGGCCGGCAACTCATCACCTGTAAAAGAGACATCTACCACGGGGCCGATGATGCGCACGATGGTGCCGAGCCGGGGCTGTAGTGTATTCCCCAGCACCGTCTGTTCTACGGCGGTGCGTCCCAGCTGCATACTCATAGAGTTCCCGTCAGGGCAATGTGAATGCTTCGCGCAGCGCATGGACGGCTTCGTCCAGGCGCCGGGCCTCAATCACACAGGTGATAGTCGAGAGGGATGTGCTGATGGCACGGATGTTGATGTTGCAATCACCCAGCGTCTTGCACATCCGGCTGGCAACGCCGCGCTGTTCGCGGAAGTCAAGGCCGAAGAGACTCACCGACGCCACTTCAGGGTCGCTGGTAACAGCTTTCCCTCCGACTTCCTCCCGTGTGCGCTCGACTACCTCCAATGCCTCGCTCAGGTCATCCCGATCCACGCATAGGACAATGTGATCCTCTGCCTCCAAGTTGATCAGATGCACAATGAGTTCGACGTTGATTCCCTGGTCGGCTAACGCAGAGAAGAGGCTGCCGCCTACGCCTGGGTGTGATGGGATGTCCATTATGCCAAGCATAGCCAGGTGGTCATTCTGGATCAGGCCACCGGCCTGGAGCTTATTGTTGGTCATCGTTCACCTCCATATCTAGCCCCCGCCCCTGCCCTCCCCCACGGGGGGAGGGATGCCCCCACCTCCCCCCCTATGGGGGATGAGGGGGGGAGAAGTCAAATCAATTATACCGCAGGGTGGGGAAGTTGGGTAGTTGCCGGTCAGCGTCTGGCGGGGGTGTGCCTGACGACAAGCACAGGGCAAGGGGCGTATTCGATCACCCGCTCGGCCACGCTGCCGATGAGGACGCGCCGTGGCCCATGGCGGCCTACCTGGCCGATGACGATCAAGTCCACCCCTTGCTCGCGTGCCAGATTGGCAATCTCGCTGTGCGGGATGCCGTGCCGGACTACCTGATCGGCCTGCAGGCCCCTGTCCCGGGCCATACGGGAGAGATAGTCCAGGTAACGCCGTCCTTTGGCCTCCAACTCCCGGTGCACCATCTCCGCAGTCTTTGAGGTTGCCCCTGCGATCTCATCCGCAATAGCGCTGTCTACCACGTACACGAACGTCATCGGTACGCTGTGCGTGGCGGCTATCTGGATCGCCAGCCGGCCGGCGTTGATCGAGGTCTCCGATCCATCGGTGGGGACCAGGATGTGTGTGAAAGGGCTCCGCTTTTCCATCAGCAGCCTCCTTGCAAGAAACCAGGTTTTTTCCGAAAAGCCTGGTTTCTGAAGTCTTTCTAACCGAACTCGCGTGACGTTGTCTTGCCGCCCCCAATATCGCGGTAGATGGGCGACTTGCCGCCAGAGATGTCGCGGTAGGGCTGCCCGTACTCGCGCATCGCAGGCCCTACTGTTGGCTGGGCAACCCGTGACTTGATGCGCTTGAGCCGGAAGGTCTCCTCGCGCTCCCGCTCCTCCAGCGCGTTCTCGATGAAGGCCACTGTCTCCTCGTACTGGGGGATGAAGATGTATTGTAGCGCGTTGACGCGTCGCTGGGTCTTCTGTAACTCCCGCGCCAGCCGCCAGACGGTTGTCATCGTCTCGGAGAGCACAGGAATCTCGGCCAGGACGCGGCGGAAGCAGGCGACGGCCTTGTCCAGTGCGACGGTGGTGTCGCCGAGGCCGTAGGGCATCTCCGGCGGCGCACCGTGGGCCTCCACGGTGGGTATCACCACCCCCATCACGCTGCGGGGTTTCACCTCTACCTCGACGGTCTCGTTCACGGAGAGCGCCGCCCACTCGAGGCGCTCCCGGCCCATCGAGAGCTGCGCCATCTCCAACGCGCGATAGGCCTCCGCGAGCAGCTTCCACACTCGCTCCTGGAGCACTGCGGCGTCGTGGGCCACGTGCATCAGTTCGGTGGTCAGTACCTCGCGCTTCTTGTCCAGAATCTCGTACCCCTCGCGCGCCAGTTCCAGTGCCTCGCGTATGCGGATCAGGTTGCTGTGCGTGGGGGCGACGCGTAGCCGTGCCATTTTATATTCCAGTGGACGCAGATTAACGCAGATGCACGCTGACTTCCCTTTTCTATCTGCGGAAATCTGCGAGAATCTGCGTCCTAACTCCTTCCGTGGTATTGCGCGATTTCCTTTTCACTGACGCGGGTGAGTTCCTCGCGGGGCAGGATCGAGAGCACTCGCCAGCCAGCGTCCAGTGTCTCCTTGATGGTGCGATTCTCCGTCGCACCCTGCCCGACGAACTCGCGCTCGAAAGCATGGCCGAATTTCAGGTAACGCTGGTCAACTGAGGTCAATTCCTCCTCGCCGATGACCGATGCCAGCGCGCTCACGTCCTGCACGTGGGCGTAGGCGGCGTAGAGTTGTGCCGACAGGTGCGCGTGGTCGGCTCGCGTGTGCCCCTCCCCGATGCCGTCCTTCATCAGCCGCGAGAGAGAGGGGAGAACGGAGATGGGCGGGTAGACGCCCCGCTGAAACAGTTCCCGGCTGAGCACGATCTGGCCCTCGGTGATGTAGCCAGTCAGGTCGGGCACGGGGTGGGTGATGTCGTCGTTGGGCATGGTCAGGATGGGCAACTGGGTGATGGAGCCGCTGCTGCCCTTGATGCGCCCTGTGCGTTCGTAGATTGAGGCCAGGTCGCTATAGAGGTAGCCCGGGTAGCCCTTGCGGCTGGGCACCTCGCCCCGGATGTTGGAAATCTGCCGCAGCGCCTCGCAGTAGTTGGTCATGTCGGTGAGGACGACGAGGACGTGCATGTCCCGCTCGAAGGCCAAAAACTCGGCCAACGTCAGCGCGGCGCGTGGCGTCACCAGCCGTTCGATGGGCGGGTCGTCGGCCAGGTTGAGGAACATCGCCACGCGGGTCAGCGCACCGCTGGCGGCGAAGGAGTCGCGGAAGAACTCGGCCACGTCGTGCCTGACGCCCATGGCGGCGAAGACGATGGCGAAACGGGCACCCCCCCCGTCCCCCCCTACAGGGGGGGAGGAACCCCCTCCAGCCTCCCCCATAGGGAGGGGGGGCGTCTCCCTCTCGCTAAGGGGGAGGGTGGCCTGGCGCACGATCTGCGCGGCCAATTTGTCGTGGGGCAGGCCGCTGCCGGAAAAGAGGGGCAACTTCTGGCCGAGCACCAGTGTGTTCATCCCATCCAGGGCCGAGATGCCGGTCTGAATGTAGTCGCGGGGGTAAACGCGGGCGGTGGGGTTGATCGGCTGGCCGTTGACGTCGGCCCAGTGCTCTGCCAGTGGCTCCGGCCCGCCGTCAATGGGCGTGCCCATGCCATCGAAGACGCGGCCCAGCATCTCCGTGGATACGGGCAGGCGCATTGACCGGCCCAGGAAGCGAACGTGCGTGTCATCGATGGAGAGACCGGTGGTGCCGGCGAAGACCTCGACGACGGCGACTCCTTCGCCGACCTCCAGCACCCGCCCCCGGCGGAGCCGTCCCTGCGAGTCCACGATCTCGGCCACCTCATCGTAGCCGACGTTACCGATTCCTGTGACGACGACGATGGGGCCTTCAACGCGAGCCACTCCCGCGACCTCTTGTCCCCCGTATTCTGCTATCTCCATCACATGTAATCCTTCTTCACCTGGTCCATCTGCTCGTCCAACGCTTTCCAGATCTCGTCTATCTGCTCCACCTGCTCATTGCGCACAGTGGTCTTCATCCGCACCAGGGTGTTCACAATTGGGAGATTGTGGATCACGACGATGGGGCAGCCTTTGGCGATGATGCCCTCAGCGCGCTCGTGAAAGTGGAGGATGATCTGAAGCATGCGCATCTGTTTCTCGACGGTTGCATACGAGTCTACCTCGTCAAGGGCATTCTGTTGCAGAAAGCCCTCGCGCAACAGGCGGGCTGTCTCCAGGGTCAAGCGCTGGTCGTCGGGCAGCGCGTCCGGGCCGACCAGTTTGACGATCTGTTGCAGGTGGCTCTCGCGTTGGAGGATGCCCAATGCCTGCTCGCGCAGCGCGTGCCAGTCAAGCCCCCCCTCAGTCCCCCCCGAACCCAGGGGGGAGGTGATACCCTGCTCGCGCCACCAATCTCTTACCTCGTCCACGTATTCGCTGTAACTGTCGAGCCAGTTGATCGCCGGGAAGTGGCGTGCCGACGCCAGCGCCTTGTCCAGCGCCCAGAAGCAACGGATGAAACGGGTGGTGTGCTGCGTGACCGGCTCGGAGAAGTCGCCGCCGGGCGGGCTGACCGCTCCGATTACGCTGACTGAGCCGTAGGCACCGTTGAGCGTGATCACGCGGCCGGCCCGTTCGTAGAACTCTGCCAGACGGGCGGCCAGGTAGGCCGGGTAGCCCTCCTCGGCGGGCATCTCCTCCAGGCGGCCGGAGATTTCACGCAGCGCCTCAGCCCAGCGCGAGGTGGAATCGGCCATCAGCGCCACGTGGTAGCCCATGTCACGGTAGTACTCGGCCAGCGTGATGCCGGTGTAGATACTGGCTTCGCGGGCGGCGACGGGCATGTTGGAGGTGTTAGCGATGAGGATTGTGCGCTCCATCAGCGGGTGGCCGCTGCGCGGGTCGGTGAGGTGGGGAAACTCTTGCAACACCTCGGTCATTTCGTTGCCCCTCTCCCCACATCCCACGAAGATGACCACGTCCGCGTCACTCCACTTGGCGATCTGATGCTGGGTGATGGTGTTGTGCAGGATCAGAGGCCCCATCCCACCCACGAAGTTGTGTGCGCCGGGCACGGTCACGTCGTATACGTCGTGCGGCCCCGGGATGGCCTCGATGTCGACAATGGGGTCGCAAAAAATGGATTCCAGGGCATGCGCAAAGGCATGTATCTGCGGGGAATCAGAGCACGCAGCAAACCGTTGGAAAGTTGCCGTCGACATCTTCTCGCCACCATACAGATAATTGGATATGTAGACACCGCGTGTTTCGAGTTCGGAGCGCGGGCTGCCCATTGCCTGGTAGGCTGCTTTGAGCATCTGGGGATCAGCCGGTACGACGTCAACCGCCGTGTAGCCGCCCTTGCTGTTGCTCAGGTAGGCGGAGATCTGATCCCACTTCCTCATGTGGGGTGAGTCTCCCTCCGGCTTGCAGGCAGCGTAGAAGTGCCCAATCTCCTCCTTGCCCCGAATGAAGATACGGAAGTAGTCACGGCCACCGACGGTCTTTGACGATAGTTTGTGCAAGATTCCCAGCCGCAGGAGCAGGTACGAGAGCCCGATGGCCATAGATTGACTAGCCGTTGCAATCTCCAACTCCCTCCCACCACGGCTCGTACTCCCGTCGCACGAGAAGTAAGCGCCGAGGAAACGGGCAATGACTTCCTCTGGCGATTTGAAGATCACCGCCGGAACGGAGCAAGTACGGGACTTGCGTTGCCCTGACCCCGGTACTCCCAGGTGGGCCATTAACTTGACCAAAATCGTGCTGCCGAATCGGACTGCCGGAACGGTGTTGGCCGTGTACCGCTGAGGTTCCAGCCCGAACAGTTGCCGCCCTAATTCTTCAAAACGGGCCAGCAGGGATTCGTCCATGTTGTAGAACATAGACGTGTGTGGATTCAGGTGACCATCGGCCAGCAATAGCCCCACGAATTCGGCGAATTCAGGGCTCACTTCGGAGGGGATGTGCGTAGTGGCACCCCGCCGTTCTCCCTTGAGCCACTCCACCGTCAAATTCCGGCCCGTGGCCGCCGCTAACCGCCGGACGAATGAAAGCGGGGGGCGATTTCGCACGGCCCGATACTCCATCAGAAGATGATACTTGGTCGCCAACACGTCCACCAGGCTCATCAGTGTGCCCCCGTGTGCGGCTGCTAGTTCGTCCAGCAAGTGGGGGATGCTCTGCAACACGGCCGGGTCGCAAACCCGTGCCTCGTCGAACAGGCCAAGCGGGCTCAGCATCTGCACCTGTCCGTCCAGATGGATTCTGCGCGGCGTGGCTAGGTAGTCGCCCACTTTGAGGGAGCGGGCCTCCACCTCTTTGATCTCCAACTCCGGCGTCACGACGAACAATTTGTGTACCGGCGTCACTTTCACCTGCCGGCCGCTGCGCGTCGTTATGCGGATGACCTGGTCGGCCTTCCCTTTGTAAACCAGACTGGTGTTCTGGCACATCAGAGAGCCGTTCTCGAAAGAAAGGAGTGTGAGGGGGTCGTCCAAGTGCGTATAGGATTCCACCCCTTGTGTGACTTTCTCGCCCCGATCCTGGTACTCCGCGAACAGGTCCGCAATTGGCTGCAGTCTACCATCGCCCAGGAGAACGGGCGTATCGCCGGTGACGCATTTCCCGGCCCCAAACCCCCCCGGGATAGCCGCCGCGCCCCCCTTCGCCAGCGGGAAGAAGGCGTCCAGCACGCGCTGCCCTGTGACGAGCAATTCGGTTGGCGGGAGGCGACGGCGGTAGTCGCGCGGGCGGCGCACCGGCCAGCGATGGAACATCGTAAGTTCCCGTTCGCCACCCACCCCCCTCTGTCCCCCCTCCAGGGGGGAAGTAGGAGGGCTTCCTCCCCTCTCGTGGGGGGGAGTGAGGGTGGTCCCTCCCCCCTCGTGGGGGGGAGTGGGGGTGGTCCCTCCCCCCTCGTGGGGGGGATTGAGGGGGGTCACCCGGGCGATGGTCTCCTCGATGGTGTATTCCCCCTGCGGGGCCACCCAGGTCAGCCTTCCCGACACGTCGGGCGGCACCATGACGCGATGTTCGATCAGCGGGGTCTCCGGCACGACTCCCAGGATGGTATCTCCCTGGACCACATCCCCCGCCTTGACGCGGGGCGTGAAGGCCCACTTCTGTTTGCGGTAGAGTGGTGTGGTCTTGATGCCTCGCCCGATGAAGGTGCCGCTGCGCATTTCCAGCACAGGCAGCGGGCGCTGGATGCCATCGAAGATGCTTTGCAACAGGCCCGGTCCCAATTCCACCGAGAGCGGCATGCCTGTGCCATAGACGGGTGCGCCGGGGTGCAACCCCGACGTCTCTTCGTACACCTGGATGGTGATCACGTCCCGCTCCAGGCCGATGACCTCGCCAACCAGGTGCTCGTCGCCAACCTCGACCACTTCGAGCATGCCGACCTGCTGCGAGCCTCGGGCGCGCACCACCGGGCCGTTCACCCAGATCACCTGACCCATCTGTACGCTCGTCTTGCTCATACCGTCTCTCCCCTCAAAATGTGGTAGACGGGGGCACGTAGACCATCCTGCATGCGGGCCAGCCGAGTCTCCAGTGTGTTGTCGTATCTACGGTGCCCGTCGGGGGTCTCTAGTGCGACGCCGGTGCTTTGAGTGAGAGGCGCGCCGGTGCGCAGGCCACCCCCCTCAGTCCCCCCTACAGGGAGGAGGGATTTCCCCAGGTCAGCCAGTACCTCGTCGTTGAGCACCTTCTGGGTCCTCTCGTCGGCCCGCACCAGCACCTCGTCGGCGCCCAACCGTTCCACTGCTTCGCGCACCAGGCGGCGGGCGATCTGCTCGTAGTCCGGCCACTGGGGTGCGGAGGCTAGTTGCTGGCGGGCGTCGGTGAAGACGCGCTCCAGCAATTGCTCGCGGCGCTTCAGTTTGAGCGTCTGGGCCTCCAATTGTGCCGCGGCCGCTGCATGGCTGCGCAACGTCTCGGCCTCCTGCCGCGCCTGTTGTAGAATAGCCTCCCGTTCAGCATCGGCCTGTGCCTGTGCCTGTGCGCGGATGTCCTCGGCCCTGGCCTGAGCGTCGGCCAGAATCTGCTCGGTCTCCTCTCTGGCGTCGCTTATGATAGCGCGCTCGAGAGCCTGGATATCGCTGTGCTTTGGGCTCATATTCTCACTCCGATAGTTCGTCGGATCACTTCGCTGAGCGGTGGCCGGTCGGGGCGCGGCCCCTCCGGCCCCGGAATCTCAACCACCAGTGGGACGGCGCTGCGCACTCTGAGCGTGTCCACCCGCTGGCGAGCCAGGTCCGCGACGTCCTCGGTCACCAGCACGATGCCCACTTCCTCATCGGCCAGTGCCGCGTCGAGGGCGAGGTTCAGTTCCTCGGCCGTCGTCACGATCTGGCCGCGCACGCCAGCGAGGGCGAATCCCCACACAGCGTCCTGGTTGCCGATGACCAGCAGTTTCATCTTCTGCCGTCAGCGCAGGATCATAAAGGCGATGATCAACCCGTAGATGGCGACACCTTCGGCCAGGCCGACGAAGATGAGGGCGCGGCCGAAGACCTCCGGCTTTTCGGCGATGGCCCCGACGGCAGCCGATCCGGTGGTACTGACGGCGTAGGCCGCGCTGAGGGAGCCCACGCTGACGGCCAGGGCAGCGGCGAACGGGGTGTAGGGATCGCTGCCCGCTTCCTGGGCCAACCCTGCCGCCTGTACGACGCCGGGGGCGAAGAGCCAGACCAATCCCAGGCCAACCATCATCAGCGCCAGCACCAGGTTGAAGCCGCCCAGGCTGAGTACCAGTCTGTGGGTCGCACGGGCGGGTGCCTGCCGCCGTCGTTTGAGCGCGAACACGATGGCCGGTATCAGTGGCATCAGCCCGGCGAGTAGAGCAATCATCAAGATCATTGTATCCCTCCTCTTGCTAGTTGACATGTGTAGAACTGATACGTAATGCATAAAACGTAAACATCCAATTGAGTTTTACGTTTCATGTATCACTTTTCTTCCCCTCTCGAGATCAACGTCAGCGGGCGGTAGCGCAGGCCACCGCCGGAGAAAAACTTGCTGAAGAACTCGTAGTACTCCAGACGCAGCGTCTGGATGCCCACGATCATCCCCTCGAAGCCGATGACGAACAGGTTGCCCAGCGCCACCACGACCCAGTACCCCACACCGTGCGCCGGGCTGACGATCTCGGCCATGATGAAGACCACCATGCTGAGTGCGCCGTGCGCTACGGCGAAAGCGCCCATACGGACGTAGGAGAGGGTGTTGCTCAGCAGGCTAATGATCGTCTCGAACAGTTCAAAGAGCGCCACCATCAGGTAGGTGCTGAAGCCGCCCTCGACGAGCGGCTGGTGTCCCTCGACCAGGTGCTCCAGCAACTCGGAGAACGCCACCGCCAGCCCGGACACAGCGGCTAGCACGACAAACAAGATGGGACTGATAGGCAGGTTGCCCACGAAGGCGCTCGCCGCCAGTCCAATCAGCGACCAATAGAAGGCCAGTCCGGCCAGGCCGTTGTGATCGAAGAGCAAACGCCCCCACCGGTGCGCCAGCGCTGCGTTGACCATGTTACAGGCCATCCCCAGGCTGAGCAGTCCAACGCCGATGGCGATGGTGGCTATCAAGATATCCATGATGTCCTCCAGCGGTCGTATCCACAGCGGTGCGAGTGCCTCTTCGAAGCCGAAGATGCTGCCGTAGAGGAAGCCGAAGAGCATCGCCATCGCGCCACAAGCGATGACCACCGCCCCCAGACTGGAGAGCCCGCGCAACGCGCGCACTTTGCGGGAGGCCAGGAGCAGACCCAGGAGGGCCAGCACCAGCCCGTGCCCCACGTCACCGAACATGATGCCGAAGACGAGGGGGAAGGTCAGCGCCAGCACGGGCGTGGGGTCCAGTTCGCCGTAGCGGGGATAGCCGTAGTTGGTCACCAGGCCCTGGAAAGCCATCAGAGGGGGGGGATTCTCGAGCGCCGCTGGAATGTGACCCTCGTCCTCTCGCCGGGGCGTGCTCACTTCGACCAGTACTTTATCCGAAACCTGCTCGACCTTCTGCTTCAGCGTGGGTAGGTGTGACGTGGGTACCCAGCCTGTTACCAGATAAGTGTAGCGCAGCCGGTCGTAGCTGGCGATGGTCTCGACAAGTGTGCGGCTGGCGCGCATCCGCCACAGTAGGTGATGCAGACGGTGTACGCGCGCCTCGTGTAGGTAGTCACTGAAATTATGATATAAGCGCGGTTCCCCCACGACTGGCGGGCAGATTCCAAAAGCAGTATAATTCCGCTTGGAGACCGGTTTCCCGCATTGGGGG
>Ga0209121_10006257_pt1 | contig 10497 bp, 9 predicted proteins | sample Cruoilmetagenom3_FD_187292 | JGI IMG/M metagenome (GOLD analysis project Ga0209121, IMG submission 187292) | Oil polluted marine microbial communities from Coal Oil Point, Santa Barbara, California, USA - Sample 3 (SPAdes) (version 2) | ecosystem: Environmental > Aquatic > Marine > Oil seeps ...
ATAGGGAAATCATTATACGATATCTATGCTGATCCGAAAAAAAGAGATGAATTCGTAAAAGAGATTTTAAGGGATGGAAAAATCATTGACTATGAAATTCTACTGCAAGACAAAGACGGATCTCAACACTACTGTTCGATAGCTGCAAAGTTGGTAAGTGATCAAGATGGTATTCCTACAAAAATTATCGGCTCAATGCGCAATATCACAGAGCGAAAACGGATGGAGGAGGCGCTGAAGGAGTCTGAAGAAAGGTACAGGACTCTTGTGGAAAGCACTTCTGATGCAATCTTTATGCTGGACGTAGAGAGGAAATTGGTCTCTTGCAATCAAGCTTTCCTCGATCTATTTGGTTATGGCAGAGAGGAGGTAGAGGGAAAATCAATAAGAATCATCCACAGATCAGACGAGAGTTTCCATACTATGGGAAAGTGTATCTATCCGGTAATTAAAAAGGTTGGCACCTGTAGGGTGGAATGGAAGTTTATGCGCAAGGACGCTACCATCTTTCCGGTGGAGACGGTTACATCGGCGATAAAATCACCTGAAGGGTCAGTACCGGGTTATGTTGCAATCATCAGAGATATCACTGACCGTAAGAAGGCAGAAGAAGCGCTCAGGGAGAGTGAAGCCCAGAAACGGGCAATTCTTGACGCCTCCATTGACAGGATTCGTTATGTTGATAAAGACATGAAAATCATATGGGCCAATAAAACAACAGTCATGGAGCTTGATATGTCTCCCGAAGACTTAGTGGGCCAGACCTGTTATAAGTTTTTCATTGGCCGAGATATCCCCTGTGAAGGATGCCCAACCATAAGGGCACTGGAAACGGGTCAAATTGAACGGGCCGTGACGCATCAACCCAAGGTAAATGGGATAGAAAAGGAAAGTTATTGGGACAATTACAGTGTGCCTCTCAAAAATAAAGCTGGTGACATTGTAGGCTTCATCCAGGTTGCAAGAAATATTACAGGCCAGAAGCAGGCCGATGAACATATCCACACCCTCACCCAACAACTTATGAAGGCCCAGGAAAGTGAGCGCCAGATGATTTCTCGTGAACTGCACGATCGCGTGGGGCAAGACCTTTCAACCCTGAAAATCGAGCTTGACACCCTTGTTGGTAATCAGTCAAGGATTCTGCCTGAGACGAAGCAAAGAATTTCGGAATTGTCCAAAATACTTCGGGACTCCATCATGGCTATCAGGGATCTTTCTTATGATTTACGTCCTCCCAGTCTGGATCAACTGGGCATGGTCCGAACAATTTTTCAGTATTGCGAGGATTTTTCTGAAAAAACCGGGCTGCGTGTAGACTTCACTTCTGCTGGTACGGATGACTTAAGACTCGACTTTGACACTGAGATTAACCTGTACCGTCTGATTCAATAAGGCCTCAACAATATCAGGAAGCATGCTGATGCCAATCTTGCGACCATCAGGCTTGTCTTATCTTCCCCTAACATTATCCTCCGCATTGAAGATGATGGCAAAGGTTTTGACGTAGAGGGCCGTCTGCTTAGGGCGTCAAAAGAAAAACGGATGGGAATTGGGAGTATGGTGGAAAGGGCTAGTTTTCTCAGCGGAAAACTGAGGATTCAATCACGATTGATGAAGGGCACAAAAATACTTGTAGAAATCCCTTATGGTGAGAAGAAAAATGGCTCTAAAGAAAAGCATATTGATCATTGATGACCACCCTCTTTTTAGGGATGGCCTCAAGTCTGTTATAGGACGCGACGTCCAGTTTGAGGTTGTCGGGGAGGCAGGAAATGGGCGTGAAGGACTCCGGATGGCAAAGAAACTGAAGCCTGATCTGATGTTGGTGGACATATCCCTGCCGGATCAGAGCGGCATTCAACTGACACGCGAAATACGGAGTCTCCTGCCGGAAACGAGCATCATGATCGTCAGTATGCACTCAAAAATCGATTACATTGCTGAGGCATTTCAAGCCGGGGCCACAGGCTACGTGATTAAGGAATCAGCTTCTACAGGTCTTCTTAAGGGACTTGAGGCCATATCAAAAGGCGACTATTTCTTAGACAGCTCAGTTTCCCGGCAGGTGGTTAAGAAGCTCATGGATTTACCGGATAGAGAGGCAAAGATTACCGATGCTGCTTACGGATCCCTGACCCCCCGAGAGCAGGAGGTCATGCGTCTTTTGGCCGAAGGCCTTTTTACAAAAGAGGTTGCTGAGAGACTTTTCATCAGTCCCAAAACCGTCGAGAACCACCGAACCAACATCATGAACAAACTTGACCTACACAGCACCATCGAATTGATTCGCTATGCCGCAAGGCTCGGCCTGATCGACGTGGACCTGTGGAAAGAGGAGGCAGTAAGCAGTAGACAGTAGGCAGTAGGGAGCAAGCATTTTACATGGCTCTTACAGCATACTAATTAATGCCTGAACGAAAAGTCATGTTCATGCAAAATCCGAATAATTACATCCCACACTTATTGAGTAGAAAAACCAAGCCAAATAATTTCCTCCCTACAATTGGGACAGTTTCCCATCCGTTGGGGTTTTCCCCTATCAAAATGAGTCTCTCACTCTATGGACAAAGATAATAAGAAGCGTATTAGTATTGAAACATGCTAAATTAAAAGAGGCTAACCGGATCAAGCCTCTTCAGGGGAAGGAGGGAAGTTAAGTGGCAAATATTTTGATAGTAGATGATCAACCATACGTTCGAGAGCTTCTATCAGAGGAACTGGCTCATGAGGGCTATGGGATTGAGAGTGTTGGTGATGCCCAATCTATTTGGGGGCATCTAAAAGATTCTCGACCGGATGTAGTGCTCCTTGATCTTTACCTGGACGGATTTGAGGGCTGTGATGTCCTCCGTGATATCAAGAGTAAAGAGCCAAATCTGCCGGTCCTGATCCTGAGCGCTTATGACAGTTTTGAAGAGGACCCCCGTCTATCCCAGGCGGACGGCTATGTGATCAAAAGTTTTGTTGCGCTTGATAAACTCAAACAAAAGATAGCCGATGTCCTTGAGTCGAATACGGGTAATCACAGGAATAGTTACACAAAGATGGAGGAAAGAACAATGTCTCCCCCATCTCAGCCAAATGCGCAGACAACTAAAAATCAATGTTTAGGAGGGGTAAAATGAACTTTAACGAGATTAGGATAATGGCCAAAGATATGGGTATAAGCACCTATCGGATGAAAAAGATGGATATGATCCGGGCTATTCAGCGAGCAGAAAACAATATCGAGTGCTATGGCACACAGAGGGGAGAAAATTGCCATGAGGATGGATGTTTATGGAGAAATGAGTGTTTCTCCCTAATTAATACGAAAGCTATCCTCACATAGTGTTTTCTCCGGGCGAGCAATAAAAGAAAATGATGGAATAGTGGAATAATGGATTCTGGGCCTCCGGCTCGTAGAGCCTACGCCTCGGAGAGAAAATGGAAAAGTGGATTTTCTTGTTTTCAAGCGGGAATTCTGCGCGACTGGCCGCGGAAAGAACCAAACTATCTCAAATCTTATCCAAATAAAACCTGCTTTCGGGACTATACTGCGGCCTTGAGCAGAAATTTATCTCAGCATGAGAATAGGGTTCAAGATGGATCAGATCATAAGAAGCCTGATAGAGCGGTTGGCAGGAAAAGGCCTGGAAATCATCATTATTCCTGCATATATCAGAGATCTGGCCAACATTATTGTAGGTAATAATGGCTATTTGAGTCTTCCCGAATTGAACAGGCAACTGCAATTGTTGGGCTGGGACGCCTTTGAACTCGATGATCACACCTTTCAGTTACTCATGGCAATTTTTGAAATCGATGGCTTGATCAGCTCGGAGCATGGCAAGTATCCCTGGCTGAAGCGCACGTTCAATCCGGACAAAACCTTTTAGATCTACATTTCAAACCGTTAGTCAATGGAGGTAAGCTATGAATCCAAAATGCAATCCAGTTCACAAGAAAGGAAACAGGAACCTTTTTTGCCCTTACTACGGCGATTGCCTGGATTACGCCATAGAAAAATCCTGGGGGGATTGGGATTGTGGTAAGTGCCCACACAAAATGAGGCAGGATGCAAGACGGGAAATCCAATTTACCGTCAATGACACGATGCCATACTATGAGTTAGCGGTCGAGATAGGCAGAGAAAGCTGATCATGAACATTTGCTTGGTACTACTAAGGGGGTAATAAGAAATGGCAAAAGTTAGAAAAATAAGAGTTCGCTGGAGTGCTTCTACTGGTTCTAATGTGGTAGGCTATAAACTTTATTGGGCTGTGGGTGGTGGAGTGAATTATGATTCTGATTTCAATGAGGTTGGTAAACGTACAGAGGTCATTTTACCTGATGAAGTTCCTTCATTTCCTCTTGTTGCAGGTGATATTGAACTTGGCGTCACGGCCGTTACTGAGATAGGAAACGAATCTGATATGGCAAAATTCTCCCTCCCTTTCGATTTTACTGCACCAGATGCCCCGATGGATATAGTGGTAGAATCGAGAGAAGATTTTTGGTGGTCTTCGGAACCAAAAGAGGACCTCAGACCATAAACGTCATAAAACTTTAATTAATCCCTTAGAAAAAATATTGTACGCAAAATGGTCATAATATTTTGAAGAGTCCACTACACTGCTTGAGGCGAAACGATGCTGGGTGCTGGATACTTGATACTGGATAGGTAAGTAAAAACATTCCATATTTCATCCAGCATCCAGAAACCAGTATCCAGTATTTTATGGTATCTTTCTCCAGAGTATGTTGTAAAGATTCATTTACCAAGTTTTTGATTCCGGTTTATCCGGGTTAGGTCTATGAGAAAAGGAGCAAACAATGTGGATGGAAACAAAGATTATGCAGCCGAAAATATTAATTCCATCTTTGAGCATGACCGGGAGGATTCAGACATGCAGATGATCGCACAAACTGATGCAACTGACGATGCCATCCATGAGACCGACAACTTTATGGAGTTATTCGAGGAAAGTCTTAAAAGCATCCAGGAAGGCGAGGTTATCAAGGGAGAAATTGTCCAAATAGACAGGGAGTATGTCTCAGTTGATATCGGATACAAATCAGAGGGGCAAATTCCTATCCAAGAGTTTGTTGATCTGGAAGGCAATCTGACAGCCAAAGTGGGGGACGTGGTAGATGTGCTCCTGGAAAGTAGAGAAGATGCCAAAGGGACTGTCATTCTCTCAAAGGAAAAAGCGGCCAATATCGAGATTTGGGACGAAGTTAAAGAAGCTTATGAAAACGAGGGGACGATCAGAGGGAAAATCATTTCTCGTGTTAATGGAGGTCTCTCTGTTGATATCGGCCTCCGAGCATTCTTGCCCGGGTCCCAGATTGACTTGAGGCCCGTGAGGGATATGGATGCTCTGGTTGGTATGGAACATGAGTTTAAGATTGTAAAGTATAACAAACGACGGGGAAATATCGTGCTGTCTCGCCGTGCCATTTTGGAGGCAGAGCGAATCGCCCTAAGAGAAAAAACTCTTGAACTCCTACAAAAGGGCGCGGTCCTGGATGGGACAGTCAAGAATATTGCGCATTACGGGCTCTTCATCGACGTGGGAGGTATTGACGGTCTTGTCCATGTTTCTGACATGTCCTGGGGCAGGATCGGACATCCTTCCGAGATGTATCAGATTGGAGATGAGGTCAAAGTCAAGGTCTTACATTTTGATAGAAGAAAAGAACGGGTGTCACTCGGGATCAAACAACTGACACCTGATCCGTGGAGCGAGGCAGAGCAAAGATATCCTGTGGGTACGAGAATCAATGGCCGTGTCGTCAGCCTGACAGATTACGGGGCATTCGTGGAGGTTGAAGAAGGACTGGAAGGACTGCTTCACGTGTCTGAGATGTCCTGGAGCCGAAAGATCAGACACCCCTCTCAGATCCTGAAAGTTGGTGACGTCGTGGATGCCATGGTCTTGAAACTCGATGTGGCCAAAAAACGCATTTCTTTGGGTACGAAACAGGTTGAACCGAGCCCTTGGGATATCATCACAGAAAAGCACCCCGTCGGAACCACTATAGAGGGGACGATTATGAACATTACAGACTTCGGTATCTTCATTGGCATCGATGTAGGGATAGACGGTCTTGTTCACATATCTGATATCTCCTGGACCAGAAGGATAAAACACCCTTCCGAGCTTTATAAAAAAGGCCAGGAAATACAGGCAGTTGTCATGAACATTGACAAAGAAAATCAACGTTTTTCACTGGGAATCAAACAACTGACACCTGATCCGTGGGATATGATTCCAGAAACATATAAACCGGGGATACGAATTATTGGGACCGTAACCAATGTGACCGATTTCGGCGTCTTCGTCGAACTGGAAGAAGGTATAGAAGGACTTGTTCATGTTTCCGAACTGCCTGAAAACAAAGGGGGGAATCCTTTGTCGCGCTTTAAGGTTGATGATGTGATCCATGCCGAGGTGGTCAACGTCTCTCGAGAGAATAAAAAAATTGGTCTTTCCATCCGAAAACTGGAAGAGAAAAGCGAGGAGGAAATCTTCAGAAGCTATTTAAATAACCATAAAGAAACCACCTCCAAACTCGATGAGATATTAAGAGAAGAGATGGGGAATATGCAGCGGCAGACCTTAGCCGCTATTCAGAAACGCGATCCTGAATAAATTTGGATGCTGCATTTGCGGACCTCCGAAGAAAAATGAATGGGATATACTAGCGAAGCTCCGCCTTCCTGTCCCGGAACGGGGAAACCGACGAGTTGATGGAGTAAGTATCACCTTGCTTAAGGCGAACAGATACCGGTCGCTCAATCCCAGATTAATTGAAAAAGGAATTCCTTTTTTTATCCAGTATCCAGAGACCAGTCCCGCCCGGGCGGGATATCACGTGCTAAGTTGCTGGAATCATGTAGTTTTACAAAAACTCGGCTACTATCCTTTCGATCCAGGATGCTTCACCAAGAACCTTTAGGCCTTTCCAAGGCTCGCCCGGTTACTTCATCGCCATTGTCAAGCTCAATGCTGTCTGAGACCCCGGGGGGCCGGCAAGCACTCGTCTATAATGCACTTCCCGTATCGCCTGCGCCCTATTCCACAAGATCGGCACACTCCCAAAATCCTTCCTTCTCGGGGCTATGGGGCAGATTTAGGGCATACACCCTTCACCTCGCTTGACTCACATACCTCCTTAGTATATAAACATGTTACCGGGCGGTTGACTAACCCTTACCCAGGAGGGCCTTGGCTTCTGCCTTCCCTCCAACGATGAGCCAGGTTCGAATTGCGGAGTGAAGCAAAGCTAAGGTCTAGTATCCGTAGGCCAAAATCTATCCAGGACCTTGACGAAAATGACCTCATCTCATTTTGCAAAATTTCTTCCCCTTGCCACGTTCTTGGTGTTCGGTAGTATTGCGGTATTCTTGTGGCAAAACGAGATTAGCCACAAGCGCGAATTGGTCTTTCGCCACACCGAAACATCCGCTGAACAGATAAGGATTCGTATTGAGGGACTGATGAAGGCTCGCATGGCCTCCCTCAAACTACTGGCCAAAAGGTGGGTGGAAAGGACGCCACCCGATTTCAGCCGGAAGCGTTTTCTTGAGTTCGCCGAGAAATTTTACACTCATTATCCAGGCTTCAAGGCAATCAACTGGATCGATCCTGACGGCGTAATTCAATGGGTTTTCCCAGAGGAGGAAAACACAAATGCCAAAGGAAAAAGTGCTTATCACCACAAGGACTCCCGTTACCGGGATGCCTTTGAAAAGGCCAATCGAGATCTTGAATGCACAGTCACACCTTGTATCGAGATTTATCAGGGCGGGCTTGGTTTCGATACATTCTGGCCTTTGGTCTATGCTGGTAAGGTGCAAGGCTACTTAAATGGAGTCTTTCAAGTTCAATTAATCATGGATACCTCTCTGGCCAGGGAAATTTTCGAGAATTTTTGGATCAGGCTCAACGAACAAGGGCAACTGATTTTCCACAATGAGAGACTGGCCGAAATGAAGACTCATGAAAATAGGGTATATGTTCTTCGAAAGATACATTTTCACGGGAAGACCTGGCAACTGGAACTTGAGCCCAAGACCAGGATTTACCCGCTGACGGCTATTTGGAACCTCGCATTCCTGATTTTTGGCCTGGCCATCTCCACAGCTCTTTCCTTACTCCTTTATTTCCTCCTCCAGCGCATGGAGATGTACAGAGACTCCAGAGACCATGCCCTCCATGAAGTCAGGGAACGAAAACGGGCCGAGGAGGCGTTACGAAAAAACGAAAAGAGGCTTCAGGGTTTGCTTTCACAACTCGCTGCCAAGAACATGGAGATTGAGTCCTTTGTTTATTTGGTCACCCATGATCTCAAGACTCCCATCGTCACCATCGATGGTTTCATTGGGGCCTTGAAAGAAGATTTCGGGGACGCCTTCTCAGAAGACGGCAAAAGATACCTGAGGTACATAAGCGATGCTGCCCGAAAAATGGAGTTTTTGATCAACGACATGCTGGATCTTTCCCGCATCCAGCGCCCAACGGGAAAAAAGACAGAGTTCCCTTTTGCAAGGCTTGTCGAAGATGCTCTTAAAGCGCTTCAACCTCAAATTAAGGCACGGGGCATTGCGGTTAACATCCAGGAAGATCTTCCGGTCATTTACGGTGAAAGAAGGCGATTGGACCAGGTAATGGATAACCTGTTGACAAACGCGATTAAATACATTGGAAAAGAGAATCCCTCCCCCCGCATTGATGTGGGAGTGGAAGAACAAGATGGCCAAAAGGCTTTTTTTGTCCGGGATAACGGTATTGGCATTGAGGAAAGGAATTTTGATAAGATTTTCCAGATCTTCCAAAGACTCCCATCTGCAAAACAGATTGGAGAGGGCACCGGGGTCGGCCTGACGATTGTAGAACGAATCATCGAACTCCACGGAGGCAAAATCTGGCTTACATCAGAGACTGGAAAAGGAAGCACATTTTTCTTCTCCCTTAAAGACAAGGAGGCTTGAACATGGTTTATGAACCTTCCAATATTTTGCTTGTTGAAGATGAAGAAGCCCATGCTGAACTGACCAAGCGGGCGATTCGAAAGGCTGGCAATTCAAACCGGATTGACATTCTGACTACCGGAGAAGAGGCTCTCGACTATGTTTTCAACCTTGGGAAATACGCTGATAAGACAAAGTATCCCCTCCCGGGCCTGATCCTGCTGGACATCAAACTCCCCGGCATTGACGGCATAGAAGTATTGAAGCAGATCAAGGAACATCCTGTTCTGAAAAAGATCCCCGTAATCATGCTCACCACCTCGGATCGGGAAGAAGACATTTGCCAATCCTATAGCCACTATGCCAATAGCTATCTGACCAAGCCGGTGGGATTCAAGGAATTTGAGGAAAGGATCATGCAAATCGATTTTTACTGGATGCTCCTCAACGAACCGCCTGCCCTGGAAACGTAAACGTTTTGCAACGCCTGAAATTCGAAATGTGAGATTTTGAAAAGGATTTAGGAGATGGAGCCATTAAACGTTGTGATCATTGAAGACGAAAAAGCACACTTTCAGCTCATGAAACGGGCTATTGATAACGAATTCCCGCTTGCCTCGGTCCATTACTTCGAGGAAGCCGGCCCTTGCCTTGAAAGGCTCGATGAGATTATCCCGGATGTAATCATCACCGATTACCTCATGGCCGGCATGAATGGTATCGAATTTTTAGAAGCTTTAAATCGACAGAATAAGGATATCCCGGTCATCATGATCACCGGCCAGGGGAATGAGAATATTGCTGTGCAGGCCATGAAACTGGGGGCCTTGGATTATTTGGTTAAAACCCCTGATTTTTTTGCCCTGCTTCCCAGTGTCATTCAGAATGTGGCTCGCGAACGGAAGCTTAAGGAGGCACTGCACGCATCTGAAAGACGATTTCGAGATCTGGCTGAAAGGACATCCGACTGGATATGGGAGATAAACACCCAAGGCAGCTACACTTATGCCAATCCTATAGTAGAAAACGTTTTGGGGCATTGCCCTGATGAGGTGACCGGCAAACACTTTCATGATTTTTTCTCCAAACAAGGAAAGGAGATCCTGAAACATAATTTCTTTCAAACCATTGCCGAAAGGAAGCCGATTTCTGCCTTTGAGAGCCGCCTTATTCACAAGGATGGACGTGAAGTCATTGTGGAGACAAATGGCGTTCCATTTTTTGACAAAGCAGGAAGACTGCTGGGCTACCGCGGTATTCATCGGAATATTAGTGAGCGTAAGCGGGTGGAAATGGCTCTGCGGGAGAGCGAAAAGAAGTATCGCAGCATTTTTGAGAGTATCCAGGATGTCTATTGTGAAGCAACCCTTGATGGAATTATTTTGGAGGTCAGTCCTTCGATTGAGGTGGCTTCTCGCTATAAAAGAGAAGAGGTAATAGGGAAATCATTATACGATATCTATGCTGATCCGAAAAAAAGAGATGAATTCGTAAAAGAGATTTTAAGGGATGGAAAAATCATTGACTATGAAATT
>Ga0209121_10006261_pt1 | contig 10487 bp, 6 predicted proteins | sample Cruoilmetagenom3_FD_187292 | JGI IMG/M metagenome (GOLD analysis project Ga0209121, IMG submission 187292) | Oil polluted marine microbial communities from Coal Oil Point, Santa Barbara, California, USA - Sample 3 (SPAdes) (version 2) | ecosystem: Environmental > Aquatic > Marine > Oil seeps ...
GTCGGCCTCGGCCACCTTGGTCAGCAGAGCCGCAAAGTCGGTGTCTTCCTTGACGTAGGCCTCGAAGACCGGCACCTCGCCGCCCAGCTCCTCGAAGGAGGCCTTGTAGTACTCGGCCAGCCCCTTGACGTAGTCGTTGCCCACATCGTAGAGCACGGCCGAACTCTTCGCCCCCAGTTCGTTGATGGCGAAGGAAGCATCCACCTCACCCTGGAAGGGGTCGAGGAAGCAGGCGCGGAAGATATACTCCTTGTTGGAGCCATCCTCGTTGATCGTCACCTGCGGGTTGGTCGAGGGTGGGCTCATCTGCACGACGCCGGCGGCGTTGGCGATCTCCGAGATGGGGATCGAGGCGCTGGAGCACACGGCTCCGACGATGTAGTGTACCTTGTCCTGGGTGATGACCTTGTTGCCGACGTTGGCTGCCTCCTGGGCATCGCACTTGGTGTCGCCGACGATGATCTCGATCTGACGACCGAGCACGCCACCCTTGGCGTTCCACTCCGCGACGGCCATTTCCATGCCGCGCTTGGTGCCCTCGCCAAAGGTCTTCACGTCGCCGCTCATCGCCGCCAGCATGGCGATCTTGAGTGGCTCTGCCTCTGCTGGTTCCTCTGCTGGTTCCTCTGCTGGGACTTCTGTGGGTTTGGGGCCGCAGCCTGCCATGACACTGAAGAGCATGGACATGACCACCAGGACACCCAAAATTCTCATGACTTTCATCTTTCAACTCCTCCTTAGTGTGTAGAATCGCTATTGGTTGAAGGACTTTTCCTCTCACTTCAACCGGTGGTACTATTACTATTGCCTATTCCTCGCACTTTACGACAGCGATGTGCGCAAAACAGGTCACTGGGGGGCCTATCCCCTCTCACAGGCATCATCACCTCCTTCTTCACCTACAGATTCTGAATAACGATGTGGCCACGTCGCTGGCGGTAAGGTTCCAGATTATGCTCTGAAGGCCACCTGGATCTTGGGCCTATCCATCACGTATAGAATGACGGTGGAGAGCAGAATAGACACCAGGCTGGTAATCACAAACGACCAGTCCATGCTGTTCTCTCCACTGAATGCCTGGGGGAACAGGATCAGGAATCGAACGATGATGTTGAGGCCCTGCACGAAGATGCACAGCGTCAGAGCCCATCCCCTGAGCGTCAGCATAACCCAGCCGAGGAATGCAAAGAAAGCAAAGGGGACCAGAAATAATACGGGATTGACAGACAGGAGCAATTCTGGTGGCAGCAGAAGAGCCGGAATGAATTGCAGGACAGCCACCAGGGTAACTACGGCAGGGCGCGATTTCTCCATGAAGCATTCTCCTTGCAGATCTGTAGTCTCAGTAGATCTTTGTCACCCTGAGCGAAGCGAATGGTCTCGTTTTGCAAAATGAGGCGGGATTCTTCGTCGCTGCGCTCCTCAGAATAATGACACGAAGTGGTATGCTCCAGGTCATCAGCTTATTCCTTCACTTGAAATTTGGATCTACTGATGTCTATAGCATAGGCTCGCCTGGCGAACACAATCAGCCATCGCTCAGAGCACAGCGGTGAATTCAGCCGTAATCAGTCAATGAACCGGAGAGATAGAGAGTGTGGCCCACATCACCTCCTTTCGCTTTACCCAAAGAGGAAATCAGGAGCGAAACACCAGCTTATTTTACCAAACTCACCCTAATTTGTCAACTGCCGTTATCGTCTACAATTGACATCATCCCCATTATCTGCTAAAATAGCGGGTAATTTCCAGCGGTGGAGCGCGACACGTGGGTGCTTCACCAGATACAATGCGCGCTAAAACAGAATAAGGAGGTAAATGAAATGGCCGAAGAAAACGTCGCTCCGGTGGAAGAGGCTGAGGCCGCTCCAGCGGCTGAGGAGGTCACCCAAGACGATAAGTTATGGGCGCTGCTCAGTTGGCTCCCTTGGGTGGGCTGGATACTCGCCATTATCGCCCTGCTGATCGAGCCGCAGAAGACCCGCCCCTTCATCCGCCACAACGCCGTGCAGGCGCTGGCGGTGAACATCATCCTGGGTGTGCTCAGTGCCATCCTCTCGCCGACTTGTGTGGGCAGCATTCTCGTCCTTGTCTTGTGGCTGGCTACCATTTACTGGTGCATCAAGGCCTATCAGGGCGAGTGGATCACCGTCCCCTTCATCACCGACTTCTGCAAGAACCAGGGCTGGATTTAGAACCATTCCGGGACGAGGCACAGGGAGGCCCTTCCCCGCTGAGGAGAAGGGCTTTCCCTTTTGTCCGCCTTGTGGTAAGATAACAACCCAATGAACAATGAACCAATGAACAATGAGAGCTGTTGTTCATTGGAACGGAGTATTCCATGTCCCTACGCCCCAAACACTGGCAAGTCGCGCCAGCCGCCCCGCCCAGCCACATCGCCCGCTTTCCCCCCCTGCACCCTATCACCGTGCAGGTGCTCTACAACCGTGGCATCACCGACCCGGCTGGCGTGGCTGCCTTCCTCAGTGGCGAGAGCGGCGAGGCCAACCCCTTTGCCCTGTTGGGAATGAACGCCGCCGTCACCCGCCTGCGACAGGCATTGCGCGCCGGCGAGCCAATAGCCATATATGGTGACTTCGACGCAGACGGGGTCACTGCTACAGCGCTCCTCGTACAGACGCTGCGAGCACTCAGGGGCCACGTGCGTCCCTACATCCCCCACCGCGTGGATGAGGGGTACGGCCTGCACAACGAGGCATTGACCCAATTGGCCCGCGCCGGCATCCGCGTCGTCGTCACTGTGGATTGTGGCATCCGCTCGCTGGACGAGGTAGCCCACGCCAACCGGCTGGGCCTCGACGTCATCGTCACCGACCATCACTCCATCGGCCCCAAGCCGCCCGAGGCCGTGGCCGTGATTGACCCCAAGCAGACCGACAGCCGCTACCCGTTCGGCGAACTGGCTGGCGTGGGTGTCGCCTACAAACTGGCCCAGGCCCTGCTGCGCAGCCACCGCCAGACCCCGGTGACCGCACAGGAGACACGACTGGAGGAGGAGGACCTTGTAGATCTGGTCGCCGTGGGAACCGTAGCCGACATGGTCTCCCTCACAGGCGAGAACCGTACGCTGGTGCACCGTGGACTGGCACGCATCAACCGTATGGAGCGACCGGGCATTGAGGCGCTCTGCCGGCAGGCCGGCCTCAAGCCCGGGCAGGTGGACGCCACCGCCATCGGCTACACGCTGGGGCCACGCCTCAACGCCGCCGGACGGCTGGCCCACGCCAAAATTGCCTATCAACTCCTGGAGACCAAATACCCAGCCGAGGCCGAACGACTGGCCGGCGAACTGAGTCGGCTGAACCGTAAGCGCCAGCAACTCACACTGGAAACCCAGGAGCGAGCCCGCCAACTCGCCCTGGCCACGGCGAAAGACGCTCCGCTCCTCTTCGCCGCCGCACCTGATTTCCTGGCCGGCATCGTAGGCCTGGTCGCCAGCCGCCTTGTTGACGAGTTCTACCGTCCCGCCGTCGTCGTCGAAGTGGGCGAGAAGACCAGCCGGGGCTCATGCCGCTCCATCCCGGAGTTCCATATTACCGATGCACTGGACGAGTGCGCCGACCTGCTGGTCCGCCACGGGGGACACGCTGCTGCCGCTGGCTTCACCGTCTCCAACGAACACCTGGACAGCCTGGCCGACCGATTGCGGGGACTGGCTGCTGAGCAACTGGCCGGCGTTGAACTGACCCCGGTACTGGCCGTGGATGCGGAGGTCGAACTGGCGCAGATGTCGTGGGAACTACAGCAAGAGTTGGCCCAACTGGAACCGTGCGGCTACGCCAACCCCCACCCTCTCTTCCTCAGCCGGAACGTTCTTGTCGAAAGACATCGGGCTGTGGGGAAAGAAGGGAGGCACCTCAAACTCACGCTTTCTGATGGCCGGGCCGTGTGGGACGGTATCGCTTTCCGGCAGGGGGAATGGGCCGACAAATTGCCTGACCGGGTGGACATCGTCTACCACCTTGAGGTCAACGAGTGGAACGACCAGCGGCGGCTCCAACTGAACGTGCAGGGCCTCCGGCCGGCGGGACTGGACGACGCCGTTGCCCGGCTGTGGCTTGACCAGGACGGGCCAGAATCCAAGGAGACTTGAGATGACCACCGCTGATGGAAAGCATCGCTTCTGGGAGTGGTACCAGGCCGAGATTCTCAAATCCCAATGACCAAAGCCCAAAGCCCAAACCCCAAACCCCAAATCCCAAGACGGTCTGACCGTTGTTCATTGTTCATTGCTTCGTTCATTGCTTCATTGTTCATTGGCTCATTGGTCATTGGTCATTGGTCATTTGCGTGGGCGCAAGACCCACCACCAGACGTGCGTTTCGGCGCGGTCGAGGCGTTCCGCGATCCCGTCGCCGCGGCCGAAGCAGACGTGGGCTGGGAGCGCATCCTGTTCTACTGGTCGGAGTTGCAGCCCAACGGCCCTGACGACTGGAATGGCTACCACGTGCCGGACGAATGGCTGAACCTGGCCACTGCCCAGGGACGCGAAGTGGTCGGCCTGCTGAAGAACACCCCAACCTGGGCCACCGACGGCCTGCCCGATTGCGGCGTTCCACGCGGCCTGGATCTGCTGGTGGATGATCCCGGCAACCTGTGGGCGACATTCGTGCGCCGCGTCGTCGGAACATACGCTGGGCGGATCAATCGCTGGATCATCTGGAACGAACCGGACATCGTCCCGCCAACCTACGGCTTCGAGTGGTGTGGCTCAATAGAGGAGTACTACCAACTACTGAAGGTCGCCTACCTGGTCGCTCACCAGGCCAATCCCGACGTCACCATCCACCTGGCAGGCATGACCACCTGGCATGACAAGACCTACCTACGCCGCTTCCTGGCCTTCGCCACGCAGGATCCCACAGGCCCCGAGCACGGCTACTACTTCGACGCTGTCTCCCTGCACATCTACTTCCGGACCGAGAGCGTCCCCGAGATCATCAACGAGACCCAGACCGTGCTGGCGGCCTACGGGTTGAATAAGCCCATCTGGGTCAATGAGACCAACGCCCCGCCCAATTCCGACCCTCAGTGGCCGATGGCAGCAGCTAACTACGAGATCAGCCTAGAGGAACAGGCCAGTTTCCTATTGCAATCTTTCTCCCTCGCGCTCAGCGCGGGGGCGGAGCGCGTCGCTGTCTACAAATGGCTGGATAACGACCTGCTGCCGAATTACGAACCATTCGGTATCATACGCCCCGATTTCAGCCACCGCCCGGCTTTCGACGCCTACCGGCTGATCACGACCCACTACGCCAATACCGTCTCTGCCCGCGAGGACCGCCACTCGCTCTACACCGTGGTCACGCTCGACCGAGGCAACCTCACCACTCGCGTCCTCTGGGCTCGCACAGAGGCCAACGCAACGGTCTCGGTGCCGGCCCTGGCTGTCCAAGCGCGGCTGATTGACCAGACCAGCGCAGAGCAACTCATCGAGCCGGTGGATGGGCAGTACACGCTCACGCTCCCCGGAGCTCGTTGCGCCGACAAAAGAGGCTGCATCATCGGCGGCATCACCTACCTGCTCGTCGAAGAGACCACCGGCACGCCGCCCCTGGCTGAGACGGCTGAGACCATCACGCCTGCCCCAACCGAACCACCTGCCACCATCAACCCTTCGGATACCCCCACGCCGCTCTCTACCGTCACTCCCACCCCCCTCCCCACCCACACGCCTACACTCACCCCCACCCACACGCCCACCCATACTCCCATACCCACACTCACTCCCACACCCATTCCCACTCCCACTCCCACTCCCACACCCGCATCGTCCCGCACTCCCACACTCACCCTTACCCTCACCCCCTGGCCACCCAGCCAGGCGACGACAGCCCCACCTGTCTGGCCGATGCTGGTTGGACTGGCAGCAGTGACGTTATTTGCGGTCATGGTCGGCACGTTGTTCAAACACCAACAATGATTCAAATAGATTTTTCTCTTGATTGGCATATCGTCTCTTCCTTATCAGATCCGGTGGCGGCCCAGGCGGCCATGGAGCTGGGGGACACGCTGCAACGTATCACTGGTCGGAGTTTCCCGGTAGTGGCGGAACCGCTCGACGGCAAACCGGCTATCGTGCTCTCTCACGGCGACGGTGAGGACGACGGCCTCCGCTGGCATGCCACGCCCAATTCCATCGAATTGCACGGTCACAACCCGCGTGGGTTGCTCTATGCCGTCTATAGCTTACTGGAGACACTGGGCTGCCGCTGGGTGGCTCCGGGAATGGCCGGCGAGCGAATCCCGCATGACGTTCGCTTTGACTTGCCAGAGAAACCGGTGATGGAGACACCGTCATTATCCGGCCGCTGCCTCATCGTGGGACACTACGCCTTTATGAAAGACGTGGAAGATTGGATCATCTGGGCGGCACGTAACCGACTCAACACGATCTTCTTGCACGTCATTGACGATCCTCTGGCATTGGGTGCTGCGCCAGAGAACCAGTGGCAGGCACACAAGGCAACCGCTGTGCCATTAGCCCGCCAGCGCGGTATGACGATTGAGCATGGTGGACACGGGCTCACGTCTCTACTGCCTCGCAAGCTCTTTAAGCAGATGCCGCATGCTTTCCGCTACCACAACGGTAAGCGCACACCTGATCACAACTTTTGCCCCACCAGCGTCGAGGGCCTAGCCGTCATTCGCCAGAATGCCAAAGCATATTTCCGCGCGCACTCAGAAGTAGATGTCTTTCACCTCTGGCCCGACGACATCCCCGGTGGCGGCTGGTGCGAGTGCGAACATTGCCGCGCGTACACGCCGGGAGAGCAGTCTCTGATGGCGATCAATGCCATAGCCGAGGTACTGGAACAGGTCAACCCGAAGGCCCAGGTCGCCTTCCTGGCTTATCAAGATACCGAAGAAGCGCCAGCAAAAGTGACGCCGCGCTGCAACGTCTGTCTCTCTTGGGCGCCACGCAATCGATGCTATGCCCACGCCACGGACGATGAGGCGTGCTCCGTCAACGCACCTCACTATGCCGAGACCTTCTGCGCCCAGGCCGAGCATTTCCACGCTGCTGGTGCGCAGCCGCCGCGCGTCTTTGAATACTACCTGGATGCCATCCTGTTCAAATCGCTGCTGCCACCCCTGCCGACAGTGATGCAGCGTGACCTTCGTTTTTACCGGGACGCTGGCGCACACACTGTGCAAGCATTGATGACTGGCGATCGTCCCTGGTTGACGCCGCAGCTTAACGCCTGGCTCTTTGCCCGGCTGGCCTGGAATCCCGATCAAGACCTCGATGCACTGTTGGCCAACTTTTGCCGGGCTACTTTCAGCACGGACAGCCCAGACCTGCCAGCTTACTACCGCTCACTGGAAGCAGCTTTCGCTCTGGCACTAGACGTGGTCCCAGAGCAGATTCAGATCGAGTTTGATCTTGGCCTGGGGCAACTCGTGAACAATCCGCCCGCCGACATGGGCGACCCGGCTTTTGCTCCGCCAGAGGTATTGCGTCACAAGAGCCAGGCAAACGCTGCCATTTCTGACTTGGTGGAAGAGGCTGCCCGTCACCTGGAGGCAGTTCGGTCAACAGCCATTCCCGACATATGGGATGTCGAACAAACGGCCTTCGACCTCACCCGAGCCTGGCTGCGTTTCGACCTAAGCCGGGTGCGTCTCTACGAAGCCATTGCTTCTACGCCGGTCGCACCCGGTGCCCGTCAGCGTTGCGACGAAGCCCAGGCCGCGTTGGACGACTTGCTGGCATGGGGTAGTATGCACATTGCCAGCTCCCGGTTCCACAGGAATTTCTTGAGCATTCATCAAATGTTTTGGCAACTTCGGTTGAACAAAATCCGCGCCGACCATTTCGTTGGCGCGTGGGGCAGATGGATTCTCAAGATCAAGAGCCTGATCCAGATCGGCTGCTCATTCTTGCGCCTGAGAGGAATGTATGACGATTAGGCTGGGGACCGGAATAGCCACTCCCCCGCCCAATACCTGCCCCGGAATTGATGGGCTATCCGCTCGACGTCAGCCGTAGCTTTCGGAACATCCACGGCGCGCCCAGTGCAGCCCACAGCCCCACCAGCGCGTAGCGCACGACGCGCATGACGAAGTAGAGCGGCTCACCCTCGGCGGGAAAGACAAGTTTGAGACCGAGGTAGAGGATAAGCAGCACAATTGCGCCGACCAGTAAGCGTACAGCGCGCTGCCACAACGGGCCGTCCGCGCTGAAGGGGACTATCCGCCTGGATAGTACCACCCCCACACCCATCCCCATCAGCACCGCCATCGAACTGCCCGTGTCCCTGGTGTGATGAAGCAGGAGCAGCGCCAGCGGCACGGCCACGGCCAGTGCCAGTTGCACGGCCAAGCCGGCCCGTTTGAGCCAGGCTGTGAAGCGCGGCTCTAGCGCCAGATAGGCCGCCAGGAAGACAGCGCCGACCGCCCAGCCGCTCAACACGTCAGTGGGGAAATGCACCCCCAGGTAGACGCGGGAGAAGCCGATCAGCACCATCAGCAGGATGGCGACGACCCACAACCAGGCCTTGCGGAACCCAGTCGCGATGGTACCCCACACGACGACCGCCGATTGGGAGTGGCCGCTGGGCAGCCCGTATCCTTCGGCGTCGTACAGTTGCACCGTCGGATCGAGTTCGAACGGGCGCGGGTGGGCGAACAGGTACTTGAGCCCGGTGTTGGCGTAGACCGAGAGGAGATAGACAAAGGCCAGGCGCACCCCCACGGCGAAGTCCACGCACCAGAAGATCAGCGGGAGAAGTATGAGGAAGAACTCCTCATTGCCCATAAAGGTGATGGCCCTGAAAACGGCGTCGAGCGCCGGTCCGTGCACCAGTTGGATGGTGCGGATGAGATCAAGTCCCCACTGCCAGATTGCTTCCATCGTTACCTCCTATGGATCAATGAACAATGCACCAATGAACAATGAGAGGATCGTCTTGGCCGTCTCCATAAGCGCCTGCGCCAGCAGCCCATGGGAGATCAGGATCAGATACACCTATGATTATATCCGACCAGCGTAGCCAAGTCAATCGCGCTATGACCCCATCTACAGCAATTCCCGTTATGACCTTCCCGGAAGCTCCAAATTCAGTTGCGCCAGGCGAAACTGGTCGAATCATAGCCCAATTTGACAGAGAAGCATCGCTATAGCTTCCGGGAAGCTATGTTAGCCACCAAAAACGGGAATTGCTGACGCCTATCCACCACCGGCGCCAAACATAGCACCGATACTCTGATCTGTCAAATCCTGCTTGTGCAAACCAACGAGGTGAGTATAATAAACGCGAGTTCGGCATAAAAGTCTCTCGCTGAAACACTACAGCGAATTGAGAATAGAACGAATTTTCCTTGCGCCGCTCAGCCAACCCCGTTCTGAGGCCAGCGGCGACAAGGGCAGGGAGTTTCTCGTTCGCTGCAACGGTTCTTTATTCGTTTTATTCCCAATTCGTTGTTGTGCTTTCTCTCCGCCACATCTCAGGAGGTACCGATGCCGACTCTGCGCCTGACCCAGCACGCCGAAAGCCAGCCCGACCACTACCGCATCCAGGTCGAACTCACAGGCGACGGCCTGCCCCGCCAGACCGCCACTGCCCCGCTCACCTTTGCGTTCAGCGCCCAGGATCAAGAGAACCTGCGCTGGTATCTGGAAGACTTTCTCCAGTACCCGTTCGACCCCGCGCCCAAGATCGCCGCTCGCGTCGAGGAACGGTTGGCCGAGATCGGGACGGAACTCTTCCGGGCCGTGTTTCACGCCGATGACGACGCCCGCGACCTGTGGGCCACGCTGCGCACGTGCCTGAACGACACCCGCGTCGAGATTATCGCCGGGGTGCAGGAGGCGACGGCCATCCCCTGGGAACTGATCCGCGACCCCAAAACCGACACACCGCTGGCCCTGCGTGCCCGCGCCTTCGTGCGGGCCCAGCCCCAGGCCGCGCAGCGCCCCAAACTTCCCTCCCCTCTCCCGGGGGGAGAGGGGCCGGGGGTGAGGGCTATCCGCATCCTGCTCGTCATCTGCCGCCCCAGCGGGCGCGAGGACGTGCCCTTCCGGTCGGTCGCCAGCCGCATCATCAAGGGGCTGGGGGCCGACGCCCGCGAAGCCTTTGACCTGGACGTGCTGCGTCCGCCCACGTTCGAGCGCCTGGCCGAGGCACTACGCGCCGCCAAAGCCAGGGGCGAACCCTATCATGTCGTCCACTTTGACGGGCACGGCGTCTACACCGAGGTCGAACAAAAGCCAGGCGGGCTGGCTGACATTCTCAAGGGACTGAGCGCCCTGATGCTCTCAAGCCCGCGCTCCGGCCCGCACGGCTACCTGCTGTTCGAGAATCCCGCGCTGGACGAGAACGTGCAATTGGTAGACGGCCCGGCTTTGGGCAAACTGCTGGTGGAGACGGACGTGGGGGTGCTGGCGCTCAACGCCTGCCGCTCCGCCCACGCCGAAACGCCTGAGGCCCCCTCCCCAACCCCTCAAGCCCCCTCCCCAACCC
>Ga0209121_10006263_pt1 | contig 10481 bp, 6 predicted proteins | sample Cruoilmetagenom3_FD_187292 | JGI IMG/M metagenome (GOLD analysis project Ga0209121, IMG submission 187292) | Oil polluted marine microbial communities from Coal Oil Point, Santa Barbara, California, USA - Sample 3 (SPAdes) (version 2) | ecosystem: Environmental > Aquatic > Marine > Oil seeps ...
ACAAGAGACATCTCTTCCTCTATCTGAGTGGCATGCTTACCCATATATATCGAGCCGTTTCTGCCGTCAATACTCAGGAATTCGCCGGAACGAATAATGCGGTCGTGTAATCGCGCAAAACCCAGATTTTCAAAGACCTGCAGTTGCTTGCAGCCCACAATGCAGTTTTTGTCCAGACGAAATGCAATAATGGCTGCATGAGATGTCTGCCCTCCCTTTGCTGTAAGCAGGCCGTCTGCTAAAGTAATTTCCTTGATATCGTCCGGAACCGTGTCTGACCGGATCAGGATCAACGGGGTTCCGGGCTCCTTCTCGCGGAAGGTTTTAATCTCAGAGAGGGTGAACACAGCCTTCCCTGCCACGGCCCCTCCGCTTACCCCAATGCCTCTGCCAAGGTAGCTGGCCTCCAAATCTGCTGAGTGTACAAAAACCTGAAGGATGTATCGCCTCTTGGTGGTCATGTTCCGGCTCTGGAGTATGAAGAGCCTGTTGCTCTCCGGGCCTTCAAAGGTAAATTCTATCTCCTGTGGATCCCATCTTTTTTCGTAGATGAGCTCTCTGGTCATGGACAACAAGGTATTGTAAATCTCAGGGAAATTTTTCTCCAGAGTCATTTCGGAATCAAGCCCCATGGCCTTTTCCTGCTTTATTGAAATCGGATATGTGGAGACCAGGCCGCTTACGATGTCATCTCCCTGATTGCCTGTAGTGAAGTCGCCCCACAGGCTGATACTGTCTATATGGTCAGTATGGATTGGCGTGAAGGCCACGCCGCTCCCGGATGTCTCAGCAAGATTTCCATAGGCCATGGCCTGTAGTATCACAGCCGTGCCCCAGTAATCGGACATCTCCATTATTTCCCTGTAGTTCTTTGCTTTTTCAGACTCCCATGACGTAAGAATCAGTCGTATGGCCACAAGGAGTTGCTCAAAAGGTTCTATCTCCAGCTCCAAACCATGGTCCAGCGTGGCTTGACGGTAAGCCAGGGCCAACTCTTTCATCTGGTCTCCGGTAAATTCCCTTTTCTGCTTTACTCCATACCTGCGCTTGTGATTATTCATGAGCTCGGTGAACATCTCACGGTCCAGATCAAAGGCCATGGCCCATGATTGGACAAACCTGCGGTAGTTGTCCCAGGCAAACCAGGCATTACTGGTTTTTTTAGCCAGGCCTTCTATGATTTCAAGATTACTGCCCACATTAATGATTGTTGACATCATCCCCGGCATGGAAATGGCCGCTCCGCTCCTTACCGATAGGAGCAAGGGATTTGACTGGTCGCCAAACCTGCGCCCGGTTTGATGCTCTAACTCCCCAATGGCTTTCTGAAGCTGTGATCTGAATTCTCTGTATACACTGAGGAGTTTTCGGATAATCGGGTAACACCTGAACACCTCGGTTGTGACTATTACTCCTGGTGGAACCGGTACTCCCTCCTGTGCCAGGAGCACCAGGTTAAAGCCTTTATTGCCGAGGTGTATAAGGTTTTTTGTCTGTTCTTTCGGGCTGTGTATAGTACACAAAATCTGATTCGGATCATAGCTCAACATTAAGTCAAGTTCCTTGTGATCCAGTCTCTCTTTTTGCTCTCCAAGCACCTGATATACCCTGGCTATGAAGTTGTCCAGGTACTGTAGTCCAAAGGTGCCGGAGATAAGGTCTCTCAGGAACCATTCTGTTATCTGATGAATGAGCTGAGTCTCGTTTTCAGCTTCTTTTATAGCAGTCTTGTATTTTGGAAGAAGGTTGTGTTTGCCCAACTGGCGAATAATAAGAGAGATATTGTCCTGATGGGGGCTTATGTAATAGACATGGATAATGTCTTTAACCCCCTCAGACAGCCCTCTCACTACGTCCAGATACTGGGAAAAGGCAAATCGCCTGACCTCGAAGGATTTTTCCAGCAATCCGAGATAAGTGGCGAATTTTTTAGAATACACTCCGTCTAGCTGTACGGCTCTCCAGAAGAGGCGGAGGTACCTGAGTATGCGCACAAAGATAGGCCTTGAGATAAAGGTTGAATCTATCTCAGCTATCAGTTGTTCGAAATGAATATTGGCCAGGTTCTCCAGGCGGAAACTGAGGCTAAGGGCGTCAAACTTGCGCTCATGGTAACGGCCATAGATTGAAGGAATGTCCACTGTTATATGCCGTTTGTGGTAAATGTCCTCCCTGATTTCAAACTGCTCCTTGCTGAGAATAATACCCTTAAGGACATCAAGCTGGTCCAGGATTACCTCAAGACACCGTTCCGGATCGTCGTCCACATCCAGGACTTCAAGTACCCTGTCCAGTCCCTCAAAACCCAGATTTTTGGCTTCCTCCAGATGATGACGGATTTCCTGAGCGCCGAGCTTGTACTTATAGGCCTCAAGCCGGTACATCTGGATGAGAAGTTCAACACGTCTTCTCTCTTGATGGGGGACATCAGAGACTTGACCTAAAATTTGAGAGAGCCGGTCCTTTTCCAAATTCAGCAGGCTACCTACACTGTGGGTAAATCGTTTGAGATCCAGCACATCTGCCAGATGCCGTATGAGTCTGTGGACATGATCCACGTGAGGGCCATGGTCAGGAACCTGCTCCAGGATTTCAGGGGGCAGGAAAGGGGCCAGTCCTTCCTTTTGCCTGCTGAACCAGAAGCACAGAATGGCCTCAATAAAATCAACAATGCGGTTGTTGCTCTCAACATGGCTCTGTTTTCTCAGGAAATGAATAAGGATATCCTTGCGTAGAGATATCTCATCAAGCTCTGTTGACACATCCCTCAAGAGACCCTCTGCTCCTATCTCATTGAAGTAAACCGGCAGGATCTTGGCCAACTGTTTGACGAGATTGTAAGTCGGCTCTATGTCACAGTTCAATAATCTGCTGACGTCTTTCTGAAACAGGTCTGTATCCCGGATGCATGTGCCTGCCAGTTTAAGATTTATTATAAGGGCTGACAACAGGGTGCCGCAGACACTGGTTCTTTGTTCTACAAATTTTAACCAGACACGAATATTCTGCAGGTGAGCGGGATCGCTCAAGATATGCCATTCGGCATCTACGCCCTTAATCCCCGGGGGTTGGAAGCCAAATTGGACTACCTGATTAAGAAAAAGCTCTATAAGCCTTGTGTTGTCCCTGCGGACTACTTCTGAACCCAGGGCCTCGATGCACTGAAGAGCAGTCCTTGGGAAATTGCCTACTTGTTGCTTTAGCAGCGCAAAGCTTCTGGAAAGGATCTCTTGAAGCTGCTCCTGGTCTGCAGTGCGTATAAGATACAAAAAGCTGTGGTTGATCTGTCGAAGGATTTCCTCGTGGATCGTGGACAGGCCTTCTATTTCAATAAGATGGAATGGCAGCAGAAGGTATAATCCGGCCTCTTGATTGCGGGAAGCCTGCTCTTTTGATGATATGGGCGGAATTTGACACGACAGACGGCCCAGGTACTGGACAATCTTTCTGTACTGATCCACTATATCTAGATAGCCCGGGCGCCTGGCCAGCTCCAAGACCTCTTGTTCCTTGAAAGGCGCTTTCCTTTCGATTTTCAGGTCTTCCAGAGAGGATTTGAGCTGTTTATGCGAGACCGGATCGATAAGTCCCAGCGTCTTTTCCAGGTCTTCAGAATCCAGTTCCATGGAGAACTGTTCAATGGCGCGGTTTAGCCAGTTAACAGGGTCTTTTTGCTCAAGCCAGTACCGAGAGGTAGCTTTCTGAACTTCAATAAGAAGTCTTCCCGCTTCATCCCACAACTCCGGAGGGATTTTTTGCCCCTCCAGGCGGCCGGAAAGATTTTGTATCAGGTGTGATATAGGGTAGTAGCTCCTGGCAACAGCCTTAATCACATACGCATTGGATTCTTTAAGCCTGTGAAAGGCATGTTCAATATCAGGCAGTATTGTCAGAAGCTTTTCAGTATCTACTTTTTGAATGATCTTTTCCAGAAAGGCCAGGAGTCCGTCTACTGCTTCGGTCTTCTGGTCATTTTCAGGGGCCTGGGAGATGACATCAGAGAAGGTGTCCAAAAGCACTCTGATGGCCTCAGGTCCCTGAGACGAACGGCTGTAAGTAGCAAGATTCTTGAGGGCAAATGACCTCAGATCTGCAATCACAACTTCCCAGTTGCGAAATGGATGGTGCAGCTCAAAGAGGAGGCTATTAACAGCCTTAATTATGCCCTGATAATCCTTGACTGCGTCCCGGAGAACCTGGTAGCGGGAATCATACTTTACTTCCCTGACGGCTGTGGCCTCAAGATTTGCACGGAGGGCTTTCGATGCTATCATGTTTGTAGTTATTTATGTAATTTCTCAATAAGTCCGGGTACCAGTCACTGGATTCCCGCCTTCGCCTGTCTGCGTGCGACGCACAGGCAGGCGGGAATGACGATTGGGTGTGAACGCCCGTCATTCCCGCGAAGGCGGGAATCCATTAGATAGTCGCAAAATATGATTTGCCCGGACTTATTGAGAAGTTACTTGTTTATTCCTCAAAAGTGTGAGCCTCTTGCAAAAGACTGAATTTTGCAAGAGGCTCGTGTTAATGATTACATCATGTTTCTGCCGTTAAAGGGCCTTGTGAGCGTTCATGTGAAGGACCAGATCCAATATCCTGTTGGAGTACCCCCATTCATTGTCATACCATGACATGACCTTGATCAACTTGTTCCCAATAACTTTGGTGCATGCGCTGTCCACAATAGAGGACCTTGGGTCTCCTATGAAATCTGTGGAGACCAGGGGTTCGTCTGTGTATCCGAGGAAGCGGCTGGTAGCCGCCTTAATGGCCTCGTTTATTTCGGCTACTGTGGCACGTTTTTCCACCTGGGCCACAAGATCCACTATGGAGACGTCAGGGGTGGGCACACGGACTGCCAGGCCGTCAAATTTGCCGGCAAGCTCAGGAATGACCTTGCTTACTGCTGCTGCGGCACCGGTCCTGGTGGGGATCATATTAACAGCAGCGGCCCTGGCCCGTCTGAGGTCGCTGTGGGGAAAATCAAGCAATCTCTGATCGTTAGTATAGGCGTGTACAGTGGTAATCAATCCGGAAACTATACCAAATCTGTCTAATATTACTTTGACCACAGGGGCGAGACAGTTGGTGGTGCAGGAGGCGTTAGATACGATGTGGTGACTGGCTGGATCATAGTCGTCTTCGTTGACCCCCATCACAATCGTGACGTCCTCATGCTTTGCAGGGGCTGTGATTATGACCTTTTGCGCTCCAGCCTCCAGATGCCCTCGTGCAAGATCTGCATCACTGAACCGTCCAGTAGCTTCGATTACGTATTCCACACCCATTTCCTGCCAAGGCAACTGGGAGGGTTCCTTGATGGCTGTTATCCGTATATCTTTGCCGTCCACAATTATTCCCTGATCTGTGTCCTTCACATCGAGGGGGAATGTTCTCATTATAGAATCATACTTTAACATGTGAGCCAGCGTATGGGTGTTTGTCAGGTCATTTATGGCCTCAATTTCAATGGCTTCAAATTCTTTATATTGTTTAGAAGCCCTGAAAATGCTCCTTCCAATGCGTCCGAAACCGTTGATGCCGACCTTAATAGTCATGTCTGAACCTCCTATCAGCTAATATTCAGGATGTAAAAGTTTACACTCCTTGGCAAGGAGTGAATAAGGAAACTGTAAATAAATATTTTACCCGAAAAGTGGATGATGTATCTTGGCACTTAAAACTTTAGGCACCAAGGCTCATATTGGTTACTTTTTCAGAATTGCCGTAGCCTGATTGATGCTTTTTCTACTATAATCTACTACTTCGTCTGCCAATTCATGCAGGGTCTGATCCTTATTCCTGCACTGGCACAATTTGATCAACATAGGAAGATTTACCCCTGTTATGACCTCGACCTTGTTGTCCTCCAGGAAGGCAAGGGTCATGTTGGCCGGAGTCCCCCCGAACATGTCTGTAAGTATCAGTACACCGTCACCAGTATCTACTTCCTTAATAGCCTTGCGGATGTCGGACTGTAATTTATCTATAGGCCTTGACGGATCTATAGAAAGGGCGACCATCTGTTCGGCTTTGCCCACAATGAAAACCGTCGTTAATAACAGCTCATCAGCAAGACGGCCGTGGGATGTCACAACCACACCTACCATGTATTTATCCCTCCAGTTCCAGGTCTCTGTGTGTGACGATAACCTCCTCATCAGCCCCTGTAAATAGTTCTTTTAGATGCTCTACAATGGCAACACTCCTGTGTCGACCTCCTGTGCATCCTACGGCAATCACAAGATAAGATTTACCTTCATTTCTGTATTTTGGGACAAGGAATTTCAAAAGGCCTTCGGCGTGTTTAAGAAATTCAATAGTGTCTTCCTTTTCCAAGACATAGGTTTGGACTTCATGGTCACAGCCGCTTAGGGGATGCAGTTCCGGCTCAAAGTATGGATTTGGCAAGAACCTGACATCCAAGACCAGGTTGGCATCGGCAGGGACCCCATACTTAAAGCCGAATGACAGTATGTGTATCACGAGTTGATCCAGGCGTTTTCTAAAGGAATAAAGCCTGACAATACCCTGCCTAAGCTGATGAACATTGAAATCTGAGGTATCAAATAACTTGTCGGCACATTCCCTCAGCCCCACCAGATGTTCCCTCTCAACATGTATTCCTTCAAGGACATTGCCCCTGGGCTTCAAGGGATGCCGGCGGCGGGTTTGGCTGAATCTCCGTACTAATACCTCATCCTTTGCATCGAGAAACAGGATTTCAAGGTGAAACCCTGTTTCTTTAATCTGTGTAAAGATAGACTGGTATTGATCGAGGAAACTCTCTTCTCGCACATCCATCACAAGGGCTACACGGGTGGGCATTGTGGAAACATTTTCGGTGAGGGAGAGGAACTCCGGCAAGAGGGCTATCGGAAGATTGTCCACACAGTAATAGCCCATGTCTTCAAAGGCTTTGAGTACAGTGCTCTTACCAGATCCGGACATGCCGGTTATAACTACCGTTTGAACCAGTTTGACCGGATCATAAGGTGCTGAAATTACCCCTGGCTCATCTTTTTGAAACTGGGTTTGTGGAGATTTGTCAGTCACTTTTCGTTCTTTGTGTAAAACACTGAGGGTCTTAGACCTGACCGTCTATTTCTTCTATTACTTTTTGAATGGAACGTGCATCCGGCGCTTCCATGATTCGCTGGTGCACTTCCTGGGTCTTTAACACCCTTGAAACCTGGGCTAATAGTTTGAGATACAGGGTTGCCGAGTTGTCAGGCGCAAGCAAAAGAAACATTATGTGAACCGGACGGTTATCCATTGCATCAAAAGGGATACCCTCCGGGCTCCGGCCGACTAATATGAGCATATGGCCCAGTTCGGGGATTTTTCCGTGTGGAATTGCCACTCCACCCCCAATACCTGTACTGCCCAGTTGTTCACGCTCCTTGAGGACAGATAATACGGCATCCTGGTCCAAGGCGGGCTCTATTTCTGTTACTCTTCTGGCCAGGCTGGCCAGTGCCGCTTCTTTGGATTTGGTATTAAGATCGGGGATGATACATCTGTTGCAAAGAAAATCGAGTATCTTAACAGTCATTACGGTTCGACTAACCCCAAGGTCCCGCCCATACGCCAGTAAAGTACGTTTATTGCGTTGGTCTCAGCATTGGTGAACATCATGAAGTTTTGATTAAGTGACTGGAACTGAGCAGCCGCTTCCTCAACAGCCATGGGTTTGGCATCCATTTTTTTTGTGGTGATTATACCCAGGTCCTCTTTTCCTGTTTCAGGAGACGGTGAGATGTCTGAAAGGGCCGGTTCGGAAATTGAGATGGATCCTCTCTTGCTGCGAATCTTTTCTTTATATCGCTTTAACTGCTTATAGATTTTGTCAGATACCAGATCTATAGCCGTCCGCATTTCATTCTGTTCTTCCTTGGCTGCTGCCCTTATGCCATCTCCTGAAAGCACAACCTCTGCTGTCTGCCTGAATTTCTCCACTGACAAAACAACATTTACATCCATGGGACCATCGGCATATTTTTTGAGTTTTTGGAGTCTGTTTTCAGCGTATTCGCGCAGTGCATCCGAAGGATCTAGACGCCTAAATGTCACATTGATTTGCATATAATACCTCCAAATGGGGATTTAGCTAATCGCTAATATGTCTCGGAATTTCTACAATTCATTGAATTTACGGGTAGACCAATGATCCATTCTCCCAGAATCCATTATTCCATATTCCATCATTCCAGTATTCCAATTGGGGCGAAGCCTTAAGTTCCTTTATGATTTATTGCAGGTCGCTTGCGGCGACTGGAGGGCAGAATACCCATCAAATCTCTGTACTTTGCCACAGTTCGTCTTGCAATACATATATGATCCTTGGCCAATATTTTCTCAATCTGCTTGTCACTGTATGGTTGAGTTGGATCCTCTGCCTGGATCATCTGACGAATCTGTTCTTTTACGCTATAAGATGCCACATCAGAGCCGTCGTCCCGGCATAGGCTCGCACTGAAAAAGAACTTGAGCTCAAAAATACCCTGTGGTGTGTGGACATATTTATTTGTGGTTACTCTGCTTATGGTGGATTCGTGCATCTCGATGTCATCTGCCACGGTTCTGAGTATTAAAGGCTTGAGATAGGTTATTCCTTTGTCCAGGAATTCCCCCTGGAACTTAACAATACTCTTTGTGACTCTGTAAATAGTCTTTTGCCGCTGTTGGATGCTGCGAATCAGCCATAGGGCAGACTTGAGTTTGCCCTGGATGAAGTCCTTGGCAGAGGAAGTAGCAATGCCGTTTTTAATGGCATCGCGATAAAAAGAGCTTATTCTCAGTCTCGGCATGCCTTCGTCATTTAAGGTAACTACATACTCATCGTCTACTTTATAAACATAAATGTCAGGAACGATGTATTGGATCTCCTCACTGCTGAACTGCCGCCCGGGACAAGGTTCCAGGTTGGTTATTATCTCAATTGCCTGGGCTATTTTCTCCAATGACTGCTCGGTAGCCTTGGCCATAGCTTGATAATTGTGTCGTTCAATATGGTTAAGGTGCTCACTTACCAGTTCCAAGACCAGCAGGTCATTGATACCCAAATGATCCATCTGGACCAATAAGCATTCTTTAAGATCCCTGGCTGCCACACCAACAGGGTCGAAGAGCTGGATTTCTTTTAGCACATCCTCTACTTGTTGCGGAGCACATTCAACTTCTTCAGCTATCTCCTCAATTGTAGCCTTGAGATAGCCGTTTCGGTCAAGATTGCCGATAATAAGACAGGCATTTTTACGTTCTACGTCGTTGAAGTGTGCCATCTGAAGTTGCCACGTCAGATGTTCTTTCAGGCCCGTGGTGCGAGTGAAGAGATTTTCATAGTTTGGGGTTTCCTTTTTTTCAAAGGAATATGCAGGAAGTGAGGACCTGTTATCTTCGTCCCAAAAATCTTTCCAGTTTATGTCTTGAATTGCATTGTCTTCCCATGGAATTTTTTCAAGTTCAGAGGAAGCCAGAGTTGGAGGTTGGGTCTCGTACGAGTCGGGTTCATCTTCTTGGAAAGAGTTGCTGCGATCAGTGTCATTTGAGGATGGGATATCTTCCGATTCAGATTCCTCCAGGATTGGATTAATTTCTAATTCCTGGTCAATTGTTTCGATTAGTTCAACTTGGGAGAGTTGAAGCAGTTTAATAGCTTGCTGCAACTGGGGAGTCATTACCAGTTGCTGTGTCAGCTTAAGTTGTTGGCGAAGTTCTAAGGCCATAGAAAATTAGAGAAGCCGTAATTGGCTTACAGTTTAAAGTTTTCTCCTAAATATATTCTCCGTGCCAGATCGCTTGAGGCGATGTGCTCCGGAGTACCCTCTTCGTTAATAACTCCTAAATTAACAATATAGGCACGATCACATACAGTCAAGGTTTCGCGGACGTTGTGGTCTGAAATGAAGACTCCTATTCCCCTGGTCTTCAGGTCCCGTATTATCTTTTGCAGGTCGGAAACAGCTATGGGATCAACACCTGCAAAGGGTTCGTCAAGCAGAATAAACGAGGGGTCGGTAGCAAGCGCCCGCATAACTTCCACACGTCTCCGTTCTCCCCCTGAAAGCGACTGTGCCTGTTGATCCGCGAGGACGGAGAGTCCCATGTCATCTAAGAGTTCAAGGGTCTTGCTCTCTATTTCCTGGTGGGAGAGCCCCCTTGTTTCCAGTACAAGGCGGATGTTATCAGCAACTGACAGCTTCCTGAATACCGAGGGCTCCTGAGGTAGATAGGTTATGCCTTTACGAGCCCGTTTGTGCATAGGCAAATTGGTTATATCTTCCCCATCAAACGAAACTTTCCCTTCGTCAGGTCTGATGAGGCCGGCGATCATATAGAATATAGTGGTCTTGCCGGCACCATTTGGGCCCAACAGACCTACTATGCTATGGTCTGATAACTCAAGGCTTACGCCATTGACTGCTGGCCGGCCACGAAAACGCTTTACCAGTTTCTCTACGTTCAATTTGCTCATA
>Ga0209121_10006264_pt1 | contig 10480 bp, 16 predicted proteins | sample Cruoilmetagenom3_FD_187292 | JGI IMG/M metagenome (GOLD analysis project Ga0209121, IMG submission 187292) | Oil polluted marine microbial communities from Coal Oil Point, Santa Barbara, California, USA - Sample 3 (SPAdes) (version 2) | ecosystem: Environmental > Aquatic > Marine > Oil seeps ...
GTAACCGTAGTGGCGGGGTTCATCCCCGCCTTATTCTCACGATGGCATAAAAAACTGCCCCAGGTGTCACCTATCTATCTGAACTAGATCATTATGATCTGTAGCTAAGAGGCATAGCTCTCCTACGCTAATGTTGAGATTACTCAAAAGTGCCGCACTCACTCACTTGACCTTTAAGGGTTTCGATAGCATGGGGGAGAGCTGGCAATATTGACTCAAGGCACTCACGCACTGCCTTGGGACTGCCAGGCAGGTTAACAATTAGGCATTCTCCGCGAGTGCCGACAACTGCTCGACTTAACATAGCCATAGGAGTTTTTTTAAGGCTTTTGGCTCTCATTGCTTCAGCGAAACCAGGAATAACCCTATCCACCACTGAAAGAGTTGCTTCGGGGGTGACATCCCTAGGACTAAGCCCTGTGCCACCCGTAGTGATAATGACATCTATGCCATCCTTATCCGCCCACTGAATTAGCTTCTCGGCAATAAGATTCTTCTCATCAGGAACAATATCATAATTTACAACTTGGGTGTCTATCTGAGAAAGGATTCCCCTGATAACTTCACCACTTTTATCCTGGCGTTCGCCACGCCAACCTTTGTCGCTGATGGTCAATATTCCAGCCTTGAACATGTTCTTCACCCTCACCTCAATCCTCTCCCTCGAAGGGAGAGGAAGGGTTCCCGCTAGGCTTATTTCTTATGGAAATATCCAAGTTTCTTATCTCTCCAACACCCTTTAATGTTGAAACCATGGCCAACAGAGCTTTGGCAATAATGTCTTCGACAAAAGACTTGATAAAAATTTGTTTGCCATTGATAAAAAGAGAGGTATCACTATCAGCCTCAAAGACAAAATTCTTCTCTATGAAATCGGCTATCGCCTGAATATCATTCGGATGAAACTGGGGCACATCTATATCCAGCGGCTCATCAGTGACTATAGCAGAGAGTATTTGAGGAGGACACACTAAACCTTCCCCAAGCTCTCTCCTGTGCACTTCAATTTTAGGAGCCTTACCTCTCTTAAATCCCTCAACCAAGACGAGATCAGAATCACCACCAATAATACGTAAAATCTCGTCAATACTAGAGTCATGATCCGTGTTTCTGACGAGAACAAGCTTATCCGGAGAGCTGACAACTACAGTATCGCTGCCCGCCTCGGCAAATCTCCAACTATCTTTCCCCAGCCTGTCTATATCCATTCCACCTGGGCTGTGTTTCACTGTAACAACTCGATATCCTCGTTTCTTGAACTCCATGATCAAAAATTCTATAAGGACCGTCTTGCCGGCTCTCGACGCACCCACGATAGAAACAACTGGTAACACTTTCCTATTCCTCACTCCAATCTAACATCTGCACTTCGACCATATCACCTGCCTTAACCCCATTTGAGTCCTCCGGGATAACAGCCAGCCCATTAGCCCTAGCCATGGATGTAAGAATCCCCGAACCCTGGGGGCCAGTAAGGCAGGCATAATACCGACCATCTCGCTTGCTAACAATTACCCTGGCGAAAAGACGACGACCGTCGGTATTGATAACACCATCTTCCATAATCGCCTGAATAGACGGCTTGGCCCAATTTTTCTTCCCCATCATTTTTAAGATAGCCGGACGGGCAAATTGCTCAAAGGTAACCATAGAACTAACTGGATTGCCTGGCAAACCTAGGTGGGGCACTTTTTTCTCCCTACTTCTAATTACCCCGAAAGCAAGCGGCTTCCCCGGCTTCATACACACCGTCCAAAAGGCAATCTCGCCACGCTTTGCTAGAACATCCTTCACTATATCATAATCCCCCAGAGATACACCCCCAGAGGTGATGAGCATATCTGAATCCAGTGCCTCACTAATCTTCTTATTAAGTGATTGAACTGAATCACGTCCTATGCCAAGGATTTTAGGAATCCCACCATAGCGCAGGATTTCAGCAGCGATAGTATACGTGTTGCTATTATGGATCTTGCCCGGGGGTAATGGCTGGTCAATATCTATAAGCTCGTCTCCGGTAGCCAGAACTGAAACTACAGGACGGCGAATAACCAGCGCTGTCAGACATCCAAGAGAGGCCAGAACTCCTATCTCTGAAGGACGAAGCACAGTCCCCCTCCTTAAAATTAGCGCACCTTTTGCAATATCCTCGCCCTTACATCGAACATTTAATCCCTTCCCTACTTGACGCAATATGCCAATTTGAGATGAGTCATCCCCAGATGCCTTCCGAGTAACTTCATCAGTATCTTCAAATTGCACTACAGCATCAGCCCCCTCAGGCAATGGCGCCCCTGTCATAATACGAATAGCAGTCCCTGGCTCAAGCTCTTTATCAGGCATAGAGCCAGCGGCAACCTCAGCGATAACAGGGAAGACCTTTGGCGACGACTTACCTGCGCCATATGTATCCTCAGCTCTTACAGCAAAGCCATCCATAGCGGAATTATCCCGTGGAGGAATGTCAATGCTAGAATAGACATCTTCAGCCATAACCTGACCTAGAGAGTCTAAAATGGGCTTCTCTTCTGGCTCCAGCACTTCAAAATAGCTCAGAATCTTCTCTAATGCCTCTTCAACAGAAATCATTTAATAGCTCACCACGGAGGATACCAATGCTAAGATTAATTAACTTGCATTATGGCTATCTCCGCTTCCCGAGTCAACACTCCTCTTTTGCTAGTATATTGGCGCGAGCTAAGTCGGCCTGGGAATTTACGTTGGAAAAGCTTAGAAGCTGCGGATCAAATCTCTGGCATTCAGCCTGGCCAACATACCTAACATTCACTGTCCTGAGAAAATAAGTAACCCCCAATTGATTGTCCTCCAGTCGCGTTCTTATGCCGTCCAGACAGCTTTTACAATACACAGCATGAAGAGGTTGAATCCTATCTACCTTAGGGATAACCGCATCAAAACCGGGGGAGAGCTTGATCATGTAACGTAGCAGCTCAATATTCAAAAAGGGCATGTCACAAGCGACCACGAGGTTATATAAGGATTTAGAAGCTGCCAGCCCGGTATAGATCCCACCAAGTGGACCCTTGCCTGGGTACAAATCCGCCTTGTATTCTACACTATAGTCAGACAGAAAGTGGAACTGAGCCAGGGAACCCACTATCAGGATTTGGTTACTTACCAACGCAAGTCGCTCGATAACACGTTGGATCAAGCTTCTACCACCGATGACCTCTAAAGCCTTATTCCTCCGAAGTCGAAAACTTTTCCCTCCAGCAAGAATAATTGAGGTCACTATCACTATCCTCCAAAAATCTCATCACCTTAGAATCTTAAAATGAGGCGTATGCGTTCGCTATCATTTTACGCTGACATTACTTCCGTTTCAATTTTGTCCCTGACAAGGGAAAGCAGGCTATACATGCTACGTAGAGGATGATATTCTTCAGTGAGAAATATACCTCAGGAATGGGGCAAACGATTCCTGAAGTGGTCAAAATGGTGCTCGCTGAGTTAGATAATAAATTTTTTTAGCACAAAACCCAACAAAGCCCTTGTTTTCCCCTCCACTTTGGTTTAATATTTACTCTCAGCATTGGCTTTTTGAATGCATAAGTGGCTTTCTTGCCAACTGCAGGCTTGTGCAAAAACTGGAAAAGGTTAAGTACACACCAAGCTTGGCAAAGTGACTGTGATAGCATTTTTAGCAACTGCGTTCGGGGCTTTTTTATTGTATTTACTCCTGACTATCCCCTGTGGCCCTTTGTTTCTCTGGAGTAAAGAAGAGCTAATTATTGGGGCTATCTTTGCTCTGATAGTAGCAGCAATAGTAAGGAAGATATTTCCAGCGAAGAATCTTCGCCTGCTAAACCCAAAGAGATGGTTTCTACTTCTTGCCTATATTATATGGCCATTCTTTCCGGCGATGGCAAAGGCAAATATTGATGTTGCCTACCGGGTAATAACTGGGAGAATAAAGCCAGGCATTGTGAAGATTTCCCCTAACCTAAAGACCGACGCCGGTTTAACCATGCTGGCTAACTCCATAACTCTAACTCCAGGCACTTTAAGCGTGGATGTAGATGAAGAAACAAATGACTTATATGTCCATTGGATAAATGTGAAGGAAAAAGCCTTAGAAAAAATGCCCAGAGATTACAGGTACGTATGTGGTAAATTTCCCGATTGGGCAAGAAGGGTGACAGAATAATGTGGCTTCCCGTAGCCATATTCCTTGCAGTTTGCGCCACTGTAATTCTTATAAGGCTGTTCCTAGGCCCTACCCCACCAGACCGGCTAGTAGGGTTGGATACCCTAAACACTATCGTTGTAGCATCCATGGTTATCCTGGGAATGGCATTTAACGAGGTAATATATATTGATGTGGCCATTGTTTATGCCTTGCTTTCTTTTGTCACCACACTTTTCATAGCCAAGTATATAGAGAAAGGCAAATTCTAATGATACTAAATGTAATCACCTACATATGTATTGCCATCGGGTGCTTTTTCAATATGATGGCAGCAATTGGCCTGCATCGTTTCCCTGATGTTTATACTAGGCTACACGCTGGAACGAAATGCACTACCTTTGGCTCCATATTTTTAATTGTGGCTGTTGTTATACAATCTGTAAATGTTTGGGTAGCAGAGGGCGTCTCCTCTCCCCAATCAATACTTACCTTACATGCAGTTATTGCTTTAGTAGCTATTTTGCTGACTAATCCTACCAGTGCTCATGCCATCGGTAGGGCGGCACATAGGAGTGGGGTCAAACCAGCGAGAGCAGTGGTGGATGACCTGGAGAAAGAAAAAACATGACTGCGTCCGGAGTCCTACACATAATTATCCCTATTTTGCTTGTAGTGTGTGCCTTGTTGGTAGCTATATTCAAAGATCTCATCGCTGCTGTAATAAGTTTAGCTGCTATGAGCCTGCTCCTGGCCCTGGAGTTTTATTTACTTCAAGCTCCTGACGTGGCTATCGCCGAGGCTGGGGTAGGAGCAGCTATCACCGTGGCGATTTATATCCTGGCCATAAGGGCAACGAAGCGGGAGTAGGAGGAATATGAGGAAAATTGCTATAGCAGCATCCTTAGGCGTCTTTATCGCCTTCTTAATAGCAGCAGCATTCCTCATCCACCCCTTTGGTTATCCGCCATCTCAAATGGATGACTACATAATAAAAAATACACAGAGTGAAACCGGAGCCAATAATGCGGTAACTGCCGTGGTCTTTGATTATAGAGGCTTTGATACCCTGGGAGAGGCTACCATTCTGTTTACCGCAGTAACTGGAGTAGTTATGCTATTCAGGAGAAAGAAGAGGGAGAAATAAAACGTGATGTCCAAAATTGTGCGTACTATGGCTAGCCTCCTAATCCTTTTTGTCCTTATCTATGGCTTATATATCATCATGCATGGGCACTTGACTCCCGGAGGTGGGTTTCAGGGAGGTGCTGTCTTTGCCTCTGGCGTAGCCTTACTCATTGTTGCTTTTGGCTCTGATAACATTCACAAAAGTCTAAAGGAACACCACCTCTCTGTCCTGGAAAGCAGTGGAGCACTGATATTCATCGGCTTAGCCTTTGGCGGCTTAGCCACCGTATTCTTTTATAATTTCCTTGTTGGCTCCTCCATTTTCGGTCACATCCCTCCCTACGGCCCTAACCCTGGGGATATATGGACCGCCGGAGTAATTCCTTTTATGAACATAGCAGTAGGCTTAAAAGTCCTGGCCGGCTTGTCCGTCATCCTTCTGGTCATGGCTTTAGCCACTACTACAACGGAGGTGGAAGAATGACACCAGGCATTCCTTTTAATGTTCCCTTTTTGGCAGTAGCGGCATTAATAGGTATTGCCTTTTACATCATCATAACCAAAAGGAATTTGATAAAACTGGTAATGGGCCTTAGCATCCTGGCGTCAGGCGTTAACCTATTCTTGATTACTTTAGGGTATAGAAAAGGCGGGGTTGCTCCCATTTACACCCACACTCCCGCAGGGATTATGGTGTTACCCGTCCCTCAAGCTTTAACTCTCACCAGCATTGTTATTGCCGTAGCATGTTTGGCTTTGATGCTTTCTATGCTAGTACACATTTATCGTCATACCGGGAATATAGATTCAGAAAAATCTAGGATAATGAAAGGATAAGGTAAGCTGGACACTCTAATAATTCACTCCCCTATCCTGATAATAGCCATCCCACTGCTGGCAGCGTTTCTAACTCCTCTAATTGGCAGAGCCAACGGAAAAGCTAGAGATGCCCTGGTAATAGCCAGCCTGGCATTTGTAGAATTCCTAGCCATAATTCTAGCCAAGGATATTTACCTCAACGGATTGCACATCTATACCCTTGGCGCCTCTTCTCCCAACCTTACCATCCCTGAAAATTATATTGTCCCCATACGCATAATCCTGGAAGTAGATAGCATGTCCATATTTATGGCTATAATATCGGCTACTGTTTCCTTAGCCGCAGCTATATATTCCCTCTCCTTTATGAAAGGGGAGACAGGCCAGAATAGGTTTTACACTCTCTTGCTACTTTTGGCAGCGGGCATGTTTGGCATGGAGCTTACCGGCGACTTGTTCAACCTGTTTGTCTTCTTAGAAATAGCTTCTATTGCTGGGGCTGCATTGACTGCTTTCAGAACCCACCTCGCCGATACAGCAGAAGGCGGATTCAAATACATGGTTATATCTACCGTTGCTGCCCTAATGGTCCTATTCGCTATAGGCATACTTTACGCCCAATACAACTTGATCAATATAGGTGCCCTTGCTCATGTAATGCAATATACGATGTTGGATAAGATAGCACTAGTCCTGTTGGTAATAGCATTTATGATGAAGCTGGCAAGTGTGCCTTTGCACATGTGGTGTCCCGATACTTATAGCGTTGCCCCGGCCGGTATAACCATTATGCTCGTAGTGGCAAGCTACGCCTGCCTATATGCCCTTTTCAGGACATGCTTTACCCTATATGGAGTTAGCCCGGACATGGTTACGGTGGGCTGGATAGTGATAATCCTGGCGGTGTTAACTATGTTTGTTGGAGTTACTATGGCTGTCTTCCAAACGGATATTAAGAGGTTGATGGCCTACCATTGTATTTCCCAGACTGGATATATGTTGCTTGGAATAGGAGTTGGCCTCGCTGTTTTAAATCGCCCAGAAGCCTTAAACGCTTATGGAATAGCCGCTATGGATGGCGGGATTTTCCACATAATAAATAACGCCCTATACAAAGGGCTCCTATTCCTAACTGCCGGGGCTTTATTTTATCGCACAGGCACCAGAGACCTTAACAAAATGGGTGGCTTAGCCCATAAGATGAGGTGGACTACTATATTTTATATCATCGGGGCCTTGTCCATCTCTGGTATTCCTCCTTCCAATGGATTCGCCTCAAAGTTACTAATTTACGAGTCTGTGTACCAGTTTAATCCTATCCTAGCTATAGTAGCAATGATAACATCGATCCTCACCCTGGCTTCCTTCACCAAAGCTTTCTACTCAGCATTTATGGGAGCAGAACTGCCCGAATACCAGGAGGTAAAAGAGGTGCCAAAATCTATGATAGCTGGCATGGCTATCCTAGCTGCAGGCATTATCTTCTTTAGCCTTTTCCCCGGGCTAGTCGTTGACCGGCTAGCTCACCCTGCTACTGATGCTCTAATAAACCAGGGAGCTTACATAAGTGGGATTATGGGAGGTGGGGGGTAGATGTCAATTTTAGGACTTAGCTACTCTCCTTGGAGCCCAATCTTTTGGCTCCTGGCATTTGTAGTTGTGATGATAATGGCCTACTTTTTCAGGAGGCGAGGGCAGAAAAAATATAAAAAGGGTACCACCCAAACAAAGATCTTCTTATGCGGTGAAGAGGTGCCTGAGGCAAAACAGCGACATATAAGAGCCCACAATGTATACTGGGGATTTTTCGAGACTATGAAAGAATACTATGACGCAAATATAAAGGCGCATACGGGAATAATAAATGATTATGTAATCTGGTTCTTGGTTGTTATAGCTATAAGCGGCATAATACTCTTTATCGCCGGGGTAGTTTAAATAGCATGGCTATCAAAATAAGAATGTCATTGCGAGCGGAGCGAAGCAATCTTAATTGGAGCATATATGAGCCTTAACGCAATAAAAAGAGCACTTTGGGCCTACCATATCAATACTGGCTCATGCAACGGATGCGATATTGAGATTCTTGCCGCACTTACCCCCAGGTATGATGTGGAACGTTTTGGTATCATGCTTGTTGGTTCACCACGCCATGCCGATGTATTACTGGTGACCGGTCCAGTGGCAAGACAGATGGCTCCAAGACTCAAGCGGGTATATGAGCAAACGCCCGACCCCAAGGTGGTCATAGTAGTTGGCAGCTGCGGTTCGGAAGGAGGCGTATTCTACGAATCCTATAATTTGGTGGGCCCGGTAGATCAGCATATACCTGTGGACATATATGTCCCCGGATGTCCCCCCAGACCTGAAGCTATTATAGAAGCTGTAGCTAAAGCCTGGGTAAAGCTTGAGAAAGCAGAACAAGAGGTAGCATAAATGGAGATACTAAGTCCGGAAAAAATAGTTAAGAGTTTCAAGGCAGCCCTGGGAGCTGGCTTCCTCAATGCCAAGATATATCAAAGAGAGGTTGCCGTCAAAAAGAACCTTTTCACCTCGATTTGGATATATGTAAAGCGCCAGGCCTTTAGAAAAGCAGTAGAACATATCTGTGAGTTGCAGGAATATCCCCACCTGGCAATAATCTCATCATCCGATCTTGGAGATAGCGTTGAGTTGATATATCATTTCACAATATATTATGGGCAGCATCTCAAAGAATTATCACTGGGGTTACGTATCAGTCTACCCAAAGATGACTTAAAGATACCAACAATTACAGATATCATTCCCGGCGCACTGTTTACCGAGCGTGAAACTCAAGAGATGATGGGAGTAGAGGTAACCGGCATACCAGATAACAGAAGGTTATTCCTGCCAGATGATTTTCCTCAAGATGTTTACCCCTGGAGGAAAGACGAGAAGGGCCCATATGACCTGCTCAGAGTCCTACCGGGGCATTCCTGTCATTCCGAGCGAAGCGAGGAAACTCAAGACCCTTGGGAGAAAAAATGAAGAATGAAGGAACGGAAACGACTTACACTATCCCTGTAGGTCCAATCCATCCGGCGCTCAAAGAGCCTATCCGGCTTGACCTCAAGGTTGATGGTGAAGAGATTGTAGCTGTAGATGTTGTTGTAGGACAGGTCCACCGCGGCATCGAATGGCTTGGGATGAACAGAAATAACCCCATCCAGAACATATACATAGCGGAGCGGGTGTGTGGCATTTGTAATATAAGCCATCCGTTCGCATATATTATGGCTGTCGAGCAGGCCGCTGGAATCACCCCACCGGAACGCGCTGAGTACATCAGGGTAATCACCGCCGAAATGGAACGAATACATTCACATTTGCTGTGGGCCGGGGTTGCCGCTCATGAGCTTGGCTTTGATTCGGTGTTTTATCTCGTCTGGCGTGTTAGAGAAGAAATAATGGATTTAGTAGAATACCTGACAGGAAATCGAGTCACCAAAGCCATGTTTCAGATTGGCGGAGTGCGAAGAGATATTACGGAAGACCAATTCCCCCGGATTAGAAAATCTCTGGATTATTATAAGACCGTATTCAATCAGTTAAAAACTGTGTTCTTAGATGATAGGACAATAAGGATGCGGACAAAGAATGTGGGTATCCTGAAAACCGAAGACGCCCTGAAGCTGCTTGCATGTGGACCAACTGGTAGAGCAAGCGGGGTAAGCAAAGATGTCAGACAAGACCAGGCTTATAGTGCATATGCTGATATGGATATCAAAGCCATCACCCCAGATGTGCTTACTGGAACTGTAGTGGGCGATATATATGACAGAATCATTGTTCGCTTACTGGAGGTGAAGCAATCCGTCGAAATCATAGAGTGCTGCTTAGATGAAATGCCACCTGGTGTCATACTGGCAGAACCAAAAATGGCAAAGGTTTTGAATACGCTAAAGAAGGCAGAAGGCGAAGGTGTCGGGCGACATGAAGCACCTAGAGGTGAATGCATACACTATGTTCGTTTAGAATCTGGCAAGGAAACACTGGCTGTCTGGAAGATAAGAGCCCCCACATATGTGAATCTTATGGCGGTGCCAACAATGCTCAAAGGGGCTCAGATTGCTGATGTGCCAATAGCCTTTGCCTCTATCGACCCCTGCATGTCATGCACCAACAGAGCTGTAGTTGTTGACACAAAAGCAAATAAGAAGTCTTTGCTTACTAACGAGGAGTTGCACCGGCTCTGTGTGGAAAAAACGAGGAAGTTGAGTAATGAACTGGCTAGGTAATAGTTACCCTTTAACCATTGCAGCCATAGTCGGCGGTTCAATTATGCTGGCTCTGCTCGGGACCTTCTTTGGATTGTTATACCGAGGTATAGACCGCAAGTTAGCAGCTCATATGCAAGGTAGG
>Ga0209121_10006266_pt1 | contig 10476 bp, 10 predicted proteins | sample Cruoilmetagenom3_FD_187292 | JGI IMG/M metagenome (GOLD analysis project Ga0209121, IMG submission 187292) | Oil polluted marine microbial communities from Coal Oil Point, Santa Barbara, California, USA - Sample 3 (SPAdes) (version 2) | ecosystem: Environmental > Aquatic > Marine > Oil seeps ...
AACCCCCTCCCCAACCGCGCCGCAGGCGCGGCCGCGGTTTTTACCAGGTGTGTTGCACGTGGAGGAAAGCGATAATGGCTCAGCGCCAAGAGATGGTCATCTTTACCCGTTCTTTTGATTTTCTGACCTGGCTTTTGCCCATCACCAACCATTTTCCACGGGCGCACCGTTTCACGTTTACCCAGCGGCTGCTGGACGTCGCTTTCGATCTGCGGGAACATTTGGAGATGGCTAATCTACGCCAGAAACAGGCCCGTCTGGCACAACTGCGGCTGGCGGATGAAGCGCTCTCTAAATTGCGGGTCTACCTGCGGTTGGCTGCCCGCTGGGACTGGTTGAGCGGTGGACAGTATCGCCATGCCGCCGGTATGGTGGCCGAGATAGGAAAGATGTTGGGAGGATGGATCAAGACGACGACAAAGGCGTTGAGGTAGCGAGATCTCGGAGGTTTCCCCAAACCTCAGAGGTCTGCACGATAGGCAACTCGCGGTCTGTAAGGGCCGCTGTTGCGGGGGCCGGTCCAGACCACCGGGTGTTGCGCGGTGGGTCGTTCGACAATAATCAGAGGAACGTCCGCTGTGCGTACCGCAACAGGAACAATCCGCACGACATCAACAGGAACAACGGGTTTCGTGTGGCGGCGGTGGCGTCCACGATTTTCCAAAGGCCGGAATTGCCCGGCGGGGCGCTCGCTCTTCCGGGCCGAGGCGTGAAAAACGGCGGGACCGGTTCCTGGCCGCGCCCTGAGTACGGGTGTATCGTCCGCCACTCGGGCCGGGCACATAGCAACGGCCCCACGCCCTGGGCGCAGTCCCTGGCGTGGGGCCACCGGAAAAATTGATGTACTCACAACTTGTCAGTTGGGACAACCTGTATCTGGCCTATCGCAAGGCAGCAAAGGGCAAACGGGGCAAACCGTCAGCGGCGCGGTTCGAGTACCGGCTGGAGGATAACCTGATCCAGCTCCAGCAGGAACTGTTGACCAAAACCTACCGGCCTGGCCAGTACCACTCGTTCTACATCCACGAACCCAAGCGCCGGCTCATCAGCGCGGCTCCGTTCCGTGACCGGGTAGTGCACCACGCGCTGTGCAATCTCATCGCACCGCTCTTTGAACGCTCTTTCATCTCTGATTCCTACGCCAACCGGGAAGGCAAGGGCACGCACCGGGCGCTGGACCGTGCCCAGCAGTTCGCCCGCCGCTACCGCTACGTCCTGCAATGCGACATCCGGCAGTTCTTTCCCTCCATCGACCACGCCATTTTGCGTGACATCCTGGTGCGCAAGATTGACGATCCCGATGTGATGTGGCTGGTTGACCTCATCCTGGAAAGCGGCGTCGGCGTGCTGAGCAAGGAGTACAAGATGGCCTACTTCCCTGGCGATGACCTGTTCGCCATCAATCGCCCTCGTGGACTGCCCATCGGTAACCTGACCAGCCAGTTTTGGGCCAATTGCTACCTCAACCCGTTCGACCATTTTGTCAAGCGGGAGTTGCATTGTCAGGGATACCTTCGCTATGTAGACGATTCCCTGTTCTTTGGCGACGACAAACACATCTTGCTGGTTGATATTGCTTGTTCCTTCGGTGGCCAACTCGTCTGGCTCTGAGCTATACCTGCATTTGACGCCAACGCCAAATGACAGCAAGGTGTTGTAAATTAGGAGGCACACCAATACGTTGCCCCGCCACCACATACTCTGGAGTTTTATATGACAACTGACGACACAGCACCCCGCTCCGTCGGCCAGGTGGCCGAGGAAGAGGCGCTCCACTGCGTCCTCTGTGGCAAGTGCCTGTCGGTCTGCCCGGTCTATCGGGAGACGCGTATTGAGACGCTATCCCCGCGCGGCAAAGTGGCCCTTTATCGCGCCGCCAGCGAGGGCGATCTGGCGCTCAGCGCGGGCTATGCTGACAAATTCTACACCTGCCTGATGTGCGAGGCCTGCCGGGAAGTCTGCCCCAGCGGCGTCGAGTTGGACGCGATCCTGAACCAGTCCCGCAGCGACCTGGCACGGAACGGTTTCATGCCTGACTCCCTGCGACAATTGAGCGAAACCATCATCATTGCAGGCAACATCTCCAATGAGGACAACGTCCAACGCCTGGGTTGGACCGCCAATCTAGAGTCGAGGCCCGCCGGCCTCGACCACGGCGGGCAGGCCGATGTGGCCTACTTCGTCGGTTGTGTGTCGTCGCTGTTCCCGGCCAGTTACCAAATTCCCCAGTCGCTGGTCGAGATCTTCGAAAAGGCTGACGTGAACTACGCCCTTATGGGCAGCGACGAGCGCTGCTGTGGCTATCCCCTTTTCCTCAACGGAGAGGGCGAGCGCGCCCTGGAGATGGCACGGCACAACGTCGAGGCGGTGCGGGCCACCGGCGCGGCCAGGGTCGTGATGACCTGTCCGTCCTGCTATCACATGTGGAAGTACATCTACCCGGAACTGCTCGACGACGGGGAGTTGGACGGGCTTGAGATACTGCACGAGACGGAGGTCCTGGCCGAGATGGCCCGCGAGGGGCGGCTGCGTTTCAAGCCCTGGCCGGTCACCGTGACCTACCACGATTCGTGCGACCTGGGCCGCAAGAGCGGCATCTTCGAACCCCCGCGTGAGGTACTGCGGGCCATCCCCGAACTGGAGTTGGTGGAGATGGCCGACCACCACGAGAACTCGCTGTGCTGCGGAGGAGGCGGCAACCTGGAGACCTACGATCGGGAGTTAGCCCAGGCGCTGCCCCGCCGGAGGTTGGAGCAGGCGCAGGATGCAGGAGCCAAGTACATCGTCGTCTCCTGTCAGCAGTGCAAGCGCACTCTGTTCGGCGCCGCCCGCCGCGAGAGAATACGCCTCCGCGTGATGGACCTGGCCGAGGTGGTGGCGAGACAACTTGAGGGAGAGAATGATGCTTGATCAGAACATTATTGACGAACTGAAATCTATCGTCGGCGAGCGGCACGTGCTGACCTCGCCGGAGGATCTGGTGGCCTACTCCTACGACGCCACGTTTACCTCCGCCAGGCCCAATCTGGTCGTGCTGCCGGATAGCACACAAGAGGTCTCGGAGGTGCTCAAGGTGGCTAATCGAGAACTGATCCCCGTGGTGCCTCGTGGGATGGGCACCGGCCTGGCAGCGGGCTCGATCCCTTTCGGCGGAGGGATCGTGCTGGCCTTGACCCGTATGGACCGCTTGCTCGAGTTCGATCACGACAACATGATGGCCACGGCCGAGGCCGGGATCATCACGTCGGAGTTGTCGGATGCCGTGGCCCGAGAGGGCTACTTCTACCCGCCGGACCCCACCAGCGACTACTACTCCACTCTCGGCGGCAACGTAGCCTGTGACGCCGGCGGCGCACATTGTCTCAAGTACGGCATCACTGGCCATTACGTGATGGCCCTGGAGGTGGTGTTGGCCGATGGACGGGTCATGCGCGTGGGCGGCAAGGCGACCAAGAACGTCACCGGCTACGACCTGGTGCGTCTGTTGGTCGGCTCTGAAGGCACACTGGCCGTCATCACCGAGGTGACGGTCAGGTTCATCGCTGCACCCGAGACTGAACGCACGGCCCAAGCGATTTTTCCCCAGTTGACCGATGCCGGCCGGGCCATCAACGCCGTGCTGGCCAGCGGCGTCAACCCCTCCATGGTAGAGATCATGGACGAGACAGCCATCAAGAGTGTGGAGGAGTATCTCAACATAGGGCTGCCCCTCGACGTCGAGGCCATCCTGCTCATCCAAACCGACGGCGATGAAGCGGACGCGGTGCGGGGCATTGAAACCGCTGCCGAGATTTGTCGCCAGAACGGGGCCCGCGAGGTGCGCGTGGCTGCCACGCCGGAGGAGAGCGAGGAGATGTGGAAAGCGCGGAGTTCCATATCCGGGTCTCTGGGGCGCATCCGGCCCAACAAACTGGGCGAAGATGTTACCGTGCCCCACAGCGCCGTTCCGGAGATGATAGCCAGGATTAAAGAAATCTCAATCAAGTGGGGCCTGCCCATCGTCATCTTCGGCCACGCCGGCGACGGCAACCTGCACCCCAACATTCTCTTTGACAAGCGCGACCCAGAGGAAATGGAACGGGTAGAAGAGGTGGTGGGCGATCTCTTCCGCGCGGCGGTCGAGGTAGGAGGTTCTCTCTCCGGCGAGCACGGGGTAGGGGTGCTCAAACGCCCCTATCTGGAAATGGCCATGGGGCCGCTGGCCGTCGAGATGCAAAAGCGCATCAAACGGGCCTGGGACCCAAATAACATTCTCAACCCAGGCAAGATCTTCCCGCCAGCTTGATCCCTGGCGGCACACCGATCTGAAGAACCGTGCCCAATAGAGAAAAAATGGACGAAATAAGATACAAGCCCATCGGCGTCATCCACTCCCCGTTCCGAGAACCCAAAGGAACACCGATACAACCGGCGGGCGCTGAAGGCATTGATGGAACAGTCGAGGTATTTCCAGAATACGCCGAAGGGCTGAAAGATGTGGAGGGCTTCTCCCACATTATTTTGGTATACCACTTTCATCTGTCCAAGAGGTCGCCTCTGAAGGTGAAACCCTATATGGATAACGAAGCACATGGCGTCTTTGCCATGCGAGGCCCCAGTAGGCCGAACCCAATTGGCATTTCCACGGTACGTCTCGTCGGGATCGAAGGGAACGTGCTCCATATCCGGGACGTAGACGTTGTAGATGGGACTCCCCTTCTGGACATCAAGCCATACGTTCCAGAATTTGATGTGAGGGAGGCAGAGAAAATTGGATGGCTTGAGGAGGAGGTGCATAAACTTCCGGCCTCAAAAGATGATGGGAGATTTGCAAGGAGGTTATAAGTGGTAAAACGTGATCATAGAAACAATCTGACACAGGTTCTGCGACAACATTCGAATATCCTGCGCAACTCGGACCGGAGGAGCATGATCCAGGCCGCGGTGGACAACAAAGAGGCCATCGTCTCGGCCAACGGTGCGCTGGCGACGTGGACGCCACCCGAATCCACCGGCCGCAGTCCAAAGGACACCTACATCGTGCGCCGCCCGGAGAGTGAGAACACCATTGACTGGGACTCCCCCAACAATATCCCGCTGGAGCCCGAGACGTTCGACATGGTGTTCGAGGATGCGCTGGTCACCCTGTCCGGCAAGGCGAAGGTGTACGTCACGGACCGGGTGGTGGGGGCAGATACATCCTACGCTCTGCCCGTGCATACGGTTTCGGACCAGGCGCTGACGGCACTGTTCACGGACAACATGTTCCGTCCCGTGCCCGGCGACGTCGAACGCAGCATCTTTGCGCAGCGGGGCTTTACCCTGCTGGTCGTCCCCTACGACAAACTGGACCGGGCCCGGTACGATGGGCGGCTCCGGAAACTGCCCGACGGTCAGACCTCCAACATGGCCGTGGCGATGGACTTCGACCGTATGTTGGGGGTAGTCTACGGCTCGGCCTACGGGGGCAGCGTCAAGAAACTCATCTTCACTGTCATGAACTACATCCTGCCTGGGGAGGGCATCCTGCCCCTCCACTGCTCGGCCAACGAGGGACCGGAGGGCGACAGTGCGCTCCTGCTGGGACTTTCGGGCACGGGCAAGACGACGCTCTCGGCCGACCCGCGCCGGGCCCTCTTGGGCGACGACGAGCATGGCTGGAGCGACAACGGCACCGCCAATTTCGAGAATGGTTGCTACGCCAAGCTGATCAACCTGCGCATTGACAAAGAGCCGGAGATCTGGAACGCCGTCTTTCACGAGGCTGACTATTTGGAGCACGGGGCCATCGTCGAGAACTGCATGATGTACCCGTGGGGCACCTTCGACGTAGACGATGAGCGATATACACCCAACTCGCGGGCCTCGTACCCGCTCACCTTCCTGACCAACATCAAGCCCGACTCCAAGAGCGGCCACCCCAGGACCATCCTGTTCCTGACCGCCGATGCCAACGGCGTGCTGCCTCCAGTCTCCAGACTGACGCCCGAGCAGGCGATGCTCTGGTTCCTGATGGGCTACACGAGCAAGCTGGCCGGCACGGAGACGGGCATCGTGGACCCCGTGTCCACCTTTTCCCGCTTCTTCGGCGAGCCCTTTATGCCCCGCAACCCCGACGTCTACGCCCACATGCTGGGCGAGCGCATGCAGAAGCACGGCACCCAGGTCTACCTGGTCAACACTGGCTGGAGCGGCGGGCCCTACGGCGTGGGGTCGCGGATGGACATCAACCTGACGCGGAAGATCGTGAACGCCGCCCTGTCCGGGCAACTGGAGGACGTGGAGTATGCCGAGGACACCACGTTCCACATCCTCGTTCCCAAGCGATGCCCCGGCGTTCCCTCCAAGGTGCTGTTCCCCAGGAACACGTGGGCGGACAAGGAGGCCTACGACGCCCGGGCCAGAAAATTGGCGAGCGATTTCAGCGCTCACTTTGACAAGGCGTATGGCGACAAGAACATCGCCCCGGACGTCGTTAGGCAATGTCCGGGAAAGTAGAAACCAGGTTTTCCAGAAAAAACCCGGTTTCTTAAATCCGTAGGAGGTGTAATGTCTACCAAACTTACTACAGAGGAACTGTTGGCCAAAGCCAAGAAGCCGGCGGAAGACGCGATGCGCCTGCATCCTTTCTACCGTGGCAAGGTGCAGATCGCGTCCAAGTGCGCCATCCGCACATTCAGCGACTTCGCCATCTGGTACACGCCCGGCGTGGCTGCGCCCTGCCGCGCCATCCACAAAGACAAAGGCCTGGTCTACGAGTACACCAACAAGGGCAACACCGTCGCCATCGTCTCCGACGGCACACGGGTGCTGGGCCTGGGCGATATTGGCCCGGAGGCCGGGCTGCCGGTGATGGAGGGGAAGGCGCTGCTCTTCAAGTACCTGGGCGGCGTGGATGCTGTTCCCCTATGCCTGGACACCAAAGACCCCTACGCGATCATCCAGGCCGTCAAACTGATCCAGCCCTCCTTCGGCGGGATCAACCTGGAGGACATCTCGCAGCCCAAGTGCTTCCGCGTGCTCGACATGCTGTGCAGTGACCCCGGGGTCAAGATACCGGTCTGGCACGACGACCAGCAGGGGACGGCCACAGTCATCCTGGCGGGAGTGGTTAACGCGCTGAAAGTCGTGGGCAAGCGGATAGAAGATGTCAAGATGGCACTAATCGGCACCGGTGCGGCCAACGTCGCAGTGCTGCGGCTGCTGCTCGCCAGAGGCGTCCAGTTCAGCAACGTCGTCGCCTGCGACAGCAAGGGTATCCTGCATCCAGAACGGAAGGATATCGCGCAGCGCAAGATCGAGTTCGTGGACAAGTGGCGTATCTGCCAACACAGCAACGCTGAGGGGCGGCGCGGTGGCCCCGCTGAGACGATGCGCGGCGCCGATGTCTGTATCGCGTTCAGCAAGCCCGGCCCTGGCACGATCCTGCCGGAGTGGGTGAAGGGCATGGCTGAGGACGCCATCGTCTTCCCCTGCGCCAATCCCGTCCCCGAGATCTGGCCCTGGGAGGCAAAGGAGGCCGGGGCGCGCATCGTGGGCACGGGCCGCAGCGACTTCCCCAACCAGGTCAACAACTCGCTGGGTTTCCCCGGCATCTTCCGGGGCGTGCTGGACGTGCGGGCCACGACCATCACCGACGAGATGGCCATCGCCGCCGCCGAGGAACTGGCCCGCTGTGCGGAGGAGCGGGGGCTCGACGAGGATCACATCGTGCCGAAGATGGACAACTGGGAGATCTTCCCCCGCGAGGCAGCGGCCGTCGGCGTTAGGGCGCAGGAGCAGGGTGTGGCCCGCCTGAGCCTCTCCCACGATGAACTGCTCAGCCAGGCGAGGGCAACCATCCGTCAGGCGCAGGATATGACCCGCTTCCTGATGGAGAAAGAACTCATCCCGCCCGTGCCGGCGGAGTGGGCCTAAAGGAGGAAATGCAATGTACGATCTAATCATCATCGGCGGTGGGCCGGCGGGCATCACTGCTGCCACGATGGCCATCAACCAGCGGCTGGAGACCTTGATCGTCGCCGAGCACTGGGGCGGTCAGACCACCTACGCGATGCAACTGGAGGAGATGGAGGGACGGGAGATCATCACCGGCGAGACACTGCTAGACGCTTTCCGTCGCCAACTCGACTACCTGGACTTCGTGCGTCGTTTCGACACCGTCACTAAGGTAATGCCCGGGGAACAGAACTTCGTCGTGGACACCGCTCGTGGGGATCGCTTTGAAGGGCGAGCCCTGATTATAGCGACGGGCGCTAAGCCACAGCGCCTCGACGTCCCGGGCGAGACCCGGCTCGCTGGCTATGGGCTGAGTTACTCGGCGGCCACGCACGCCGGCCTGTTCTTGGGCAAGGACGCAGCCGTGGTGGGGAATGGACGGCGTGCCCAATGGGCCGCTGCTGGTCTGGCCCACAAAGCGCACCGCGTCTATCTGCTCGCTCCCGAGCCACTGACGGACACCCCCCTGGCACACAGGCTCCGCCATACGCAGAACGTCGAGATTGCGGAGGACGTGACGATCAAAGAGGTGTGCGGCGAGCGCTTCGTCGAAAGCGTCAAGATCGCGACGCCGGAGGGCCAGGCGCGTGAGATACCGGTCAAGGGCGTGTTCGTCAAGTTGACGCGCACTCCCAACTCTGAACTGGTGCAAGAGTGGATTGACTGTGACAGAGCCGGGCACATCATCGTGGACGTGTACTGCGCCACCCGTTGGCCGGGGGTGTTCGCCGCCGGCGACGTGACCCTCGTTTCGGAGCAGGTGCTGGTGCACATCGGCGAGGGAGCCAAAGCAGCTATCTCGGCCTACCACTATCTGCTGATGCACTGAAACAGAAACCGGGTTTTTCAGAAAAAAACCCGGTTTCTTGAATTCGCAATGTTACAACACGCCCGCGTCGTCGAGGTACTGGAGTCGTTGGGCTACCGGGTCCGCACCGGCGTGGGTCGCACTGGGGTGATGGCGGAACGGGGGCAAGGTCACCCCATCGTCGCTATCCGCGCCGACATGGACGCCCTCCCCATCCAGGAAGCTAACGATGTGGTTTATGCTTCCCAGATCCCCGGCGTGATGCACGCCTGCGGCCACGACGCTCACACCGCCATCGGACTGGGTGTGGCGACGCTGCTGGCAGAGGAGCGCTTCCCCGGTACGGTGCGTTTCCTCTTCCAGCCAGCCGAGGAGGTGGGGGACGAACGCAAAGCCCACAGCCCGCGCTTCGACGTTGACGAGCGGTGCCTGCCGGTGGGGGTAGCTATCCTAGCCGAGGCGGCGCTGCGCTTGCTGCGCAAGTGACACAGGCTCTCACAAACACTTGGGGTTTCGGAAAACCCCAAGTGTTTTGCTGCTAGAGGGTGCTGAGAACGATAGCGATAAAGGTCGCCGCCAATGCCACCAGCACGCCGATCACGACAAAGGCGACCACCGTCCGCTCGACCCGGTGCCGGAAGCGGCCCGTGGCCCACAGGAAAAGCCCCACTGCCAGCGCTGCTCCGCTCAACACACCCGCAGAGTAGGTGAAGGCCGTGGCCATCAAAGCCGGCAGGTCTATCAGCACGATCAGACGGTTGAAGACCACCAACGAAAAGCGGCTCCCCAGAAAGGCGTACCCGATGCCAACGAGCAGCCCGACCAGGGTCAGCGCGACGCCTTGCAGACGTGCCCGTCCCCGCTCCAGCCACATCGTGACGGCCCCCAGCACGATCAGCGCCAGCGCAAACGTGAGCACGACGATGGAGATGAACTCAATCACTTACTGCCCGCCAATCTCTCGCAACCTGCACTCTCAAAACAGTCTCAACTGCTCCGCTTCTGTGAGAAGCGGGGATTCGGCAATCTGCGCTGCCTGCTGGAGCAGCTCAGGAATGCGGCGCATGTCCTCCTCGACGGTGCGGCGCAGGCTGGGCTGGTGCAGCGCCGCCGCCGGGTGATACATCGGGTAGTAGATGATACCGCCGACCTTGCGCGGCTGACCGTGAATACGAGAGATGCGCGCTTTTGGAAAGGCCCGCGCCATCGAGAAACGCCCCAGTGTCGCCACCAACTTGGGCTGGATCAGTTCGATCTGCCGGTCGAGGAATGGCTTGCAGGCTTCGATCTCGTCGGGCAATGGGTCGCGATTGGATGGTGGACGGCACTTGATAACGTTGGCAATGTACACGTCCTCCCGCGTCAGCCCGATGCTTTCCAGCAATTCCTCGAGGAACCGGCCTGCCGCCCCTACGAACGGGCGTCCCTGCTGATCTTCGTGGAAGCCCGGCGCTTCGCCGATGAACATAATCTCGGCACCCTCTGGCCCCTCGCCGGGCACCGCCTTGGTCCGTCCCCGGTGCAAAGAGCACCGTGTACACCTGGCGATCTCTGCCGCCAGCGCCTGCAACTCTGACACGCTCTCCCTCCTGTATAGAATTACTCCACAAGACTTGCGTCGTGCGCGAGAATTATTACGGCTGTCATTCTGAGCGTAGCGAAGAATCTCGCCTCCGAGCAGCAGGGAGACT
>Ga0209121_10006268_pt1 | contig 10475 bp, 9 predicted proteins | sample Cruoilmetagenom3_FD_187292 | JGI IMG/M metagenome (GOLD analysis project Ga0209121, IMG submission 187292) | Oil polluted marine microbial communities from Coal Oil Point, Santa Barbara, California, USA - Sample 3 (SPAdes) (version 2) | ecosystem: Environmental > Aquatic > Marine > Oil seeps ...
CTTACATCCTCTATCTGTGAGTGCAAAGTATTTCATCTTATTCCCCTTTTATATTTTTAGCTCTTAATTGTCCACATGCGCCATCAATATCACTGCCATGTTCTTGTCTTAAAGTACACTTAATTCCATTTTTCATTAACATATCATAAAAAGTTAATGCTTCTTTTTCATTTAAACCAACAAATGAATTCTCATCTACTGAATTATATGGTATCAAATTTACATAAGCATTTCTACCCCTTAATAATTTTCCTAGTTGTTTAGCACATTCTAAAGAATCATTAATATCCTTCAATAAAATATATTCAAAAGTAATTCTTCGATTATTTTCAGCAGAATATTCATCTAGTGCTTCCATAAGTTCTTTTAGATTATATGAATTATTTATTGGCATCAATTTATTTCTTAATTCATCATTTGGTGCATGTAAAGAAATAGCTAAATTATATTGTTTATGTTCCTTAGAAAATCTTTTTATCATTGGAACTATTCCACATGTACTAATAGTTATTTTTCTTGCACCAATTTGCAAGCCTAAATCACTATTAATTATATTACAAAAATTCATTACATTATCATAGTTATCAAATGGCTCTCCAGTACCCATTATAACTATATTTGATAATCTTTCTTCAGTTTTATCTAGATACTTTTGTACATAAACTGCCTGTCCAACAATTTCTCCAGCTGTAAGATCACGTTGTTTCTTTAATAACCCTGAAGCACAAAATTTACATCCCATGTTACATCCAACTTGTGAGGTAACACATAAAGATTTACCATATGAAAAACTCATTAATACCGACTCTACTAAAGAACCATCTTCTAATTTTAATAAAAATTTTACGGTTCCATCTTTTGATATTTGTTTTGTAACTAAAGTTAATGGATCAATAACATATTCTTTTTTTAATTCTTCTATTAAATCCACTTTTATATCAGTCATCTCATCAAAAGAAGTTATTCTTTTTTTATATAACCAAGTAAAAATTTGTTTTGCTCTGAATTTCTTTTGACCTTTTGTTAACAGCATTTCTGAAAGCTGTTCGAAATTTAAATCATATATTGTTTTCATTTTACACCTATTTCACTCTCTTTAATTTTGCCATATAAAAACCATCACTATTATTTTCAAATGGCATTATTGTCTTTTCTTCTATTAATTGATACTCTTCATGACTTTTTAAAAACTTAATTACTTGCTTTTCGTTTTCTTTTTTATTTAAAGTACATGTAGAATAAACCATTATTCCATCTTTGTTTAAATACTTACATACATTATTTAAAATTAATTCTTGAATCTTAATTATTTCATCTAAATCATTTGTTGTAAGTCTAAATTTAATATCTGGTTTTTTTCTTAAAACTCCAAGGCCAGAACATGGAGCATCTACTAATATTCTATCAAAAGTTTCATCAAATACAACAGTAGTAGCATCTTCATTTATTGTTTCAATATTTGTTATTCCCAGTTTTTTTGCTAGACTATCAATTAATTTTACACGATTATCATATAAATCATTAGCTATAATTCTACCTGTATTATTAATAATTTGAGCAATCTGAGTAGTTTTAGTTCCTGGTGCTGCACATATATCTAAAATTGATAAATTATCAACCAAATCCAAATAGTTTACTACACATTGAGATGAATAGTCTTGAACTAACAATTTACCTTCTGAAAATTCATCAGTTTTTAATAAGTTTGTATCACTCTCAAAAGCTAAATCATTGATAATCTTAATATCATATTTATCTAAATCTTTATAAGAACATTTTAAACTATTTAACCTATATGTCATTTTAGGTATTTTATTCATTGATTGAGCTATTTTTAATGTTGTATCAAAACCGTAATGTGCATTCCATAATTTAATAATCCAATCATTAATTGAATATCTAATTGCGATATTTTCCAAATTATCTAAAGTCAGTTCCTTTTGTTCTTTTCTAAGATAATTACGTAAAACTCCATTAATGAATTTTTTATTTTTTGATATAGATACATATTCATTAACAACTCCATATGCTTCATTATTTAAAAACATTAATTCATAAACTGCCATATTTAAAAGTATCTCATCCTTTTTAGAACATTTACTTTTTAAAAGATTTGAATATTGATAATTTAAATAACGATTATTTCGCAATACTCCATTAACAATATTGGTAATAAAACTTGCATCATCCTTTTCAATTCCTTGTAATTCATTTCGCATTAATAAATTTGCAAATTTATTATTTACAATAATTTGATTTAATATTTGATTTGCTTTTTTTCTTTGATTCATAATTTACTCCAAAAATAAAGGATTTACATCAACTTTAATGCTTACTTGATTACTGTTATTGTACTCCTTTATAGCCTTTCTTACTAATTCTTTCATTAGTTCTATATTTTTTGATTTAATAATTATCCTACTTCGATAATAGTTTCTTAATTTTAATAATTTTGATGGTCCAAGTACCTTAATTTCTTTATTTGATATTAGCCCTTTTAAATAATTTGCTGATTGTTCTACTTTTGTTTCATTTACATCACTAAAATAGATGGCAGTAAGATATGAATAAGGAGGATAAGAAGCATTATGACGATATTGCATTTCTTGATTAAAAAACATTAAGTAATCATTATTTATCGCTGCTTCTATTGCATAATGTTCTGGATTAAATACTTGTAATACTACTTCGCCTTTTTTTTCAGCTCTTCCAGATCTTCCTGAAGCTTGATTAATTAAATCAAAACAAATTTCACAGCTTCGATAATCAACCCTACTTAAACCAGCATCTGCATTTACTATTCCTACTAAAGTTACATCTGGATAATCTAAACCTTTTGCAAGCATTTGAGTTCCACATAAAATATCTATTTCATGATTTTCAAATTTTTCTAAGATTTTTTGATGTCCATTTTTGACCCTTGTAGTATCTGCATCCATTCTTACAACATTTGCATTTGGATACAAAGTTCGTAATTCTTCTTCTAATTTTTGAACACCGAATCCAAAAGTTGAAAATCCTTCATGATGATTACATTCCGGACATACTTTACGTATATTCATAGTATAATCACAAACATGACATTTCAAACTTCTTATATCTTTATGATATGTTAAAGCAACATCACAGTGTGGACATTTGAGCGAATTATCACAATTATTACATTTAAATATTGGAGTATACCCTCTTCTATTTAATAAGACAATAATTTGTTCCTTTTTACTAAGCCTTAAATCTATTGCCTCTTGCAATGCATAAGACAATATAGTGTTTTGTCCATTTTTTAATTCCTCTTTCATATCAACTACAGTAACATCTAGTTGATGTTGAGATATTCGTGTATCTAAACATACAAGATTATAAACGTTCTTCATTCCTCTTGCATAAGAATCTAAAGATGGTGTAGCACTTGCTAAAAGTATTTTAGAATTGTGATATTTAGCCCTTAATATTGCTACATCTCTTACATGATAACATGGAACATTGTCTTGTTTATAACTACCATCGTGTTCTTCATCAATTATTATCAATCCTAAATCATTAAATGGCATAAAGATACTTGATCTTGTTCCAACTACAATTTTGACTTCACCCTTTTTTACTTTTTGATATTGGTAATATTTTTCTTGAGAATTCAATCCGGAATGATAGATAGCTATATTATCTTGAAAACGAGCTTTAACTCTTTTAACCATCTGAGGTGTTAAAGATATTTCAGGAACAAGAATTAATACTTGTTTATCAGCTTGAAGGAAGTCTTCAGCTAATTGTAAATATATTTCTGTTTTACCACTACCTGTTATACCATATAACAAACTTACCATTTTAGATGTATTTTTTATTTCTTTTAAAGCAACTCGTTGATTCTCAGTTAATTTTTTCTTTGGTTCAAATTCAACTTCTGCGATAATTTCATATTTTTTTTCCAAATTATATCTTTCAAATGCTCCATATTCAATTAGTCTTTTACCAACTGAAGCATATTTTTTATAGAAGTCCTTTTGGAGCATATCTTTTTTAAAGTCTTGGTATACTTCTTTTTGTTTAATAGTTTTAAAATTATTAAAGCTCAATTTACGAATATAGGTATCATATACTATTTTTGTTGTATTACTACGTGGTTTAATACTAGATGGTAACATTGTCTGTAATACTGATATAAAAGGAGCTATTGTTTCATTTGCTAGTGTTTTAGTTAAATCAAATAACTCATCATTAATTATTGGTTCAGAATCTATTATTTCATTAATTTTTCCCAACTTAAAACCCAAATCGTCACTAAGTTTAGTAATTGATTCAGCAGTAAAAACACAATCATTAACAAAACCAATTACATTACGGTGATTAAAAATAACCTGAACACGCATTCCTCGTTCAACTTTTTTATCACTATAATACGTATATAAACGATCAACTTTTAAACTTGAATTTTCTACCCATAATTTTACAAGATACATTATTACTCCCATCATAAAAAATAAATTTCATATGTATATACTATCATAAATAGCTGGTTTATATGTAAAAATATCTTATTTATATCTTAAATAGTTTTAATTATTTCATCTAATTTAATATCAAATTTTTCAAATATATCAAAATCTTGATATTGAAAGCCATAAGCAATTCCTAATTTAAATACATTATTGGAAGAAAAATAATTATCATAATAACCTCCACCATATCCTAATCTATTTAATTTCGAATTAAATGCTAACAAAGGAGTAATACACAAATCTATATCTAAACATTCTTTATCTGAATAAGGTTCTAAAATACCCCAAATTCCAGGTTTTAAATCGGACCAAGAATTTATAGTAACAAAAATCATTTTATTACTAATTATTTTCGGCACAGACACTTTAATTTCATGATCAAAACAATATTGAATTATGTTTCTAGTATTAATTTCACTATTGAAACTTACAAATATTCCAATTGAATTATATCTTTTAATATATTTAATCACTTCTTTATAAATATATGCATCATAGGTATCTTTAACTGATTTTGTTAATTCTGAACGTTTTTTTAACATTAATTTTCTTAATTTTTCCTTATTCATAACATAACCTCTATCTATCTAATTAGTACTTTACAGCTATTGATTTCTATAATAAATAACTTAAATGATTATAACATAGTTACAATTTTAATAGAAAAGTTATACTTTATAAGCTAAAGATAACTTTTAAGAATTAACTTAACAATATTCACATAGAATTCAGTTTCAAAATGGTATAATCAAATTGCATTAAAATTTAAATTCATTTATAATGAATAGGTTACTAGGAGGAATTATGAAAAATATTTTGAAAAAATATTGGTTTGTCATCCTAATCGGTGTACTACTTATTGCAGGAGTTGTTTATTACTCTTTTGGATTAAGTGAATCTGGTGAATTTGACACACTAAAAGGAAAAACGGTTAATAACCAAGATGTATTATATAGTTTTAACGGGGAAGACACTACTGCAGATGCATTCTACGATGAACTTTATGAAAGTTATGGTGAAAATTCTATAGCTCAATTATTTGTCAGAGAAGTTACTGATCAATTTATTGAAACTACAGAAGAAATGGAAACAGAAGCACAAACAAATGCTGATAATGTTAGAGCTCAATTTGAAGCTAATTATGGAACAGAAGCAGATTCTACATTGTTACAAGCTCTTCAACAATATGGTTACAATAACGTTGATGAATTAGAACAATTTTTTATCGATGAAGCTAAATCTCTTTCTTTAATGACAACATTTATCACTGAAACTAAAAAAGATGTATATGATGCTTACGTTGCTGAAAAGAATCCAAGAATTGTAAGTCATATTTTAATTCAAATGGTTGATCCTGAAAATCCAACTGAAGAAGAAGCTGCTAAACTTGAAGAAGCTAAACAAGCTTTATTAGATGGAACATCATTTGAAGAAGTTGCATACACATATAGTGATGACACTTCTGCTGAAAGTTATGGTTATTTAGGATTTATGGATTTAGATACACCTTATGTACCTGAATTTATTGAAGCAGCAAATAATACTGAAGCTGGTGAAACTAGTGAATGGTTTATGTCTGACTACGGTTACCATATTATTTATGTTAATTCAACTGATGTTAATGATTTTATTCCTGAAAGTGGATTCTCAACTGCTTTAGCAGAATTTGATGAAGACATGACAGGATCTGTATATTCTGAAGCTATTTGGGCTGCAGCTAATGATTTAAATGTTGAATTTGCAAACGAAGAATTAGAATTAAGTATTAAAGAATCTTTCGGATTGGGAGGTACTGAATAATGAAAAAATTATTACTAAGTTTAATTACAATTATGGCTGTATTATCATTAAGTGCTTGTGCAGTTGATGGAAACGCAGAAATCAGTAATCCTGATGAAGCTTTAATTACTATTGGTGAAGATACAATTACTAAAGGTGATGTATACTCTTTAATGGAAAATGAAAGTATCGTACCTATTATTTTAAATAATGTTAATGAAAAGATTTTTGATCAAATCGTAACTTTAGATGAAGAAACTATTGCAGCGATTGAAACTGAATTCAATGAAACAATTACTAATTATGGTGGAGAAGAATCTTTCTTATATACTTTACAACAATACGGTTATCCAGATATTGAAACTTATAAACAAGAATTATATAACTCTGCTAAAGCAAGTGAATTAGTTAAAGCTTATGCTACTGATAATATTGAAAATTATCAAACAGAATATTCTCCAAAAATGATCCAAACTATGGGTTTTTCAAATCAAGAAGATGCTAGTAAAGCATTAGAATTATTAGAAAGTGGTAAAACTTTTGAAGAAGTTGCTACTGAAATGGAATACACTGCTACTATCGAACCTAAGTTAGCTACTAATTATTCAACTGATATTCCATCAGTAATTATCGTTGCTTTAACTGCAACTAATGAAACTGGTATATTACCAACAACATTTGCTAATGAAGATAATTCAATTTATTATGTAGCTAATGTTACAGATATTGATGTAAATAATTTTACTGATACATTTGTAGAAATGTTATCTGCTGACTCTACTATTGCTACAGAAGTTATTGTAAGTTATTATGATTCAATGGATTTCCATGTCTATGATCAAAAATTATATGATAAATTCTTAGCTGAATATCCAGATTATTTAGTACAAGATTAGGAGATTAATATGTGTATATTTTGTAAAATTATAAATCATGAAATTCCATCATCAGTTGTATATGAAGATGATAACTATTTAGCTATTCTTGATATATCGCAAGTTACTTTAGGTCATACATTAGTTATGCCTAAAAAACATTATGATAATATCTTATCTATGCCTACAGAAGAATTTAAAGAATATTCTATGGTTATACATAAGTTAGCTAAATCAATTCAAAAAAATACAAGTTGTACTGGGATGAATATACTTAATAATACTAATGAAGTTGCTGGTCAAACAGTTAATCATGTTCATTTCCATATCATTCCAAGATATTCTAATGAAGATTCAATTAAAATAGAATTTAATCAAAGTAAAAAACAAGATTTAGACAAAGTACTACAGATGTTAAATAAATAAATTAAAAAAAAGAGATTTCTTTGTTGAGACCTCTTTTTTATTATGTTATCATAACGGTATGAAAATATTAGATGAACAAGTCAAGATTTTACTTGAAGAAGAAAACTTAATTGCCGCGTTGGCAAACATTACCGCATTACTTAACGAACACTTCAATGATATTAATTGGGTGGGTTTCTACTTCGTTAAAAACGATGAACTAGTATTAGGGCCATTTCAAGGGAAAGTCGCTTGTACACACATTAAATTTGATTCTGGAGTGTGTGGTAAATCTGCCACTGACAGAGAAACTCAATTAATAAAGAATGTACATAATTTTAAAGGACATATAGCTTGTGATAGAGAATCAAACTCTGAACTGGTAGTTCCATTAATACACAAGGATATTTTATATGGGGTTTTGGATATAGATTCCCCAACAATAAATTACTTCCAAAATAAACACCAAGAACAAATGGAAAGTATTTCTACACTAATTGCTGAAAGGATATCTAAGGGATAAGTTAATTCTTATCTCTTTTTATATAAAAAAAATGGTTTTACCCATTTATTTTTTATGTTTATAAAATGCTCTTGATTCCATTGCAAATATTCTTGGAGTAAATGCCTCATCATCAGTTTGGTCAAAAGCCTTTGACAACGAATTCATTCTAGCATCAATGTTATCAATAAAAGTTAAAGCTTCTGCTTCAGGTATCAAAGGTTTTACAGGAGAACCAAATTCATATTCACCATGGTGAGATAAAATCATATGTCTAAGTAACATAACCTCTTCTGTTTCTTCAATTCCTAAATCACAGGCTACCTTATATATTTTAGCCTGCATAATAGATATATGACCCAAAAGCTTTCCATTTGTAGTATATTCTGTCAATATTGGAGAAGATAATTCTTCTGTTTTACCAATATCATGTAAAACCACACCAGCTAGTAATAAATCACGTGATAATATAGGATAATTATCACACAAATTATTAGCAAGTTTTAACATACCTAAAGTATGAGTTGCCAATCCACCAACAAAATTGTGGTGATTTTTACTAGCTGCAGGATATTCAAAGAAATTCTTTTCATACTCCTTCATTATAGCTCTTAATAATTGAAGAATTGTTTCATTCTTTATTAGTTTAATATCATCATATATTTCTTTTTTTAAATCTTCTTTAGAAATTGGTGATGATACTACAAAATTATTTAAATCAAGATTTGTTTGATCCACTTCTTTAAAAGTTAATATTTTAGCTTGTAAATTGTTTCGATATTGTAAAACATCAAACTTAAAATCATAAACCCTACCTTCTACTAAGTTTTTCACCTGTTCATCAGTTGCATTCCACAATTTACCATCAATTGAATTGGTGTTATCTTGTAGCGTAATAGTTAAATACGTTGCTCCAGAATTAGTTACTCCCTTATTAATATTTGAAACTAATAACAATTCATTAACTTTAATTCCATCTTTAAATTCATTAATCTTCATCTTCATTCCACTCACTTTCACTCATTATTAAATATACTCTATCATGTTCAAATCCCTTAGAAATTAAATACTTATATATTTTATTCCTTAATTCGTGAGACTTGAATTTTTTACTATATCTTTTATATGCATTTTTATATAGATCTTTTAATATCTTATTTTGTTGTAGTTCATCATAAACAAAATCCATATTATCTATTACTTCATTTATTGTATCCATACTAAATCCATTTCGATATAGTTTTTGTTTTACTTGTTGTTTTTTCATATTAACAGAAACATTTTTTAATGTATTTACATATTTATTAGCTATTTTAAACGCATTTGCATATTCTTGATGTTCATCTTTTTCATCCATTACTTCTTCTATTATTTCATCATTAATTCCTTTTTTTAGTAGTTTCGCTCTAATAGAACGATAAGAATTAAGTAGACTATTAAGATAATAAACTTGATCTTCTGCATACTTACGATCATCGATTAATTTCTTTTCTTTTAATTTATCTACTATACTATTAACTTCTTTAGTATCTAAATTATATTTAGAATTTATATAATCAACTATTTCTTTGTTTGTACGATCTTTAACTGCTATTTTTTTAATACACGAGTCATAAGCCAAAACTTCATCCTGGTGACTAAGTAAATAATTATATTCAGCATTAGTAATAGGATTATTTTTTCTTAATCCTAAATTATAATAATCTTCTGTACTTACTGCGACTTTAACTGAAATATTTTCAGATTCTAAATATATTACCACATAATCATTTTTCAATCTTATTTTATCAATAACAAGTAATCCTTGGTAATGAGATATAGCAGTATTATAAACATCTAATACTTTATCTCCAAACAATCTAGAATCATATAATTCAGTTACTTCATTAGTTTTCTCTTTCATGATTTCTATTTGTTTATCTGTTTTTGACATATGATAAACTAATTTATCATAAAATGATTTACTGTCTGTAAATAAATATCCAGTCTTATCTTCTATAACTAGGTTTTCAACTACATCAGGATCATTAGCAAATACAATTGTAGATGCTGCTAATGATTCAATATATGTCATACCTTGAGTTTCAGTAGTACTAGCAGAAGCAAACATATCCGCTGCATGATAATAAGATGGAACATCAGTTGACAACTTACTACCAGTAAAATAAACATAATCTTGTAAATTCTTATTCTTTACTAATTTTTTTAAATCACTTAAAGCTGGACCATCTCCTACTATAACTAATTTTACATTTATATTATCTTGTTTTACAAAATTCATTGCATCAATTAAAACATCCACAGATTTTTCTTGAGCTATACGGCCCAAAAACAGTAACATTTTTTGATTAGTAATTCCACACTCTTCTTTAATCTCCGATATTCTAATATCAGTTGTATTCTTTTTATCAAACTTCT
>Ga0209121_10006269_pt1 | contig 10474 bp, 12 predicted proteins | sample Cruoilmetagenom3_FD_187292 | JGI IMG/M metagenome (GOLD analysis project Ga0209121, IMG submission 187292) | Oil polluted marine microbial communities from Coal Oil Point, Santa Barbara, California, USA - Sample 3 (SPAdes) (version 2) | ecosystem: Environmental > Aquatic > Marine > Oil seeps ...
GCCTTCGCTGGGGGGTGTATCAAAAGTAAAAAAATCTTGATTTTTTTACTTTTAAAAGCCGTTTAAAGAAATATAACATATTATTAATAAGCAACATAGAATTTAGAAGACAGGTCAGGAAATAATAATTATTGGCTTTTGATACACCCCCCATGGCTTCGGCAGACAGAGGAGGGTGATGAGCTCGACGAGGTTTTTAGCCGAGTCAAACTAACATACCACATCCTCGAGTCTCCTGTAAAGAACATCAAAGATCTTTTTGACAGGTTCGATGCAGGCAGTGCAATTTTAATTTTAAATTTACTAGATTTGTTATTCAGGCTACTTCAAAAAGGAAGAATTCAGGAAATATATCCTTTTTATTCTCCAGTAATGCCTTAAATTATTATAAATATACTGATAACCAAAAACCTGTATGATGAAAAGGGGATTTTTAATTTTGCTGCTGCTTTTCTTTGTAAGCCTTTGTTCTCCGGCACAGGTGGTCGGATTTAATGAAACCGTAAAAGAAAAAACCGAAAGGATGGCATGGTGGACAGCCGACCGTTTCGGAATGTTTATTCACTGGGGGCTCTATGCTTTGCCTGCCCGCCATGAGTGGGTCAAAAGGTATGAAAGGATGACAGATGAAGAATATCAGAAATATTTTGAACTGTTTAACCCTGACCTTTATAATCCTCATGAATGGGCACGTATGGCCAGGGCTGCTGGGATGAAATATGCTGTTATTACTTCAAAGCACCATGACGGTTTTTGCTGTTTTGATTCTGAGTTTACTGATTATAAGGTAACCAACACACCCTATGGCAAAGATCTTCTCAAAGAGTGGGTTGACGCCTTCAGGGATGAGGGCCTTAAAGTAGGTTTTTATTATAGCCTTCTTGATTGGCACCATCCTGATTATACTATTGACAGAAATCACCCGCAAAGTGCCAGCACAGAGGAAGAATATAATGAGCTTAACAAGGGTAAGAATATGGATGATTACCGTATTTATATCAAAAACCAGGTAAGAGAATTGCTTACTAACTACGGGAAAATAGATATAATGTGGCTTGATTATTCTTTCCCGTCAGGCAAACATGGCAAGGGCCGTGATGACTGGGATTCAATGAACCTGCTGAAAATGGTTCGTGAGCTGCAACCGGGTATTATTATTAATGACAGGCTTGATCTTCTTGATGTTGAGGGAGGATGGGATTTCACTACACCTGAACAGTATAAAGTATCGGAATGGCCAACACGTAATGGTAAAAAGATACCCTGGGAAACATGCCAGACTTTTTCCGGTTCGTGGGGTTATTACAGGGATGAAACAACATGGAAAAGTACCAAACAGCTTCTCGTATTGCTTATTGAGTCGGTTAGTAAGGGTGGTAACCTCCTTCTTAATGTTGGCCCGACAGCAAGAGGAACTTTCGATCACAGGGTACAGGACAGGCTGAATTCAATAGGTAAATGGATGCGGTTTAACAGTCCTTCAATATATAATTGCACTCAGGCACCCAGTGAATTTGACAAACCTGAAAACAGCCTTCTGACCTTTAACCCCGCGACAAATCGCCTGTATATTCATTTGCTTGATTATCCACTGCATAGATATACCTTAAAAGGTTATGCGGGTAAGGTGAAATATGCGCAGTTCCTTCATGATGGGTCAGAGATAATATTCGGTAAACCAAGGCATAATGTAACATACCAGGAGGAGAGGCAGAAAGATGATCTTATACTTATCCTGCCTGTCTTAAAACCTGATGTTGAAATCCCTGTTATTGAGCTGATCCTGGAACAATAATTTCAAATCCCAGGTATCATTTATGGAGGTAATTGAAAAAATCACCTTCAAGGTACATCTCTTTGCTGAGGGGTTTGAAGTCTTTTGAATCAGCTATTACATCGTAGTCTATTCCTTCTCTGAGATGGGGTAGGGTACTGGCTGACTTGGTTCCAAGTATATAATCAATAGTCGCCTTAAGTAAGGTTTCATTCTCATCACCAAAGGGTAAGAGGTTAACAAAGTCTTCTTCTGCAAATTCATCAGGAGCAAGTCCATTAACAAAATCTGAAACACCATCAGCATTGGTAAGCTTAAGCACAATAGGTTGCATGGCCCATTTATGAGAGGTGACAACATTGCCCTGGTTGTCATAATCTTTGACTGTGATCGATCCCACATATTTCCCTACAGTGTTGGCACCTACCAGTTTGACATCAAAGTAGGGTTCCAGCCCGTTTATTACCAGCTCACTAGCCGAAGCCGTAGACCCTGTTGTTATTACATACAGATCAGTAATTCCAAGGTTTGAGATTGGTGTGGCTGCTGTTGTTTCAGTTGCCTCAATTTCATCTGTAAAGTAATAATTAAGTATGTCTTCACCGTAAGTATCTTCAAAGTAAGCCGTGTATTTATCATTCCACTGTGACCTGGAAAATAACTTTGTATCATCGGTGCTGTAAATCATACTTGCAAAATAAATTGCTGTTTGTATAGATCCGCCACCATTATATCTCAGGTCCAGTATCAATCTACTAACTCCCTGGTTTTTAAAATATTCAAAAGCATTATTTAGCTCTATATCAAAATCTGATGTGAAAGCATTGTATACAAGATATCCTGTAGGTACTCCACCTACATCCAGTACATCATAATAGTGTACCGGGTTTTCCTGTATCACAATTGCTTCCATGAGATCTGTTTCATCACCCAGATAAATGGTATTATCTGTAATAGTTGCTTTCGTCAGGGTATATATCTCAGAATCGAAAAGGAGATCGACATAATTATTTATTGTTAACTGCTGACCATTGACCTCAAGGAAAAAGTCACCCCTCTTGAGCCCGGCATTATCAGCGGGTGATCCGGGCAATACATATCTTATATAACCAAAAACATCATCTGAGCCGGATAGCCTGACCAGCCTGAAATCATAACCCATCGATTTAGAGATGCCTGCAAATGAGTTTTCCAGCTCTTCCCAGTCATCAACTATCCATGACCACTTATCTATTGTACCATACTGGTAAAGAAGGTCATAAAATAACTCATCATAGTATATGTCAAAACCGTTCAGGTATGTATATAATGCATCAGTTGTTGCAAAATAGTTATCACCAAGTTTATTAACCTTGTCATACCACAGGTAAACATCTTTCAGCCCACTGTATATAAACGTACTTATCCTGTCAGGCTCTTCAACAGGATCATCATTTTCATTTTCCTTGCGTGGTATCTCCTTCTCACAGGCATTAATTCCCAAAAGTAAAACAGCAAAGAACAGTAATAAAATCTTATATATGCTTTTCATCGTTATTAATATTTTTTAAACCCAATATATAAATCAGAATTATAAAAATACAAAAATTATGCCTTAAAAATAAACTCATAATATTCTCTAATAATAAAATATATTGAACTCTATTTGAAATCTGTTAATTTAATAACCAAATTTGTAAGTATATTGTTTGAAATAATAGTTGAGTGGTTCAATTTACATAAATAAAGTTATATGAAACAGATAAAGATTATAACGGTATTAATCATATTCCTGAGTACTGCCGGTTGTGCTACCTTTTTTAACAGTGAACATGAGCTTTTTCAGGTGCATGATATTTATTACCAGTCATGGGTGATAAAAAACCTGGAGAAAGGAACTGATGTAGTGATTGATTTCCGGAACCTGGATGAAGCTGTTGAGTTTACTTCATTAGTATTCAGAGGCATAGAGGTGGATGTGTCTGTTCAGCCTGCCGGAAAGAAAACAATAGTTAAAGGAGTAATTAATACAGGTCCATCGATTATTGAGAATTATGAATACAAGGTTTCCGGCTATGAGGATATGATCAAATACAGGTACCTGGGGAAAGAATTTGCCTATCCTTTGAAGAACGTCAAAAGGGAGAGTACTCGTTTTATTGAATAATACCTGTCGGTATGTCAGAAACAGATTGTGCTGATGGGTATACTGTCAGTATCATCAATATCCAGCATTGTATTTATAAGTCTCAGCTCGCGGAATTTCTTCAGGCATGCCGGTGTAATATCCAACTCTCTTATGAGCCCATTATTAAGAAGGTATTCTCTTTTTGTCCCTCTCAGCAGAAATCCTGAAGGGGTATACCAGATACCATCATTGCCCCTGACTATGATATTAGCGTAAGAAGTATCAGTAATCATACCATCTTTAACCATTACGATATCGTCGCATCCGTTTGATTGCTTCAGTAATGTGTTTATGGCTGACCTGTCTATGAATTTATAGTTATAATTAATCTCACCTGCTTCCACCAATTTAAGGGTCCTTACCTTTTTAATCTTACATTTCTGGCATGCATACTCATGTCATTACGGATAAGATCTACGATTGTATTATGTTCAGATTTTTCCTTTTCATCCATCAATATTACTTTTTCAGCTTCGGGCACTGATGAATCAATAGTCCCTTTCATAGGGAACGATCTGATTTCACCTTTTTGATCTATTTTTACAAAAATTTCAGGAGAAAAAACCACGTATTTGTTTTGATAAAATAATCTGTATTTTGCACGGCTGCAGTAAAAGATTTCTTCGAGCCTTGCAGCGGTACTAATCCTGCTGGGAAAGGTGAGATTCAGAAGGTAGGAATTACCATGTGAAATGTTTTCAATAACCTTATCAAACGCTTCTTTGTATCGGACAAAACTTATAGGATAAACCTTAAGACTTATTCTTTTATTTTCAAGAGCTTTGCCTGGATCTGGATTATTAAATAACTCGCTGATAATAATAATGTCCTGAGGTAGATTATCAAGGCTGTATATCACCTGAGGGAAGGGTAATGGGGGTAAAGCATAAGGATTTTGATATTGAAGCCGTTCAGTTTCATCCTGAGTCAATTATGACTCCTCATGAGGAAGAAATGATCCGGAACTGGTTGGAAGGATAATCGGATTTATAAAACAAGGCTCATAACTATTTTAACATTCTTTAAAGTTTACGGCAATTATTATATTTCTTTAGAAAAGGAATCTTTCATATATTTGCTGCACTTCTGGTATTTATTATATGAGCTTAATAAGAAAATATAAATATTTAATTCTCCTGGTAACCGTACCTATTCTAATGCTTTTTATGTCAAATTCACTCATCAACAGGCATAATCATTATATCAGGGGATATATGTTTACTCATGCTCATCCTTTTAACAAAGAACCTGATAATAAACAATATCCATTCCACGGTCATACAGATGCCGAGCTGGTTGTACTTGACCTGCTTGGTAATATTGACATGCTGGCATTCTGGATATCACTAGTTATAATATCTTTAGTGGCATTCGGCAGATATCTGCCGGTACTATTTCCTGGTATTCAAAGAGGACCGGAGATGCCCGTTTATCTGACACGGGGCCCACCAGTTTATACTTGTAATAATTAACACTGAAGTTTGCCAAGGTTTATTCTTTATATGATAATTAACTGATTATGCATTTAAAGAGAATGACTAATATTATTTAAGTATAAACTAGAAATATGAAATATTCAATAATTACTTTTTTACTGATCTTAAGCAGTATATTAGTATATCCTCAGGAAAAGACAATACCGGATACAATAAATATGGAACGATTATTGGAAAGGATTGAAAAGCTTGAAGCTGCGACTGGCGAAAAGAAACAAGAGGATGAGCTGGCCAGGCTGCTTGAGGAGGCTGATATGCTTTCAGGTAAAGAAAAAAAGGAAGAAGTAGATTTATCAAAGAAATTTTATAGCGGGGTGAGGCAACAGCAGGGTTTGAATCCCAACCTCAGTGTGCTGGGTGATTTTTTCGGAGCAGTATCATCAGCGCATGATGACAACACAACTGAACCAGGCGAAAGAAAACATGGAAGTAATGGTTTGTTTATGAGAAGCCTGGAGATGTCATTTGTGGCACCACTTGATCCCTATGCCCGCGGTAAGGCTTTTCTTGATATTACGGAAGAAAGAGTATCTATTGAAGAAGCTTATATGGAGATACTGAACCTCCCTTTGAATATGTCTGTAAAAGGAGGGGTGTTTTTTCCTGAATTTGGCCTTCTTAACAGGCATCATACACATGCCCTGCCTCAGTTTGACAGACCTCGTGTATGTGTAAATTATTTCGGGCTCGATGGCTTTAACGGAATGGGTGCTGCAGCTAGTTTTTTACTGCCGAAAATATTGTTTTCAGATGCCAGCTCATTCGATTTTTCTGTAATTAATATTAATGATAACCTAAGTTATTCCTCTGACAAAAGTGTGAACCTGGCCTATGTTGGTCACTGGAAAAACTATTATGATATATCAACATCAAGTTATTTTGAATATGTTTTAAGCGCTGTTGCAGGAAGAAATGATGATATGTCAGAGACGAATACATATGTAGGGAGCCTTGGACTTCATTATAAATGGCAACCACCGGGTACTTCAAAATACAAATCTTTCGATTGGAAAACTGAATTATACTACGGTTTTAATGAGACACCATTCGGGATAGTACGAAGCAAGGGTTTCTATTCACTCGTTCACCGTAAGTTGAATTCAAGGATATGGGTAGGTGGAAGGATAGGTTACTCTGAAATGCCATATGATAATGACCAGTATGAATGGGATTACTCTGTTAATTTTGATTTCTGGCAGAGTGAGTTTGTAATTTACAGGATACAATACCAGTATAACTCAAGGAATATAGCCTATCTGCCTGAAGTTGCCGGGCCATATCCCTCCAATCATACCCTGGTATTCCAGTTTTCGTGGGCAATAGGACCGCATAAACATGAAGCATATTAAAAGAACAGATAAAAATTATGAATAATAAATTATTAAGATATATGAAAAGGCAAGTTATAAGCCTGCTGCTGGTTATGGTAACTATGACAGCTGTGGCAATTGGAAATAAACAGATAAGAATAGTATGTTCTTTTTCTGACTATGCCAGTATAGCTAAAGAGATAGCAGGAGATGAGGCTGTTGTGGAAATGATATCCAGTGGAGAATCAGATCCTCATTTTATACCTCCCAAACCCAGCTATGCAATAATGCTTAACAAGGCTGATATGTGGGTGACAACAGGATTAGATCTTGAGCAATGGTCTACAACGCTTATCGACCGTGCACACAATAGTAAAATAATGGATGGTGCCATAGGTTTTGTTTCAGTTTCTGATGGAGTAACAATTCTTGAGAAAGTTGACAAGGCTGACCGAAGCGAAGGAGATGTTCACCTTATGGGTAATCCTCATATCAATACAAGCCCTTTGAACTGGAAAATTATTGCAAAAAATATCACCGTGGGTCTTATAAAAGTGGACCCTGAAAATGCCGATATTTATGAGCATAACCGTGATGCTTTTATTGACAGGATTGACCATGCTCTCTTCGGAGATGAACTGGTTGACATGTTTGGAGGTGAAACACTCTCCATGCTTCTTCTGAACCATACACTGTTTACTTTCCTTGAAAAGGAATACAAAGGAAAGAAACTTGTTGACCTGTTAGGGGGATGGTTGAAAGATGCTTTACCTATCCGCGGAAGCAGGATAATAGCATACCATAAAAACTGGGCGTATTTCTCAGATATATTTGGTCTTGACATTGTAGGTTTTATTGAACCCAAGCCTGGTATACCTCCATCAGCAAAACATGTACGATATATTGTAAATCTTATCAAGGAACAGGATATAAAAGCAATGCTGGTAGCCAGCTATTTTGAGAAGAAATCACCTCAGATGATAGAAGACAGGACAGGTATAAAGGCTGTTTATCTTCCGCTTTTTGTAAATAAGCAGATGGATATTGATAATAATTTTGAACTGATGGATTACTGGATAAGACAGATAAAACAGAATATCTGATAATATGGGAACACTAGTATTTCTTGCTCCCCCGATAGTAGCCTGTATCATACTGGCAGGTATGTTGAGCTATTTCGGAAATCATATACTCTCAAGGGGTATAATATTTATTGATATTGCTGTAGCACAAATAGCGGCCCTTGGTACCATGATAGGTATACTGCTGGGCTTTGCTGAGAGTTCAGTAGGTGCACAAATTGTATCATATGCTTTTACAATAATTGTACTGGGTATTTTTTCAGTAATGAAGGTTAAAAAGCAGTTATTACCACAGGAAGCAATAATAGGGATATTCTATTGCGTTGCACTGGGTATGGCTTTGCTGCTGGCTGAAAAAATACCGGGTGGGTCCAATTATATAACAAAAACCATAACAGGAAACGTATTGTGGGTTACATGGAAAAGTGTTGTAAGCTGCCTGTTTATGTTCGTTCCAATAATAATCCTCAACCTGTTGCTGGGAAAGAGTATAAGAAAGGTTACCCAGGGGGAGATAATAAATAACTCCTTTGGAAAGACCAGGATATATGACCTTGTTTTCTATATTACATTCGGAATAGTGATAGTTAAGTCTGTTCCTGTAATGGGTATTTTCCTGGTGTTTATCCTCTTAATAGGACCGGCTTCTATTAGCAGGATGTTTGTTAACTCTTGGAAAAGCAGGATTATCTGGAGTTGGGTAATTGGTTCTGTCGGATCACTTGCTGGAATATATATATCATATACTCTCAATATTTCGAACGGACCTGCTATAGTAGGTATAATAGGTATAGCTACATACCTGGCTGCATTTGCGAGATTATACAGTAAGAGATCGGGGAAAGAAATTGCCGCAACAAACTAATACTAAAGAAATAAATGGCGTCTATAGAATTTATATTACTCCCATTGATCGGATGTTTACTGATAGTAATGATTAACGTCTATTTCGGTATACATGTTATAAAGAGGGAGATCATTTTTATTGATATCGCCCTTGCTTCCATTGCGGCACTGGGGTCAGCTGTGGGGATGGTGCTTTTTGAGATGGGGCATGAAAATCATTCACATGAACCACATGGATTCCTGCCCTATATATTTTCAATGGGTTTTATCTCATTAGCTTCATTCGCGTTTACTCTTTTAAGAAATAAAAAGATATCTATCCCGCTTGAGGCCATTATAGGGATTGCTTATGCTGTGGCTACAACACTTACTGTTATTATACTTGATAAGGGAGCAGGAGGTGATGTGCATGTACATGATATGTTGGTAGGTACAATATTATGGATATCAGGACACCAGCTTACACGCCTTGCAGTAGTGGTAATTATAGTAGGTGCTTTTCATTTTGTTTACAGGAAAAAGTTCGTAAGACTGACTGATTCATTCCATGAGAATGATACAGGTATCAAAAACCGCATGCTCTGGGATTTCCTATTTTATTTTTCATTCGGACTGGTGGTTGTTGAGGCTGTTAGAATAGCAGGTATATTAACTGTATTCGCATTCCTCATACTGCCTGCATCGCTGTCAGTTATACTATCGGGGAAATGGATTACCAAACTTATTGTTGGCTGGCTGGCCGGGATAGTCGCATCTTTTGCCGGATTACTACTGTCTCTAAAGCTAGATGTCCCAAGCGCCCCGGTAATAATTACAATTCTCGGAATTATATTACTGCTGGGTTATCTGCTATATAAAATTAACAATTATAAAAAGCAAATAAAAAAGATCCCCGGGTCTTGATTAAAAGTTGTTATTAAGGAAATATTTACCTAAATTTATTAGAGGAGAACAATCTAATTACTAATAAATATACCAGGGGAGGATATTAAAATGGCAGATTATATAGATTTGTTTGATGATTCAAACTGGCAGATGGCACCTGAATATACAAGTCAGGCCAGGAAGAAGGTTTTGCATGATGAGGGTGGATTAAAAATTATTTTACTTAAATTACATGCAGGATTTAACTTGGCGCCTCATTCTCACTTAATGAGCGAGCAGCATGTTATACTTAAAGGTGAATATGAAGGTGAAGGTCAAGTATTTCCTGAAGGTTCATACCGTAGTTTTAAAGCTCATCAAAAACACGGACCATTTAAATCAAAGGATGGAGCATTGATCTTGGTTATATGGGGAACCTGATACGTTTTATAAAAAACAAGGGCATTTGCTTTTAAAGAAAATGCCCTGGATTCTATCTTATTTTTTAAAGGTTTTCGCTTAGAACAATGAATAGCTGAACTGAAATGAAAAAGTGATCCCCGGTTCCAGGTGCTGACAATACAGGAGGTGAATAGTCTTTTTCACAACCTGCAAATAATGCCAGTAATGCTATAAACGAAATAATAACAAATCTTTTCATTCTTTTGTTCGGGGTTTCAGATAATTGATAATTAGTAAATTTTTCAATTATTCACGCTGCGAATATAGAGTGGGCTTAGCCAGGCCAAACTCCCAAACTAAAAAAGATGCTCTGTTGAGTCAAGACTAATAATACTGCATTCTTTTCCGGGGTGAATTTCAAAAATACTCAGGCTGGTATTTTTTAGGTTTTCCGCAGCAACAATATCTTCAACATTTTTACCTGTGATTACTGTTATCAGTATTTTGCCAATAAAACCATGGCCAATAAGTAG
>Ga0209121_10006270_pt1 | contig 10472 bp, 6 predicted proteins | sample Cruoilmetagenom3_FD_187292 | JGI IMG/M metagenome (GOLD analysis project Ga0209121, IMG submission 187292) | Oil polluted marine microbial communities from Coal Oil Point, Santa Barbara, California, USA - Sample 3 (SPAdes) (version 2) | ecosystem: Environmental > Aquatic > Marine > Oil seeps ...
GCCCACGATGCCGCCCACAATGGCCCCATAGATGCCCAACCCCTGGAACCCGCCGGTTTTCCAGACGGCAAAGGCTTCGAAAAAGTGATGTCGGTAGTAAGGCCAGCCGCAGGCAAAGGTAGCATCGGGCGGACAGTCTGCCGGAGTCGAAAGGACATGATACAGCCGGGCACCCAGAATGGCAATGATCACGGCCAGGATCAGCCCCCCCCAGACGTGTTCGGGGTCCAAACCGCGCTTGCGGGCCAGACGGGTAGCAAAGTAGGCGCCCAGGGCCACCCCGGTCATGATCAGCACGCCGTACCAACGCACCTGAAATGGGCCAAGTTCGAAAATAATCGGGTTCATCCATCTCCTCCGTGGCATGGATTGGCTTGAATGACTCAGCGGAAAAAGCCTTTTCAGCGAGCAAAGTGACTTGTATGTTGTGTGCGCACTTTGGGCGCACACAACATACAGTACCTCTTTTTCTCCGACTGCCCTTTTTACGGGGCAGCCATGGATTATATCACAGAATGGGATATAATCGGAATTGGAGAGAGGGTGTTGCGCAGTGAGCACTCCATCCCGACGACCATCTCACCGGGGGAAAGAGGTGCTTTTCTTACTGAAGCAGGGCCGGATTCAGCTCTACGCCAAGGGTTGGGTTGACATTGGCCGGAATCGTGAGGAGTTGCGGCACATTGCCAAGAACTGGGGTTCAGAACCCCGTTTTCCTGCGTAGCACTCCGAAGCAGAGCGGAGTGGACGGAAAGAACGGGGTTCTCTTCCCAGTCGGTGTGGTTGGAGACAGGTCAGGCGCAGACCCCTACGCCGATAACCCCGGGGCCGGTATGAGTGCCAATCACCGCGCCGAGCTCGGCCAGTGACGGCTCGCTACAACCCAGTCGAGCCGTGATCTCCTTCTTGAAAACCTGCGCCTCTTCCGGCACCAGGGCGTGGGTGATGGCGACTTTGGCGCGAGAACCGTCGTCGCCCAGATACTCTACGATCAAGTCCAGCATTCTCGCCAGGGCCTTCCGCCTGGACCGCACCTGCTCCAGCGGCTCAATGGCTCCGTCTTGTAGAGCCAGGATCGGTTTGATCTTGAGCAAAGTACCCAGAAAAGCCTCGGCGTTGCCGATGCGCCCGCCCTTGGCCAGGTACTCCAGCGTGTCTACCGCGAACAGGACGTATAGCTTTTGCTTGATCTCTTCGACCTGCTCCACGATCTCCGGCCGAGTAGCTCCGCCGGCGACGGCCTCAGCAACCGCCTCGATCATCAATTGCAGCCCGATGGATGTAGACAGCGAGTCTATCACGCTGATACGCGCTTCGGGCAGCATCCCCGTGGCGGCCATGGCCGAGTTCCAGGTGCCACTCAGCTTGCTGGAAATCGTCAAGACGATGATCTCGTGTCCTGCGTCAGCCAGTTCCTTGAATACATCGTAGAATTCGCCGGCCGATGGCTGGGAGGTAACGGGCAGGGTCGGGGATGTTTTCAGGCGGGCGTAAAAATCTTCGTTGGACAGCTCCACGCCCTCCTTAAAGATCTCCTCGCCAAAGCGCACCAAGAGGGGCACAATGCGGATGTCGTGCTGGCGGACGGTGGCCTCCGGCAGGTAGCCGGTTGAATCGGCGACAATCTTGATCACGGGATAGCACTCCTTTCTCTCCACAAATTGACAGTCGGTTAATCTAGCGCCTCCAGCGCTTCCTCCAGGAACTGGATCAGGGCTGCACGGGCCTCTCCGCTCAACCGGGACAGGGTGGCCTGATAGCGGTGAGCTTGGTCGAGCAGTCGCTGGGTCAGGGCAGAGGAGGATTCGTCGTCGGTCGAGAGGGTCGCACCTACGCTCAGTCCAGCCAGGGTCTCCAACTCGGTGTCGTCGTCAGCTCGAAGGGCTGCCAGAGCGCGGAAAGGATTGAGCCCTCCGGCCCGCGCCTGGGCCCGCTGCATGTTCAGCAACAATGCACCGATCATCTGGGTGCAGAAGGTAAGGGGAGCTTTGGTCTCGGGCAAGCGGGCCAGCAATTCGTTGAGCGCCTCCCGAGGATTCGTTCCCCGGGCCTTCCGTAACCTGCTCAGAACACGCTCGCACACCCTCTGCCAGTCCTCGCCGAGGCCCAACAAGGCATTGTCTGCACCACGACCCAGCACCGTAACTGCCTGGGGCGTGGGTGCAAAGACCACCATCGAGCGTCCCGGCCCCGAGTGCCCGGCCGCCAGGACATAGCTCGATGACACCAGTCCCTTTTTTTCGAGCACCTTGAGCATGTCGTAAGCAGAGAATCGGTTCACGCTCAGCCGCCTGGCCACATCAGAATAATGAACGGGGCCTTTGTGCTCCCAGCACAGTTCCAGGAGTTTATCCAAGAAGGTATGCTGACGCGGTGTCAGTTTCGGGATATGTCTCATAGCTCCCTACCAATTGTCCCCAAAAAACCAAACTTTCATATCTAATTATACACCCATTCGCGACGTTTGTCAACCGTGGTGTAAAGAGCGAGATGGGGACACGAAACGTGGTGCTCAGGACGCCAGGCTGATGCGACGGATGGCGACTCTCATGATGCTATTCGTGGGCCCCAACGCGCAGGGCATCGGCCACGTGGAAGGGGTCGGTGGCGACAACGCTTTGGGCGAAGAATTCCATCGCCCCCACGTCGGACGTCTTGCTGTGCAGGTCGCCCCGATCCACCAGGCGCACGACGCAGGGAAAACCGTCCCAGTCTTCTGGCGTATCGACCAGGGGAGGCAGGTAGATGGCCAGGTTGAAGCTCTGTACCCCCAGCCGCTCGACGAAGGTGCTCAACACCCGGTACAGCGCCGATTTCAGATCTCCGTCCAGGCGGGGAGCGATGATGCGCGTCCCCTTCTCTTTGAAGGGGGTCAGGGAAGGGAAGATGGTAGCCGTACCGTGATCCACGGCCAGGTCCAGGGCACGGTGTACGTCGACCAGGTCGTCAAAGTAGTTCGCACCGTGCACCGCCCGGTAGCGGAGGGCTGCTCGCCGCCATCCCTCGACCTTGGCGTAATGCATCCCTCGGCCCAGGACCATCTGCGCATGGCCGTGGAGGATGGACGCACCGCTCCGCCACAGGCAGTTCCACAGGAAAAAGGGGTAGTGGGCCTCCGGATCGGCTTTGTGTGCCGTCTGCGCCCACTTCTGGCCGGTGTCTACATAGTCGGCGACCTGATCGGCGGTGAAACGCAGCGGATGGTGCTCGTCAAAGATGATGACGGCATGCCAGCCGTCGTACTTGGCTACGTTGGAGGCGGTGAGGGCCGATTCTCCCCGGATCCGATCAAAGGTGTCAGCTGGCGTGCACTCCAGGGGATGACAAAAGTCACAACCGTCTCTGTCCTCGATTGTCTCCTCCAGGTTTTCAGTGGCCGGGGGGGCCTGGATCGGACGCCTGGCCCGCAGTTCGTTAAAGAGTGCTCCTTCCAGCGTGACCTTGTTGGTGACTTTGACGATACGCTGTCGGCGAACCGCGTCCACCGAGCCAAACTGCTCGGCGATCCAGGCCTGCATCTCTTCCGGTGGCACGGCGTGGCCGACGGTGGTACTGAGGTGGAAAATGCGCTCAAAGCGCACACGATCCTCGGCGGGCAAAGCGGCGACCAGGGCTTCCAGGTCGGCGATACAAGGATGCGCACCGGGCGCAGTCATGGCTACACCCGGTACTTTTCCAATCCAGGCCGGGGGATGCGACTGGCGATGGCCCGGCGGTAGAGGTCCACGTATTTGCGCGCCGAGCAATCCCACGAAAAATCGGCGCTCATGCCCCGTAGTTGAATCTGCCGCCACACGTCTCGGTGCTCAAAGGTCTCGATGGCGCGGACGATGGCGGCAAAGAGTGCCCAACGGTCGTAGGGTTTGAAGGCAAAGCCGGTCCCCTGGTCGGTCTGGGGGTCAAAGTCCTGCACCGTGTCGGCCAGGCCCCCCGTGGCGCGCACGACCGGCACGCTGCCATAGTGCATAGCGATCAGTTGCCCTGTGCCGCACGGCTCGAAGCGGCTGGGCATGAGGAACATGTCGCTGCCGGCGTAGATGCGCTGGGCAAGGGGAGCATTGAAGGTCAAAAAGATGGCGGCCTGGCGGGGGTACTGCTGGACCATGCGGCTGAACAGGTCGTGGTAGTGTTGTTCGCCGGTGCCCATCAGTACGAACTGGACGCCCAGGTCGAGGATGTGGTCAATGACATCGCTCAGGATGTCAAAGCCTTTCGAATCGGTCAGGCGGGAGATGATGCCGATCAGAGGCACCTCGGTGTCTTCGGGCAGTTTGGCCTCCCGCTGGAGGGCCAGCTTGTTCTCCAGTCGCCGGTCCAGGGTGCTGGCATCGTAGCTGACGGCGATGTAGGGGTCGGTGGCCGGGTTGGCCGTTTCGTAATCAATGCCATTGAGAATGCCGAACAGGCGATCGCGCCGGTCGCGGAGGAGGGGATCCAGCCGTTCGCCGTACGCGGGGGTCAGGATCTCGTGGGCATAGGTCTCGCTGACGGTGCTCACCAGGTCGGCCCAGTAGATACCCCGGGCCATCAAGTCCACCACTTCGTTTAGATCGGCCATTTCGGGATGGTACTGGAAGCCCCATTCGTCAATGCCGGCGCTCTCTAGCACGCGGTAGCCAAAGATACCCTGATAGGCCAGGTTGTGGATAGTGTAAACGGCGACGATGTCGGCGAAGAACGGATCGCCTTGATAGACAGTCTTGAGCCAGTTGGGCACGATGGCCGTGTGCCAGTCGTGGCAGTGGATCACGTCGGGCTGCCATTCCAGGTGCTTGAGGGCTTCCAGCGCCGCCCGGCAGTAAAAGATAAAGCGGTCGGCGTCGTCGGGGTACATGTAGATGCCCTCCCGGTCGAAATACTTGGCGTTTTCCACCATGTAGACCGGGATGTCGGGGCCGATGGTGGCCTGCAGGATGCTGGCCGGCTCGGTGGTGTGGCGGATGGGCACGTCAAAGGGCGGCACCACCTCTTGGAGCTGAAATGTGTCGGGGTTAATGCGGCCGTAACGGGGCATGGCCACGCGGATGTCGTGCCCCAGGGCACGGATGGCCTTGGGCAACGCGCCAGCCACGTCGGCCAGGCCGCCAGTCTTGGCAAAGGGCACTACCTCGGCGGCCAACATCAAGATCCTCAACGGTCCATTTTCGCTCATCCTTGAGATTCCTCCCGTCTGGACCACTCGGCTGCTCGCGGCGGATTGAAAATCCGCCGCAAACGGTTCGGTGGATGACTTTTATCGCCTTTCCCAACTCTCTACTGCCCCTCCAACTCCTCCCGCACGGTGCGAACCAGTGCCGTCGCCTTCAGTTCGTCCAGGCAATAGCACGGCCCATCCAGCGCCCGAGCCAGGTTTTGGGCCAATCCCCGGTCGTAGGCCTCGTGCTCCATGTTGATCACCGCCGAATGGATGCCCGCCCGGTGGATCAAGTCGGCAATCCTTTGGGCCTCCTCTTGAGGAGGTGTATCGGTCAGCGAGACGTTCCCCGCGCCATCGGTCAGCAGGATCATGAGCGGCATGGCTTCGCGGTGCAGGAGCAACTCGCGGCGGAAGACGCGATAGGCCAGCATCAGCCCGGCCGAGAGGGGGGTCTTGCCGCCGGCCGGCAAGTGGCGCAAGGCCCTTTGGGCCAAGTCCACGCTGGAGGTAAAGGGCAACACCAATTGTGCCTCCTCCTTTTGAAAGACAACCAGCCCCACCCGGTCGCGCTTCTGGTAGGCATCCACCAGGAGGGACATAATGGCCCCTTTAGTCGCCTCCATCCGCTGGGCACCGGCCATGCTCCAACTGGCGTCCACCACAAAGAGGATGAGATTGGCGGCGCGACGGATGCGGACCTTTTTCTGCACGTCGCGGGGCAGGACGGTAAAAGTGCCCGGCTCGTTGCCGCGCTCCACTTGCTGGAGGGCAGCTTGGCGGATGGTGGCGTCGAGAGCAATGTCGCCCAGGTCGCCGTCCGCCTGGCGGGCCTGGATGTAGCGGCCTCGTTTGCGGCTGCTATGCGTCGTGGATCGCTTGCCGGCGGTGCGGCGGGTCAGCCGGTCCATGGGCGATTCCACCCGGCGGGGCTTGAACACCTCACCGATGGGCACCGTCATCTCAACCTCTTGTCCTCCGCCCACACCGAGGGGATCGGCGATGTGACCTTTGATGGGCGCTCCCGCCCCGGCAGTGTCCAGCTCAGTCGGCTGGGGGGGCTGTTCATCTGGGGAAGTTGCGTTTTTTTCAGCAGAGGGTTCGATCATGGAGGCGCCAGGAGCCTCGGATTCCTCCGTCCTCCGGCGAGCTTCTTGCAGCCGGTTGGACAGTTCACCCAGGCGGTTCTCGGTTTCCTGAAAGGGCAAGCGCTTGAGGCGGTGGGGTAAGGCCAACTCGGCTGCGACCAGAATGTCCAGATCGGTGACGGCACCCCTCCCAAGTCCCCCCCGCGTGTGGGGGGGAGAAAGGGGGGGCTCCCGCGCACCGTTCTGCGAGAATCGAAGCGCGGCATGGGCCAGGGCCGCCTTGAGAATAACGATGTCGGCCCGGTGGCCATCTACTTCAAAACTGGTAGTCAGCTCGGCAATGGTGTAAAGGTCTTGGGGTTGGTAGGTCATGCTGGACAGTAACTCGCGGGCACGGGCGATTTGGCGGGAAAGCTGCTGCTCGTAGGGCTCCCACTCGGCGCGAAAGCCCTCCGGATCGCTCTCGAACTGGACGGTGCGCTCCAGGATGTCCACGCGGGCCTGGGATTCCACGATGCCTCGGATTTCGACGCAGAGGGCGAAGCGGTCAAGCAGTTGGGGGCGCAGTTCCCCCTCTTCGGGGTTCATGGTGCCCACCAGGATAAAGCGCGCCGGGTGACTGAAGGAGATGCCCTCCCGTTCCACCACGTTGCGGCCCATCGCCGCCGAGTCGAGGAGGAGGTCCACCACGTGGTCGTCCAGCAGGTTCACCTCGTCCACGTAGAGTAAGCCCCGGTTGGCCGCGGCCAGGACACCCGGCTCGAACTTTTTGCGGCCGGTCTTGAGAGCGACCTCGATATCCAGGGTGCCGACCACCCGGTCCTCTGTGGCGCTGATCGGCAGGTCCACAAAGCGGGTTTTGCGTCGGGCGATGGGCAACTCTTCACCCTGGGCCACGCGCTCGCGGCAATTGTCGCACAGCCGTTCAGGCCGCTGGGGATCGCAATTGAAGGGGCAATCGGCCACCACGTCGATCTCTGGCAGCAGGGCAGCCAGGGCGCGGGCCGCAGTAGACTTGGCCGTGCCCCGCTCGCCCCGAATCAGCACGCCGCCGATTTTGGGGCTGATGGCGTTGAGGATCAACGCCGTCTTCATCGTATCCTGGCCGACGATGGCCGTGAAGGGAAAGATAACCTGCATGGACTCCCGCCAAACCCCACACCTCACGCATCACGGCGGCTGGCAAGTGACGAGTGATGGGTGATACCTAACACTTTCCTAGACTTGGCGTCACCGTACATTTCGGCTCTGGTCTACATCGAAACCGGACCGATCCTATCATATCTGTCCAGCAAAGTCAAACAGTGAGGCGCGACACGTGCCACGTTGCCTATGAACCGTGCCGCCGACTTGTGTTCTGGTCAAAGTTTGCATCCGATGCTACAATAGGGGGCGATTCCAGCGAGGAGCACTGAGCATGACCACACCCATGCGCCGGCAATATCTGCGCATCAAAAAGCAACACCCGGAGACCATCGTCTTCTTCCGGCTGGGCGATTTCTACGAAACCTTTGACGACGACGCCAAACTCGTCGCCCAGGTGTGCGACATTGTGCTCACCTCGCGGCCCGTGGGCAAAAACCAGCGGGTGCCGCTGGCAGGCGTGCCTTATCATTCGGTGGAAGGCTACGTTGCCAAGCTGATCCAGGCCGGGCACAAGGTGGCCATCGTCGAGCAGGTGGGCGGCATCCCAGCCAAAGGGCTGGTAGATCGGGAGGTGGTCCGGGTAGTCACACCTGGCACGGTAGTCGAGCCATCGCTGTTGAACGAGCGTCGCAACAACTACCTGGCCGCCCTGGTGGTGGATGGCAACCGCGCCGGCCTGGCCTATGCCGACATCACCACCGGCGAGTTCGCGACCACCCAGTTCGCCGCTGGTGAACTGGCCCGTCTCGTGGTCGAAGAGATTGTCCGCCTCCGGCCGGCAGAGGTGTTGACGGCCGATCCCGAGCTCACAGAGTGGGAGCAGCAGCCCGGCTCTCCGCTCGCCGGCCTGGCGATTACCGAATATGATCACTGGCCTTTTGAACTGGAGACGGCTCGCCAGGCCCTGTTGGACCACTTTGAAGTAAGCAGCCTGGATGGCTTTGGGTTGGCCGGGCTGCCACTGGCGGTGCGGGCAGCAGGAGGACTCCTCCATTATTTGGCCGAAACGCAGCGGGCAAAGCTGGGGCAGTTATCCAGCCTGTACACCTACTCGACGGAGCAGTTCATGATGCTGGATGCAGCGACGCGGCGCAATCTGGAGTTGACGGAGACCCTTCGCCGAGGCGCAATGGAGGGCTCACTCCTGGGCGTACTCGACGTCACAGTGACCAGCATGGGGGGCCGCCTGCTGCGGAGGTGGATCAACCAACCGCTCCTCGACCTGGAACGCCTGATCGAACGGCTGGACATAGTGGAGGTCTTTTATCACGATACGCCAGCCCGCACCCGGTTACGAACCCTGTTGAAAGAAATGGCCGACCTGGAGCGCCTGACCAGCCGCGTGGTGCAGGGCATCGCCCGGCCGCGAGAGCTGCTGGGGATCCGGCAGAGCCTGGAGACGCTGCCCCGGCTTCAAGGCCTGATTGCCCAGGTGGGTGGGGATGTGGGCTTCTTGCACTCTTTTGTTTCTCTCGATCTCTGCCAGGACGTCGTGACCCTCGTCGGTCAGGCCATCGCCGACGACCCGCCAACCACGTCAAGTACGGGGGGCGTCATCCGCCAGGAGTTCTCCGCAGAACTGGACAACATCGTGGCGGCGTCGCGGGATGCCAAAGCGTGGGTGGCCAACCTGGAAAAGCAAGAGCGGACGCGGACCGGCATCAAGAATCTGAAAGTGGGCTATAACAAGGTCTTTGGCTATTACCTGGAAGTGACCAAGGCCAACGCCGAGCTGGTGCCTAAAGAGTACATCCGCAAACAGACCTTGGTGAACGCTGAGCGGTACCTCACCCCTGAATTGAAAGAATACGAGTCGCTGATCCTCAATGCCCAGGAACGCATCCTGGATCTGGAGGAGCGTATCTACCACCAGGTGCTAAGCCAGGTGGCGGCTGCGGCTGACCGGTTGTCGCGAGTTGCCCAGGCCGTGGCTCATCTGGACGTGTACGCAGCGCTGGCTGAAGTGGCATTGATGTATCGCTACGTCCGACCAGAGCTTACGACGGACGATGAGCTACACATTGTGGCCGGTCGGCATCCAGTGGTGGAGATTACGCAACGGGAAGAACCGTTCGTACCCAACGGCGTCCGCTTTTCCCAGGACGAAACCATTCTGATCATCACCGGGCCCAACATGAGCGGCAAGTCCACCTTTTTGCGTCAGGTCGCGCTCATCGTGCTGATGGCCCAGATCGGTTCCTTTGTGCCAGCCGACGAGGCACGCATCGGCCTGGTGGATCGCATCTTTACCCGCATCGGCGCCCAGGATGAGATCAGCGCCGGGCAATCTACCTTTATGGTCGAAATGGTCGAGACCGCCAACCTGTTGAACCACGCCACGTCCCGCAGTCTGCTGGTACTTGACGAGATCGGACGCGGAACCAGCACCTATGACGGCATCTCCATCGCCTGGGCTGTGGTAGAGCACATCCACAACCATCCCCGCTTGCGCTGCAAGACGCTCTTTGCCACCCACTATCACGAGTTGACCCAGTTAGCCGACCTGCTGCCGCGCGTCCGCAACTACAACGTGGCCGTCGCCGAAGAGAAGGGCAAGGTGGTGTTCTTGCGACGCATCATCCCCGGTGGTGCCGACCGGAGCTATGGCATCCACGTGGCACAACTGGCCGGCCTGCCCAAGCCTGTCATCCATCGCGCCACAGAGATCCTGGAGGAGTTGGAACAGGAAGCTCGCGCTCCCGGTTCGACGCGAAAGACCTTTGAGGTGCGACAACTGTCCCTGTTTGCCGTCAGCCACCCGGCCCTGGAGGAACTCCAGCGATTGGACGTGAGCGCGATGACGCCACTGGAGGCGATCAGCAAACTGTACGAGTTGCAGAAAAAGAGCCAGGTTCGCTGACACAGCTCCCTGCCGATCAGAGCGCCCCAGAAAAGCCTGCAAACAATCTACTTGCGTAACCACATGGGCGATTTTGCACTTGTGGGTAGTCACCAGGCGATGTGGGGTTGTTTTTCCCCGTGAGTTGGAGTATAATCAGGGCCAGAGAGAGAACGACCAAGATGGGAAAGGGCTAATGATATGAGGCGCAGTCGGATGCGATGGGCTAGTGGCTTGCTATGGCTGGTGTTGATCTTCTCGGCGA
>Ga0209121_10006271_pt1 | contig 10472 bp, 13 predicted proteins | sample Cruoilmetagenom3_FD_187292 | JGI IMG/M metagenome (GOLD analysis project Ga0209121, IMG submission 187292) | Oil polluted marine microbial communities from Coal Oil Point, Santa Barbara, California, USA - Sample 3 (SPAdes) (version 2) | ecosystem: Environmental > Aquatic > Marine > Oil seeps ...
GCAGTTCTCCTGTTGGGTTGAATTTTATGGGAAAAAGAATAGTAATACGAATAATTCTCATTATCAAGAAAATTATTACCTCTTCTTAAAGATAAGAAAGCGAGTGAGCGATGCTTCTCGTATAATATGCGCATAACTATATTTCTAGGAGTCAATCATGGGTGCAATGGGTTCGTTTAATTCAGTCCTAACAGCGGAAGATATCAACATAAGTGAAGCGGCTAGCGAAAAGCTAACGGAGCTGTTTTCTGATGTGGGTGATGAAATGGAGGCAATTCGAATTTTTGTTTCGGGTGGCGGCTGTGGAGGTATGTCATATGGCATGACGTTTTCTGATGAAAAAACGCCCTTCGACAGCGTGCTGGATTCTGGTAATTATAAAATTTACGTTGATAGCGTTGCACTAAACTATATGCGCGGCGTTGAGATTGATTTTGTAGATAAAGGGATGGGTGAAGCGAGCTTTGTCTTCAATAACGTATTTGCAGCAACCGGCGGTTCAGGCGGGTGTGGTTCTTGCGGTTCTGCGAGCGGTGGCTGCGGTAGCTAAATAGTTATACGTGCGGTGCTTCTATTGTTAAAGGCACCGAGCACGAAAGTTAAATGGACCGAAAGTCGCTAGGCTTTTTGTGTCCATTTGAGCTTCTTGTCAGGTGTTTCTACGTTCATGAGTTGGTTGATCATATTTCTCGTAATCAATGACTGATTCTTGCCAGCTTGAAGACTTTTCTTGACGTTTTTCAGCGATCGTTTTTTCGAAGATTGAAAAATGAACCCGTTCCATTATCGCGGTTAGCTCTGTGTTGGTCACTATCCCCATAAAAACCGCTCCTTGCATAAACCCTTCCAAGCGGTGACGTTCTGAGTCAGGTATTTTGTACGTCACGTGATGCTGAAAAATGATTAGATAATCGCTTTTCTATTTCAGATAAATACATTGCTTTACTTATAGTGACGGCTAACAGTTTCGATTATAGCGCGGGTTTGTTTGGCAAGGCACTGAAGTCACTGCTAGTAGAGACGGCGCTTTGAAATAGTCATTAATACTCTGTTGTTAAGCTGCTTGGCAATGAGTGCTTTATTGATCTTTTTAGGCTGCGTGAAAGCCAGCAGGTACTTGCCCCATTTCGCCTTCAGCAAAGAAGAAGCCCTTCATGTGCATTTCAATCACTTGAATGCTTTCAACATCTGCAGTACTTAAACCATTCTCATTGATGATCATAGATAGGCGCTCAAGCCATGTGCTCCAGCCTTCTTTAGATACGTTGGCTAAAATTCTTTCGCCTAATTCACCTGGGTGAGGGGCTTTATCGAGTGCTTCGGCTTCTGCTTTAAGTACGACGCATTGAACAGTATTAGTCATGATGTGCTGTGGTTTGAGTAAAAGGACAATTATACAAGGTTTGCTGACCTAAGCCATGATTCTTAACGTAAGAGACGAAAGCAATGCTTTTGTGTTTAAAAAGGCTTAATGCTAGCTAAGATAATAATAGCCACTAAAAACAGCACGGGAACTTCATTCATCCAGCGGAAATATACATGACTATGGGTATTACGGTTGTGCTTAAAGTCGAATAACCATTTGCCACAATAAATATGATAAACGCACAGTAATGCAATTAATGTCAGTTTTGCGTGAAGCCAAGCAGCTTGTCCATAGGCGGCCCAAGCATAGTCTGTTAGCATCAATATGCCAAAAACAAGGGTCAGGATAAGCCCCGGCGTCATAATGCCGAAATATAGTTTTCGTTCCATGATTTTAAAGCGTTCGTGACTCGTGGAGTCATCACTCATTGCGTGATAAACAAATAAGCGTGGTAAGTAAAACAAGCCGGCGAACCAGGTCACCATGAAAAGCATATGTAACGCTTTGTACCACATTAGCTTTTATCCAGTAGTTGATCGAGTCGCTGCCGCATTTTCTTTTCATCAAAGGCGCCGAGCTTTTGCATGGCGATTGTTGAGTCTGGGCCAATGAGGAAAGTAGTGGGGGTTAGTCGGACATTACCAAAAGCTTTGGCAACATCGCCCGTTGGGTCTAGGGCTATTTTGTATGGCAACTTCTTATTCTCAGTCATTGCAATAACGTGGTCTAGGCGGTCATGCTTCATCGCAATAGCAATAATATTGACGCCTTTTGCAGCATAGTCGGCGTGAATGGCTTTGAGGTGAGGGATTTCCTTAATGCAACTCGGGCAGTCAGTGGCCCAAAATGTCACTAATGCTGGCTGGCCTTTCAAAGAAGATAGAGCAATTTTTTCGCCGTCGATGGTGTTAATGGATATGTTTGGCGCCTGATTAACAGCGGCATTGTTAAAATAGACTGCGGCAAAGCCGAGCAATATTAAAACAACGGTGATGGCGGATATTTTATTTTTGTTCATTAGGTTCTGGTTTAAGGTAATTTTGAGTTAACCCTGCGTATAGCGATAAAGGGCAAATAAGCTTAGACGTCCCATTGGCAATAAAGGCGGTGGCCATCATAGGGAGTAATAAGTCATGGGAGTTTGTCATTTCCATAATAATAACAAAGGCGGTTAAAGGCGCTTGTAGCATGCCAGCAAAATACCCCGTCATACCAAGAAGAATGACGATGGATACCGGAGCTATAGGCAACCACTCAGCAATGTTTGCACCAATGCCAGCGCCCACTGAAAGCGATGGCACAAAAATACCAGCCGGAATGCCAATGAAAAATGTAGCAATACTGGCTAGCATCCGCATCAGCGGGTATTCAGCAGACATGGTTTCTGCATGAAGAAGGTAGTTCTTTGTTTCCTGATATCCTGTGCCTGCGGTTGCGCCATCAGACAAGTAATTTAATATAGAAATAATGATCCCACAGAGAAAGGCTATTTTGAGCGGAGATAAAAAGGAGATCGATTTTAAAAAGGGCCCACCTTTTAACAAGATTAAGCTGAAGACACCGCCCATAAAGCCGGTTGCAATGCCGCAAATTGGAATGATAGCCCATGCTTTTCCCCATGGGAAAAAGGTCGACCGATTATCGAGAAAAACATATTGCCCGTGAATAATAAGGGCGGTAGCCCCAGCAAAAATAACAGCGGTTAAAATAAGTCCGCTGGTTTTTTCCTCTAACGAGCGCCCCATTTCTTCTATAGCAAAAACAATACCTGCCAGCGGCGCACTGAAAATAGCGGCAAAACCGGCTGAACTTCCAGCAAGAATGAGCCCCCGTTCAAGGTAATGAGGGCCAAATTGGGCGAACCTGGCAAAATAAGTCATAAGTGCTGCGCCTATGTGAATGGCAGGGCCGCCTAAACCAACAGAAGCACCGGCAAAAATACCGCCTATACTTAGAAATAATTTCCCGACAATAATTCGAAAGCTGAGTAGTGGCTTTTCCTGGGCAGCCTTGGATGGTTGCAGGGCCGCCTTTACTTGAGGAACGCCGCTTCTTTCTGAGCCAGGAAAAAAAGTAAAGGTTATCCATGCCAGCATTGTTAGGACAATAGGGGTGAATAAGAAGCTGTACGACAAATATTGTTGGTGTAGCTCTCTAAATAGCGCGCTCATGTGCTCGCTACCAACGGTTAGTGCAACAGACGATAGTCCAACAACAATAGCGCCTAACCAGAAAACAATATGTGTTTTCCAGCTAGAGAGTAACTGTAAAATGGAATGTTTATCGTTGTTTAGCATTGGATGAAGTATATCAGAAGGTGCTAGTGTAAAATGTGCCGATAGATGAAGGTTAATTAAAAGAGGCAGCGTCGTGATTAAGGTAGGTATTGTAGGTGGTACAGGGTATACGGGTGTTGAATTACTTAGGTTGCTTGCTATGCACTCAGAGGTTGAAGTTAACGTCGTGACCTCTCGTGCTGAAAAAGGGCTACGAGTCGACTCGGTGTACCCGAATTTACGTGGTTTTAACGATTTGATGTTTGTTGAGCCAGTTATTGAAAATTTGATAGCCTGTGATGTAGTGTTTTTTGCTACGCCCAATGCGACAGCCATGCATATGGCTAAAGATTTACTTGCCGCTGGGGTGAAAATCATCGATTTGTCCGCTGACTTTCGGTTAAAAGAGGTAGCCGTTTGGGAGCAATGGTATGGCGCAAAACATAGCTGCCCAGAATTGCTTGAAACAGCGGTGTACGGTTTGCCAGAAACAAATCGTGAGGCGATTAAAGGTGCGCGTTTAGTCGCAAACCCAGGTTGTTACCCAACTGCCACCCAGTTAGGTTTTTTGCCATTAATTAAGGAAAACTTGATTGATACCTCAATGCTGATTTCAGATGCTAAATCCGGTGTGAGTGGAGCGGGGCGCTCTGCTAGCGTGGCAGGTTTAATGAGTGAAACAGGCGAAAGTTTTAAGGCATATGGTGTGCCCGGGCATCGACACTTGCCAGAAATTTCGCAAGAGCTACAGAATATTGCCTCTTCTCCTGTATCGTTAACATTTACACCACATTTGCTGCCGATGATTCGAGGCATTCACGCGACCTTATATGCGCCTTTAAAAGAAACAAATAGAGATCTTCAGGGTTTATTTGAAGCGTTTTATGCTGATGAGCCTTTTGTCGATGTATTACCGGCTGGTGCGCACCCAGATACGGGTGATGTAAGGGGGACTAACCGCTGTCAAATAGCGGTCCATCAACCACAAGGCGGGCAAATGGTGACCGTGCTATCGGTGATTGATAATTTAGTGAAGGGTGCATCAGGGCAAGCGATTCATAATATGAACATTATGTTTGGCTTAGATGAGCAGGCTGGTTTGAATCATGTAGGCTTATACCCTTAAGGCGGTTATTTTTACGATGATTAGTCACCGGTGCCCACACCCCTATCACCAAACAAAGCGCAGGCGTAGGTTAGAAAAAAGTGCGTTTTTTGTCATTATTGTAGGTGCAGTGTTGCTTTTTATCTTAGGGCGATATTCGCTGAAAAGTGTGGATGAATATCGAGCAGAAAGTGAGCTGTTGAAGATGTCACTCGCTGAATTAACAGCAATCAATAAACAGCTCATTAAGCAGCAGGACTTTATTGAGAGTGCTAAAAAAATAGATGCTCAAGCGCAAAAGGATGCGCGGCGTTCATTAACTAAATTGCATGACGAGTTAAGCGATACCAAGCAGCAACTAGCGTTTTATCAGCGAGTGGTCGCTCCTGAGACACTTATCAAAGGCTTATATATTAATAGTTTTGAGGTGCAGGCGTTGGGTGAGAGCGGTGTTTACGAATACCAGCTAGTATTAGCGCAGGGAGCGAGTCAAAAGAATGCAATCAAAGGGAATTATTCGTTGTCAGTGGTCGGTAGTGTTCAAGGCGAAGAGAAAACGATTCCAATTGAGGCGCGGGGTGTAGAGAAAACGAAGGCTTATGACTTTTCATTTAAATACTATGAGATATTAACGGGTGAGATAAGCTTTGATGATGGGTTTGTGCCAAAGAAGGTAATTGTGGTGGTTGATCCGGCTAAAAAAAGTTCTAAAAGTCTTAAGCAACAGTGGTTATGGTCAAAGGCATTGGTTAGCGATTAGGTGCTAGCGTATATCTAAGCTAAACTAAGACACAAATTGGCAATGAAATTAAGGATTGAGGCGTATGTTTTCTTCAGATACAAAAAAGTTAAAAGACATTAATACAACGAATGTATCGACGATTATTGGAGAAGGCACCGTTATTCAGGGTGATATCATTTATGCGGGTGGTTTGCATATTGATGGTAGAGTAGTGGGAAGTGTATCGGCTGAAAGTGGTTCAGCAGCAACCCTCACCTTAAGTAAGTTAGGCTCAATTCATGGCAGTGTGGATGTGCCAACAGTTGTTATTGATGGAGAAATACTAGGTGATGTGACAGCGTCAGAGCGAGTGCAATTGATTGCTAATTCACGCATCACCGGTAATGTTCAATACAACCTTATTGAAATGGAAGTGGGTGCTGAGGTGAATGGTCAGCTAGTAAGGCAACAAGGTGAGCTTGGAAACGTGAAGGCTCCTGTCGCATTAGAATCTACTGAAGATGAACTTTCGTAATTTAAAATGTACTAAACCCTAGTAACATAAAAACAGATAAAGAGTTTAAATATGACAACATTTGCTGCACAAGCGGACATTAATTTTACCGATAGCGCGGCTACAAAAGTAGCTGAGTTGATTAAAGAAGAAGGAAATCCAGAGTTAAAGCTTCGGGTGTATATTTCTGGTGGAGGTTGTTCAGGTTTTCAATACGGGTTTACGTTTGATGAAACGATGGCTGAGGATGACTTTGGTATCGAAAAAGATGGTGTTGTCGTTGTTATCGACCCCATGAGTTATCAATACCTTGATAAAGCAGAAGTGGACTACAAAGAGGACTTGCAGGGCTCGCAGTTTGTTATTCGGAACCCAAATGCAACAACGACTTGTGGCTGCGGCTCATCATTTGCGGCATAAGTTTTATTGGTATTAAATAGTCTAGGCCTTTAGGGTCTAGGCTGGGTAAATAGCGCCTAAAATAACAGCTTTTTTTGCCCCCGTTACCGAAGGTGTGTTACTTGGTCTGCCTTCCATTGTTTGTTTAGCTAGCCATGCAAATGCCATAGCTTCTACCCAGTCGGGGTGAACCCCATAACTAGCAGTGGTTTCAACGGGACAACTAAGCTGGAGAGCAAGTCTTTCCATTAGAAATGCATTTTTGGTGCCGCCTCCACAAACAAGTACGTTATCGCTAACAGGTAATTTTTTTACGCTTTGCGAAATGCATTGAGCGGTTAGCTCACATAAGCTGCTTAACGTATCGTATGGGGTGCTTGCATGTTGAGCCAGATGAGTCTTTAGCCAATTAAGGTTGAAATATTCAGGTCCGGTGGTTTTTGGGTGTTTTTGTGCAAAGTAAGAGTCCGATAGCATACTTTTTAACAGTGATTCATTGATCTTACCGTGTCTTGATAACTGCCCAGATGTATCATAGGGCCTATCAAAATGAAGTTGGCACCACTGGTCCATTAAGGTGTTGCCCGGCCCACAATCAAAGCCAATAATATCTTCCTGATTTTTGTTAAGGAAAGTGACATTGGAAATGCCGCCGATATTAATAATAGCTAGGCTCTTGGTTTTAGATTGAAAAGCATCTCGATGAAAGGCTGGGACTAACGGAGCTCCTTGACCGCCGGCGGCAATGTCACGACGCCTAAAGTCGGCGACTACGGTTATCCCTGTGTTCTCAGCAATAAGGTTGGCATCACCAATCTGAAGAGTAAAGGGTGGTTGGCTCGTTGGGCTGTGTTGAACAGTGTGCCCGTGTGATCCAATCGCTGCAATATCACCACTGCTAATGTTGGCTTTAACGAGAACTTCTTTAATGCACTCAGCGTAGAAGCTACCAAGCTCAGCGTCAAGCGTGCCTAATTGCTCAAACTCTATGTTGTTGCTTTGGCACGCAGCAGTTAATGATGCTAGTAGGCTGTTTGGGTATTGCGTAAATAAGCTTGAAACTAGCGCGGGCTTTTTGCCATTAAAATCCGCTATAGCAACATCGACACCATCTAAGCTGGTGCCGGACATTAGGCCGATATACAGCGGTTTCACGCGGTTTAATTTAGTGCTAACTGAGTTTGTTTTGCGTGTTCTAATTGCGCTAGAAGTGGTGATGTTTGTTGCTTGAATTTAGCGAGTAGGTTTTTGCTGATTGGTTTAGCAGCAGGGAATTTAGTAGTTAATGGGTTGCGATGTACACCGTTAACTCTTAGTTCATAGTGTAAATGTGGCCCAGTTGCCAAGCCTGATTTGCCAACGTACCCAACAGTTTGCCCCTGTTTAATACGAGCTCCTTTTTTATAGCTACCATATTTAGACATATGGGCATAGAGTGAGCTGTATTTTTGCCCATGTTGAACAATAATGACGCGTCCATAACCACCTTTTAAGCCACGGAAAATAACTTTCCCATCGCCTGTTGATTTGATTGGTGTGCCAGAAGATGCAGCATAATCGACACCTTTGTGAGCACGAATTCTATTAAGAATAGGATGTTTTCGATTAAGGTTAAAATGAGAGCTGACACGAGCAAAATGTATTGGGTTACGTAAAAAAGTTTTGCGCATGCTTTTGCCGTCAGGTGAGAAATACTCAGCATTGCCGTTGTTATTAGTGAAACGAACGGCTTTAAAGGCATCTCCACGATTAATAAACTCAGCCGCTAAGATATGTCCATTTTCAATGCGTTTCCCATCGACGAATTTAGATTCATAAAGTAGAGTGAAAGAGTCGCCTTGGCGCAAGCCTTGGGCAAAGTCGATGTCCCAACCAAAAATATTAGCCAGTTCCATAATGGTTTTATCGGAAAGACCAGCTTGTTTAGCATCATAAAAGAGAGAATTATTAATATCAGCAGTAGTAGTTTCGTGTGTTATTACAACGGGTTTTTCAGTGATATAAGCATTGAATTGTGAATTCTCGCTGTGTATTTTAAGTGTTTTAATGCGATCTATGTCGTACTCAAGGGCGGTACATTCACCATGTGAATTTTGCGCAAATCGAAGTGTTTGCCCCGGTTTGATATTTTTTAACGCCTTGGTCTTGTCATCAAGCTGAATGATGTTATGTAGAGTTGTCGGTGAATATTTTAATTGCTTAAATATTTTAGCTAAATTATCACCTGGTTTTACTGTGTAGTCTTTCCAAGATGTTTGGTTTTCAGTCGTAGTGCTCTGAACAGAGGCTTGGCTAATAGTATTGTTGCTGTTTTTTTCAATGGTTGGGGTGGGTAAAGTATCAGTTGAACTTTTTGGTAAGTCTATAGAAATAACGTTGCTTAAAGTAATCGGTTTGTAATCATCTGCAGGAGTAGTAGATGTGGCGCTTTTAAAATAAAAGACGGTAGCCAGTAAAATGATCGTGCCTATTAGAAAGGCAGGGAGTTGTAACTTCCTAGTGTGAACGGATGTCGTCCTCATCGGTATTTTGAAATCGCGATTAAAGCTAGGTTTCATCATAAAAATATGCTCAATAAGAAGTGGGTTAAATTAAATTAAAAAAGCTATATAAAGCCATCACTTAAACATTGTATAGCAAGTAAAGTGAAATGCATAAAACGAGCAAGCTAAAGCGATTTAATTATGAATTGAGTATAGCTGTTAATTTAAAAATATAAAGGATTGAAATTTTAACTGAAATAGTTGATTTATATTTGATATAAAGTATCTTTCGCTGCCTATACTATATATAAGGGAAATTTTGGTGAGTGAAGCTATAAAAACACAATTAGAGCAATTAAAACGCGGTGTTGACGAAATATTGGTAGAAGCTGAGTTTGACAAGAAGCTTGCGTCCGGTAAAAAACTAAGAATAAAAGCAGGTTTTGACCCAACGGCCCCAGATCTGCATTTAGGTCACACGGTTTTAATTAATAAGCTAAAACAATTTCAGGACGCAGGACACCATATTTTATTCCTTATTGGTGATTTTACAGGAATGATTGGAGACCCGACTGGCAAATCAGCGACCCGCCCTCCGCTTACTAAAGAAGATGTAGTTGAAAACGCTAAATCTTATACGGAGCAAGTTTTTAAGATTCTAGACTCAGAGAAAACAGAGGTTGTTTTTAACTCTACTTGGATGGCAGAGTTTAATGCAGCAGACCTTATTCAATTGGCAGCAAAACATACCGTTGCGCGGATGCTGGAAAGAGACGACTTTAATAAAAGATACTCAAATGGTAAGCCAATAGCTATACACGAGTTTCTTTACCCACTAATTCAAGGTTATGACTCAGTAGCGCTTAAATCTGATGTAGAGATAGGCGGAACAGATCAAAAGTTTAATTTACTGGTTGGAAGGCAATTACAGGAAGTTTATAAGCAGCCCCCTCAAGTCGTTATGACAATGCCAATATTAGAAGGTTTAGACGGTGTTAATAAGATGTCGAAATCTCTGGGTAACTATATAGGTATAAATGAAGAACCTGAGGAGATGTTTGGGAAAATAATGTCAATATCAGATGTACTTATGTGGCGTTATTTCGAATTACTAAGCTTTAGAAGTATGGCGGAAATAAACAACTGGCGTTCTTTATGTGAGGCAGGGACTGAGAACCCCAAAAACATTAAAATTAAACTCGCATCAGAGATTGTGGAGCGGTTTAGTAACCAAGAGGCGGCTGAAAAGGCACGTGCAGCATTTGAAGCGCGTTTTAAGCATGGGCAAATACCAGATAATATAGAAAAAATGACAATTGCAGCAGATGCTGGGCTGCTGATAGCAAATGCGATGAAGGAAGCCGGTTTAACATCAAGCACATCAGAGTCATATAGAATGATTAAGCAGGGTGCGGTCAAGGTAGATGGGAATAAAATAAGTGATAAGCAAATGTTGCTAGAGAAAGGGAAGGAATATCTAGTTCAAGTAGGTAAAAGAAAGTTCTCTAAGATAACAATCACTTAGCAACGAATATGACAAACAGGTTAAATAACAGTTGACCGGTAAGAAAAGGTCCCTATAATACGCCTCTCTTCTAGCCAAGCAGT
>Ga0209121_10006272_pt1 | contig 10471 bp, 7 predicted proteins | sample Cruoilmetagenom3_FD_187292 | JGI IMG/M metagenome (GOLD analysis project Ga0209121, IMG submission 187292) | Oil polluted marine microbial communities from Coal Oil Point, Santa Barbara, California, USA - Sample 3 (SPAdes) (version 2) | ecosystem: Environmental > Aquatic > Marine > Oil seeps ...
CGGCTCGTCGATACATGGGCCGTAGATGTATTTGCGCAGCAGGTTGTTGCGGCTAAGCCGTCCTGTGGATGGCCGTTCAGTGGCACGGGCTTCCAGCCCGTGAAAACACGGCCAAGATGGCCGTGCCACATCTCGCCGGCATATAAGCAAATCTGCATCCGCGAGGCTAAAAGCCGCTCCATACCTGTCATACACGGCAAAACAGCATATCCGTACCACATTAAAAAAACGAAACGGGAAAATTTGATTTGCCTAATTCGGCCATCTATATTAATATATGGCAGTTATATTTAGTCTAAATTGTTATAAAAAGCTGCTCGTCAGGAAATTAAGGAAGCGGCAGTCTAAAGTACGGCAGGAGAAGTCATTTTTTCATGGAGTGTTGCGATGAAACTCAAGTCTATGCAAGTTAAAAATTTCAAGTGCATCGAAGATTCGACGCCGTTCGATATTTGCCCCGTAACGTGTCTTGTAGGTAAAAATGAGGCGGGCAAAACCGCATTGCTCGAAGCCCTGCACAAACTGAACTCGGATGTAGCCGAGATGGGCGAATTCGACGTTCTGCTGGAGTACCCGAGGCGTCGCCGTAAGGAGTACCAGCGTCGTAAGGACACCAAGCCGGACGATGCGCTAATCACCACCTGGCAGCTCGAAGATAAGGACATACAGGCAATCGAAGAAAGACATGGTGAAGGTGTCGTGAAATCCAGGACAGTGCAGATTCGCAAAGGATACTATCCCGGACGGCAATGGGTGTTTCAAGATGCCGAGTTATCGGAAGAGGAGCTGGTTCCGGCGTCGATCCAAATCAGGTTAGAGAAACTTTTGCCTAAGTTCCTGTATTTCTCGAAGTGCAACATAATGGATGGCCGGATCGCTGTCGACTATATCATCAAGAAGCAGGAACGCGGCCAGATATCAGGCCCGGAACGCGTCTTCCTGGCACTGCTCGATCTTGTCGGGACCAAGCCCGAACACCTGTCGAGCATCGAGAATTCCGAAGAATTAATTGCGGATCTTGAGGCTGCCTCGGCGCCTATTACCGAGCAGATATCCAGGTACTGGAGCCAGAACACATCTCTGCGGGTGAGCTTCCAGCTCCACCCCGGAAAGGTGCAGGACCCGCCGCCATTCGACAAAGGGCAGGTTCTGGAGACTCGTATTCTCAATACCAGACAGAACCTGACGCTGAACTTCGACGAGCGAAGTACCGGCTTTGCATGGTTCTTTTCATTTTTGGTGTGGTTCTCGCAGGTCAAGAGAGCCTTCGGGGACAATCTGTTCATACTGCTGGATGATCCCGGTATCGGGCTTCACGCGAAGGCACAGGAAGACCTGCTCGAGTATATTTCGCAGGAGCTTGAGCCGCATTACCAGGTGATCTATACGACCCATTCGCCGTTCATGGTTGAAGCTAATAACCTGTCGCGGGCCAGGACGGTGGAAGACATTATTGTTACGGAAGATAACGGCAGGGACCAATACCTTGGCACAAAGGTCGGCGAAAAGGTCTTCAGCACAGACGTCGATACCCTTATTCCTCTGCGTGCGGCGCTGGGCTACGAGATGATGCGGTCGTTGATCGAGCAGCAGAAAACTCTGCTTGTCAGCAACGCGACCGAGGCATTATATCTCAACTGGTTTTCCACGCGATTGAGGGAAAAAGGCCGGGCCGGGCTGGATCCTGCATGGAAAATAGTACCATGCGGGGGCGGTGAGAAAATCGGGGCTTTCCTGGGCCTGTTCGGCGTCAACAAGGGCAAGGTCGTGGCGCTGATAGATGTGATCGGAAGACACGAGGAATTGCGCGATTCGGAACTTGTCCGGGGCTGTGATATCCTTACGATGGATAAATACGTGGAGGACGGTGCTCAAGGTGGTATCGAGGAGTTAATCGGCCGGCCAACATATTTTAGACTCGTCAATCTTTGCTACAAGCTGCCTCGGAAGACGCGGCTGCGTCCGATGAAGCCGGGGGTAATCGAAGACGTCGCCGGGCAGCCGAAACACCTTGTCCATGAGGTCGAGGAGCACTTCGCGGCCTGCGGACCGGAGGCCGGGACTTTCGACCGCTACAGACCGGTGGAATTCATGGCCGAGAACACCAGGAAATGCGAAAAGAAACTGCCCGAGCTGTCATCGGCACTCGACCGATTTGAAAAACTTTTCGAAGATATAAACGCCTGCTCTTAGTATCACAGGCTGTGAGGGCAGGAACCCGTCTGGCAGAAATCGGTAGGGCACGGGCCGCTCGGACACGTTTCGCAGGCCTGGCTCGCTGCCTTGTTGCATCCCACGGCAAAACCTGAGAGCAACTTTTGCACATCCGAGCTGTTGCACTTAACACAGGTATGTTTCCGGGGAGCCCTCGTCTTTTCGAGAAACTCCATCGTATATCCGCAGTCGTTGCACTTATATTCAAAAATCGGCATTTATCAACCTCTTGTAAAATTTCATACATCACTCCCGGAATAGGAACTTGATGAGTTTGCCCTGTTGTGAAAAGTCGGGGATGATGATGTGTGCTCCGGCTTTGACCAGGCGGGTTCGTTTTTCGGGATTCAGGCCGTGACGGCGGATTTCATCGGTTGCGATACCGACGGCGATGCCATCACGCTTGCGGCATTCCCGTATCTCAACTGGGCCGTCGCCGAACACTGCTAATTCAGGCCCCTGCAGGTTGTTTTCGGTCATGATTTTTTCTATCACCATTTTCTTGGAATACCTGGCAATATCGCCGACGCTGCCGTAAATTCCGCCGTCGAAAAGCTCCGCATAGCCAAGCGCTTCGGACTCGGCTACGACGTCGTCGCAATCGGTCCCGCTGGCCAGGTAAAGTTTTATCCACCTTTTCCGCAGGGCTTCCAGGAATTCTAAAGCACCTTTTATGGTGTAGTCATGGATATCAAGTTCGCCGTGTTTGAATTTTTCGATGCGCTTATTGACAAGCTCCATCAAAGCGTCGTTATAGATTTCCTTGTAGCCGAACTTGTCGCGTATTTCGTCGCCGGGGACAAGGCCGAACTCCCCGACCATCTCTACCAGAGCTTCCATCTGCACGATTGTCTGGATGCCGGTTGACTTATCGATGTAGTCGAGGACGCGGTTTCGCACCTGGTGATAGAGGGTCTCATCGGCGGTTTCGTATTTGTCGCCGAGAATCGCCCTGATCATCACCGGGGCCATAACCTGCTCCCAGCCCTGCCTCAGCGTGCTCACAGTCCCATCATGATCGAAGACGGCGTGCTTTATCCGAGCCTGCGGCATCGATTCGGAGCAAAGTTCTATTTCCGTGTCATCGAGATAACAGGCGCCTCGCAGATCGATAGCAAGCTCCGGCTGATAGATATAATCGGCGTCTTTACCGATTTCGAGGATCTCTGGACCAGAGGCTGTGCCGGTCTGGAACAATTTCTGGACGGTGACAGCGGCGGCAATATTGGCAAACTCGGCAGCCTCCGCCGGGTGCAGACCCGCACCCATGCACAACGCCAGGGCGCTCGTCACCGTATCGCCCGCACCGACGATATCGAGCTTTTTCAGCAATTGAATACCCGGGACCTTGTGGTAACCGTCGGAATCAATCGTGATTATCCCCCTTGAGCCGCGGGTAAGAAATACCGGCTTGCTGAATTGCCGATAAAGATTCTCGGCGTACTTCTTCACATCCGCCAGCGTAAGAACATCGTCAAGTTTTACTTCGACGTTGTTCAGTTGTGCCGCTTCAAGATCATTTGTCTTGCGATAGATATCTCTGAATTTGCCGCCGTAGTGACGGGAATCGAGCATGACTATTTTGTCCCTGAACTTTTTAAAGAATCTGTTCGCGGAGTCTATGAAAGACTCGTTCGTAATGCTGCCGGGCACCTGCTGGTTGAATATTAAGGCATCAGCCGTCTGCAGGGCATTTTTTATGCCGTTAAGGAGGGCCTGGTCGGTTGCCTCGGTCCGTTTATTAAAAAAGCCGAAGTCCATTCGCGGCAGTTCTTTGCCCTCAAGGTATGGTTTGCCGAATGTAACCGTGTCGAAATTATCCTTTTGAACGACTAAATAAGTCGTATCAACGCCCAGTTCCTTGAGCTGACGAGTCAATTCTCTGCCGAAGATGTCATCTCCGACGACACCTACAACCTGGATCGACGCCGGCTCGAGAGCGGCAAGATTTGCAACAACGTTCGATGCGCCGCCGAGTGAATAATAATGCATGGCGACCGCCTGGGCCTGCAGGCCGGTCTCGAGCGAGACTTCCGATCCACAGGGATCGAGCTGCCAGTATGCATCTACGCAGAAATCGCCGTAAACCGCGACTTTGACATTCCTGATGCGAGCCAGGATTTCACTGATGCGCTGTTCTTTCATTGTTCAATACCTTTTTGCTGCGACAGTTGTATCGTCTTCTTATAGAGCAACGGAAATGTCTGTTTCTGGTTGCCCTGTATGTAAAAGCCTTTTCCGGCAAAGGCCTGTGGGATTCTGGTGACAACGCTTTTCTGGTCGCGAAAATAATAGCCCTGCGAAGATTCGTCGCTTTGTGTCGAGGGCGTCCTGTCGTGTCGAGGGCGTCCCGCCCTCGAATCGCGGGCAGGATGCCCGCGACACACGGAAGCCCGCGACACATTCTCACGCAGATCGAAGTCGGCGGTGAGAATTTCGTTCGGAACGCTGCCCGTGTTGGCAGCGATCGAGACAGCTTTCAGTAGAACTTCCGGCCCGGTCACAGCACTTCCTATGTTCAGCACTACGCCGCCGTTAGTAAGTCTGGCTATTTCATTTGTGTAGATAAGAAAATCCCTGCCGGAACAGCCGCCCTTGGCCCGGCCGTCAAAGGATGGATGCTGGTCGATTACGTCCGTGCCTATCCCGACGTGAATGGTGAAAGGAACATTGTTCTCGTAGCAGGCGGCAAGGAGACTGACCTCGGGATGAGCGAAAGTATCCGGCAAATTACCCTTCGGTGTCAAGGCAAGAACCTCCCGGTGGAAATCCTCATCGCATATCGTCCTGCCGAGCGATTCACCTAAGCCAAGTTTGTATTCGTTGCCGACGGAGATAGCATAATTTAGATAAGCAAATTCGTATGCCATGCCAAACCGGCCTTTGCTCAGGGCATCCGGGACATTTTCGCTGGTTTGGCCGATAAGGGCCAGCTCGAAATCGTGAATGGCCGTGGCGCAATTACCGGCAACAAGAGTGACGAGATTCCGCTTTACAAGGTCTGCCAGCAGAAGTCCAAGGCCGTTCTTGATCAAATGGGCACCGGTAAAAATAACAACGGGTTTGCCGGCCTCCCGGCACGAAACTATCTCCCGGGCAACGGTCTCGATGTCGCTACATTTCGTCTCGGGCAGCTCAACAGCAAGATCGTCAATGTCTTCGGGCCGGACAAGGTCGTCGAGTGTGACCTTATTCGATCGCGTACTCAACTGGTACGTACTGACTTTACCGAGGTCAAAGGCGTCGTATTTACCGTCGTATTCCATGTAAGCCCCCTGTTACTGAAGCTTTTCAATCAGCTTTTTGAGCCGCTTTATGGATTCAACCATACACCGGATGGTGTGATAGTTGACTTTCCATGAATGGCTCATGTGCGTCCAGACAGGCTCGCCTTCTCTTTTCAGCAGCGGCCACCATTCACCGACCGGATGATTAATCATCTTGTCGAAAACGAAACGGTGCACGTTTTCGTAGGCGGGCCAGTATTCATCGGGCCCGAACCGCAGACACCCCTCCAGCATACCGATCATCACCTCCGCCTGCTGCCAGAACTCCTTTTCCATATCGTAAACGCCGCCGGCGTGGGGGCCCTCAACATAAACGCCGCCATACTCCAAATCGACGCCGTTATCCCGCCCATGATCCATCGCCTTTTTAATAATGTCCCTGTACTCTTTGAAGCCCGTGCCCATGATGTCCGTCGCGTGAGCGAGCAGCCAGGCAAACTCGACATTGTGTCCCGCGGATGTATTATCCCCGGCGTTGTCTTTCTGCCCACCTTCGGCAAAGCGGTCCCAGCCCCATACGATGTCGAACTTTATCTGCGGAGCGACTTTCCAATCGACGGTAAATTGCGGGATTCCGGTGGCGTATTTCGGGTGAAGGATCCGTTCGTTGAGCAAGTCGATATCCTCGATAAGCGTTCTCCGGTGGATGGATTGGCCGGTGCATTCATAGAGCGTAGTGAAGGCCTCCATAAGATGCATATGGACATCGAGGGTTTTTCGGTCGCCACCCTGCGGGCCGGGACCGCAGAGGTTCCAGTTCCTCTCGAACATCTCGAAGTAGCCGCCATACATTGTGTCGGCGGCGTATTTCTTTAGCAGGTCGAACGTTTTTCCGGCGTATTCGACGCCTCGCTGGTCCCCGGTGGCCATTGTATATTCGCTGAGGGCGTACATGATAAAAGACAGACCGTAGAGGATTTTCTTATCGCAGGTGACATTACCAGCACGGTCGGTAATCCAGAAAAAGCCGCCGTATTCGTTGTCCCACATCTTGTCGATGAGAAAGTCGACGCCGTGACTGGCGTATTCGGCACATCTGCCGTCACCGTAGCCCGCCCGGTGGGCGGATGCCATGGAATATACGGTGCGGGCCTGGGCGAGCATGGATTTTTCGTCTTCGCCGCTGTCATTGCCGTCTTTATCGAAATGCGTAATGAAGCCGCCGTTCTTATCGTCTTTACATCTATCCAGCCAGAACGGAAGCAACTCGCTCGTAAGGTGCCGCCTGCACTCATCGAGGCATGCAGAAACTTTATTTACATCGATAGCCATTTTGCAATCCTTTCAATTGGTCGATCAGATATCTATCGTCAACAGGTCCAGATACTCATGGAATCAGAACATAATAACAAAAACGCTCATTGACGGCAATGAGCATTTAGAGTGAATTTTCCGGCCAATCCTTTCGAATCTGTTGCAAATGCAGGACAAAAGAATGGACAGAATAGCAGAATGACAATATCAATCGATGTATATCCGCACAGAGAGAAAGCGGGCCGCAAAAATGCTCCGACTTGTAAAAAACAAACAAGAAATTGAGTAAATTAACTAATTTGTCAGCTTTGTGCCTGGTCGAGGATCAGGTCTTTTACCTTCCGGCTGGGCAGATTCAATGCACCATACGCAGCGGCGGCGGCCGTCCGAAGCTCTTCCTTATCGGCATCCACCGAACTTATAAGCGCGTAAATCTCATCGATCATCTCGTCAGGCAGCATATTTGCGTTCAGTTTGGCCGAAGTTGCAAGCGAACTAAAAGCCTGAATCCGCACATCGGGATCGTTGTTGGTGTCAAGGGCCATTGCGGCGATTGCCCGCTGGGCACCGGGGCTGTCGAGATAAGCCAGGGTCCGGCCGGCCAAAGTCTGGATTCTCGCGTCGCTTACCGCACTTTCAAGAGCGGGCTGAGCGGCAGACAAATTAAGGACGGGATTCCTGGCCTGCGCCAATGACAGCATAACTTCGGCCGCACGAACGGCATAGCTTTCCGCTATCTCTTCACTCCAGCCGTTCGCACCTCCCGCTCCGGTCTGCGAACTCTGCCCCAAAGCCTCGGCGAGATTCGCAACGACAAGCTTGCTCTCGGCAAATCCCTCCTTGGGTCCGGCGGCACCTATGGCTATCGCGGCACTATATCTTACCATTCGATCATTGAATGTCAGGGCCTGAAGCAGCGGCTGAGACGGGCCGATTTGATAAAGCAACGACTTCTCACCCGCGGTCGTGGCCAGGGCCTCGATCACTCCAAGTGCGACGTGAGCATTCTTGTCTTTGACGGCACGGGCAAGAGCCTGATGGAGATATTCAACGCCCGCAGTCGTTGCATAAACGAGAGCATCGGCGTGACGATCGCCGAAATAGGCGGGCATCGTTTCAACGCCGGCTGACTCTGCCTTGAAAAAGGCAGCCAGCCAAAGACCGATAGCCGAGCCGAATCCAGGATCGGCCTTAAGCGCCCACTCACAGGTCCGCATCGCCATAAGCTCGTTAAAGTAATTTTTGTCAACTTCTTCCCGAGCCAGCTTACCGGTGTCGGCATTCCAGAACCAAACATTAGCAAAGTCAGCATCCTCAGCGGGCGTCAGCGATTGTGCATGATAATAATATTTTTCGGCAAGCTCGTAGAACAACTGTGCGGCCGGAACCTGAAGCATGTCAGGATTGATTTGCCTGATGCTGTCCTGAGCGATCGCACGAAGCTGGGCTGAATCGTCATTCTCGATAATGTATTTCAGATATGCCTGCGATTGGGGATAGCCGATCTTGCCGAGAGCCGTTATTATCTGGGCTTTGAGCGGCACATTATCCGTCTGCAGTGCGGCGGCAAGAGGTCTTATTGCATCTCGTCCAACCTGTGGAAGCGCCCGGACAATATACGATAGCTCTCTCTCGCGGGAGCTATCCGCCATTGCATCAAGCATGAACGGAATTGCGTATTCGCCGGCATCGCGGAGCCGCCTGACCGCCGTAATCCAGCCGCGGTCGGTGGTGCTTAACCTTCTTACCTCCTCCGCGATAATCGCCGGGGCGGACCGGCGGATGAACCTGCCCTGCTCTATGATAGAAAGAATTTTCCCGCTCAACTGAGCCAACTCGGCATCGGGTGCAACTTCGTTGACTCTGACCAATATCTGGTAACCCTGCGGATTCTGCTTGCTCAGATCGAGCAGCTTCTCAGGGTCGGGATTACTTGCCAGAACCGCCTGGGCATGCCCCTTGGCCATATCGAATCGGCCGATTTTCGTGTAATGCAGAAAGTCGTTCCAGTCTTCCTCCAGAGTTTGAGCGGAACAGATACTAACACCAAGAAATGCTATTGCCAGGATTGCTGTGGCTATTTTTCCTTTTAACATCAAATTATCTCCAAAAACTGCGTTCTTTTTACCACAAAATTTTCTTCGACTGCCATACAGATAAGGTTTATCTCAGGCGGCCCTTACCTCCAAATCACCCGTATTGGGGCGTTTTCTGCCCGCTTAATGCGGCAAAAACTATAATTCACTATATTATTCGTCCGTAGAACTATATAATATAAGTAAATACCTGTTCTGTCAACAAAAATCCACTTCAGATAACCATTATCGGGAACGTGAAGTGGTTTTTGACATTGCGTTCAGGCCCGCTTTGTGTTACAATATCGGACATAAAGCTAACTTTGAGCAAAGCAACACAACATCAAAGAGGAAAAAAGGATTCAAGAGGGAGAAAAAATATGAGAAATCCAATTCTTGCCTCGATTTTGTTTGGACGCTAAAATGGCATAGGAGCTACGACAAGACTGGCCTCAATGGATGAGGAATTTTAAGGATTACTGAGACGACTTGACACAGAAAAGACACAGCAACATGCGTACACAAAAATTATCTACCTCACCGGAATTAACCATTTCTGATTGTACTAAAGACAAGTTTCTATCGGGATTTACGTTGATAGAGCTGCTCGTTGTCATCGCAATTATCGCCCTGCTGATGTCGATATTGATGCCGGCCCTGCAGCGGGTCAAGAAACAGGCAAGGACCGTCGCCTGCCGGGCAAATCTGCGACAATGGGGCACAATTTTTTCGATTTACATGCAGGACAATGAAGGCTACTTCGCTTACGGCGACAGCAGCGGCAGATGGAGGTGGTTATTGCAGGACCAGCACAGAGACCGCATGCTGAGCGCCTGCTGCCCGGAAGCGGCGAATCCCGAAAGAAACGGCGGCACTTACGGCACATGGGGTGGAGAATCACTCGATAATGATTATGTAATGCAAATCGACTACGGCAGCTACGGCGTCAACCGCTGGGTTTACAACCGAAGAGAAAACCAGACGAGCGAAAATTACTACAGGGGTTACAACGTCAGGGGCACAAATCTGATTCCGCTGTTCCTCGATTGCTCCTGGTACGGTGCCGGGCCGCTTGATATCGATTATCCGCCTGAGTACGAAGGCCACACTGACAGCGGCACCGGCGACTGGAGAGACAATAACATGAGACGTTTCTGTCTCAACCGGCACGGTGCGGCAATGAACGGAGTATTTCTGGATTTTTCCGTCAGAAGATTAGGGCTCAAAGAATTGTGGACTTTGAAGTGGCACCGCAACTACAATACGACCAATGTTTGGACGAAAGCCGGCGGAGTTCGTACGACTGATTGGCCGCAATGGATGAGAAGCTTTAAGGAATACTAAGACAAAGGGAAAGGGATATGAACAAACAAACCAGAAGGGATTTTCTAAAAGTGCTGGGCCTTGCCGCAGGCTCGATGATGATGCCGAAGGCGGTTTTCGGTATGCGGCAGAGTGCTCGTAAACCCAACGTCGTGCTGATTTTCACCGATGACCAGGGCTCGATAGACGTCAACTGCTACGGCGCCAAAGACCTGTACACGGAGAATCTCGATCGCCTGGCCGCCGAAGGAACCCGATTCACCCAGTTCTACGTTGGCGCGCCGGTCTGCTCACCATCTCGCGCTGCACTAATGACAG
>Ga0209121_10006273_pt1 | contig 10470 bp, 9 predicted proteins | sample Cruoilmetagenom3_FD_187292 | JGI IMG/M metagenome (GOLD analysis project Ga0209121, IMG submission 187292) | Oil polluted marine microbial communities from Coal Oil Point, Santa Barbara, California, USA - Sample 3 (SPAdes) (version 2) | ecosystem: Environmental > Aquatic > Marine > Oil seeps ...
GTTGAAATCTGGGCGCCAAGCGTTGGTTCTGTTGCCGGAGATTGCGCTGACGGTGGAGTTTCTGGATCGCGTTGAAAAACGGTTCGGGCAACGTCCGGCGGAGTGGCACTCGGGTGCTTCGCAGGCGGAACGTCGACGGTGCTGGAAAGCAGTGGCCGAGGGTGGGGCGCAGTTGGTTGTCGGCGCGCGATCTTCGTTGTTTCTGCCGTTCCGCGATCTGGGTTTGATCGTGGTGGATGAGGAACACGACGGGTCTTACAAGCAGGAAGAAGGGGTGCTTTATCACGCGCGGGATATGGCAGTTCTGAGGGCCTCGCTTTGCTCGGCGACTGTAGTTTTGGCCACGGCTACGCCAAGTTTGGAAAGTTGGGCGAATGCCGAGGCCGGAAAATACGCACGGATCGATTTGCATGAGCGGTTCGGCACGGCGGAACTGCCGGACATGGACAGCATCGACATGCGGTCCGAAACGATGGAGGTTAACCGCTGGTTGTCGCCGACGTTGGTGGGCGAGATGAAAGCGCGGCTTGAGGCGGGTGAACAAAGCCTGTTGTTTCTGAACCGCCGTGGTTTCGCACCGCTGACCTTGTGTCGGGCGTGTGGCGAGCAGGTCGGCTGTTCCGATTGTGATGCGCGGATGGTGGAACACCGGTTCTTGAAACGGCTGGTTTGCCATCAATGCGGGGCCTCGAAACCCATTCCTGATACGTGCCCGTCTTGTGAGGTCGAGGGCAAGATGGCGGCGCTCGGCCCCGGAGTGGAGCGGTTGGCGGAGGAGGCAACGGAGCTGTTCCCCGATGCGCGGGTGGCGATATTGTCGTCGGACTTGGCGGAAACCGCGCGGGCGTTGAAGCAGCGGATTGATGAAATAGCAGCGGGTGGTGCGGATATTATTATCGGGACGCAGATTGTCGCCAAGGGGCATAATTTTCCGCATCTGACGCTGGTGGGTGTAATTGATGCGGACCTTGGGCTGCAAGGTGGTGACCTTCGCGCCGCCGAGAAAAGTTTTCAACTTATCCGGCAGGTCGCCGGACGCGCGGGACGCGCTGAAAAACCGGGCGTTGCGTTATTGCAAACCCACCAGCCAGAACATCCCGTGATTAAGGCGATCCTGTCGGGCGATGAAGAAGGCTTCTGGAAGGCCGAGGCAGAGTCCCGCCAGCGTGCTGGCGCGCCTCCGTATGGGCGGATGGCGGGGATTGTGGTTTCTGGGGAAAAGGAGGCGCAGGTGTTTGATCTGGCGCGGTATCTGGCGCGAAATGCGCAAGCTATCAACCAGATAGATGCGCATCTTTTCGGGCCAGCCGCGGCGCCTGTGTCCAAAATCAGAGGTCGGTATCGGGTCCGGCTTTTGGTGAAGGCCCCGAAGGGCGCGCCGATGCAAAAGGCGATACGGGCTTGGTTGGCAGGGGTGAAAGTACCGCCGAACATGCGTATTACTGTGGATGTTGATCCGCAGAGCTTTTATTGAACACGGTTTGCCACGGACTCGCGCCAGAGCATGAACAGCCCACCTCCGACGATTAACGAAATGCCGACCCATGCGACGGCGTCGGGCCATTCGCCAAACACGACAAAACCCCAGAATATGGCCAGCACCATGGCGGTGTATTCAAACGGGGCGGCGAGGCCTGCTTCGCAAAGGCGGTAGGCTTGGCTGATGAAGTACCCCGCGAAGGTGCTGGAAGTACCAAGCATTAACAGCAACCACCAATCGCTGTTTGATGGCCAAACCCATTCGCGCAACAGGAAATCGAGCGAAGGGTCCCCCGTGACCGCGAACCGTCCGTCGCCAACCGTTAAGCCCATGACTGTACCGACGAGGATGAAAGAAACCTGAATGTAAAAGGTTAAGGTTCCGGCTTTCTCGGTTCCGCCGACTTTGCGGGTTAGGATTTGCAATCCTGCGTAGCCAACGGCAGCGATCAACGGAAGCAGGGCGGTAATCTGGAAACTGCTACTGCCGGGACGCACCATAATGATAACGCCCGCAAGGCCCATGCCTACGGCGATCCAGCGGCGGGGGCCGACGGTCTCGCCAAGGAAAATCACCGAGAAAACCGTGATTATCAGTGGCCCGATAAAGAAGATTGCCACCGCATCCGCCAAAGGCAGTACGGCGAGGGCGAGGAAAAACGTCATGTTGGTGAGGACAACAAGTAGTCCACGAAAAATGTGTATCCCAAGGCGCCTGGTGCGAAGCAGGGCCAAACCGCCCTCGAACGGGGCGATGACGGTCATAAGTACGGCCATTGCGATGATCGAGCGGATAAGGATGATTTGGTGAAGTGCATAATCGCCGCTTAGGAACTTTACCGTCATGTCGTTGACCGAAAAGAACACCGAGGCGATGATGGCCGAGGATATGCCGATAAGGTTGTTGCGGGCGGCAGGTGAGGACATGAGGGGCACCAAAGTTGAGCTGACTGCGTAGCTTGAACACAAATCCCCTGTTGCCGCTAGCAAAGAATGCAAGCGGCGGGTAGAAGGGCGGTAACACGAGGGAATTACTATGACCGAAACGCATCCGACTATACGCCCGCAACCCGGTATTCTGGACATCGCGCTTTATGTGGGCGGTGAAGGTAAACTTGCGGGAACGACGAATAAAGTCACCAAGCTTAGCTCGAACGAGAATCCTTATGGGGCCAGCCCTAAGGCGGCCGAGGCGTATAAGGCGGCCTCGGGCGAGTTGGCGGTTTACCCTTCGACGGATCATGCGGATTTGCGCGCAGCCATCGGGCAGGTGCACGGGGTGGATCCGGCGCGGGTGATTTGCGGCGCTGGGTCGGACGAAATCATTGCGTTTTTGTGTCAGGTTTACGCTGGCGTCGGGGACGAGGTTTTGTATACCGAACACGGGTTCGCCATGTACCGCATTTCGGCGTTGGCGGCGGGGTCGACTCCGGTGGAGGTTAAGGAAGACAATCGGCGCACAGATGTGGATGCGTTATTGGCGGCGTGTACCGACAAGACCAAGCTGGTGTTTATTGCCAATCCCAACAACCCGACGGGGACGATGATTTCCGGCGATGAAGTCGCACGGTTGGCCGAAGGCTTGCCGGAACAGGCGATACTGGTTCTGGACGGGGCGTATGTTGAATTCGTTGATGATGAGGGTTTCGACGCGGGGCTGGCCGTGATCGAGGCGCGGGACAATGTTGTGATGACGCGGACGTTTTCGAAGCTTTATGGGCTGGGCGGTTTGCGGATCGGGTGGGGGTATGGCCCTGCGCATATTATTGATGCGCTTAACCGGGTGCGTGGGCCGTTCAACCTGTCCGGTGCTGCGCTGGCCACAGCAGAGGCGGCGGTGCTGGATGAGGCGTATACCGCCAAGTGCAAAGTGGCGAATACGCAGTGGCGTGGTTGGCTTACCGAAAAGTTAACGGCGCTTGGTCTAAAGATCGACGAAAGCCACGGAAATTTCATTCTGGTGCGGTTCGCAACGCCCGAATTGGCCGAAGGCTGTGACGCGGCTTTACGCCTACGCGGGTTGATTGTGCGTAAAGTTGGTGGCTATGGCTTCCCCGAAGGGTTACGAATAACCATTGGCGACGAGATCGCGTGCCGTCAGGTAGCGCAAGGCGTGAAAGAATTTCTTGAGGGGCAAGGCGAATGAGCCAGCAGTTTGAACATGTGGCACTAATCGGGTTGGGGCTGATTGCCTCGTCTATCAGTCATGCGATGCGGCGTGCGGATATGGATGCGCGGATTACGGGGTATGCCCGATCTGCTTCGACACGCGGTAAGGCGCGTGAAATGGGTCTTTGTGACAAAGTTTACGATTCCATCACCGATGCGGTGCGCGGTGCTGATCTGGTTATTCTGGCGGTGCCTGTAGGGGCGATGGGCGCTGTGACCAAAGAGATCGCGCCTTTCTTGAAAGAAGGCGCGGTGATTACTGATGTGGGTTCGGTTAAACGTTCCGTCATTGAGGCGGTTGGCCCTGAATTGCCGAAGGGGGTGCATTTTGTACCCGGCCACCCGCTGGCTGGAACGGAGAAATCCGGGCCCGAAGCCGGTTTTGCCAGCCTGTTTGATAATCGCTGGTGCTTGTTAACACCCGAGGCAGGCACGGATAAAAAATCAGTCACAAAGCTGCGTAAGTTCTGGGAGGCTTTGGGCGCGAATGTTGACGAGATGGAGCCGGACCACCACGATTTGGTGTTGATGGTGACCTCGCACGCGCCGCACCTGATTGCGTATACGATGGTTGGGGTGGCTGATGATTTGAAGCGGGTGACGGAATCCGAGGTTATTAACTATTCCGCAGCGGGTTTTCGCGATTTCACGCGGATCGCGGCGTCTGACCCGACCATGTGGCGGGATGTGTTTTTGAACAACAAGGATGCCTCGCTGGAAATTCTTGGGCGGTTCACTGAGGAGTTGTTTGCACTTCAACGCGCCATTCGTATCGGTGACGGGGATTTCTTGTTTGATTACTTTACGCGCACTCGCGCGGTTCGCCGCAGCATTGTCGAGGCAGGGCAGGACACGGACGAAGCGAACTTTGGTCGCGGCGCTGAAACATGATACTGCGGCGCACAGTTTTGGTTTTGCTGGTTCTGACAGCAGTAATTTCCTGCGGGCGGCGGCAATCTGCCCCGCCGGCGATCCCTGCCCATCTGGTGCAGCTTTGCGGTGACCCCGGTTTGGCGGGTCGCGTTCTGCCTGCAATCGAGGTTTCGGGCAGCGCGTGCGGTATCAGTCAACCGGTCGAGGTGCATTTTGTTTCCGGTGTTGCGTTGAGAGAAAAAGCGATATTGAACTGCGATACGGCGCGGACTTTGCGTCAATGGGTGGACGAGGGGGCGCAGCCCTCGGTTCGGTCGCTTAGGGCGCGGATTACAAGCCTGCGTGTGGTTTCGCATTACGCCTGCCGGACACGTAACAGCCAGCGCGGCGCGAGGGTTTCGGAACACGCTAAGGGTAATGCCATCGATATCGCAGGCTTTACGCTGGACAACGGTGATACAGTGTCGGTGTTGGAGCACTGGCGGTCCAATAAATACGGGCCGGTACTGCGCGGAATGTATTCGGCGGCTTGTGGGCCATTCGGCACGACTCTGGGACCAGACGGAGACCGGTTCCATCAAGATCACATGCATTTCGATACGGCCAGCTATCGCAGTGGTGCGTATTGCCGATAAGGCTTTACGCCCATTGAAGTGGGCTATCACGGCAAGGTTAAGTTGATGTGAACGTCCACTGGGCGCGGCAAGGTTTCACCAATTGCCCGCAATAAATCGCAGCACGGGCGGCTTATGAACCGCCATGTAGAAATCTGGATCACAAACAGGGTTTGAACGCTTTGGCGAGTATTTTATGCAGGTAGATAAAAAAACCATCGAAATTTTATCACATTAGTATATGCTCTATATATTAGTCAGAAGTGGGTGCTGGCACATTATGATCTAAAGTGCTGAAAAGTATGTAAATATTGAGGTTATTATGCTATGAAAACCACTCCGGAAGATTTGCCCAACAGACCTCAAGGAGGCCAAATGCCTATTTGGAAAAAATTACTGCATGCCGTTATTCCTGCCACAATACTGTTAGCAGGGCCCGTGCAGGCGCAAGATGTCTGGATTACTCCTGACTTACCATTTTTCGAATTTGAAGCCGGCGGCGAATTTCATGTGATTGAACGCGATCAGGATAATAACGCGACGATCAGTGATGCGTTTGCGAAAACATCACGCGCTTGCCCGCCGTTCTGTATTCAGCCGATGATTATAGCCGATGGTGTGCAAACCGTTGGCGAGGTCGAATTGCTGGACTTCATCGAGGACTTCGTGGAGCCAGGTGGCGGTTTCCTAATTGATGCGCGTGTTGAAAGTTTCTTCCTTGCCGGCACTATACCCGGTTCTGTGAACCTGCCGTTCAATATGTTCTCGGCGTCTGACGCCAATCCGTTCTTGGACCAGCTTTTGAACTTGCTGGGGGGGGAACCTTTGCCGAGTGGCGACTGGAATTTCGATAATGCTGCGGAACTGTTGCTGTTTTGTAATGGTCCATGGTGTGGGCAGTCTCCGCGCGCAATTCTCAACTTGCTAGACATCGGTTATCCGGCTGACCGGTTGTATTACTACCGTGGTGGTATGCAATCATGGGCGTCAATGGGCCTGAGCGTGGTTGTGCCAGAATAAGTGGCAGTGGGGCTCTAAGAACAAATTATAGATTTAGACGTATGCAAGGTTAATGAAGAATTCGGAATAAACAAGCAAACTATAGGGGTATTATGCAAAAGGAGCTAACATTCGGTGTTGTTTTAAACGCCATTGTCTTTGCCGGGGCGGTTTCAGCCCACTCGGTTCCTGTTGAATACCGGATGCCTGGATACGCTGATTCCGGCGTACGTGTCGCGCAAGCGGTTACGTTGCCGACGATTCCTCCGTCATCTTTACGGCGACTGACATTTTATTCCGATAAAGCGATGTTGGCCTTGTTTGATCTGGTGAACGAAGATCTGATCGCTGGCGAAGGCGGTTCGATATCGAATGAAACCACAGATGCTTTTAGAGCGGCGATTGAGCGGCTTATCGGGGCTGGCGAGAAGGCCGATCTGGACATTAACCAGACAGCCGTATTTTTTGGTCAGGAAGTGGCGGTGCGGTTCTCGGGGCCGATTCCGCTGATTTTGCAAGGTGCAGATGGCGGGATTGATGCGCAAAACCTGTTTCAGGGTGTTGCCAATAGTAAGGCTTCGGTAACGGAACAGAAATCAGTGGATGCTGCGTACCTGTCCGCATTGCTTGACGAAAGCCAAAACATGCAAACTACGACCGAGCCAGCAGAAACAGAGCCGGAGGAGGCCGCCGAAAATCTAGATCCCGAGTTTGCAGCACGGGTCGTTATGGTGGACGGTAATCGCACCATAACAGTGAGATCGGGCGATTCACTGGCCAGTTATGCAACGGCATTTTACGGGGATGCGTTGTTATATCGGACTATTTACACTGCCAATCAGGATGTCATGAACAATCCGAATCTTCTGGATATAGATCAAGTGATAACGATACCTTATCTTCAGTAAACACGAGGCGACGGACCGATAGGGACGGATCCGATGTAGGTTAACTCGTTTGCAAAGCGCAGCGTGATTTCCAGATCTTCGGGATTACCGGCGAGCGTTGCGAAGAAGGATATACCGCGATCCATCGATTTTGAAAATTCGGGGGTTAGCAGTTGTGCCGCAATAACCACGTCCAGCAATTCACGCCACTTCTTCGCCTGCAATGTGAAAGTCCCGTCGATATAACCGGTTTTTGTAACTTCGAAGGAGCCTGTGCCGTTCAACTGCAAGCCCCCCCACAAGAACCGTAGATCACGGATTTTCATGGCAGTCATGCGGGGATTGGTTTGTTCGATTGCGAAACGGTCCCAAGGGTTATCGTAGGTTATGGAGGCGTCGAATATCGCCTCGGGAATGGTATCTGGCAGAGCGCCGCTTTGGTCAACAGCATCTCGCAAGAATGTGGGCGGTGAAAACTCCAGCGCTTTGGCGTAAAGGTCATAGGAATTCGGCTGCATATCCGGCGCCTTATGGGCAAAAAATGCAATGCTGGCTTCGCTTGCAACGGAATGCCAGTCGGTGGCACCGGTAAGCGACAAATCATTGATTTCAACCTGCATCCGGTCAAGCGAAAGGGCGGTGTCCGGTTTGAAGATTAACGAGCCACGGAACTGCGAGCTGGTGATCGCGATTTCGTCGGTGCGCGTGGCATAGGTGTGTAAACCCGGCCAAACAGCGATGATGTGGTTCGGCTTGTAAGATAGTGCAAGGAGCTGGAAGTTAGGTGCCTCCCATGTCCAGCCCGCGTGAGGGTTGCTTAGCGTGAGGTCAGTAAAAACACTGTCGAAACGGTTGGGGAAACCTGTGACTTTGAAGTCTTCGACATCGGCCACCCAGCCAGCCGCGCGGCGTTGTTCCATCCATGTCTCGATGGCGGTTTTTTGGGCGGCTGTGCCGATAAACCACCAGCCGCTCCAGGCTAATGCGAGTACAAACGTCAAAGTAACTATGGCGCGCATGGAATCCCCTCTCCAATTCCGCAAAGATGCAGGTTATACACTGGTCATATATTGGAGGCAGATACAATGCAGCAAAATGACCTTTGGGTTTTCGGGTATGGTTCCTTGCTATGGCGGCCCGGCTTTGAATATGTGGAGCGTCGTGTTGCGACGTTGCGCGGGTTCAACCGTTCTTTCTGCATGCGCTCGGTTCATTATCGCGGCACGCACGCGGACCCCGGTTTGGTCTTGGCGTTGGACCCCGATCATTCGGGGGAATGTCACGGCGTGGGATTTCGTGTCGCGCCGGATTTGGTGACTGACACCATGGCCTATCTGCGCGAGCGGGAGCTGATTTCAGCGGCCTATATGGAACAAACGCACCCGATTTCGTTCCACGGTGGCGGGAACGTCGAGGCGGTTTGTTATGTGATGGACCAAACCCATGAACAGTACGTTGGCGGGATGAGCATTGAAGAACAGGCGGTGATTATCGCCAAGGCCACAGGTTCGGCGGGGCCGAATGATGAGTATTTGTTCAATACCGTTTCGCATCTGGTGGAATTGGGGATCTCGGACCCCGAGCTGGAGCGCCTGATGGCGTTGGTGCACGGGGTCGATTAGTAACTGAAGTTAGTTTAGCCGTTTCAACATGTAGTCACGCGCCAGATCGCTCCATTCACCAGTAGCGAGCATTTCGCGCAGGCCCTCGTTCAGATATTCCAATGCGACCAAGCCTTCTTGGTTGTCATTTGCGGAAATAGCGTGAACGGAGTGGGTGGCGGCGAGGTTGGTTAGTTCTATTATGCGATCGCTGCGACCGTTTTTTGCGAAATATACATCAGCGGTCAGGCCGTTAACGCTAACGACATCAACGATGCCGTTTTGCAAATCATTGAAACATGTAGCTAGGTCGGTGGCGGTTTCAAGCGAGATGATAGGCTCGATCATGCCATCTTCGAGCAGGTCATAGGTGTGTAACGCTGCCGGGCGACAAACGCGGGCACCGACCAGATCAACTTCGACAGCGGCATTTTTGTAAGTGCCATCCGTGAGGGTGAACATGGCCATTTGCGCTTCGAAAATTGCGGAGGAGAAAGTGTAATTTTCGCACAAGTCGCGGATGTCCGCATCGTATTCTACCAGTTGGCAGTCAGGTAGTAGCCACGGAAAGGACAGGTGAAAATTATCGGGTAGTATCGATGTTGCTAAACCTGTTTCCGGGCGGGTGACGAACACTGGTTCACGTACCGCCGCCGCTTCGCTTCGCAGCAACGCGGTTTCGATCAAGGAGGTGATTAAGCCGCCCTGCAACAGATTGGCATCCGAGTATGGCAGATTGTCCGAGAAACCAACGAGGGTAAACTCGGGAACTGCGGGAGGCGCAACGGGTGTTGGTATTGGTGCGGGCACGGCGGCGATGGTAGCGGGGGGCGATTGCACTTCGACTACTGGTGCCGGAGCAGCCACTTCAACAGACGCATTACCTGTGGTGAATGTGCTACGACACGGCAAATCCAGGGACAGACCGAGGGGAAGCATGTGCGGGCTGCGGTCAAGCTTGTTGCGATTTGCCTCGAATATATAGCGGTAATCCCGTGGGTTTCCGTATGTATCGGCAGCAATGCTTCGAAGGGTGTCGCCTTGGGTGACTGTATGGGTTGCGCAGATGTCCTGGGCCCAAACCGATTGGGTTGAGATCGCTACGGCAGCTAATCCCAAAGTCGCAATAAGTAGTTTATTCAATTCTTCGAACCCTCAGTTTATCACCCCTGCGAAAGCAACTCGATCGCAGGGGGATTATGACAGGTTTCTAAATGTTTTCAACCTGAACCGACATGCCTTCGGCTGCGATTATCTTCACAACCTGACCGACTTCGGCGGATTGATCCTCAGGCCATTTGGCGGCCCAGCGTAAGCCGTTTATTTCGATGTGGCCTGCGCCCAGATCGAAATCGACGACCTTGGCTTTATGGCCAACCATCTGTTGCGTCCGGCTGTTCAGATCGGTTTCAGGTTCACCGTCGCCGAATTTCCTTAGATAGCTGCGGCCGGCGAACATTGATCCGATGGACAGTGTGGCGAAAAGCGCTACTTGTACCTCGCCTTGCATGCCCGGAGCGACCCACAGAATCACAGCCATAAAAATGGCGGCAATTCCGGGCCAGATCAGAACGAAGGAGGCGATCACCATTTCAAGCGCGCCGAGCCCGACGCCTAGAGCAATCCACCACCAAGGCGAAAGGGTTTCTATCCAGGTGAAAAGTCCGGCTTCCATCAGATTACTCCTTTGTTACGGCTTTTGCGATATCGGCAATACCAGCGACGGAACCGATCAGGCCAGTGGCCTCTAGCGGAATCATAACGGTTTTGCTGTTTGGTGAAGCGGCGACGTCGCGCAACGCTTCGGTGTATTTTGTCGCCACAAAGTAATTGATCGCCTGAATGTCA
>Ga0209121_10006274_pt1 | contig 10470 bp, 7 predicted proteins | sample Cruoilmetagenom3_FD_187292 | JGI IMG/M metagenome (GOLD analysis project Ga0209121, IMG submission 187292) | Oil polluted marine microbial communities from Coal Oil Point, Santa Barbara, California, USA - Sample 3 (SPAdes) (version 2) | ecosystem: Environmental > Aquatic > Marine > Oil seeps ...
CATAAGAAAGACGGATTTTGTTCCGGCAAAACTTTTCCGAATTGGAAAGTTGCGGGCGTGTTTCGTCTGCAGCCTTGAAATCGCTCGGTTGCCCGGCTATGTCCGCCCTGTCCGTCAGTCAGAAAGAGCCCCCACATGGCCACCATCAACCCAGTACAGTTTGTTCAGCAGGTTCGCGCCGAGATTTCCAAAGTTGTTTGGCCCACCCGCCGCGAGGTGATGTTGACCACGGTGATGGTGTTCATCATGGCCGCTCTGACGGCAGTGTTTTTTGCAATGGTGGATCTGCTGATCCGCAGCGGGTTGCAGGGTATTTTGGGCATGTTCGGCTAGGCAGCGCCAGTTCTGTTTCTCAGCCAGTTCGTGTGCAGGTGCAAAAAGCGTTTGTGCCCCTTGATCTGCGGAGAAATGGGGAGTAGGTGACGCTCTACTCCGGTTCAGAGGCGTGCGGCGATTCGTGTTGCGCGCCGCTTTTTGTTCGGGAAGCAGGCGGGTAAACCACCTGAAGTAATTTAGATTTTCGGTTCAAGCCGCAGCAACAGCTTCGGACGGCCGTTTAAGACAAGGACAGGCAATTTCATGGCGATGCGGTGGTATTCGGTCGGTGTTCTCTCAAATTTCGAGAAAAAAATTGCCGAGCAGATCCGGACAACGGTTGCCGAGAACGGTCTTGAGGCTGAGATTGACGAAGTTCTGGTGCCCACCGAAGAGGTGATCGAAGTGCGCCGGGGCAAGAAGGTCACGACCGAGCGTCGGTTCATGCCGGGATATGTTCTTGTTCATATGGATATGTCAGATCAGGGTTATCATCTGATTAACTCGATCAATCGCGTCACTGGGTTTCTGGGGCCGCAGGGGCGTCCGATGCCGATGCGCGATGCCGAAGTGAACCAATTGCTGAACCGGGTTCAGGAAGGCGAAGAGTCGCCACGGACCCTGATTCACTACGAGATCGGCGAAAAGGTTAAAGTTAACGATGGTCCGTTCGAAGATTTCGACGGGACGGTCGAAGAGGTGGACGAAGAAAACCAGCGCCTGAAGGTGACGGTGTCTATTTTTGGTCGGGAAACCCCGGTGGAATTGGAATTCACGCAGGTCACCAGACAGATCTGAGTGTGTGAGAGTGGGAGGCGAGGGTGCCGCGGCATCCGGACCGGACCACACAGCAGGGGCAGGTTTTCTGCCCAAAAGCCTGACGGGCGCGCCCGGGCAGGTGTTGAAAAAGGAGAGGCCACATGGCCAAGAAACTCGTAGGTGCGATGAAGTTGCAAGTGCCCGCCGGTCAGGCAAACCCGTCGCCGCCGGTTGGTCCGGCGCTGGGTCAGCGCGGCATCAACATCATGGAATTCTGCAAGGCGTTCAACGCCAAGACCGCAGATCTGGAGCCCGGTGCGCCGTGCCCGACTGTGATCAGCTATTATCAGGACAAGTCCTTTACGATGGACATCAAGACGCCCCCGGCGTCGTATTTCCTGAAAAAGGCTGCCAAGGTGAAGTCGGGTGCAAAAACCCCGTCGCGTGAAACTGTTGGCACCGTGACCGCTGCGCAGATCCGTGAGATCGCCGAAGCGAAAATGAAGGATCTGAACGCCAACGATATCGAAGGCGCGATGCTGATCATTCTGGGCTCTGCCCGCTCTATGGGCATTGAGGTGAAATAAGATGGCAAAGCTAGGAAAACGCACCCGCGCCGCCCGTGAGGCTTTTGGTGGCAAGGCAAACCTGTCGGTGGAAGATGCTGTTGCCCTGATCAAGGGCAACGCCAGCGCCAAGTTCGATGAAACCGTCGAAGTTGCCGTGAACCTGGGCGTTGACCCGCGTCACGCAGACCAAATGGTGCGCGGCGTCATTGGTCTGCCCAATGGCACCGGTAAAACGGTTCGTGTCGCGGTATTCGCCCGTGGCCCCAAGGCCGAAGAGGCGCAGGCCGCTGGTGCCGATATTGTTGGTGCCGAAGACCTGATGGAAATCGTGCAAGGCGGTAAGATCGACTTTGATCGCTGCATTGCCACCCCGGACATGATGCCTGTTGTTGGCCGTCTGGGTAAGGTTCTGGGCCCGCGCAACCTGATGCCAAACCCCAAAGTGGGCACGGTCACCATGGATGTCACCGCAGCCGTTAAGGCCGCCAAGGGTGGTGAAGTACAGTTTCGGGCCGAAAAGGCCGGTGTTGTGCATGCCGGTGTTGGCAAAGCCTCGTTTGATGCCGCCCAATTGGCCGAAAATATCCGCGCCTTTATCGGTGCGGTTGCCAAGGCCAAGCCTGCTGGCGCCAAGGGTACCTACATGAAGAAAATCGCGCTTAGCTCGACCATGGGGCCGGGCGTCAGCGTTGATGTGTCCAACGCCACCGGCGAATAAGACGCAGAACAACGGTGCGCATCGCGCGCCGCCGGGCCGGGAACAGCGAGAGTGCAGTGCCTGCGGTCCGGCGCCAAAGATACCCAGATGCGGATGCATCTGCCAAGAATTCCCGAAGGCGCAAAGCCTGACGGAATGGCGGGGCCGGGAAACCGGCCTTGTCCTGTCCGAGACGGAGGGTTCACGGCATACGCTGTGAATAATTCCTTCCTGAGATGGGAAACGAGATTCTGATCGCCCTCGGGTGGTTTTGGCTCGGGACCCAGAGATTGGACCCGAAGCCTCGGGGAAACCCGGGGAAAATGAGAGCCGGGGGGGAACCCCCTTAATTGGAGTAAAACTGTGGATAGAGCCCAGAAAGAGAAGTTGGTCGACGAGCTCGGCCAGATCTTTGAAAGCTCTGGCGTCGTCGTGGTCTCGCACTACGTCGGTCTGACAGTTGCTGAAATGCAGGATCTGCGCGCGCGTGCACGCGATGCGGGTGGATCTGTGCGTGTTGCCAAAAACAGGCTCGCCAAAATCGCCCTTGAGGGAAAGTCATGTGCAAGCATTTCTGACCTGCTGACGGGGATGACCGTTCTGACCTATTCCGAGGACCCCGTGGCGGCAGCCAAGGTGGCCGAGGACTTCGCCAAAGATAACAAGAAGTTTATTATTCTTGGCGGCGCAATGGGTGAGAACGCATTGGACCGGGCCGGTGTTGCAGCCGTGTCGAAAATGCCGTCGCGCGAAGAGCTTATCTCTTCGATCGCTGGCTGTATCGGCGCACCTGCATCCAACATCGCCGGGGCCATTGGCGCACCTGCAAGCAACATCGCAAGCATCCTTTCGACCCTCGAAGAGAGGGCCGAGGCTGCGTAAGCGGTTGGCACTGAATGACTGGCGTAGGGCAAAAACCGCCCCAACGTTGGAACACACAAACTGTAAACGGAAAGAGCTGATACAATGGCTGATCTGAAAAAACTGGCGGAAGAGATCGTTGGTCTGACCCTGCTGGAAGCACAAGAACTGAAAACCATCCTCAAGGACGAGTATGGCATCGAGCCCGCCGCTGGCGGCGCTGTGATGATGGCTGGTCCCGCAGACGGCGGTGGCGCTGCTGAGGAAGAAAAGACCGAATTCGACGTGATCCTGAAAAGCCCGGGCGCTTCGAAAATCAACGTGATCAAAGAAGTTCGCGGTTTGACCGGTCTGGGCCTGAAAGAAGCCAAGGAATTGGTCGAAGCAGGTGGCAAGATCAAAGAAGGCGTGTCCAAGGACGAAGCCGAAGACGTCAAAACCAAGCTGGAAGCAGCTGGCGCCGAAGTCGAAGTCGTATAAACCGGCGCGTGTTGGTGCGCACCCTGCGGGTAACCTGTGGGGGGCGTGATCTCACGCACCGTTTGAATTGGCTGAATCCGGGAAATCCGGGTTCAGCCGAACCTGTCTAAGAAAGCACCCCGGATTTGGGATGTTTTCTTAGGCGCGGTTCGCAGGATCGGGAGGCTACCACTCGGGATGGTGGCCATGAATTGATCGAAAGCGCGCTGTCTCGTAGGGCCAAGGTGTCGGTGCCCGGCGGCATCCTTGACCGGTGAGAAATAAAAAAGGTGACCTCTGACATGGCTCAAAGCTTCCTTGGCCAGAAACGTCTGCGTAAATATTATGGCAAAATCCGTGAAGTTATGGAGATGCCGAACCTGATTGAGGTTCAGAAATCTTCGTATGATCTGTTCCTGAATTCCGGTGATGATCTTCAGCCGATGGACGGCGAAGGCATCATGGGTGTGTTCCAGTCGGTTTTCCCGATCAAGGATTTCAACGAAACCAGCGTGCTGGAATTCGTGAAATACGAGTTGGAAAAGCCAAAATACGATGTTGAGGAATGTCAGCAGCGCGACATGACCTATGCCGCACCGCTGAAGGTCACGCTGCGTCTGATCGTGTTTGATATCGACGAGGATACTGGTGCAAAATCGGTCAAGGACATCAAGGAACAGGACGTGTTCATGGGCGATATGCCCCTGATGACACCAAACGGCACCTTTGTTGTCAACGGCACCGAGCGGGTGATCGTTTCGCAAATGCACCGTTCACCTGGTGTGTTCTTTGATCACGACAAGGGCAAGACCCACAGCTCGGGCAAGCTGCTGTTTGCCTGCCGCATCATCCCGTATCGCGGCAGCTGGCTGGACTTTGAATTCGACGCCAAGGACATCGTTTTCTGCCGCATCGACCGTCGCCGTAAACTGCCGGTGACGACGCTGCTGTATGCGCTGGGTCTGAACCAGGAAAGCATCATGGATGCTTACTATGACACGATCCATTACAAGCTGAACAAGGGTAAAGGCTGGGTCACTCCGTTCTTCCCAGAGCGGGCACGCGGCACCCGTCCGACCTATGACCTGATTGACGCCAAAACCGGTGAAGTGATCGCCGAAGCCAGCAAAAAGGTCACCCCACGCGCGGTCAAGAAGCTGATCGACGAAGGCAAGGTTACCGACTTGCTGGTGCCATTCGAGCATATCGTGGGCAAGTTCGTCGCCTGTGACATCATCAACGAAGAAACCGGCGCGATTTATGTCGAGGCCGGTGACGAGTTGACACTGGAATACGACAAGGCGGGCGACCTGATTGGTGGCACGGCCATGGAATTGATTGATGCGGGCATCACTGACATTCCGGTGCTGGATATCGACAACATCAATGTCGGCCCCTACATGCGCAACACCATGGCGATGGACAAGAACCTGAACCGCGACACCGCGCTGATGGACATTTACCGCGTGATGCGCCCGGGCGAGCCGCCCACCGTCGAGGCCGCGTCGAACCTGTTTGGCACGTTGTTCTTTGACAGCGAGCGTTATGATCTTAGCGCCGTTGGCCGGGTCAAGATGAACATGCGTCTGGCGCTTGACGCCGAAGATACCCAGCGCACGCTGCGCAACGAAGACATTGTCTCGTGTATCAAGGCACTGGTGGAACTGCGCGACGGCAAGGGCGACATCGACGACATCGACCACCTTGGGAACCGCCGGGTGCGCTCGGTTGGCGAACTGATGGAGAACCAGTATCGCGTCGGCCTTCTGCGGATGGAACGTGCGATCAAGGAACGCATGTCCAGCGTCGAGATCGACACCGTGATGCCGCAGGATCTGATCAACGCCAAACCGGCCGCTGCCGCGGTGCGTGAATTCTTTGGCTCGTCACAGCTGTCGCAGTTCATGGACCAAACCAACCCGCTGTCCGAAGTGACGCACAAGCGCCGCTTGTCCGCGCTTGGCCCAGGTGGTCTGACACGGGAACGTGCGGGCTTTGAGGTGCGCGATGTGCATCCAACCCACTATGGCCGGATGTGCCCGATTGAAACGCCGGAAGGGCCAAACATTGGTCTGATCAACAGCCTGGCGACCTTTGCCCGGGTGAATAAATACGGCTTTATCGAAACGCCTTATCGCGTGGTCAAAGACGGCCATGTGACGGATGAAGTACACTATATGTCCGCGACCGAGGAAATGCGCCACACCGTGGCGCAGGCCAACGCATCGCTGGATGAAGGTGGCAATTTCATCAACGATCTGGTCAGTACTCGTAAGTCGGGCGACTATACCCTGTCGCAGCGTGAAAGCGTTGATTTGATCGACGTGTCGCCCAAACAGTTGGTATCGGTTGCGGCCTCGCTTATTCCGTTCCTGGAAAACGATGACGCTAACCGCGCCCTGATGGGATCGAACATGCAACGTCAGGCGGTTCCGCTGTTGCGGGCCGAGGCACCGCTGGTCGGCACTGGTATCGAAGAAGTTGTCGCACGCGACTCTGGCGCGGCCTATATGGCGAAACGCGGCGGGATCATCGACCAGGTTGATGCGCAGCGGATCGTGATCCGGGCGACCGAAGATCTGGAGCTGGGCGACGCGGGGGTGGACATCTACCGCATGCGCAAATTCCAGCGGTCGAACCAGAACACCTGTATCAACCAGCGTCCGCTGGTGAAGGTGGGTGAAAAGGTTCAAAAAGGTCAGGTGATCGCCGATGGTCCGTCTACTGATATGGGCGAACTGGCCCTGGGCAAAAACGTGGTTGTCGCGTTTATGCCGTGGAACGGCTATAACTACGAAGACTCAATCCTGATCTCTGAGCGGATTGCGCAGGACGACGTGTTTACCTCGATCCACATTGAGGAATTCGAGGTCGCGGCGCGTGACACCAAGCTGGGCCCAGAAGAAATTACCCGCGACATTCCCAACGTTGGTGAAGAAGCGCTGCGCAACCTCGACGAGGCGGGCATCGTTTACATTGGCGCGGATGTGGAACCGGGCGATATTCTGGTGGGCAAGATCACCCCCAAGGGTGAAAGCCCGATGACCCCGGAAGAAAAGCTGTTGCGCGCGATCTTTGGCGAAAAAGCCAGTGATGTGCGCGATACCTCGCTGCGGGTCAAGCCGGGTGATTTCGGCACCGTGGTTGAGGTGCGTGTGTTCAACCGCCACGGTGTGGAAAAGGACGAACGTGCCCTGCAGATCGAGCGGGAAGAGGTGGAACGCCTGGCCCGTGACCGCGATGACGAGCTGACGATCCTTGATCGCAACATCTATGCCCGTCTGAAAGGCATGGTTTTGGGAAAGACCGCAGTAAAGGGGCCGAAAGGCATCCGATCCGGGTCCGAGATTACCGAAGAGTTATTGGACACCATGATCCGCAGCCAGTGGTGGCAGCTGGCCTTGGGTGAAGAAGGCGACGCCCAGGTGGTCGAGGCGCTGCATGAGCAGTACGAAGTGCAAAAACGCGCCTTGGATGCCCGGTTCGAGGACAAGGTTGAAAAGGTACGCCGTGGCGACGATCTGCCGCCGGGTGTCATGAAGATGGTCAAAGTGTTCGTGGCGGTAAAGCGCAAGCTGCAGCCGGGCGACAAGATGGCCGGGCGTCATGGCAACAAGGGTGTGATTTCCAAGGTTGTGCCGATGGAGGACATGCCGTTCCTTGCAGATGGGACTCCGGTTGATTTCTGTCTGAATCCGCTGGGTGTGCCGTCGCGTATGAACGTCGGTCAGATTCTGGAAACCCATATGGGCTGGGCTGCACGCGGATTGGGTGTGAATATCGACGAAGCGTTGGGTGAATACCGCCGCTCCGGCGATCTGACACCGGTGCGCGAGGCGATGAAACTGGCCTATGGTGATGATGTATATGATGAAGGCATCGCAGGCATGGACTCGGATGACTTGATCGACGCAGCGGGCAATGTTACTAATGGTGTGCCGATTGCAACGCCGGTGTTTGACGGGGCCAAAGAGGCGGATGTCAACGATGCGCTGACCCGGTCTGGGTTTGACACGTCGGGTCAGTCGGTTCTGTTTGACGGGCGCACGGGCGAGCAGTTTGCGCGCCCTGTGACTGTAGGCATCAAGTACCTGCTGAAACTGCATCACCTGGTGGATGACAAAATCCACGCGCGCTCGACCGGACCATACTCGCTTGTGACCCAGCAGCCGCTGGGTGGTAAGGCACAGTTTGGTGGTCAGCGGTTCGGGGAAATGGAAGTCTGGGCGCTGGAAGCGTACGGTGCGGCCTATACCCTGCAGGAAATGCTGACGGTGAAATCGGATGATGTCGCGGGTCGTACCAAAGTGTATGAGTCGATCGTCAAGGGCGAGGATAATTTCGAGGCCGGCGTGCCGGAATCGTTTAACGTTCTGGTCAAAGAAGTCCGTGGCCTTGGCCTGAACATGGAACTCCTGGATGCGGAGGTGGATGAGTAACGCGGGGTCTCAAGAAAATTTGAATTTTCTTGGCAAATTTCTGTGAAGAAATTTATTGCCCTGCTTCCACAACCCTTCCGCACAGATTTGAGGTATCAAAATGAACCAGGAACTGACAAACAACCCGTTCAACCCTGTCGCGCCAGTCAAAACCTTTGACGAGATCAAAGTGTCGCTGGCCAGCCCCGAGCGTATTCTCTCGTGGTCCTACGGCGAGATCAAGAAACCAGAAACCATCAACTACCGCACGTTCAAACCGGAACGTGACGGTCTGTTCTGCGCGCGGATCTTTGGCCCGATCAAAGATTACGAATGCCTGTGCGGCAAATACAAGCGTATGAAATATCGCGGCGTTGTCTGCGAAAAATGCGGTGTCGAAGTGACGCTGCAAAAGGTCCGCCGCGAGCGGATGGGCCATATCGAACTGGCCGCGCCCGTTGCCCATATCTGGTTCCTTAAGTCGCTGCCGTCGCGCATTGGCCTGATGCTGGACATGACCCTGCGCGATCTGGAACGGGTTCTTTATTTCGAAAACTACGTGGTGATCGAACCGGGCCTGACCGATCTGACTTATGGCGACATGCTCACCGAAGAAGAGTTCATGGATGCCCAGGACGCCTATGGCATGGACGCCTTTACCGCCAATATCGGTGCCGAAGCGATCCGCGAAATGCTGGCACAGATTGATCTGGAAGCCGAAGCCGAACAGCTGCGTGCCGATCTGGCCGTTGCCACCGGGGAATTGAAGCCGAAGAAGATCATCAAGCGTTTGAAAGTTGTTGAATCCTTCCTGGAATCCGGCAACCGCCCGGAATGGATGGTTCTGACAGTCATTCCCGTAATCCCGCCAGAACTGCGCCCGCTGGTGCCGCTGGACGGGGGCCGGTTTGCCACGTCAGACCTGAACGATCTTTATCGTCGCGTGATCAACCGCAACAACCGTCTGAAGCGTCTGATCGAATTGCGCGCCCCTGATATCATCGTGCGCAATGAAAAGCGGATGTTGCAGGAATCTGTTGACGCGCTGTTTGATAACGGACGTCGTGGCCGCGTGATCACCGGCGCCAACAAGCGCCCGCTGAAATCGCTGTCGGACATGCTGAAAGGCAAGCAGGGTCGCTTCCGTCAGAACCTCTTGGGTAAACGCGTCGATTTTTCCGGTCGCTCGGTTATTGTGACCGGTCCGGAGCTGAAGCTGCACCAATGTGGTCTGCCGAAAAAGATGGCGCTAGAGCTGTTCAAGCCGTTCATTTATTCGCGGCTTGAGGCCAAAGGCCTGTCCAGCACTGTCAAGCAGGCCAAGAAGCTGGTTGAAAAAGAGCGTCCCGAAGTTTGGGATATTCTGGATGAAGTCATCCGCGAACATCCCGTGATGCTGAACCGGGCACCGACGCTGCACCGCTTGGGTATTCAGGCGTTTGAACCTGTGTTGATCGAAGGCAAGGCGATTCAGCTGCACCCGCTGGTCTGCTCGGCCTTTAACGCTGACTTTGACGGCGACCAGATGGCCGTGCACGTCCCGCTTAGCCTTGAGGCCCAGCTGGAAGCGCGCGTTTTGATGATGTCGACCAATAACGTGCTGTCGCCTGCCAACGGCGCGCCAATTATTGTTCCGTCACAGGATATGATCCTTGGGTTGTACTATGTCACGCTGGAACGGTCTGGCATGATTGGCGAAGGCAGGGTTCTGGGATCAATCGAAGAGGTTCGCCATGCGCTGGACGCGGGCGAAGTGCATCTGCACAGCAAGATCACGGCGCGGATCACCCAGATCGACGACGAAGGCAACGAAGTTCTGGAACGTCATGAAACCACGCCGGGCCGGGTTCTGTTGGGGGCATTGCTGCCGCTGAACGCCAAAGCACCGTTCGAACTGGTCAACCGTTTGTTGCGCAAGAAAGAAGTGCAGCAAGTGATTGATACCGTTTACCGGTATTGCGGCCAGAAGGAATCTGTCATCTTCTGTGACCAGATCATGACCATGGGCTTCCGCGAGGCGTTCAAGGCCGGGATTTCCTTTGGCAAGGACGACATGCTGATCCCTGACAGCAAATGGCCAATCGTGGATGAAACCCGCGATCAGGTGAAGGACTTTGAACAACAGTACATGGACGGCCTGATCACTCAGGGCGAAAAGTACAACAAGGTTGTCGATGCTTGGTCCAAGTGTAACGACCGGGTCACTGATGCGATGATGGGGGCGATCTCGGCCAGCCGTACGGACGAGACCGGGATGGAAATGGAGCCGAACTCGGTTTACATGATGGCTCACTCTGGTGCGCGTGGCTCTGTGACGCAGATGAAACAGCTGGGCGGGATGCGCGGCCTGATGGCCAAGCCAAACGGCGACATTATCGAAACGCCGATCATC